>Ga0105103_10000049_pt1 | contig 53213 bp, 106 predicted proteins | sample PPLLaktember2015_2_FD_79107 | JGI IMG/M metagenome (GOLD analysis project Ga0105103, IMG submission 79107) | Freshwater sediment microbial communities from Prairie Pothole Lake near Jamestown, North Dakota, USA - PPLs Lake P7 Core (6) Depth... | ecosystem: Environmental > Aquatic > Freshwater...
GAAAAGCAAAAAGATATTTAATTACTAGATACGGACATAAATGTCAAATATGTGGAAGAACAGAATGGTTCGGAAAACCAATGCCACTATGGTTAGATCATATTGATGGTTGTGGTGATAATTGGAAAATAGAAAATATAAGAATGGTTTGTCCCAACTGTGATTTTTTTTCCGATACTTATTGTGGAAGAAACAAAGGAAAAGGTAGACGTAAGCTAAAAGCTTACTAAATAATATAGGGCCCATAGCTCAGTCGGTTAGAGCAATTGCCTCATAAGCAATAGGTCAATGGTTCGATCCCATTTGGGCCCAAAAATAATAACTCAGGTTATTATAACATGTTGTCGGAGGTTCTTCAATGAAGGACGTTATTAAACATGTTCGATACAGTTATGGGGAACGGATAATCAATAGAAATCTTCATGATTTTACAATCGTGGGGTTTTGTGTTGAAGATGTCAATGAATATCGTTTTGGAATTGCTTTTACAAATCCAAAAGATAATTATTGCAAACGAAAGGGTGTAGAGTTTGCTCGTATTCGTGCCGAGCAGCAACCTTTTATGGTAGTTCCCGGAGCTGTTGTTGATAGTTTTGGCGGAAGTATTCGGTTTGTCAATGCATTTATCAGCACAGTAAAATATCATTCAAAATATTTTATGAAGCTCCGTAAAAATCTTATAGATGTAGAATAACATATCGAACATGTACTTCGGTCGCTTAATTGGATTAAAGCATTGCGCTACGAACGCAAAGATTATGGGTTCAAGTCCTATCCGAAGTAAATATTGCAGGGTAGACAAGTTGGCTAAGTCACAAGCCTCATAAGCTTGGTATTCGTGGGTTCGAACCCCACCTCTGCAAAATAAAAAAATCTTATAGAGGTTGATAAAAAGATATTAAAATAGTATAGTATAAACATATTTAAGAAAAGTGTTGACGTGGGACCAAGATCCTGAAGGTATATTATAGATTGTTCCCGATTATAATATATTACTCGGTCAGTAAAGGACATTACACTAAATTAAATATGTGCAGGGTTAGCTCAATTGGTAGAGCGCCGTCCTTCCAAGTCGGATGTTGAGAGTTCAAGTCTCTTACCCTGCTAATTTCAATGGAGCATTGGGCAAATTGGTTAAGCCATCAGACCTTCAATCTGATAATCGGGAGTTCGAGCCTCCCATGCTCTAATAACAGAAACATAGCTTAATTGGTTAAGCTCCATCGTTACAAGGTGGCATTATGTGGGTTCGAGTCCCACTGTTTCTAAATCAAAGGATAAATAATATGAATGTTTATAGAATAATAAATAAAGATTGTTTATATAGTAGTGGAACATCTAAAGTTAAATTTGGAAAAGATGGTAAAAAATGGTTCCATATAAGACATGTAAATTATCATATAAATATGTTAAAAAAATCTTATCCTAATGAATATCAAAAGTATATTGATGAAAAATGTGAAATAGAAAATATTCAATATAAAATTGATAAAGTAATAATGACAAAAGTTGTTTAAAATATACGGTTCGTAACTCAGCTGGAAGAGTATCTGCCTTTTAAGCAGAGAGTCGTGGGTTCAAGTCCCACCGGACCGAAGAGAATAAAAAAATGTTCACGATAGAAAAAAATAAAATACAATATATAACAAAGCTTAATAAACAAATGCTTGATATTTCTTTTTCTAATGATATTTTAAAAGGAAAAGGATTAGAGGATTTTAAAAGAGTAAATTGTAATTTTAATCAGTATTATTATTTTAAGAATAATAATGCTAATATTCTTGCGGTTGCTCACCTTGATACTGTTCAAACCGATGATTGGTATTATGTACAAGATAATCGTTTGTTTTCTCCATTAGTAGATGATAGAATTGGAGTTTATGTTTTGTTATATTTATTGTCAAACTTAGATTGTAATTTTGATATATTATTGACAACAGGTGAAGAAACTTTTAATTCAACAGCACAATTCTTTCATACAGATAAACAATATAATTGGATGTTTTCTTTTGATAGGATGAGTAATGATGTCGTAACATATCATTATAATAATGAACAAATAGTAAATGATTTTAATCAATTGGATATTCATAATGGAATAGGGTCTTATTCTGATATTTGTGATTTAAATCATTTAAATTGTTTTGGTATGAATTTTGGTGCAGGATATTATAATGGTCATAGTTTAAGTGGATATGTAGATTTACGTATGCTAATGAGTCAGGTTTTGAAATTTAAAAAGATTTATAATATATATAAGGATATATATTTACCTAATGAAAAAAAAATATATAATTGGGTAGAAAAAACAGATAAATATAATTTATTTGAATATAATTATATATAAATTAGTGTTGGTACGGATTATATCGATTACCTTGGTCAGAAGATGAAAATTCGATATAAACCACTTGACCAACCGGCATTATAAAATATTAAATTGGTACGGATTATATCGATTATCTACCTGAACGAAATCTCGATATAAATCACTTGACCAATCGCATTATTAAAAGATTAAAAAATTAAATTGGTACGGATTATATCGATTATCTACTATTGAAAAGAAATTTCTCGATATAAATCACTTGACCAATAATATTAAAAAGGAAAAAACAATGGCAAATTATACTAAGCATTTAAGTAAAAAAATCACTCCTCAGACAGAAGTAATTCCAGGCAGAGAAAAAGAAATGGTAGTAAATGATGCCGGTGGCTTTGTGTTTGAAATTGATAGATGGAAGCTTCTTGATAGGTTTTTAATCTTAGGGGCAGAAGGTCCCACATATTATGTTTCTGAAAAAAAGCTTATAGAAGATAATACAAAGAATCTTAAGTCTTGTATTCTTGAAGATGGTATGCGTGTAGTAAAGCGTATTGTTGAAATTTCAGATGAAGCACGAGCACCTAAGAATGACCCTGCAATTTTTGCATTAGCAATGGTTATGACTTATGGAGATAAAGCTGCAAAGAATGAAGCAATAGAAAACTTTAATAAGGTTTGTCGTATTGGAACTCATCTTTTTACTTTTGTATATTATATTGATGAGCTTAGAAGTTGGGGAAGAGTAGTACGAAAAGCAATTTCAAAGTGGTATAATTCAAGATCAAAAGAAAGTCTTGAAATGCAGCTTATTAAATATAAGGGTAGAACTGTAGAAGGAACAAAAAATCAATGGACACATCGTGATGTTCTTCGTTCTGCTCATGTTATGCCTAAAACAAATATACATAATGCGCTTTTTTCTTATGCAGTTAAAGGAGAATTTCCTATAAATGTTGAAGAAAATTATTCAAGTGAAATATTTCCAACAGTTTTTGCACATGATGCTCTTTATAAAAATGTTGAAAATATAGAATTATGTAAAAAACTTATTGAAAAAAATAAATTGCCACATGATGTTTGGCCAACCGAATTAAAGAATCATAAAATAATTTGGGAAACGGCTCTTAAAGATATTCCAATGACTGCGCTTATTCGTAATCTTGGAAAATTGACAAATCTGGGTATATTACACCAAGGTAAATTTGATGAAGTAAATTATGTAATTGATAAAATTACAAATGTTGATGAACTTAGAAAAGCAAGAATTCATCCTTATAACATACTTATGGCTATGATAACATATAATCATGGTAGAGGTTTTAAGGGAGATCTTTCTTGGCATCCTGTTAAAAAAATTATTGATGCATTAGTAGAAAGTTTTTATAACAGTTTTAAACTAATTGAACCAACTAACAAAAGAATTCTTATTGGATTAGATGTGTCTAGTTCTATGGTTGGTACAAAAGTAATGGGTTCTCCTTTATTAGATTGTCGTACTGCCGCGGCGGTAATGGCTATGACAACAATAAGAACAGAAAAAAATTATGAGGTTATGGCTTTTTCAGATAAGTTTGTTGATTTTGATATTACAGCTAATAGTAAATTAAACGAAGTAATAACAGATATGAACAATATGCCATTTGGAAGAACAGATTGTAGTTTACCAATGAAATGGGCTGTAAATCAAAAAATACAATTTGATGCGTTTATAGTTTATACAGATAACGAAACTTATTCTGGAATAGCGCATCCTATTCAAGCTCTTAAAGAATATAGAAATAAATTTGTGAAAGATGCAAAACTTATTGTTGTTGGATTTGAAGGAAGACCATTTAGTATTGCAGATCCATCGGATCCAGGGTGTTTAGATATTGTCGGTTTTGATAGCGCCGGTCCTCAGATTATATCTGAGTTTATAAAAGGCAATATTTAAGAAAAAAACCGAAGCTAAAACTTCGGTTTTTCTTTCAAAAAATATCTTATAATGGTTGACAAATAACAAAAAATAGTATATAATATTATTATAGTAAATCTTAATATAAAGGGTATATTAAAAATGGTTTGTATTATTCTTGCTTTTGCTTTTGGTTGTATTGTTGGTTGTATTGCCGCACTAGGTATAAAAGTCTTAATAACAAAGTAATAAAAAACTGGGTGTAGCTCAGAGGAAGAGCGCGTGGTTTGGGACCATGAGGCCGAGATTTCAAAATTCTCCACTCAGACATAAAGCTCCAATAGCTCAAGTGGAAGAGCAATAACCTTCTAAGTTATGGGTTACAAGTTCAAATCTTGTTTGGAGCAAAAACAAAAAAACAAAAGAGGAAAAAATGATTAGAAAAAAAGCTCAAAAATATTCAGGTAAAATAATAGTTGATTTGACTGGTCCAGATGGAAATGCTTTTGTATTATTAGGTATGGCAAAACGTTGGGCAGATGAACTTGGTTTTGATTGGGAGTCTATAAAAACCGAAGCAACATCAAGTAATTATGAAAATTTATTACAAACACTTGATAAATATTTTGGGGAGTTTGTTATATTTGAAGAATAAAAAAAGATAGATAAGAGAATATATGAAAAATTATAATAATCATGAAATTGTAGAACTTGACGAATTAATGTTTGTGAGATATGAAAATGCACCAGATTTATATGGTCATGGAACTCAAAATTATGTTGGATCAAAAGTTAAAGTAGAAGTGAGTCAAAATAAAGTTGAATATGGATATATAGTTGATCCAGAAGAACGTGATTTGTCAGAAGGTACAGTTATAGTAGAATGGAATAATCCTATGGAAGTATTTAAACTATAAGTTTAATTTTTGAATAAATAAAACAATTCCGGGGTGGCTCAGTGGCAGAGCAGTTGGCTGTTAACCAATTCGTCGAAGGTTCGATCCCTTCCCCCGGAGCAGAGAATTAAATGGTGGTGTAGCTTAATTGGTTAAAGCACTAGCCTGTCACGTTAGCAGATGTGGGTTCGAATCCCATCGCCATCGCATCGTATGAAGGAGAATTATGAGTAATATATTTCATAATAAAATTTTGACTGAAATGGTGAATTATAATAATTCAACTATAATAAAGTTGGCGTCATTTAAAGTTACATCATTAAATGAGTCAATAATAATTTCAGCAAGAGTGGAATTAAAACGAAGAAATATAACCCCATTTGATTGTGATTTGTATTCTTCTTTATGGGAAAATTGGGAAGTTTCAAGTTATGATATGAGGTGATTATAAATGTTTAAAATTTTTGGCGTTAGTGCAATAGTAATAATGATTCCGTCTTTTATTGTTAATCTTATTAGATTAAATTCTTTAGGAATTTTTTTAGCGATATTGGTTCTTTTTTTAAGTTTGTTATTAGTTAGAATATCTAACTAAAATAGGTGATTAGTTCAGAGGCAGAATACAACACTCCAAATGTTTAGACGAGGGTTCGACTCCTTCATCGCCTGAATCGCCGATATAGCCCAGTTGGTAGAGCGAGGGACTGAAAATCCCTGCGTCGGTAGTTCAATTCTACCTATCGGCAAATAATAAAAAATGGAGAAGTGATATGGCATTTTTTCGTAAAAACAAAGAAGAACAACAGATTATTCGTGAAGCAAAACTTGAGCAAGAGCTTGAGGATCATACTAAACATAAGATTAGTATAGAAAAAATTTGTTGTCAACATATTGAATTGTTGAGTAAAGTAAAATTACGTCATGCAAATGAAATTGAAAATTTACATGATGAATATAGAGAAAAAATAAAACATTTATCAGAGAAAAGAATTGAGCAATATAAACAGTTGTTATTAGATCGTGATGAAATGATAATAAATCTTAAAAACGAAAGAGAAAAACTTATTGCAAAGGTTGCTCGGTATCGAGAAGCTTTTGAGATATTTAGGCCATATAGAAATCATCTTGTTGATATGATAAGAACAATGCGAGGTACTTCTTCAAGAGTACGAGATATTTCTGCGGAATTAGATCAACACTTTGGTAAGCTTGATGATATGGCTAGTTATCAAGATTGTTCCGCAAAAAAATTAGATGAAAAAATAATAAAAAAATTAGGGCCAGAAGAAATAGATTTAGAAAATATGGTGAGACTTATAGAGTTTGATCCAGAGTTAGAAAAAATAAATTATCCAAAAAAATAAAATATGGAGTTATGTCAGAGTCTGGTTTATTGAGCTTGATTGCTAATCAAGTGGCCGTTTTATAAGAAACGGTCCGAAGGTTCAAATCCTTCTAACTCCGAATATGCATTGGTGGCCCAGTGGCGAAGGCAAGAGGCTGTAAACCTCCCACAGAGAAACATCGTAGGTTCGACTCCTACCTAATGCACATATAAAAACAAACAAAAACAAGAGAAACAAAATGAGACAGTATACAATAAAATTAGTAACTTTACCGGATGTTCATGATTATAAACATTTAAGTCCTGATATTATAGAGTATGGTAGATTTGGATATACTACAAATGATTCTTTTTTTGTGAGTGATATACGTTCAAGTCATCCGTATAATACAAAGATTGGTGGATATTATGCCATGACAAAAGATAATAAATTGTTATTATCTCCCCGCGGAAGTTTTTATGGTTTTAGGGATTTTATTCTTAATATAATAAAAAACGGTGATATAAATATTATAATGCTGGGGTGGAGATGAACAAAACTAATTATTTTGAAATGGGACAACAACAATTTTATGGAAGAATAAAAAATAAGAAAGCAAAAATAATATCTGGATATGGTAATACAGTAGATAAACATAAAGATGTTGAAGCTTTTAATGCCATGGAAGATATATTAGCAAAAATGTATCCGGATTATAAAATAACTATATTATCTGCAGGAAGATTTGGATTAGGTAAAGATAAAAAAAATTGGGAATTTGATGTATCAATGACAGGATTAGGACATCCTGAATTTTGGATACCTGGTTCTAGAGGATATTATGCATTGACAAAAAATTCTTTATTTTTATTTCCAAAATCTGATATGGATTTTCAATCTGAATATGGTAAATTATTTTCAGATATGTTAAATATAAAAATAGAAAATTTAAAACCCGCTAATTCCTGGGCCGAAAGCATCTTAGAAAGATATTTAAACAAAATAAAACAAATAGGTTAAAATAACAAAATGAAACAAATGATAAAACAACATGGAGTTTATTGGTATTTAACAGGTTTATCGCCATTGATAGATTATTGTTGTCCAGAATGTAAAAATACATTAATACCAATAGATAATATTATTATTGTTAATAATTTTAATAATGATTTACGTGCAAGCGAGTTTGGTACATTAAAGTTTATAATTAACTTTAAGTGTAATATATGTAATTGTCAATATTATATTGAACGTTTGCAATCTGAAGTCATTCAAGCTAATGGTGAATAATTAATAAAATATGGAGAAGTTCGTATAACGGTTATTACCTTAGACTGTGATTCTAAATAAATGGGTTCGATTCCCATACTTCTCCCATTGGACAAATGTCAGAGTGGTTTATTGAGACGGTCTTGAAAACCGTTGGGCCTCTAATAAAGGTCCCGTAGGTTCGAATCCTACCTTGTCCGAATTAAAGTTTTTGAGGAAAAAAAATGGAATACAATATTTATTTAGATATGGATGGAGTGTTAAGTGATTTTGATAAACACTTTGAAAAAGAGTTTGGAAAACATCCTTTGAAATATAAAACTCATGTAATAAATTTCTTAATAAAAGAAAAGAAAATAAATGGCAATGCAGCTTATAAAATTTTTAGAGAACAATTTTGGAAAATAATTGATGCTCGTAAAAATTTTTGGTCGCATATGACACCTATAAAAGACTATAAAAAATTGGTAAAATATTTAAAAAAATATAAAAACAATGTAAAAGTTTTAACAGCTGTACCTGAACATGAGTTTCAAACAAAAAAAGCTATTGAAGGAAAAAAGTATTGGATTAAAAAACATATACCATATCCAGTCGAAGTTTTATTTGTTAAATTAAATGCACAAAATCATTGTATATCACCTAAAGGTATATTTGCAAAAAATGATAAAGATATTCTAATAGATGATAATATATCATATGTAAATGATTGGAAACGAAAAGGTGGCACAGCAATATTGTATATCAACGCCGAAGATACAATTAAAAACTTAAAAACATATCTTGAAAATTAGGAAAAATAATTATGCCAAAAATAATAAATGGTAAAAAAGTAGATGAAAAAAAGTGGGCAGAAGCAAAAGCCCAGGCCAAAAAAGAAAATAAAGAAAAAAATTATGCTTATATAGTTTCTATATATAAAAAAATGATATATGAAAACTATATAAACGAAAGGGACTCAGAACTTTCAAGGTATTTAGAAATGATAGAATCTAAAAAAATAGATTATTCAGACTTACATTATAAAATGGAAAAATATATGCCTGATGATCCTAAAATACAAGATGAATTTTATCAAATTATAAATGATAATAATGTTGATGATTTAATTGATTTTATTAATGATAACGCAGATGACTCTATATATGATTATATGCCGAAGAATGGTTCAATAAAAGGATTTGCAAATTATATAATGCGTAAAGCATATGAGTACAAATGAAAATAAATAAATTTCAACATTATTTAGAAATGGCGCAACCAAGAAGCATAGATATAAAAAAAGTTTATTATCATGGAACTCCACATGTAGATTTTGCTAAAAATATTATACAGAATGGAATAAATCCACCTGATGTTTCTTTAAGAGCAGGTAATAAATTTCAACCAGTCAGTGGAAAAGTTTATATTACCCCACGATTGTCATATGCTTTAATTTATGCACTTGGTGGACATATGCTTGGTAATGAATGCGATTTTTTAATTAAACAATATGGTAACTTTGGATATTTATTTGTTATCAGCGGAAAAGATATTAAAGATATTGAACCAGATGAAGACTCTATTGGAGAAATTGCAAGTCAAATTATAAATAATAAGCTATATGATGATGAATATAATTATTTAGCAGTAGATGGTGCTAAAGGATTAAAATGGCTTAAAGAAATGGCTTATGATGTTTTAAGTGGTATATATCCTGAAGATTTAGGATATGAAAGTGATGAAGATGCATATGGTTTAGATATGTATCAACTGTTAAAAGAATATCATGATTATGCAGATTTAGCAGCATCTGGTAAAGAATTATTAAAACATATGACAGATGAACAAAAATTACAATTGATTGATTGTGGTGCACATGTTGCGCATACGGGTTCTATAAAACCAATAGAATGTTGGGAATTAGATCGAAGAAAATCAAAAGAACTAAAACCTGATGGAAGTAATTTTTTTAAAATTTCTAAAAAAATTGACTTATAATGGTTGACAAAAAATCATAAATATAATATCATAATTATATAGGGGAAATGTTGTAATTGGTAGACATCAAAGTCTTAGAAACTTTGGTCGAAAGGCGTGAGGGTTCAAGTCCCTCTTTCCCCAATGGCTCAGTGTCCGAGTGGCTAAGGAGATAGTCTGCAAAACTATTGTCACAGGTTCAATTCCTGTCTGGGTCTCATGAGATAATAAGGAGAAAAATAAAATGAATATACTAATTACAGAATGTAAAAGATGTAATAGATTTTTGAAAACGGCCGGACCCAATGTACATTGTAAAAGAGAAGGTTTTAACGTTACAAGAAAAATTATAAAAATTTACGAGATAAAATTTGTCGATTGTGACATAAAGGAAGAAAATAAAAATGCAAGAAAAAATACTAATAATGGGCGACGTTCACGGACGTTGGGGTGCTTTGAACCAAATTATAAACCGCAAGCAACCGAATAAAATATTTGTTTGTGGAGATTTTGGATATTGGCCAGATTGGCCAAATGTGGATATAAAAAATATAAAAAACTATAATACTAAAATATATTGGTGCGATGGTAATCATGAAGACCATATAGCATTATCAAAATTAGAAAATAATGAGATTGCACCGAATATATTTTATCAACCGCGTGGGTCTTATATTACCTTGGATGATGGTAGAAATATTTTATTTATGGGTGGTGCAGATAGCATAGATAAATATTCAAGAACACCCGCTTTAGATTGGTTTGTAGAAGAAATTATAAGCTCAAAAGATATTGACAAAGCTTTATCATTAAATATTAAAGTAGATATAGTTATAAGTCACACATGTCCAAGTCTTTTTAATATTTTATCATTTATAAAAAATCGTTATATAGTTGATAAAAATTCAGACCCTTCATGTGAATGGCTTAATATAATATTAAAAGAGTTTAAACCTGATCTTTGGTATTTTGGACATTGGCATCAATATATTAAAAGTCAATATAAAAACACTCGTTGGGAATGTTTAAATTATGTTCCTCATGAAAGGTGTTATATAGAATTAAGGGGATGAAATGGTTTCGACATATTACGTAAAAATGTAAACGCAAGCAGATGTTATAATTCATCTATAAAAAAATTAATCTTAAACTTAACCGCAAACGACGAATATCGTTTAGCAGCTTAAGCTGCCGGTTATATAAAATTCTAATCTATAGTTTTATATAATTGTCATAACATATAGATTGATAATGTTATTAAATTATTCCTAATACTTAATAACTGTAATCTTTATAGGATGCGAAAAACATTTTTGTGATTTAATGTTTTTCTAAGAATTAAAATCACATACGCTTGTAATTCGTTTATATTTTTATTTTTTATGGACCGGGGTTCAAACCCCCGCATCTCCAATATTTAAAACAAAAGAAAAAAAAGAGGATAGTATGAAAGTTTTTTCGATGGAACGTGGATTAAGAGAATTAAAGCCTGATATTACTTTGGCTGATTATCGTGCTAAATATCCTACGGCTATAGAAATTAAAAAAATTCCAACTTTAGCTACATTAAAAAGATGGGATAATGATGGTACGTGTAAAACACCAGATGGTTGTAAAGTAGAGCCTGATGGTATGTGTGAACATGGGTATCCTTCGTGGTTACTTATTATGGGGTGGATATGATGGATAAGTTTAAAGATTTTTCAGATATTTTTGAATATAATTTTATATCATTATTTGATTATGATGAATTAGAAATTTTAAAAGATCAATATGAATTGAATTATCTTAATAAGGCTATGTTATTAATAATAATGCAAAAACGTATTGAGGATATACAAAAATTTAAAAGCGGTAAAAAAAAGTTCACTTTAATTTCCGGTGGAGGTAAAATAAATAATGATTGGCCAAAACCTATTTTAAGAAGGATTAAGTGATGGGATTTATAGATATAAAATGTTCTAATTGTGAGTATATATTTCAATCATATAAAAAGAATCAAGATGGAACATATAAGATTTTATCTTGTCCAATGTGTAAAAGTAAAGATACATATCGACAATATAAAAACGTATCAATAAAAGTAAACAAAGGAAAATTAGGAAATGCTTCAAACGGATATAGCAATGTCTCCAAAGTTTAAGGACATTCAAAAAAACAACAAAAATATTTATTTAAATAAATTACCTGAGTTATGTATATTTTGTAATAGTCCTAGAATTTTTAGAACTTTTTATTTTTTAAAGTATAACGCAAAAGAAATGTTATATAATTGTTTAAATTGTAAAAAAAATTTCTATGTAATTATAAAAGGTAAATAAATGGAAAAAGAAAAAATGGCATTAGTTAGTCATCATCCGTTTTATAGCGGAATAATGAAAAAAGATCCATCAATTTATATAAATGGAATAATAGATAATCATTATTATAACATACATATTCGTGTTTATTTTTATGATAAAAGAAAATATATAACACGTATAAATGTTGGAATGATTGAGTCTTTTGATTTAGAAATTACGATTAAGAATAATAAATATATTATGATTAGGCTTCTTAGTGATGAATTTGTTTATTATGAAGCATTAGGTATTACATCTGCTATAATGCAGCAACATGAATCTATGTTAATATATTGGCTTAAGTCGTTAAATAATACAAATGGAGATATACAATATGAGAACAAACCGAGTAACTGGAAAAACTATTTTCAAGCAGAAGAACGGTTGTCTTTCGTATATGATTTATGTGGCAAATGAAAAAAACGTTATTGAAAAAATAATAACAAATGAATGGTGTAAAGAAAAAGATTATATAAAATATTATCAAAAAAAATATAATATCCCGGATATAAATATAAATATATAGTATATTTAAGGTAGGGGATAATTATGGATAAAATAGATTTATATATAAAAAGACGAAAAGATAGATTAGCAAAACAAAACGAAACAAAACAATTTGAACCAAATGAACCTTTAATTGAAAAAGGAAAATTAAATACTAAATATGTTGTTGCTTCCTTAAATGATTCCACAGAAGCGATAAATGCTGGAGTATTTTTTTTATTAAATCTAAATTTTAATAAGATAAGAAGAGCAAAAGAAATTCAATCAAGAGTAACATCCGCAACAAAAATATGGATGGATGCAAATTTTGATAAAGCGGAAGCGGAAGCGGAATATAAAGATATTGCCTGGGTATTATATCAATTTTTTATGAGAGCACACTCAGGAGACTCAGAAAGCTTCTACTAAATTTTTTTAGACAAAATAACATTATATATAATATAATTATATATAATAATTCACAACGAAAAACTAATGAAAAGCATAACAAACATTGGCATAATTCTTGATGGCTCCGACCAACAAGGAAAATCTTTATTTGCCGAAAAATTAAAAAAAGTATTCAATCATAAAATTATTCATTATGATAGACCTATTGGAGTAAATGATTATTATTTTGAATATACTCAGTATTTAAATAATAATGAAAAATTTATATTTGATAGAAACTATTTAAGTGAAATAGTTTATGGCAATTTGTTCCGCGGTAAATCTGGAGTTACTCCAGAAATTCAAACTAAAATTGAAGAAGAATATAATAGACAAGATTATATTTTTATTTTATGTAATCGTAGAAATTTTGATAATATTCAAAGTCGAGATGAAATGTATTCAAATGACGAAATTATTAAAGCCAAACTTGAGTTTCTTAAAGCATTTGAAACAATAAAAATGTTTAAGGCTATAGTAGATCCTTTTGAGAATGAAAAAGCTATCAATGAAGTTATTGATTTAGCATCATTATATATAAATAAAACACAGAGGTTATGATGGATTTTGAAAACAATGGAATGAAAATTTCAAGAGTTCATGTTTTTGGTTTTGAAAATGCAATTATTGGAATGCGTTTTCCTATGAATAGTGAAGACCAAAGTGACTCAACATTTTTTGATAGTAATGTTTCTATAGGGCCAAAAGATTTAAGTCTAATGTTAAAATTAGCGAAAGCCGGTAGAGATGAAAGAAAGTATTTAAGAATGATACATGTGCAATGTGCAATAAATATGCCAATGACATGGTGGAAACAAATGGATACATATAAAGTTGCAACGGTTGCAAATTCACGTTCTACTATGCATAAAATAATGTCAAGAAAAATGACAAGAGAAGATTTTTATTCTGAAGTATGGGATAGTAAATTTGATGCTGTTTTAGATTATATCAATGAGCTTATGGATGATTATTATTATTATGATAATATTATAAAGACATCAAATAATATTGATCTTGATATTACTGCCTCAAAAAATAAAAAAGCTGCCTGGCAGAAAATTATTGATATTCTTCCTATGTGTTATTTACAAGAAAGAATGTGGGATGCAAATTATGAAACTTTAATACCAATGATTAAGGCACGTTGGAATGAAAAATTGAATATAGAATGGAGATTTTTCTTAAATACAATGATGATAGCTTGTCCATATTTGAATGATATTTATCAGCATATACCACAGCATAAATAAAAGGATTATAAAATGAATAATGATATAACACATGTAGTGAATAAAAACAATCAGTGGAATAATATTTATTTAGACATGGCACATAAAATTGCAGATTTTTCGACATGTTGTAAATTAAAAGTTGGAGCAGTTTTAGTAAAAGATAATTATCCAATATCAATAGGATATAATGGAGTTCCAGCAAAAATGTTACATTGTAATGAATATTATTATAATAAATATAATATGTATTTTAGAGAAAAATATTTAACATTTGAAACATATTTAGAATCAGAAGATTTTAAAAAAGAACATTCTACATGGAGTCCATATAATGAAATTCATGCTGAAGTAAATTGTATTTTACAAGCATGTAAAAGAGGAATATCAACAGCTAATAGTATTTTATATATTACACATTCTCCTTGTATTTATTGCGCACCTGTAATTATATCAGCTGGAATTATATCTGTTTATATTGGAGAAAATAGAGAAAATAAAGTAGATGATGGTTTAAGTTTTTTAAAGTTAAATAAAATAAGTATTGTAAATTTAAAAAGATCGGCAAAAATATGATAACATTAAATATTGAAATAGAAAGAACAGTAACACAAAACTATAAAGTTGATATTGATATTGATGAACTTATAGAGGCTATGGGTGGTATAGAAAAAATACAAAACACTAACACAAGTGAAATACAAGATTCAATATATGACCATTATGAAGAAACAATAAGAGATATTCATTATGAGACCTCTTATACAGAAAATGATATGTATGTGAGTGATATGTATTTTGCTAATACAGAAACATCAGAAGTTTATAGTATAGATGATTTTATAAAAATATTAATAGCTGGAGATATATTAAATAAAAATGGAAATAGGACATTTAAACCACAAGATAAAGAAACATTACAAATGTTTGATGATGAAGGTAAAGTCATTATTAGGTAATTATAATAATATTTTTATTATTAGATTTGTTGCAGCATCAATGTTATCAATAATGATTGTATATGTAAGTTTTGCTTGTCAAAAAGCAATGCAAGATATAAGTGGAAGATTGGTTTTAGCTAGTGTAAAGTGTGAAAAAAATATTTTAATGATGGAATGGGAAGGATGGTATTTATCTGGTAAATCTCCATTACTTGATAAAGATAATAAATATCAAAAGTGCAAATGAATAATTATTTAACACAAAAAGAAAAGTCTTATAAAACAATATTATGGTTTACAGATACGTTTGAAGATTTAAATGGTGTGGCATCTACATTACGAGAGATAGCATTATATGCTTATACTCATAATTATAATATACATGTTGTAACATCAACACATAAAACTCCAAAGATACCAACGGTATATAACGTAGATTTGTTATTTAAATTTGTATTACCATATTATAATACATTGGTAATAAAAATTCCTTCTTATAAGAATATTAAAAAATTATTAAAATTAAACCCAGATAAAGTTTATATATCAACGCCAGGTCCAATAGGAATATTGGGTAAAATAGTTGCTAAAAAAGCTAAATGTAAAATGATAGGAATATATCATACAGATTTTGAAGCGCAAACAAAATATATCACAGATAATTTTATAGCAACTAAATTCATGAAAATTTATGAATATTTATTTTATAAAGGGTTTGATGAAATAAAAACACCGTCAGATGAATATTTAAAAAAATTACAAAACAGATATAGTTGTAAAATTTCTTATTTTGAAAGAGCTGTAGATAAAGAGATGTTTTATTATGTGCATAAGGCTTTTAATAATATAAATATAATTAAAAATAATTATAATATTATATATGTTGGTAGAATATCTAAAGATAAAAATATTGATTTTATTATAAAAGTATTTAAAAAAATAAAAGATAAAATTGAAAATGTAAATTTAATTTTGATTGGAGATGGTCCATATTTAAAAAAATTAAAAAAGCAATATTCAGACAAAGATAATATAATTTTTACAGGTCCTATAGAAAGAGAAGAACTTAAGTATTATTATTCTTTTGCCGATTTATTTTTATTTCCAAGTATTACAGATACATTTGGAATGGTTATAATTGAGGCATTAGCTTGTAATTGTCCTATAATAGTTTCAAACATAGGCGGTCCACAAGAAATATTAAAAAGTATTAAACTTGAAAAAAATATATTACCTATTGATTTATCTTTATGGTATGATTTATCAATTAAAATTTTACAACAAAGAAAAGTAAAATATGATAAAATTATATATAAACAATATTCATGGGAAAACGCAATAAAACAAATTATCAATTAAGGGGATATGATGAAAGATTTTGAAGAGTATTTAGAAACGGCGTCTTGGAGTAATACTAATGGATTATACAAAGTGGTAAATGATATGTGTAATATAGATTGGTTTAATGAAGAGAAGTTTGATGCCGCACCAAATCATAACGCTAAAGTAGAAATACTAAATGAGGATTATAATAACTTCTTGCAAATAAGTAATTATGATGAAAGTGAAGTAGAATTTGCATTATCATTAAAAGACAAAATTATTAAAGAATTTATCAAAAAATACGAAAAGATATAATTGTACAAAAACATCATAAATGTACATATACAAATATTATTTTTTGTATAGTATTTTTTTTAATAAATATCACTTATAAGGGTTGACAAAAACTCAATTAAATAGTATAATAATAACATAAGCAACAAACAATGCTTGTGAGGTTTTAGGAAGTAAATGATTATTATAGGGTGGGAGGTATTATGAGGTAGGTACAATTTAATACTATATAATTTATAATAATTTAATTAAAGTTTTAATGTTTGGACGTTTCTCTTTTGCTTGTGAGTTTGGCTGGGGCAAACGAGGGTATGAATATCAGCTAAACAATAGTCTTCTAACTGTCGAAAGACAGCGCTTTCGTGAGTTTTGTTAGCTGTAAACGAAAGGATAAAAAAGCTAACCAAGCCTTAAGATTTTTTTAAGGCTTGTAAATCTGAAACTTATAAGGGTTGACGAAAACCCATTAAAATAGTATAATATAAGTATAAGCAACAAAAATTACAAAAGATTTACAAAGGAGAGTCTTAAAAATGTTTGAAGCAAAAATCCGTCTTGAAAATGAAAAGCGCATGTATGTCGTGGATCTGAAGGGTGATACTTTCCGAATTATTTCGGGGTCGCTTAAGGGTACCGTGTCGTCTGAAGAACATCGCATGCTTGCCGGTGACAAGGGTCGCACTCCTGAACAGGAAGCCGTTGTCCGGGTTGGAAAGCTTGTTGAAACTAAGCTTAAGGGCAAGTATGTCGTAAAGAAAGGTGACGTTGAAGCCCTTCGTGCTGAAGTCCAGAAACTCACTGCCAAGCCCGTAAGCAAAAAGTATGTCAATGCTTACATTAAGATGTGGGTCAAGATGAATACCGTTGCCGGTAAAATCGATGAACTCAACAAGCAGCTTTCTTTTATGAAGACCGATGCTACTGAAAAAGCTAAAAAGCTTACTGAGCTCGGTGTGAATGTGAAAGACCTTGAAGGTGCTTGCGTGGACGCCATTCGTAACAGTTCCGCAAAGAAAGCGGAAGCCAAGGCGAAAGCTAAGGCGAAAGCTAAGGCTGCTAAGAAAGCCTAAGACTTAAATCCCTCCGCCTAATATAAAAATACTAAGCTCCAGTCGACTTGCTCGGCTGGGGCTTTAGGCAATAGAAAGGGGTAAAATAATATGAACAATGAAATGATTAGTTTTTTTAGTGATATTGAAAATCAAGAACTTTTTGAAACTGTTGTTAATGGTGGTTCAAATTATTGGTTCCCATATCATAATGTTTCTGTCAAACGTGTGGGCGGAAATATTCAGTCTATAATTATAGATGAAAAAGAAGTAAAAGACTTTAATGATGCTAAAAAACTTTTGTTTAATTTAAGTGGTTATCAGCACATTAAAAGAGATGTACTTGTTCAGCGTTCTGCTTGTGATGCTACGTCAGCTGATATATTGTTACAGCTTGCTGCATTTGGTAAAGTATTTTACGCATAAAAAGGAAAACATATGGACTATAAAAGAATAACAGTTTTTGATAATTCAAAGAATATTATACATTTGAATTTGTATCTTAATGACAAGCAAGCTCGTATAGTTGTTGAAACCGAAAATAAAGGTAAAAATTCAATATCTATTAAAAGACATATTATTAAAAGATATAAAGGGACTGAAGCGATAGTTTCTAAAGCCCTTTGTGATTATAACAAAGTAATTAAACAGTATAAGAATAAGTATAATTATGTTTTTAATTATGATGTTAATCTTCCGATATTGAAGGAGTTTATATAATATGTTAAAATTTAATAAATATGGACATCCTTATTGTCCATTGTGTGGAAGCACTAAAATATCTTTAACTTGGTACACAATAAATAAAATAATATATTTCATGTTAAGATGTAAAAGATGTGGATATATTGTAAAACAAAAATGAGGTAAAATGTCTAAAAATACTAAAGCGTCTGTTGATAATTCTGTTGTTGCAACGTTTGGTAATGGAGCGATGCAGAAAAGAATTCTTGTTCAGGAATATAAAGATAAATTTTATATTCATTTTCGAGAGTTCTTTATGAATGACGATGGGGATTATCTTCCCACAAAGAAAGGATGTGCTTTTGATATTAAGTATCTTCCTGAGATTATTGAAGCATTGCAGTCAATTGAAATTGAAAGTAATGTAACTTCAGACGAAGAAGAATAAACCTTTGTAAAGCTTGTAATCTGACCGACCGCTCTGATGTCATTAAAAGCCTGAGCACAATGAATAATACCATACCATTATATGACCGACCGCTCTGATGTCATTAAAAGCCGAGCTCTTATTATTTATGGAGAAAAAAATGAATAAAGAAATAATGAAAGAAGCCGGCTTTAGTAAATATGTTGAAAAAGTAGAACTTGGTATTTGTCCGTTTTGCAACAAACCTGTAAATACAAAATCTTTTAGAGATGCTTTATCGAAAAAAGAATATGAAATTTCTGGTTTATGTCAGCAATGTCAAGATAATTTTTTTGGCAAATAAAGGAGAATAGTATAATGTTTTTTGAAATTTTGTTTGTTTGTTTTTTGTTTTGGTTTTGGCCGCCACTTGCGATAATATATGTCATTATTCGAGTGTTTATCTAAGTGTAAAATAATGAAAAAAATACTGTTTATTTGTGTAATTATCTTTAATATACTTTTTATGCTCTTGTTTTCTTGTGAAGCTAAAGAGAAAAAGAAAATAGGAACAAAGTGTTTATTTGGAATATTGTATTATGATTGGGATGGCAAACCAATGCGAGTAAATATTCCAGTAGTAAAAGAAGGTAGTTTAATAAAATGTGAATGAGGTTTTATGTTAGATTTAGTTTCATTTTTAGGGGTATTGATAATTTTTTATATTATTTGCTCCGATAATAAAAAGCTTAATAGCAAAATAAACCATAAATATTATTTTAGTGGTGTATCAAAAAGAACTCCTTGGGATAATAAATATTTATAAATAAACAATATAATTATAAAAGAGATAAAATGGGTTTTACAATATTACAATGGTTTACAGTTGCTTTAAGTTTGTTAGGAAATTATTTCGTAAATAAACAAAAAAAGATTGGACTAATTATCTGGATGGTAGCTAATATCATCTGGATAATTATTTTTTTTATTATGAAATCTTGGCCACAAGCAATGTTGTTTTTTATATATGCTTTGTTTTGTGTACATGGTATATATAATTGGATAAAAATAGAAAAGGAAAAAACAAATGAAAAAGATAAAACTATCAAAGATAGGCAATAACAAAAAAGAATTGATTTATGAAGTTGCTATTGATGACAATGTTATTACATATACTTATGGACAAAAAAATGGAAAACTTCAGACTGAAGAAGAAACCATTTATGATGGTAAAAATATAGGCAAAGCTAATGAAACTTCTCCGGAAGAACAAGCGCTTTTTGAAGCCGAAAGAAAAGTAAGAAAAAAAATTGAAAATGGTTATTTCATAACTAATGGTTATGAATTATCTACAATTAGTAAAACTGTAGTTGCAAGTGATTTAACTGTGCCTCAACCTATGCTTGCAAAAATGTATAAAGACCAAAAGAAACAAGTTGCTAAAAAATATAAAAAAGTTGATATACAATATAAACTTAATGGCAACCGATGTATTGTAAATATAAAAACAAAAGAGATGTATTCCCGTAAAAGGAAAAAAATCAATTCTCTTCCAGGTGTAGTTGATAGTATTGTTGAAGCATGTAAAAATATTAAAAAAGATATTACATGGGTTGATGGTGAATTGTATTCTGATAAACTTACATTTAATGATATACAATCTGTTATACGTCAAAAAAACCAGGTGTCTGAACTTGCTTCAAAAATTAAGTATTATATATTTGATGTAATGCTTGAAGAACCTTGGAATAAACGTAAAAAATATATTGAACAAATTGTTTCTAATAGTTCTGTAGAGGCATTAAAAACATTTGAAATAGATATAAATGATATAGATAAATATAATGAAGAATTTGTTTCTCAAGGACATGAAGGGGTAATTATAAGACTTCCTGATTATGTTTATGAAGAAAAACGTTCTTCTGGTTTGCTAAAATATAAAACTTTTATTGATGAAGAGTTTGAAGTTATTGGGTTTATAAGTGAAAAAAATAATCCAACCAAACTTGGTTCTATTAAATTAAAGATGTCTAATGGGAATACTTTTACAGCAAGACCATCAATGACAGATGAAGAGTGTGATTATATGTGGCGTAATCCCAAAAAGTTTATAGGAAAAATGGCAACAGTTGAATTTCAAAATTATGATGCAGTAACAGGTGTGCCTATTTTTGGGACAATAAAAGGATTCCGGGACTCATCAGATTATTAAAAAAATATCTTATAACGGTTGACAGAAAAATAATTATAGTATATAATTTCTATTATGCAAACTTTTATTGTTAGTTTTAATCAAAAAGAAACTGCAAAAATATTAGACAGTAAACGCTTAGGAAAACAACGCGTTGAAGGTTTACAAATTGCTGAGTGTTTATTAGTTAAAGAAAGCAGGTGGAAAAATCATCCTGCTGTAAAAATGTGGAAAGGATATGAGCCATATTTAATTAAAATTTATTTAAAAGAAATACTTAACGAGTGGGAAGCTCGCGGATATAAAAATATTAAATGTAGCGATAAATGGAAAAGTTTATCTAAACATATAAAATATTCACGAGTTAAAACTCCAAAGTGGTTAAATAAAGATTTTATTATTGCTCATCAATCTAATCTAATACGTAAAAATCCAGAGTATTATAAAAAATACTTTAAGAATGTTTTACCAAATTTAGAATATATATGGCCGAGGTAAATTATGAGCTATTTTGCTATAATTACAAAAGTTAAAGGTATACATAAACATCCAAACGCAGATAGACTTAATATTGGTATTTGTTTTGGAAACCAAGTCGTAATTGGTAAAGATGTAACTGAAAATGATTTAGGGATTTATTTTCCTACAGATGGACAACTTTCACAAGAATATTGTGATGCTAATAAACTTTTGCCATATCAAGATGAAGTAACAGGACAACTTGTTCGTGGTTATTTTGATGAAAAAAGAAGAGTTAGAACACAAAAGTTTCGTGGTGAAAAATCAGATGGATTTTGGATGCCTATTGAATCTTTGGCTTTTACAAAATTTAAACTTTCTGAGCTTAAAGAAGCAGACCAAATTGTTGCGCTTAATGGAATAAATATTTGTAACAAATATATTTCTTCTAAAACTCGTTCAGTTGGTAATGCTAAAAATGCTAAAAAGAAAGTACGTAAAAGTTTTGCAATGCTTCATGAACATTCAGACACAGAACAATTAGCATATAATATTGATAAAATTAAAAAAGATTCAATATTATATTTTACAGAAAAAGTTCATGGAACTTCTGGAAGAACAGGATATATAAAAGTTATTGAACGTATTCCTAAATGGAAAGAAAGAGTAAACAAAGTATTTACAATTTTTTCTGATAAAGAAAGATGGGAATATGTAACAGGAACTCGTCGTGTTATTCTTGATGATTTTAATGATCCTGCCAAGGCTGGATTTTATCAGACACATGATTTCCGTAAAATATATCATGATAAATTTGTTAACATGCTTAAAAAGGGTGAAACAATTTATTATGAAATAGTTGGTTGGGCAGATTCTAATAAGTCTATTATGGGAATTGTTGATAATACCAAATTAAAAGATAAAGAATTTTTGAAAAGATATGGAGATAAAACCATATTTAAGTATGGTTGTAAACAAGGTGAGTCTGATATTTGGGTTTACCGTATTACCATGTCAAATGAAGATGGCGATGAAGTAGATTATTCATGGAATATGGTTAAAATTCGTTGTCAAGAACTCGGATTAAAACATGTTCCTGAAATTCATAATGCCATTATATATGATGGAGTAATTGAAAACTTAAAAGATTTATGTGAAGAGCTTTGTGATGGTTCATCAACTATTGACCCAGCTCATATTCGTGAGGGTGTAGTAGTTCGTGTTGATAGTTATAAACATTGGTTAGCCTATAAACATAAAAGTTTTAATTTCAAAGTTCTTGAAGGGATTATAAAAGATTCAGACGTTGTAGATATTGAAGAAGCACAAGATTTTGAAGCTGGGAACTAAAACTCCCAGCTTTAAGTATTTTATTAAAGGAGAAAAATATAAATGAAAGTTATTTTTACAAGAGGCTTACAAGCGTCTGGAAAATCATATTGGGCTAAAAATTTTGTTAAAGAAAATCAAACATTTAAAAGAGTATCAAGAGATGATTTGAGGCATATGGCTTCAAGTTATACTTATGATAATAAAAATGAAGAATTGGTTTCAAAACTTGAAGAAGCCCTTATAAAGGAATTGATAAAAAATAAATATAATATTGTTATAGATGCTATGCATTTAAATATTAGTTATATTGAAAAATGGAAAAGATTTATTTCTAATTATTATTCTGAGTTTTGTGATGAAGGTCAAAATGTTCAGTATGAAATTAAAAGTTTTCCTATATCCCTGGAAGAAGCAATTATACGTGATTCTTTAAGAGAATTTAAACTTGGTGAAGAAGTAATTCGTAAAACATGGGAAAAATATAAAAATGAATTGATTGAAATGCTTGAAGAAGATAAACGTATTAAAGTTGTCCATAATCCAAAATTGCCAACAGCAATTTTAGTTGATATTGATGGTACATTAGCTATTAGGGGAAATAGATCTCCATATGATTTTTCACAAGTAGGAAAAGATAAAGTAAATGAGGCAATCAAAATATTAGTAAATATGTTATCAGCTGAACCTTATAATTATAAAGTAATTATATTTTCAGGAAGAGATGATAGTTGTTATGAAATAACACGCAATTGGCTAATAGAAAATAAAATAAATTTTGATTATTTACATATGCGTAAAACAAATGACCGTAGAAAAGATTCTATAGTTAAAAAAGAATTGTTTGATGTGTGGGTAAAAGATCAATATAATATTTTATATGTAATTGATGACCGTAAACAAGTTGTTGATATGTGGAGAGAATTAGGACTAACAGTATTAGATGTAGCTGGACATGAATTTTAATAAAAGAACTATAATAATTCTAATCATAGATTTTTTTATGGTTCTTTTCTTTACTTTTCCAACGCTTACATATTCTCCATTTATATATTATGAACCATTAAAAAAACATTTTACATGGTTAAATCCAGAGAAATATAAAATAATTTATCGTAATTCTGTAATGTTTAATATTCCTGTGGAAAAAATATGTTCTATAATTAAATATGAGTCGGGTGGAAAATCAACAGCAATATCGATTGCTTCAGCTCGTGGTTTAATGCAAATAATGCATTTTCATCATCGTGGCAATCCTACAGATTTATATAATGATGAATTAAATATTTATTATGGAACAAAATATTATAGAATATGTTTGGACATGGCAAAGGGAAATGAAAAAGAAGCATTAAGATTTTATAATGCAGGACCTGCGTCAAATCCAAAAAAATATAAAAATTGGAAAACATATGTAGAACCAATTTTAGTAACAGAAATTCAAGCAGAAAAAGATAAATATAATAATTTTAAATTACAATAGAGGTATTTAAATAAATGAGACTATTATTAAGCTTTATAATTGTTTTTATCGTAGCTATAACAACCATATCTTTGGTTATATTTTATACACAAATAAAAACTAAAATAAAACAATTTTGTTATAAAGTAAAGAGTTTGTATGGTTTATCAAAAAAATATTATTATCATATTAAGTTGACAATAAATTCCATAGATAATAAAAAAATTTCAAATTCAATTTTAACAGAAATTATTTTTAATCAATTTTGTCTTTTTTATGAAATAAATTATAGTGATATGGACCCGAATTGGGAATTGCCATCAAGCGATTTTAAAGATAATACGGCAGAACTAACTAATTTATATCGTTGGATAAAAAAAACTCGAGTAGATAATTATAAAGAATTAAATAATTTAGATTTTAATTTTGATAATAATACTTTTGAATATTGGGGAAAACCTTTTGAGGGACTTAATTATAAAATTGTTGATGGTGAATTAAAAATAACACCTATAACATATATAGAAAACAAAACAAAAAGTAATGTCTTTATGACTAAAACTATGAAAATACGTAATGATTTATTTAATCTTGATACCGAAAAGTGTTCTTGGATCTTAAATAAAAGAAACTTTTTTGGAATATAATTATATAAGGAAAATATAATGCAACCATTAAATAGTTACCGTTGGAAAAAAGGTGGAAGATTTAATTTTTCAATTAAAATGTTTATTCCAAATATCTCTTTGCCTTCAATAAATTTAGATTATTTTCGTGCATTCTTTTTTGTTTGCGCAGGAATATCAGTATTAGGAATTTTTTTCTTTTCTATGTTTGTTGCTTATAAAATTATTTCTTATGAAGAAATGAAAATGCAAGCTATCAGAGAATATGTTGATTATAAAATATATCCTTTGGCTGCGAACGTTCAAGAAATAAAAGAAACTGTAGACTTTTTAAGTTCCAATGCCCAGATAATAGAACATCGCCTTAAAGTAAGAAAATATTCTATTAAGAAAATAAATGGAAAGGATACATTGGTTTATGAATAATATTAAAAATAAAACAAAAGGAATTAGAAAATGTATAGATTGTGGTGGAACTGGATATGAAATAATAACTCGGGGCGATTATTTACCTCATACATGTAATAGTTGTAATGGTAGCGGAAAAATTTCTAAATCCTCACATACATATCCTGCGTTAGGACAAGAAGAAGATGTTGTTATCATAAAAGATGAATATTGTACTTTTGAAGAATGGTACGAGAAAAACAAACTAAGATTTCATCATGGTCAGTTTGATGAAAAACAAATAGCATATAGTGCTTTTTGTGAAGGTATAAATTTTTGGAATAAAGTAACAAAATGACTACAGAATTTGCAATAGAATATTTAAAAATCGCTGAAGACTTATTAAGAGCAGGCGGGCAAAAAATCTATGCTCAACAATTGAAAGAAATGATTAATGAATTAAAAAAAATATATGAGATAAAGCATTGAAAACTTTAGGTGAACTTAGAGAATGGACAAAAGAATTACCAGATGATTATGAAATCTGGATTGAATATCCAACGATATTACGTTCTCATGTAAAAGAAGATATAATATGCGATGGCGATCATCGTTGTATAAACGCTTTAAGTATAGCAAGAGATGACAATAAAAAAAGAGTATATATTTTGCATCATTATTAAAAGAATAAAATTATGAATAAATAAGAGCTTAAAAATGATACAAGAATATGAACAAATAGAAGTTGTAAAAAGACATAAAAAAACATGTGACATATGTCATACTGAAATAAAACGTGATTTGATGTGTAGTATTGCAAGATGTGAAATTTGTAAAATTGATTTATGTGAAAAATGTATTGGATATGAAGAGTCCGACCGATGTAGTGGAGACTATAGAACGGTATATTGTGAAAGTTGTTGGAATATAGGCAAACCAATCAGAGAAAAAGTAGAAGAACTTTCAAAACAAATAGAAAGTTTATACGATGAATGGCATTCTCTTTGTGGGAAAAAATAAGTATAAGGAGTTTTAGAAAATTATGAATATTTTTACAACAATACGTTTTATTATTGCTATACCTATTGTAATTTTTATAGGTCCATTATTATTGGCGATTGCCTTTATTCAATCGATAGTTGAACCTATTCATTGGGATTTTTATTTCGGTTTAGCATTAGATGAAGTATGTAATATATTGGGTGTTTAAATAGGTAAAAAATTATGGATATAGAACTTGAAATAATTGAAGAAGCAGTTCAAATAATAAAGAAAAATAAAAATGATAGTAATTGTATAAAAGAACAATGTATGTTGATAATTCAAAATGCTAGAAAAATTAAAGATAGAAATGAGTAAAAAATTTTATTTAATAATAAAACATTTTATTATATATTCAATAATTAAAAATGATTTTGAACCTTCTGTATACTCCGTTTGTCCTTTATGCGGTACAAACGGAGTCGCAAAAATATGGTTAGGAAAGATGCGATGTATACATTGTGGACAATATGTTAAAGGAAAATAATTATGAATAACAATTGGTATGATGCCAATAAGGTTTGGCCAAAATATGAGGGCGAATATTTAATATATTGGCGCAATAGTTTTTTAATTGAAAAATATTATAATGATAAACATGGACAGCGTTGGGGATATAATTTACACAATGTTACCGCATGGACATTTCTTCCCGACCCTCCAAATTTTGAAAACAAAAGACATTCACCACCATCATTTATTGAAGATGCAAAAGATTATGTTCAATTTATGACTGGAACAGGAAAATATGCTGATGAATAAAAAATCTTATAATGGTTGACAAATAACAAAAAATAGTATATAATATATGTATATTAAAAAAGGAGAAGTTGTCGTGAAAAAAATTATTTGTATTACGATGTTTTTGATGTTGTCAGTAGTTTCTGCTTTTGCGGAAGATGGAGATCTTGATTTTCTACCCGGTGAATTTCAAGGTAAATGGGTTGTGATTGCTGCTTCAAAAGATGGTGGCCAAACATATGACCCGAGCGTTAGAGGCCTTCTTTATGGTATTGCAGAGTCCACACGCATTCGTGCCTTCTATCCGAAACATGATGTTTATACAATTGGAGCGGTTTTTGTTGGCGAAGGTAAAGAAAGTGGGGAATATGCTATTGCTCTTGAAGATAGAGATTTTTATATTATTGTAAAAAGTCTAGCTGGAAACCAGATTGAAATTAGGATTGGACTACATGGTGGTCATCAGGAAGTAATGCGTTTTATAGCAACTGTTGTTAGATAGTAGTACAGGCGCTGTGGTGGAAATGGTATACACCCTGTCCGGCCAATAGGCTGACGGGATCATGCAAGTTCAAATCTTGCCGGCGCCAAATAAAAATAAATTAAAAATTACAACGAAAGGAATATAATGAACACTCCAAAGCCTTGTGATACTTGTGAAAATCTTTATTACAATTGTTTATTAGAAGATGACCCCAATGATATAAGCGAATGCAAATTTGATTTACCGTTAGGTAATAGAAAATGTAAAAAATATAAAGAAAGATGGGGTCAAAGAAACGAAAGGAATATAGAACAATGAAAGAACAAATATGGCCGTTTCTAATTATTATAGTTGGTTTGGTAATTATCGGATGTTCTTGTGTTATTACTGATATATTTAAGGATATAGCAAAGAACAAAAAACTCGGAATATAGATAAAAAAAAACGTTATTTTAATTCTGGCACTTGTACTTATAATAGATTTCAAGGAATTGTAATAGATACAGAAACTTTAGAATATAAAATGATTAATAAATAGGTAATTTAATGAAAAGTAAAATTATAGAAAATAGATATATATTAGAATGTTCTTGTTCAAGTTTTGAACATAACTTAGTATTTGATTATGATAAAGAATTTGAGTTTGTCTCAGTAGGATTTATTTACGATAAGGATCAGTCTTTCTTTAGAAGAGTTATAGGTGCTCTTTTGTATATTTTCAAAAAGAATGATCTTTACTTTCATGAAGTAATAATTCATACCGAAGATATAGAACAGCTTGAAGAACTGGTCGCCTTAATTAAAAAAGAAAGATTTACAAAAGAGATAAAATAATGAAAAATATTTTTTATGGGTTGATAATATTATCAATATTTTTAATTGGTCTTGATATGTATCATAAACCACGCGTGTCAAATCTAAATAATTATAAAAATCATCAAATTATTGAAATAAATAATAGTTTTATATTTGGTTATGTTATTTACTTAGAAGATTTAAGAACAAAAGAAAAACATTATGTTTATGTTTATGAAATTGTTACAAAACAATATAAGACTGGTGATTATTTAAAATGAACAAGATACAAAAATATACACAAGCAATTAGAGATAATTCTGAAAATGAATTATGTTATGGTACATTAAAAACACTAAAAATGATTGATGATGAAAGTATAATAATAGAAAAAGAATTAGAAGAAGCAAAAAAATTATTGCTGAGTTAGATAAAATTAAACATGAAAATAATTGATTGTCCAATGTGTGGTGGGTTAGGATATTACATAGAGCCAATGCTCGATGATGGTTCAGGTCCTAAAGAATATTGTGGATATTGTCGTGGAACGGGGCAAATGGAAAAAACAAAATTTTACTATCAATGTCTTGGTGTTTTAAGTGGTCAAGCACGAAGAAAAAAAAGGAAAATAATATTAAGGAAAAACATATGAAAACCTATGAAGCAAAAGTAACTGTTGAATATATATTTACATTTGAAAGTGAAAGTACGTCAAGAAAAGAGTTAAAAGAAATAGCAGATAATATATGGTCAGATTTTTGCTCTTTAGGATATGAAGGAGATCATTATCATGATACAGAAATTAGTGTACGAGAATATTAAAAGTAAAGTATTTTAATATGATTACAAGACATATAAATTGTGTATATAACATGAATTTTAGCGAATGTACAAATGAAAATGTTAAAAAATCTTTTTTTGGATTAGGAAAAAGACATTGTATTTGTTATCCTCTTGGTGATATAAATACATGTGAATTTAGTTTCAAACGTATAATAAATACAGAAGATCCAACTTCATGGGAAATTAAACTTTTAATTAATGCTCTTAAAAAACGTAGTACAATAGAGGAAAAATGACAGTTGATGAGCTTATAGCTAAATTAAAAAGAATTAAAAAAGAATTAAGAGCAAAACCTATTTATATACTTATGCCAAATGCTCCACTTGGAAGTCCTAATAAAATTAAATTTGTTTTATTGGATAAATACGACCCATTAAATTTAAGTGCTGATAATATAAATTATATAATTATAACGGAGTAATAAAAAATGACTTTTACAAAAATGATACTATTGATTTTTCTAACAATAACTGCTGCCCTTATTTTTCTTTGGAATACATGGTGGTGTTTATTTATAGCGGCATATCCAGCTGGTAATTTGATATGCTGGTGGTTTGTTTTTTCAGGTGTCGAAATTGCTATGTTTTTTAGTATATATATTTTAATTGCGGATGAAACTACATGAATATTTTTTTTAGTGCAGATCTCCACTTTGGACACGAAAATATAATCAAATATTGTAGTCGGCCTTTTAGGTCACTTGAGCACATGAATACTTCTTTGATAAGGAATTGGAATCAAAGAGTAAAAGAAGACGACGTTGTGTTTCATGTTGGCGATTTCTGTTTTAGAAGCGGAGTTCAAGGAACAAAAATAAAATATGCTTTATCTTGGGAAAAACAACTTTCTGGTAAAATTATTCATATAGCCGGAAATCATGACAGAAATAATTCTGTCAGGTCATTAATAGAAAGTAGTATATTAAAAATTTCTAAATATAAAGTTTGGGTACAGCATCGTCCCCCGGAAAAAATGTTAGAGATTTCAGAAAAATGTGATTTTGTTATTTGTGGACATGTTCACGAAAAATGGAAAGTAAAAATTAATAAACAAATTGATACAAATGGTTCTATAGGAAAAGTTTTTGTTGATTTAGAATCTGATATTGATATTCCAATAATAAATGTCGGTTGTGATGTTTGGAATTTTATGCCAATTAAGCTTGATGAATTATTAGGATATTACGAAAAAATTAAAAGGAAAATAAATATGAAATGTTATTTTACATCTAATATTGCAAATCACTTAGAATGTTCGCAAGATGAAAATAGTTTTAATGATTATGGTTTTACTACTAAACCTTGTAGTTCATATCCATGTAAAAAATATTTAGAAATGGTTTCAGATATTGAAAAGAAAAGACAGGAAAGAAAACAAAATGAAGAACAAAATAAAACAAATTGTTGATTTTATTAAAGTTATAATTGACCGTATTATAACAATATATAAAGATTTTAAGTTTGAACAGATAACTAAAATTGAACATAGAAATGAATTATATAATGTTTTTCGAAAAATATCCCAATATGGATATGTTCGTTGGGATATTGTAGAATCAACAATTGAGTTTTTATTCGCACAGTTTATATGTTTTTATGAAAGATATAAAAAACAATATTCGCAAGAATATCTACAGTCATATATTGATGAGTATAAAAATAAAAAATATTCTAAAGAAATGCGTAAAGATTTTTATGAAGCTTATAAAATAAGAAAAAAACAAATTGATGCTGTAAATAATATATGGAAATATGTCACAGAAAACAGCGCTTATAATAGAGAAGTATTTGATAAAATTATCGATAAGTGTTTTGAAAATTTTAGTACTGAGTATTTAAAAACACAACAAGAAAATGAATTTGGAGAATATATTATAAAAGGTGTAAAACATTATAATATAAAATATTCATTTGATAAATTTGGAAAAATTATTATTAAAGAATCAAAACTACTTACAGATAAAGAATCAAAAAAAGACAATACACACAAACTTGAACAAGCCATATTCGATAAAGACTCTGAGTATGCTAAAAGAATTATAGATATTCGTGAATGTTTATGGGATTAAAAGGAAAAATAAAATGATTTATAAAACAACAAATACTATTATAGAAACAACATATCCACTATATGCAATGTTATTTATAAGTTTTTTGGTTTTAATTTATAATTTGTTTTTATATTTTCGTCTTACTTATTTATATAATAAAAAACAAGAATGGGCTGATCTTATATATGCTTTTTGTATTTTAAATATATTTTTTAATCCGAAAGAAGACTATAGTTTAATTGAAACAAATAATAAGTTTAATTTTAGTAAAGTTTTAGAAGGACATTCTATTAATTTGAATAAATTAATTGATGATAACTATTATTCAATAGTAAATTCTTTTTTTAAAAAATATCAAATTACCAAAAAAGATATTAAAGACATAATTATAATTGGAAAAAATTATACAGGTGAAGATCTTTACAATTCTTTAAAAGAGTTTATAAGAACAAGAAAGGAAGAATATTATGATACGATTTTTTAAGATAATAAAAGTATTTTTTATTCTCAAATATAAAGAATTTTTATCGATGGTTATTTCAATATTTAAAACATTAAAAAATGTAAATATATTGGAATTATTATCTTGGATATTTTCTGGAGTAATCTTTTTTTTCTTATGTTTATTGTTTACTATAATATTTGTTAATGTTATACTTCCAATTTTAGCATTACCATTGTTTTTTATATTACCTAATATAGTATATTATGATATTATGAGCATAGAACAATTATTTGGGCTTTTTATTTTATTAGGACTCGTTAGTACATTTGTGTATATACTTTTGTTTTTTATATTACATAAGTTGTATAAATTTATAAAGTCAAATATTAAAGAAGCAATTTATATTGTAGATAATGAAAGTGAGGAAGTATGAAAATATATTTTGATTTAAAAAACACCAAAGATATTTGTTATGATTATGCGGGTACTGATCCTTATAAACCTTTGGGAACAATTGTTGCATCAAATAGATGTAAAAGATGTCATAATCATTTATTTATTGATTGTGATTCTAATGGTCATTATGTTGAATGTAATAAAAACAGTTGAAGTGCAAATGTGTAAACATTTAATATGGATTGGAATGGATCAAGGGCGTCGTTGCGAGTACGGAATAACATCAATAAAAAAATGTGCATATGGTTATTGTTTGTTTTTTGAGGCACAAACAATAGATGATAATAAAGAAGAAAATAAAAATGGAATTTAAAATACTTAACAGAAAAGATATTAATGTTTTTACAGCAGATGTTCCTTATGCTGTAATAAGTATTACGGAACCTTATGATTTTTTTACGTTTATAAATACTGATGACAAAAATTTAATAGCTTTATTCAGAATAAAATTTCCTGATGCAGATAAAAATTTTAAACGGGAAGGAAAGACTATAGAGGTATTGTCAAATTCAGATGCAGAAGATATTTTAGACTTTGTATTTTCAATTAGAAATCGTGTGCAGCTTATTGTTTGTCAATGCGATGGTGGAATTTCTAGAAGTTCCGCAGTTGCCGCGGCCCTTGGTAAAATTTTTAATAATGATGATACTTTTGTATTTAATTTTCCTAAATATAAACCAAATATGTTTGTATATAGAAAAATAATAAACATGTGGTTTGAATTATGAGTGGTTATTGTCAAAATTGTGGTAATCAACATTGTATATGTGATGAAATATACGAAATAAAAGTAATAGATATAAATGTCGCAATTAAAGTTATTGCTGAACTTATTAAAAAAATTGATGATCTTAATCCTGAAGTTGGACGAGGAAAGTCTTATGATACTTGTTTAGAAGAGGCATCAAATCTTTTGAAAGTATATACGAGTAATAAGAATGAAAAATAAAGAAATAAATAAAAATTTAATATTAAAGATTAGAACAGGTTCGCATTTATATGGAACTAACACTAAAGACTCAGATGAAGATTTTGTTGGTATTTTTATGCCTACAGAAGAATATGTTTATGGATTAAAAAAAATTGAAGAAATTGATGAGTCTATTATATCTAAAGACGAAAATAATAAAAATACAAAAGAAGCTGTTGATTGTAAATATTATGAATTTAGAAAATTTATAAAACTTGCCTATGAATGTAATCCAAATATTTTAGAAATTCTTTTTGTAAATTTAGATAATATTGTTTATATAAATGGTTATGGTAAACAATTACTTTGCAATAGACAATTGTTTGTATCTGGTTTAGTTAAACAAAAATTTTTAGGATATGCTTTTGCTCAAAAACATAAGATGCAAATAAAAGCTGAAAATTATTTTGATTTAAAACAAGCAATTAATATTCTTATTGAATATACCAATGTTAATGCCTTAAATTTTAATATGTATTTAATTGAAGCTTTTCCTCTATTAGAAGGTTATAACATATTTAAGAAAAATGTTGATAAAAATAATAATTTTAAATTTTTTACGATTGGGGATTTAAATCTTCAACCATCTTATTCTGTTAGACAAGCTATCTCTATAATAAAAGACCGACTTTCTAAAGTGGGTAATAGAGAAGAGTTATTAACTAAATATGGTTATGATACTAAATTCGGAATGCATTTAATTCGTTTAATGTTTGAAGGAAAAGAATTATTAACTACAGGTAACCTTCAATTTCCATTAAAAGATAAAAATCTATTATTGGATATAAGAAATGGAAAATGGAAATCAGAAGATGTTATCGCATACTCTGAAGAATTAGAAAATGAAATTGAATCAATATATAATAACACAAAAATTTCAAAACAAAAGTTTGATGAAGTTAATAAATTATGTATGAATATGTTGAAACAATATTTAATGGAGAATTAAAATGGGAAGACTAATAGGAATTTATATGAGGTTGGAATGTGTTGCTGGAGTAACAATTAATGAAGCAATTGATGCATCTCTTGCTTTTTCTAGACATATAGGTATTCCGGTAATGATTAATATTAATGATATTGAAACTTATATAACTCCAGGAATGTCTATAGAAGAAATTATATCTTGGTATCGATCTGAAGTTATAAAACTAAAAGAAAAATGTGGTTGTGATTGGGTATAATAAAAATAGGAGAATAATATATGCAAAAAACTTTAGAAGAAAAATTAGCTGAATTTGCACATGAAATATGGTCTGAATGGATGATATATATGTATAATACCTTGGCAGATCCAAAGTATTCACAAGAATATTATCATAGAAAATGGAAAAAACAAGCAGACACATTATATAATGATTTAACAGAGGAAGAAAAAGAAAGCGATAGGGTTATAGCTCAACGAATAATAAAAATTTTATCTGATTATAAATAAGGATTTATTTTTTTGAAATCAATATTAACTTTATTAACAATTATATTAATTGGATTATTGCATATTAATAATCCAAAAGCTAAAGAAGAGAAATGTTTTATAAACAATCAAATTATTAAAAAATCTTCGACAGAATGCTTTGTATGCGAAGATTTTATATTGAAAAAAATTAATTGTAGAGAATTAGAAACGCCTTGTAAACCTCATATTCGGGACAGAGATCCTGAAGAAGATTTACAAGTAGCAATGAGGTAAAAATTATGACTTTTGAAGAATATTGGAATCAATATGGTGAATTACATGCTTCTATGTGTGGAGGCAATATAAAACAATTTGCAAAAGAATTTTGGGATTCAGCACAAGATAATACGATATTAAATGATTTAAAATGTTGCGGAAATTGTATACATCGCGCGACTCTTGACATGGGAGATTATACAGAAGAACGTTGTGAGAGAAGACACCAAGGTCTTAGTAGTTATCAATGTTGTGATAAATGGAGTTATGATGGACTAATGCAAGAATCGAGAACAGAAGGCTTTAGTATAAAAAAATAGTAATGGAGATTATGATATGAAAAAATATTTTAAAATAAAAGATTTAATAGCATTATTAAATACTATGGATAAAAATTTGGTTGTTGGAACTAAAGGTCATTTTGGAGAATTTTATCCAATGAATAAATATAATTTTTCTGTTTCTAGTACTTTTAAAGAATTATCTCGGGAACAGCGAAATCGTAATATGCAAGCAAAAGAATTTGAAATTTTAAATATTAGTACACCAGATATAGGTGAAGATCCTGATTAAAATAAATCAGGAGCATAATTATATAGTGAGGGGTTATGAAAAAATATTTACGACGTTTATATTATCGAATATATCTTCGGTGTTATGATGGATTTTGTAGTTTTCATCATAAAAAAATTAAAAGAATTAGAGATTGTGGTATTTGTTCGGTTTGTAATTGGACTTATAAATGTGTATATTATAGTTTTAATTATAAAGAAATTAAGAATACTATAAAAATTAATGCCTTGGCTCATTATGACAGAATGATTGCTTGGGCTAATAAAAGGCCGATTAATGGAAGTGTTCAGAGGTACCGTATGCAGTTAGCCTTGAAAGAATCGTGGGATGCGGTGTCTTGTGTTTATTGTATGAAATGTGACTGTAGTAAGTGCCCATTAAGCGTAAATCTCTTGGGATGTTGTGGTGGGCTTTATCGTAAGTTGGGAAAGTCAGAAACTTGGGGTGAATGGGTACAAAATGCAACAGATGTTCGTAACTTTATTGAAAAAAATGGGTAGCAATACGGCACCGTGGCGGAATTGGTAGACGCAACGTAGGGACGTAGCTAATACATGGTATACCGAGATGGTGAACTTAACGCCCGAAAGAATAGTAAATATCCGTTATCCACGGAGGCGTACTGGTACCTGTTACTCGGTAGAAAGTCTAAGCGCGGGGTGCTACAATGAACCGCGTGGGAGGTCGCCGCAAGGCACCTATCGTCAAGAAGTGTAGATATTGACGATAGGCAACAAATACCATGTTAGAAAGTAGCCGTGCAGGTTCAAGTCCTGCCGGTGCCAAAACATAAGGAGGGATTATGAAAAAGATAATGTTGGTAGTGATATTTTGTCTGGGGTTTTATAGCATTGGACTTACAGAAACGCCGGGAGCAATTGAAGCAGTACAGATCCCTGTTGAATATCACGGAGTTTGGAAGTTAATTATGGAAAGTGAAGATCAAGGTAAGACCTTTATTCACTATAATGCAATACCTACTTTTAGGGTTTCTGCATTAAGTATCCTAGACTATAAAGGCGTTCGTCATGCTATAGATCGCGTTTTCGTAGATGAGGATGGGGTAGCCTTTACATTTACGGACGTGCTTGATCGATTCTGGGAAATCCGACTGGGAAAGCCTAAAACTTTTATTATGCTTCGGGTTATATTGGCTCCGAGCGGAAAAGAAGTTACGCGTATGGGGTTTATACTGGAGAGGCAATAAAGTGGAAAATTCGAATAAAAAGATGATTGAGTTGAGGGCTAAAATTGACTGGTCAGGTACAATTATCAAAGATTTTAAAACATTAGTTGCTCGCACCAATGCCAATATAGATGATTGTATATTTTTGAAACGTTTTGAGGATGAGATAAATAAAAATAGTGTTTTATTGAAAAATTTAATATTAGAAAGGCAATGAAATGGAAAATATAAAGAAAAAAAACGACGGTGGGCCAGCGTTTCCTTGGTGCAACCCTAATCCCGGAGTTGCAACTGGAGGCGATGGTATGACACTTCGTGATTATTTCGCGGCGATGGCTATGGGTGGCCTTTGTGCTTGTCCATCAACAAATAATTGGACTTGGGATGAGATAGCGGACGAATCGTATTCGTTAGCAGATGTTATGATTAAGGTAAGAGAAAAAATATGAAATTTAAAATTACGCCTGGAGATTGGAGTATTCAGTTGTCAGATCAATCAGGGTATAGAGATGTAATAGACCAAAATGGCACGATACTAGCTATATGTTGTGGTAGTGTTGATGGTATTGATGAAATAGCTAATTCTGTTGCTATCGCTGCCATACCTAAAATGCTTGATTTGCTTGTTCGGTGTTCGAACGCTATTAACGCTGACTATGTGCCACATGTATTAGGATCGCGTATCAATACGCTATTAAAAGAACTTGGAGGCGAAGAATGACACAGTGTTTATTTAATATAACATGGGCTGGTAGATGTAAAGATAATGCAATAGATGAATCTGGATATTGTATAAAACATAAAGATTTATTGTGTGCAAGTTGCGGACAAAAGGCAACTCATGATTGCGGCGCTACTAACGCTGGTTTTATTTGTGGTGCACCATTATGCAATGATTGTGAACATACATTGTGTGATAATGGGTGTAATGGTGGGGGAAAACTTCCGGATGGGTATAAAACACATTGTAAAAAGGATGCTCAGGTATATCGTTCGTGGATTGAACAAGAGTATATAGCGAAGCATGGAGAAGAAGCTTTCTTGGCGTTAGTGAAAAAGCATAAAGGATAAAATAATGAAAAAGTTACATTATCAAGGTTGTTTTGTTACACGAATGCATACTATATCTTTTATACCTCGTATTCATTTTAGATATTATACGCCCCCTGATGTTCCGAATATAATGATTTTTTTGTTGTGGTTGAAATGGAGAATAGCATTTATATGGGGAGAACGATTATGGCGATAACACAAATGGTTAAAGCAACGAATATTAAATGTGCTAGATGTGGAAAATCTAATTATATATTTGAACTTTCTACAATACAATTACCAAACAAAGTTTTGGGATCAGTATATGGAAGAATACGGTGTCTTAATTGTAGATATGAATTGCCATATATTTTACAAAAAAAAGAATTTGATTTATTAAAAGATGTAATAATTGATGGAGCAAGAATATGAAATATTTGAAACGTATTAAAGGTAAATGTACAGAATGTTATTTTTTTGAACGACCGACGGGAGCAATGTCTGGAGCTTGTACTGATTGGCCAGGAAGAAATGCGTGCATGAATGACCCATTGAGTGATTATTGTTTTAGATTAGCTACGATGACGGAAATTACAGCATATAATGATACATTATATAAACGAAAAAATCCTGAACAGCACATGAATAAAAGAATGGTGAAATTAGCCGATAAAATTTACAGTCTTTTTGGATCTTATATTAAAGCATATCTTAAAGAGTTTGGTGACCCTGATGGATTTGTGTATATTAAGTCAAGTACAGGTGAAATTTCTTGTTTTGCACAGGACATTAATACACTAAAGAAAAACGTTACAGCAATGAAGAGAGATAAGCCGTGAATAAAATAAGATGCTTAAATTGTAATACAATTTTAGAAAGTAAATTTAGACATGATTTTCAACGTTGTAGTTGCGAGAATCATACTTTTTGTGATGGTGGAAATGAATACCAAAGACTTGGTGGTGTACATTTTTCCTTAATAGAGGTGTGGGATAATAAGTTAAATAAGTTCATAAGATTAAGTGAAGAAACGGATGCACTAATGAAAATTGTTGAAAGAAATGAAATATTTACAACGGAAAATAATTAAAAAATAGCTAATTTTTTTCTTATAGTGGTTGACAAGATTTAAGATATATGTTATAATATATTGTTGAGGTAAATAATATATTATGAATAAGCAAGAATTGTATGATTTTACTTATTATCACGGAACGTCTTGCGGAGGATTTTATGCTCTTTTATGCGAAAGAAATAAAATACTTAATAAAGATTTTCCACAAATTAAAACAAAAGGTACAAGGGTGAAGACAATAGTTAAAGTAAAAAAAGCAGATGATGGGGTTAAAGTTATTAAAAAGAAAAATGAAATAATAACAAAAAAAGTTATTAGGCTTAAACCTAAAGCTACTAAAAAAACAGTAAAGCCTAAAGTTAAAGCAACTAAAAAAGTAGTAAAACCTGAAGTTAAAGTTATTAAAAAGAAAAATGAAATAATAACTAAAAGAGTTATTGTTAGAAAACCTGCAGCCAAAAAAGTTAAAATTCATACCAAAAATAATTTTAATAGTATTGTAGATTTTTTCAAAAAGAGTCAGATGGATTTTGCTAAAGATATATCTCGGTCTGGAAGGTGTTATATTGTTAAAGATAAAAATGACACTGAATATACTATACGTTATAATTTGACTTATGACAATATGCTTCAGGAAATAAAGCATAGTAGTATTGAGGATTTTTTGAATACTTATAATGATTTAAGTAATGCAAAAAAAAGAGAATTAAAGTTAGCAAAAAGAAAAGCAAAAGAAGAAGAAAAGATTAAAAAAATAGAATTAAAGCTTCAAAAGAAAAAAGATAGACAACTTAAGAAAGTTGCTAAAGTTGCATCTAAAAAAGAAAAAGAAAAAGATTTAACTAAAATACAAAAGATTGCTGAACTTCAAAAACGTAGAACTGATATAATATTAGATATTATGCATTTTTCTACAAAGCGTGGATCTGATAAACATCAGAAACTTCGTGAAGAACATAAAACTATTTTAAGTACTTTGGAAGAATTAGGTGTATCAGTTAATAATAATCATGTTGGTGCTATAGATGAAGAAACTATTTCAGCTGCCAAAGAACGTGCCAAAGAAAAGAAAAGAGAAAAGAAAATATTAAAAGAAAAAGCAAAAACCATGTCTGGTATTTTGGTTAAAGCAAAAGAAAAAGCCGCAAAAAAAAAGTAAAAAATAAAGTCGTATAAAATTTTAAGCTCAATAATATATTGGGCTTTTGTTGTTTACAAAGGAGATAAAAGATGAAAAAGCTTAATGTCGGTCAGTTGTATGTGTTTGATTATGAAAGATTTCATGAAGTTCAAACACTTAAAAATGTTCAATATGTACAGTGTCAGTTGAGTAAAAAAGAAAGAAACAATCTTATTAAAGATACTCTTGATAACAAAGAACATATTGAGAATTTTTTTAATACGCAAAAAAATGATGCTGCATTACAAAAGTATTTTGCGGATATTAAAAAATATAATAAAATAGTAGAGAAAAGAAAAGCCGAAGGTATTCATACAAAAAGCGATAAAGAACTATCTTTGCTTGAGCTTATTGAAAGCTCAAAATCAGTACTTTTCCCTAAACAAAAAAAAGTTAAAAAAGCAAACTTTATGGCAAGAAATATATTTATTCGATATTTCATACCCGAAAATATTGCATTTGAAAATTATAAAAATATTGATACAGATTTAATTGTTGATAAAGCTGTTGAAAACAATAAAATTGTTGCATTATACTCTGGAAAACATTATACAGTAAATGGTTTGTTGGTGTATAAGTGGTATATGTTGAATCCCACAAACATTCCAGATTATTATATTACTGAAAGTATGAAAAAATATTTGGATATATAAAGGAGAAATACATGGGAAGAAAAAAGCAAGAGTTTAATGAGTTCAAAATAAAAAACCTAACACAAGAAAAAATTAATGAAATTAAAAACAATTCAAAATTGTTTGAAAATTTAATTAAGAATAACAAAGGTTTTATTGATGGTATAGTATTAAAATTTACTAATAGTACCAAAGCACATCCATATTATGAAGATTTATATCAGTATGGATTAATTTCTATGTGGAAAGCTATTAATACTTTTTCTGCATCTAGAACAAGTGCCAGTTCGTTTTCAACGTATTCATATATTGTTATACGAAATGATATTTCACAAGAAATAAAAAAATATCAAAAACGTACTAAACAAGAATATTCAATAGAAAGTATTAAAAGAAAGTTTAATAATGAAACTACTGCAGAATATAATGAATCACATTTTGTAGATACTAAACAATTATTAACACTAAAAAACTTTGAACATGATATGGTAGATAGAATTTTTATTGAAGAAAAGATGAAAAATTTTTCATTGTTAGAGCAACAAATTTATCAATATCGTTTTGTTGATGGTATGTCAGTTATGGAAGTAGCTGAAAAAGTTAAAAAAAATTATCATTTAATAAAACAAATATTATACTCTTCTGTTCGTCCTAAAATATTACAAATACAACAAGAAATAAATAGATAAACAAGCAGTTTTCATAATATAATTATTAAAGTATTATAAGGATAATTATATTATGAGTTTACAAAAAGGTTGGATTTATAACTTTAGATATGCCCGATATAGAAACGATCCTCAACCATTAGCTTTAATTTTATACGCAGATAAACGTATAGCTCACGCAATTAATATAAGTTATTTGTCGCCGGTATTAGCAAATGATTTAATTGATATGTTAATTATGATTGCAACAAATAAAGTTTCTGGTAGAATTATAAAAGGATTAGATGGCGAAGATACATATGAACTATATCATAGCTATATGAAATATAAATTAGGTGCAATTATAAAGAAAGCTTATAGAATTTATTTCATTAAATCTATCAGAGATTTAAGACCAGTTTCTCGTGGATTTAATGAAACAACAAATTATTTAAGTGATATGAAAACTATTACTGCACCGATACAAAAGATTATTAAAGAAAAAATTGTTAAAGATATTGCTTTTATTCAGAAAGATAATAAAACAATATTGACTCCATTACAAGCAGAAGAATGGGCAATTGCGTATGTAAGTGCCGCAAAAGAAATATCTAAATTAAAATTAGATAAATCTAAATATACTGGTATTAAAAATTTTAGAGACTTAGAAAAAGAAAGGTAAAAAACAATGGCAAAAACTACAAAAAATAAAATAATAAATGTTGATGGAATGGATTTAGATAGCGATGGAAAAATTAGTTCATGGGAATTATCATTTGTAAATATGAATGTTTCATTAAAGATTGACGACAGAAGAACAATAGAAGTTGGAGCAAGAGTTCCGATGAACAAAGGACAAACTATAGCCCAAGCTCATAAAGATTTATATAAAGAACTTTTAATGTCATTAAAAGAATTGGTATGATTATAGCATTAGAAAATGTAATAGATTTCCTTGATGATGAAGGTATTGGTAATCCTAAGAAGACAAAGATATATGATGAATTAGATTGGAAAATAATGATTAATGAGCCATGGGAAAATGATACTAAAATGCGTTGTGGTATTATTAGTAAAAACGAAAATGGTAAACAAAAATTATTTTTTAATTCATTTAAGGCTGTTGCCGTTATGGGTGATGAATATCGCGGGGACTTTTTTAAGTTTGTAAAAATAATAAAGGGCCTTGAATCTATTAAGGATGCCAAATTTTATTTCTTAAAAAAATATATATTAAAAGATAATATACAAAACATTAAAGATGTTGTTTTGGATACAACTCTTTTATATGAAGAAAAAAAATATACATTAGAAGATGAAAGTAAAGCTATTTCTTTTCCTGAACATTTTCGAAGAATAAATAAAGAAGATAAAGATTATATTAAATATTTATTTAAACGTGGTTTATCTATATCTGATATAAAAAAATATAAAATTTTTATAGATGATAAACAAAATAGAGTAATATTTCCAACTTATTATAATGGCAATTTAGAGTTTTGGTCGGGTCGGTCTATTAAAGATAATATTGTTTTACCTTGGTTACATAGTACATCAACAAATAACATTGAGATATATCCAATATGGAATTTAGATAATGTTAATGGCGAAAGTATATCTTTATTTGAAGGTATATTTGATGCCGCACAAATATTTAATGGAGTAGCTTTAATAGGAGTAAAATGGAATAAAATTATTAGAGAAAAAATATTAAATAAAAAATATATAAGAATAAATGTAATTATGGATAATGATATTGCCGGCAAAAAAGCAAAAATCAAAATAGCAGAAGACTTATTAAAGCACCATAATAACATTTATATTTACAATTATAAAAACATATCACAAAAAGATTTTAGTGAAATGAAAGAAAAAAAGATAGATTTTGAATTAAACAACCGTCTTATACAATATAACTTAAAAACACATGTAGGAGTGCTAACCGGTTTAATTGAATGAAAATACAATATGAAGAAATTAATAATACAACCGCTTTAATATTTATATTAAAAGACTCAAGTGAATTAGAAAAAAACTTTCTAAGATTATTAGAGTCTGATATATGGAATATTTCTTATCCCAATGAAAAACTATTTGATATAAATAGTTATTTGAAATGGAGTAGAATTTTTACATTTGCAGATTATGATTATGGATATTGTGGATATTATATTCCAATGAATAAAATTTTAAATTTTTATCAAACATATATAGATGAATGTAACAGTTCAGAACTTAAAATATTACAAAAACTAGAAGAACTAAAACTAATAAAATATTCTGTTAACGGAAAAGTTATTAGTAATAGAACATTTGGGATTATATTAATAATGGAATATAATTGCTTTGAATTTAAATATAAAGTAAATAATATTTTAAAACATGAACTATCACATCATATATATAGTTGTAATGTAAATTATGCAAAGAGTATAGCAAAAACACTACGAAGTGTTAATAAAAAATATAAATCAAAAATTTTTAATGAATTAGTAAGAGTTAAAAAATATGATAACTCTATTATAGTTGATGAATTTGGTGCACATATTATTGAGAATAAAGAATTAAAACAGTTTGAAAAACTTCTAACAAAAGAAGAAAAAAGTATGATAAATAAAATTGTTAAACAATATAATAAAAATGTGAATAATGAATTATTAACTGCGGAGTATTTATAATATGGCTTTAGTTCCATCAGCATTGGCGGCAAAATTATTAGAAGCAACACAAAATGCTCCATCAGCTTCTGTTGGATTAAATAAATTAGGTAAAGCTGTTGCCGATTATTTAGTTCAAAATGCTGATATTACTTTTAGCTGGGTAGGAGCTAAACAACCAGGTAGCCCTCCTGTACCAGATCCAATGGTAATTGGAAAAGGTAAAATTATATCAATGCCACCAATAGTTGTAGTTCCATCAATGGCTATAAGTAAAAATGCATCTAATTCAGATTTAGGAAATAAATTAGCACTTGGAATAGCATTAGGTATTTATAATTTAGGCGCAGGCTGGTTAACATCTCCTGGTACTATTGGAACAATGCCACCAATAAAAATAAATATAAGTGGTGCAAATCGACAAAAAGCTATGTTACAATTAGCCACTCAAATTATTGATGCAGTTAAAAAACATAAACCTGTTATGCCATGCGTCGGTATGCGAGGGTCATTTCTTGGTGGAATTGGAAAAGTTACTGCTATTAATTAAATCCGAGATAAATTATCAAGAAAAGAAGAAATTACTAATTGAACATTTTTATCTGTTGATTTATAACCATATTCAGATAATATCCTTAATATATCTATTTGTATTTTTGCTAAATTTTTTGTTTTTGGTGAATCATTATTGTTTTTATGTGCAAAGGTTTTTTCTTCAAACAAAGCATTAATAATATTATCTCTAATTTTATTGTTGTTTTCAATTAAATGATTTTCAGTATTATCATTTAAGTCTTCTTCAAATTCGTAATCCATGATGCCTCTTTTTTATAGATAGATTGATATTAATAACTATATAATTATATAAATATATAAAGGAAAAAAGTATGAAAAATAATATTACAAACGAAAATTTTCCATTTGTAGATGATGTTGAAGAATTAATATTACCTGCACTTATACAAGACAGAAAATCTTGGATTAATTTCAAAGACCATATAGATCCAACCTTCTTCAAACAAGAAGAGTATTCCATTGTATTTAAGATATTAAAAATTTATTTTGATAAATATAAAACATTTCCCACAAAAGAAATAATATCTGATATTATACATAGAAAAAATTATTCAGATGATATAAATAAATATGTAAATAAAATATATTCCAATAAAGCATTAACAGCGTCAGAAGTAGATTATATTTATGATGAATGTGCTAAATTTATTAAGAATAATAAAATTAAAAATGCCATTCTAAAATCTGTAGAACTATTAGATCAAGAAAATTATAATACAATAGAACAAACCATTAAAGATGCTGTTAACTGGAATCATGATATAAATCTTGGTACTAAAATTACTGATGTAGAAAAACGTTTTGAAGAACTAAGAACCTTGGTTAAAAATGTTATTCCTTCTCCATGGAAAGCATTAAATAGTTTTATTGGTGGTGGATTTTATGCAAAAGAATTAACTATTTTTGCCGCAGGCTCTTCTGTTGGTAAAAGTATTGCTATTGATAATATTGCATTAAACAGTTGGCTCAATGGTAAAAATGTAGTATTAATCACATTAGAACTATCAGAAACAAGAAAAGGACAAAGAATAGATGCTTCGGCATTAAAAGCAAATATACAAGATGTTATATATCGTGAAGATGAAGTTATAAAATATTATAAACAACACGATAAAAGAAAAAACGGTTTATGGATAAAAGAGTTTCCAACAAGTAGTATTTCAACTAAAGAAATAGAAAAATATTTATATAATTTACATATATATGATGGACTTGAAAAACCAGATATATTATTGGTAGATTATTTAGATATATTATTACCAAACGTTAAAAGAGTCGGTAGCACATATATTGACCAAGGAGTTGTGGGTGAAAATTTAAGAGCTATGGCTCAAGAATTAGCAATACCAGTTGTTACGGCATCTCAGTTTAATAGAGGTAATTTAGGTATATCTATTGATGATTTAACCGAAGGATTTTTGGCAGACTCTTGGAAAAAGATGATGATTGCCGATTGTCTTATAGGTATGGTTGCTTCACAAGAAGATAGATTGAATAATAGAATAAATCTTAAGTCATTAAAAAATCGTAATGGCCCTAAAGATGTTATTTTTCCTTTAACTATTTATTATGAACAACTAAGAATGATAGATATTAATAAAAAATAATTAAATTTATAATTAGAAACGATATAATTATAATATATTATTTACGGCGAGGAAAAAAATAAATGGCTGAAGAAAAAATATTACGTAATCCAACAGAAGCTGAAATAAAACAACAGCTTGATAAGGATGTTGTTGAAGGAGTTGAAGAAAACATAATACAAAATGAAACAAAAGATACAGATAGTTTATTAAAGCCACAGACATCGGAATTTGAACCAAAACCGGTTAAATTTAGATTAGTTAGTGATAAGTTAACTGTTCCATCTAATAAATTAACGAAAGATAACGAAATTTTTGTGCGTAGATTTACAACAGTTGAAGAATCTTATTTTCAAAAGTTTATATCTTCTTATAAAAACAAATCTATGTTCGATATAAACAGTTATGAGTTTATTGATATGGTTAACAAGATGATGGATGGATGTATCAAAACACAAATATCTGTTTATGATTTATCCTTAATCGACAAAATACCATTGTTTATATTTTTGCTTGGATTAAGTTATGGTCAAGAGTATGATTTTACATTTGAATGTAATGCTTGTGAACAAAGTTTTAAGCATAAAGTTAATTTAGCAAAAGATATTAAAATAAAATATTTACCTGCAAATTATAAATATCCATCATTTGAATTAACAGATATTAAAGATGTTGTTGCTTACTTAAAATATCCAAAAATAAATAGTGAGTCAATCTTTATACAAAGCGATAATATAATTTCTCAAATATTATTAGTTATTGATAAAATAGAGGGCACAAAAAATGATGGTACAAAGATTACAGAAGAAGACTATGAAAATATCATAAATAATTTATCAAGTAAAGATAAAAAAGAAATTAAAAATTTTATTGAAGATTTTAGTCAATATGGTACACAGTTTAATATAAGCAAAAAAATATGTAAAAATGAAAAGTGTGAGCTTCATAAAAAAGAACAAACAGTAACAATACCATTACAAGAAATACTCGTTAATATTTTATTTTAATGTTAAATTTCAGTAAATATATTTATTTACCGTCTGGTGGATTGTGTTATCCACCAGATGTTTGGGCAAATAAAGTTACAATGGAATATAAATTGTTTCAAGTTGGAAACAATAGCTTTGATTCTTTTTTTGAATTGATAGTTTTATTAATAAAAAAATATTGTAAACTACCTGTTGATATTGGTGAATTATTAATATGTGATTTATATTTTTTATATATGTATATTTATATATCTGATATAAAACAGAATGATGAATATATTATCAATGATGCATGTAGAAGTTGTGGACACATGAATATTATTAAAATTCATATGTCTAACATAAAGATGCAATATTATAATCCGTATAAAGATAAAATCCCAAAAACATATTATTATGAATATGTTTTCGAGAACCAGCCTGTTGTTATAAAATATAGAATGCGAAATGTTATAGATAATCTTCATTATAGCAATATAAAATTTTCTATGTTTTCTGATACATTTGATGATTATACTGCTATAACCATATTGTATCTTATACCACAAATAGAATCAATAACTATAAACCAAAAAGAAATAAACAAAAATCAATATTATGATTTTTTTATAAATAATAATAAAAAGCAAATTGATATTATTTATAATAAAATCGATGATGTAAATAATATAATTGGGTTTAACAGAAAAATTCAATATGTTTGTAAAAAATGTAATAATGTAAATTATACTAATTTATATAATGACTTTTTTATAAATGAGATTTATCCACAAAGAAGCGTATCACAAAAAGACAAAGAGAGTTTAATTGAGGTTGTTTTAGAGGGAGCGAAATTACCAATATTTGATATTACAGATATATTAAATATTCCACTTGTTTTGGAAAATGATATATATTCTGTTCTAAAAAATATGAAGTTTTTTCCATCAATATCATTATGATTGTTACGTTAAATATAAATCGTATAAAACAAGAGAATAATATTTTAGAAATTTTTTCTTGGAGTCCATCTAATAGCCGAATTATTAAATCCGACAACAGAAGAATTTATCACCTATTAAGATATTATATCAATAATCATGCAATTCATAAATATGGATATAAATTATTAAATATTATTTATCATGATAATAAAATTTTATATATTTATTTATATGAATCTGATAAATATATTCCAAAATTAAATGAACAAATTGAAATAAAATATTATCCAGTGCTGGGTAAAAAGAGTTGTCATAATTGTAGGAATTATATTATCTATAATGGAAATGCTTATTGCTATTTAAGAGGAATAAAAATTATAAAGGAATGGGTTAAATGTATGGAATGGCTTGAAAAAGAGATGCACATGGAGAAAAATAAAAATGTACATAAATGGAAACCAACAAGAAGAAATGATAAAACTTATGGAAGAGTACATACTTATCACAGATAGCGGGAAAAATATAACCCGAAGAAGTAATTATATAATGAATATATTTTATAAAAAATATATAGATAATATTATTAATGGCATTATATTTTCACAAAGATATAGATTTTGGCAATACGCTGAACTAGACGACTTAATACAGGAAGGAAGAATAGCAATTATAAATTCAATACATAAACAGCAATGGAAAAGAGAAAAGGGTTCAATATTTAATTTTTTCTCTACAGTCGTTGCAAGAAATTTAATGAATTTTACAACAAAACAAAATAAGAATATATATTCTATAGTAAATATGGATATTGCGGAAATGTTTAATTTATATTATAATCAAAATTATGATAAAAACTTTTTAATAGATGACTTACAAAGATTATTATTAGTATACTTCAAAGGTAAAAAAAAGTTTGAAGAGCTCACAGAATTACTTATACAATATTACAAAATAAACTTAGGTAAAAAATTCATTAAAAAACATTTTATTGATTTTGCCAAAATGTATAATTATTCCCCTGCCATTATAAATACTTTTTTTGATTTAATTAAAAGACTGAGTAGTAAAAAAGAAATAAAAGAATTATTATTTCAAAAATATCCAGAAATAGTTGATGTGGAGTAAACTATGGAAAAAAATATACCTAAAGATGATAAATTCAAAGAGTTATCGAATTTATTAAAACAAGCATTGGATATATATCAAGAAGATAGAAAAATAGCATTAAAAAACTATAATGCAATGAAATCACAATTAGATGATATTTTATCTAATGGGTTTGATATGTCCGAAGAGGGTAAAATAGAAGCTGAGTGCAACAAAGCGTTAAAACTACTTTTTACTTCAGGCGAAAGATTGGATGGTGTTATTCAAACAATAAGTAAAATAATTATGACACAACTTAATAATGAAACTAAAGAAAATATTGCAGCACAAATATTTAGTTCAATGGATGGAACCCGAAAAATAACAACACCAATAGATATATCTAATCTATTAGAAGAAAATAAAACATAAATTATTTTATTACTCTTTCTAATAATTCTAATGGAATTGAATCGCCATTAGCTAACATCATCTTTAACATATTTTCTGTTTCTTCTGTCATTTCTAAATCAAAATCATAATGCCAATATTTTTTTGCTATATTTCTGATTGGCTTTAGTAATTCATTTTTTTCTTCTTCATTTTTTTCTTCTTCCTCGGTTAAAACCCCAAAAGCAAGTTTAGACTCTATAAATTTATCAGTAACCATAAAATTTAAAAATCTTAAATGTGCATATTGAGCCAATGTCATAACTAAGTCATCTTGTCCATTTAATCCAGCTATCTTTCCGGTCTTTGTATATCCAAAATTTTTCAATTGATTTACAAGTCTAACACTATGTAAAATAATATTTGGATTTTCAATATCATGTTTAATAAGTATCGATTGAAGTGCCATAATGGCATTAGGCCGATTTTTAACAGACATAGGATAACCAGGTATCATTTTCTTTTTTGCTTTTTGATACCAATAAAATTTTTCATAATTTATTGTATCGCCAAAATAATCACATAGACTAGTTCCTAAACCGGTACTTTCAATTGATAACTTTGCATTATTATAATATTCTAATAATATTTCTAATATAGTCTTAAACCTTTCTGTATCTATTTTATCAAAATATTCTGCAACTTGTTCATTAGTTTCTAAATCAAAAACCAATGCTGTTGATTTATCATTTGACCGACCACCGGCAACGTCACACACAATTCCATATTCTTTTTCTGGAATAGGGTCTTTCCATATCCATAATGTTTTAATATAATTATATTCAACATCAAAGTTATCTTTCATAAAAGGAATTATATCAAAATCTTTATAATATCCTTCATCATTTACATCATCTGGTTTTAGAAAATCAACTCTTATAGGTGGTGTATGTTTTAAGCTTTCTAATATATGTAATGGTAATAATAAATTTTCACTATCATATACTTCTTCTCCAAGTATTTCTATCGAATATAATCTATTACCTAAAGCGGCTAATTGAGACTTGCGCCATTTTTCATCTTGATAATGAGGGATGTCATCTGTTGGAGTTTCAATAATATAAAACTCTGCATCCTCTAATTTTTCTTGAGACTCATGTAATATTCTTAAATATTCATTATCGATTGGATGTCTAGGTAATGTACTAATAATAAAAAATTGTGATGGTAAAGATTTATTAGTAAATGAAGTTAAAGAACCAACAGATAACGCTGGCACAGCAGCACCTAATACATCTTTGGCATTCTTAAACATTGCGAACTCATCAACAATCAATAAAGATAAAGAAGAACCACGAGCAGGGTCTTCTGTATTTGGCAATGATGTAATCGATGAATCATTGTGTTCAAAAACAACTTGTGTCTTTGCAAACTCAGATGTTTTTTGTTGTAACCATAATGGTAATGAATCATATATAAATTTTATTCTTTTTAAAAATACTATTGAATCTCGTTGCGTTATAGAAACTATACTTATTGATTGTGCTACAAAAAATAATGCGCGCCATAAAGCATATGCACCAACAAGCGTAGAATATCCTAATTGTCTTGTTTTTTTAGAGATTACATTCTTATGTTTTAAAAAATCTTTAGCAGCTTGTATTTGCCATTGATATATATCTTCGCGCATTTTTACTTTCCCGCGAGACGGATGCGATATACAAACATAATTATATAAAAAATATAGAAAACCAGTACAATCTTCTACATCAGTTATCTTTTTTAACTCTGCTCTTATTTCATCTATTGTTAAAGAATTTACATTCTCTGGACCAGATGGAATTCCTAATTGTTCTATTGTATACATTATCTTACTTTCTTTCTAAATTGTTTACTACCAATTACTTTTAAATTTTTATTTTTTAATACCTTTTTAAAATCTTCTAAAGTACCACCTTGTTCTTTGGTTTCTTTTTCTAATACTTCAAAACGTTTTGGATTTATTCTTGAAAAAATAAACATATCATAAACTTTAGATTTTATTTGACCTTCATCCCAAATACCAGTTTTCCATACACCATCATACCACATACCGTTTTTCCAACGACCAGCACCCCAGGTGCCATTATGCCAAACCCCTTGTTCCCAAATACCATTGTCCCAATAGCCTTTTTCCCAGGTACCACTTTTCCAGGTACCATTACGCCAGGTACCATTTTCCCAGGTACCATTTTCCCAGATACCATTTAGCCATAAACCATCTTTCCAAGTACCATTTTGCCAGGTACCTTTTTGCCAGGTACCTTTTTCCCAGATACCATTTTGCCAGGTACCATTTTGCCACGTACCTCTTTCCCAAGTACCTTTTACCCAAGTACCGTTATACCACATGCCAAATTTCCAAGTGCCATTTTTCCATTGTCCTTGCATCCATTCACCATCGCGCCATAAACCATCATCCCAAATGCCATTATCCCAACTACCATTTTTCCATGTACCATGTTGCCACATGCCATTTTTCCAATAACCACTTTCCCACCAACCATCATACCAAAGGCCACCATGCCAAACACCATCGTTATGAATACCATCTTTCCAATGACCACCATACCATTCGCCATTATACCAAGTACCATTAAACCAAGTACCATCATACCATATGCCATCAAAAAAATGACCACCTTGCCAAAAACCATTTTTCCAAGTACCATCTTTCCATGTACCATGTACCCAAGTACCATTTTTCCAAATACCATGTTCCCAATTACCATCATGCCAAGTGCCATCTTCCCATTGAAAAGTATTATTATCTTTACCGGCATAACTAAAACTCTCTGGCATATTTTTAGAATCTTTTATCCATTGAGGAAGTTTACTTTTGTCTATTATACTTATTTCTGCTGGCATTTGGTCTGAATAAACAAATGGATTTATTTTAAATGAACCGATAATACCTTTTTGTTTTTCATTTAACCAATCTTGAAATGTTTTTATAAAGGCCTCTTCCCATTGTCCTGCTGAACCATATACCCTTCTGTTTATTTTATAATATATTCTATATTCATTATCAAAATAAGGTGTTGCTAAAACTCTTGCTATAGGTTTTTGAATATTTCTATCATCTTCGTAAACTAAATATGCAACTATTACAAGAAAAATTTCATCTTTTAAATATTCCTGATACATACCAGATTCTAATTTTTTGCAAGATGTCCATCCTCTATCATACGATTGTCCAAGAATATCATAAGGATGCCGAGAAATCACCACCAAAACATCTTTAATTTTTTTGCCTTGTCTAGATTCAGCATTATTAAACTTTTGTAAAAGCTCGGGCTTTATTCGATTTAAGATTTTACCAAGCTTTACTTCTCTTTTGTTTTTAGTGTCAAACACTATGCCATTATTAAAATCTTTAAGCTCATATTGAGTATTAGATAAAGCTTGCTTTATCTCATTTTCAATTTCATTGTTTATATTCTTAGAAACATTAAGTGAATTGTTTGTTGGTAAATAAATTCTCCATTTATTATCAAACCAATCCTTAAGTCTGTTGACATATTTATCTTTATTACCTTTTATATAAGGACGGATCATAGACAAAGGAATGGCTTCTAAATAATATTTTAATCCCATTTTGGTTACATCCCCTTTAATTTTTTCATAAAATCTTCTAAAGTACCATTTTGTTCTATAATTTTTTTTTCTAATATTCTAAAACGTTTTGGACTTATATGTGATGTAATCATTTTATCAAAAACATGAGAAAATATTTTACCTTCTACCCAAGTGCCTTTCTCCCATGTACCGTTTTTCCAAGTACCATTTTCCCAGCGGCCATTTTTCCATGTGCC
>Ga0105103_10000050_pt1 | contig 53204 bp, 52 predicted proteins | sample PPLLaktember2015_2_FD_79107 | JGI IMG/M metagenome (GOLD analysis project Ga0105103, IMG submission 79107) | Freshwater sediment microbial communities from Prairie Pothole Lake near Jamestown, North Dakota, USA - PPLs Lake P7 Core (6) Depth... | ecosystem: Environmental > Aquatic > Freshwater >...
AAACATTCCCCTGTTTTTCTGACGCGAAAAGGCTGTTGACCGGGGGTGCATCCCGCGGGATACCTTGCGTTCGCTTGCGGGCGTCAAGTTCGCGAAGATCGGAAGAGCAGAAGTGAGGAAGAGCGGATAAGAAAAAAATTTTCCATCAACTCCGATCTTCCGCTCTTCATAACTTCCTAACTTCGCAATTTTGCGCGGGGGCCTTGCATCCAGACCTTTTTGAACAGCCTGGATGCAGAAGACAACAGCAACGCTCGCGATGAATTTGTGGACTTGATTCATGAGGCAATCGAACCGGGCCGGTGGTGGTGCATCAGGAGGGTTGAGCCTGACCGTTAACGCGGACCGGTTGCACTGTTTTTTTCCGCTGCTGCAGAAGGGGTTTGTGTTGGGGGTCCCCGTCGGCTGCCCGATTCGGGCACTTCTGCGCGACGGGTTCGGCCTGACCGACGAGTACATCGAGGCGCGGCTGCAGACCGTCTTTCTCGACGGCAAGCCCGTCGATGACATCGACGGGGCCTTTATCCGGGATGGTGCGACACTGGCCCTCGCGCCTGCCATGCCTGGCCTGATGGGCGCGATGCTCCGAAGGGGCGGATTCTACGCCCCCATGCGCAGCGAAATCACGCACCGGGGCGATGCGGCACCGCGAGGGATCGAGGAGGGCAGCATCACCATGAAGCTCTTCGGCATGGCGCTGCGGGAACTGGGTCCGAAGCTGCTCGAGAGCGGCATCGAGGTCGATGCCGGGGATCTCGCACAGGTCGTCGGGGAACTGCCGGGGGATTGCCGCGAGGGGCTCGACAGCATGGTCGGGCTCGAGGGGCAGGCGCGAGTCACCTTGAGGGTTACGATTGCTCAGGAGGGAAAGGGACGAGAGACCAGGGGGTAGGGACAAGGGTCGTTGTGCGGATCGGTAAGGAAAACAACGTATTCAGTCCTCGAACCTCGCTCCTCGGGCCTTTTTTTCTAGCCGCCGGCCACGGGAGGGAAAACCCCCACCCGGTCGCCTTCGTGGAGAGTTTCGTCGCCGCTTGCGTGGATGCCGTTGAGGAAGATGATCTTTACCTTGTCAATCGGCACGTCGAGATTCCGCAGCAACGCCAGGATCGTGGTATTCTCGACGACGTCCACGGGCCCCGAACGGGGGACGAAACGGGCCAGGGAGGCATAGAGGTTTAGTTCGACTTTCATGGTTTCAAGCATATACGACTGCGGGGATTTCCTCAAACGGATTCAGGCAAGGGGGAAGGGGGCAGGTCGATGAGTCCTGACATCCAGGACCGGATTCGCGAGCGGGCGATGAAAATAACGGACCCGGCGGGGCGAGAAGCAGAGATTCTGGAAGACCGTGCTGCCCGCGAGATTGCCTGGCAGAGCGGGGTTGCGCTTCACGAGATTTACCGCGAAGCGCTCAAACTCGGCGTCTACCCGTACCGCTACATCCGCAACGTGGATATCCTCTCCGCCGCGGAGCAGCTCAGACTTGCCGAATCGCGGGTTGCCGTCGTCGGTGCGGGGGGGCTGGGCGGGCAGGTCATCGTGCTCCTGGCGCGTCTCGGCGTCGGGACCCTCGTTGTCGTGGACTGCGATGACTTCGACGAGACGAATCTCAACCGCCAAGTCCTCTGCTCGGCAGAGACGCTGGGGGAGCCAAAAGCCCGCGCCGCTGTCGAAGCCGTGGCGTCGATCAACCCGGGCATCCGGGTGATCCCTCACCCTGTGAGGATCGATGCCGGCGTCATCGACGGGATCCTGGCCGGCAGCGACGTTGTCGTCGACGGCCTGGACAACGCACCCGACCGCCTGCTGCTGCAGGATGCGGCCGCGCGGCTGGGCATCCCCATGGTGCACGGTGCGCTGGCCGGCTTCGAGGGCAGGATCATGACCGTCCTGCCGGGTGACGCCGGCGTGAAGCCTCTCTACGGGGAAACCGCGGACCGGGCCGACCCGGATCGGCCGGAAGCCGTGCTGGGCGTTCCCGCCGTGACGGCCGCACTGATCGGAACCTTCCAGGCCATGGAGGTGCTCAAGATTCTGCTCAGGCGCGGCAGCCTCTTTCGGAACACTATGGCTTACGTGGATCTGGAGAATGGACGGCTGGACACGTTCCGGTTTGGCGAATCGCCTGGGGAGACATGAGAAAAGGGGAGGGCAGCACCATGTCCGGCGACCTGGGCTTCACCCTGAAGACCGTCCCTTCGACACTCCGCGTCACCGGGGGGCAGGAGATCCCCTTTGCCAGGGCGATCCTCTCGCTGCGCAATGCAGGCGGCGGCACCGCCGCCGGGGTGGTCCCGCACGCAACCCTTTCCGAGGAGCGGGGACTTGTCCATGACGCAACGGAGGCTCTGAAGCGCGCAACGCCGTCAGACTCGATCCCGCCCGGCGGAGAGCTCATGTGGGACGTCTACGACCTGCTCCTGGCGGCTCACCCGGGGGTGGCCAGCAAGGTTCACCTGTGGGGCTACAAGGCGGCCCTGAACTGGTGGATCGATTTATCCGCCTGGGCGGAGTACAGGGAGGAGGGTGCCGCTTCCCCCGCGAGGACGGGCGTCTCCCGGTGGAGGCTGCGCTGGAGCCCCGCGGAGCCGTCGGCTGAAAGGATCGAATTGTCCATCGAGGTGCCCTGAGGCGGGCGGCAATGGACGTCTTTTTCAAATGTCCCGATGCCGGATGAAGGGTCAGGGTTGAGAGCGGATATCTTACCGGCCGCGCTCCACGACCTTGAGCAGGATGTTCGGGGGGACCGGCTCGTCCGGTACGCCGCCGTTGAGCAGCGACATCTCCTTGATGCGGTTCTCGGGGACGCCGAGCGCCCGGAGGGCATTGCCGAGTGTGTCGGCCTTCGCGGCGCGGCGCACCCTGACGCGGTCCGGCTGGACGTTGATCCTGCGCGCGTCGGTCAGCTCCGCGAAGCGGCTCAGGGTACTCTCGAAGAGGTTCTCGTACTGGGGGTAGTTGCGCTGCGTGCTGAGCCCCCCGAAGGTGTAGATCCCATTCGCCTTCTGGATGAAGTAGGAAAGGGTCCGGACCGTGCCGTTGCGGGACTGCACATCTGCGACGAGCCGGTGGGCCGCAAAGCCGCCCACACGAACGGACTGGCTCTGCAGGACGCGGGCCTTGGTCTTCGAGACGAAGCCGCGGGCCGCCTCCTCCGGTGATTTGCCGGACACCCCGGTGAAGAGGATGATGGCGTTCTTGTCCTTGCTCGTCATCTGCACGGCCGTCGGCGTGTCGTTCACCTTCCAGTCGGCGGGTACGGGGAATTGGATGCGCATGACGGGGTGGTAGTAGACGCCCCCCTCCACGTAGCCCTCCCGGGGGTCCTGGCCGTAGACGAGGCCGTCGATCGCCCTCAGGTAGGCCTCGCGCTCGATTCGCGGTCGGGACACCCCCATTTGCCGCTGCATCTGCTGCGCCTGGGCCCTGATGGCCTTTTCGCGGTCTTCGGGGCTGGGGTGCGTGGCAAACCAGGCCGGCATGCCGCTGCGGTCCGACTGCGGGTCCATCCGCTGGAGCGTTTCGAAAAAGCCCGCCATCTGCGAGGCGTCGTAGCCCGCCTTCGTGGCATACTCCACGGAGAGCGAGTCGGCCTCCCGCTCGTTATCGCGGCTGTATTTCATGAAGAAGAGCCCCATCCCGACCTGTGCCAGGCCCGACAGCAGGGGCACGCCGAGCACCTGGGGGATGATCATCCCGATCTGCGCCACCTGCGCTTTGCTCAGCTGCTGGGCCGAGTGCCGTGCCGTGACGTGGCCGATCTCGTGCCCCATCACCCCGGCCAGTTCCGCCTCGCTGTTGAGGGTGGCCAGGATCCCCCGCGTGAAAAAAAGGTAGCCCCCGGGGGCGGCGAAGGCGTTCACGACGGGGGCATCGAGGATCTTGACGCTGTAGTCGAGCTGCGGGCGGTGCGAGAGCTTTCCCAGTCTGCGGCCCATGTCGTTCACATAGGCGGTGAGGCGCGGGTCGTCGTAGAGCCCGTACTCCCGGGTCACCGAGGCGTCGACCTTCCGGCCCATGTCGATTTCTTCCTGCTCGCTGATCAGCATGAAGTCCTGTTTGCCGCTGACGGGGTTGGCGGCGCAGGACGAAAGCAGGATGACGGCACCGATCACAAGGGCACCTGCGGCCATGGCGGTGAAGGGTCTTCGATGCATCGCGGTTGGTGATCTCCTTTCATCCCAGACGATTATTTGCTCTCGATGCGGTGGACGCCGTTCCAGTCGTCGGCCGGCGGGCTCGCCAGCATGTCCCGGCAGCGATCCTTCATGACGCGGGAGGGCTGATCGCCGGGCTGTATTTCCAGGATCCGGTCGTAACAGGCAATCGCCCTACTCCATCGACGGCTCAGGTAGTGTTCCATCGCCTCTGCGGCGAGCCCCGCCACTGCCCGTGTGCTCTCGCCGGCGCCGGCCGCCTCGGCCATCAGCTCGTAGATCCTCACGCCTTTCATGCTTCCCTTGACGGACACGAGGTCGAGGGGGCGGGCCACGAACTGCTCCTTCACCAGCTCCCAGGTGCTCTGCCCGATGATGATCCGGGTGCCGTAGAGCTTGTTGAGGCCCTCGAAGCGGCTCGCGGTGTTCACCGTGTCGCCGACGACGGTGTAATTGAGCCGGGTGGCGCTGCCCATGTTGCCCACGATAACCTCGCCCGTGTTGATTCCGATGCGCTGGTAAAAGAGAGGCTTGCCCTCCCGGATCCACTTCTCGTGGAGCTCTTTGAGGCGTTCCTGGCAGGCCAGCGCCGCGCGGCAGGCCGTGACGGCGTGATCGGGGTTGGGCAGGGGGGCGCCCCAGAAGGCCATGATGCTGTCGCCGATGAACTTGTCGAGGGTGCCTGGCGGCTGTCGCCTCAGAGCGCTGCTCATCGCCTCGAAGTACTCGCCGAGCTGCTCCACGAGGGCCTCGGGCTCCAGTTGCTCGGAGATCGTCGTGAAATCTTTGATGTCGGTAAAGAAGACGGTGAGGGCAGCCTTCTGGCCGCCCAACTCGGCCTCTCCGCCCGAGGCGAGGATCTCGCGGACGAGATCCGCCGGCACGTACTTGCCGAAGGAGCGCAGGCCCCGTTTCATGTCGTGGGTGGCCACCATCAGCTGGTCCACTTCCAGGATCTGCGAGCGCTCGAGGGGCCTGGCCTCGATCTCGAAGCGGCCGATGGCTTCCGAATCGAGGGCGATCCGGCGCAGGGGCTTCGCGACGAGGGCGGAGATCCAGGCGCTCGAGATCAGGATCAGGAAAAAGGCCGCGACCCCGATCAGCATGGTCTCCAGGTTGTTCCGATCCACGGGCCCCATGATCTCCTTGTAGGGGATGACGAGGGCGATGACCCAGCCGGGCAGATCCCTGCCGGCCATCCGGCGGTAGCTCCCGAAATAATCGACGCCGCCGGCGCTGAAGCGGAAGGTCCTGAGATCGTGGCCCAGATATTCCCGGCTGTTCTCGGAGAACATCTCCATGAAACGAACGACCCTCTCGTCGCTGAGCTTCTGCCAGTCCGTAAACTCGAACTGCGAGCGCCCCCGCTCGTCCTTCACCTCGCGGGTGAGGATCTCCGGCTGCGGGTGGGCGAGGACCTGGTATTTCCCGCCTGCCGTCTTCTCGATGAGGAAGGCAAAACCCGCCTTCCCGATCGGGTTGGAGTTGAGAAAGCGGGAGATGGCGCTGATGTCGAAATCGACCGTCGTGACGCCGATGAGCTGTTGGTCCTTGTCGTAGATGGGGGTGGCGTAGGTGACGCCCGGGACCGCCTGCGTGCCACTGCGGAGCGTGCGCCCCTCGGTCCAGATCGGACCTCCGGCATCACGGGCCGCGGTGTACCAGGACGGCAGCCTCCCTTCGCCGGTCAGCGGGAATTCCCGCCGTTCATAGGGCTTTCGCTGCGGGTAGTCTTCGGGCCGGAAGTCGAGGATCACGGCCCTGCGGGCCTTGCGGTCGAACCGGGCCTCCCGGATGCTGAAGCCCCCGTCCGGCAGCCGCTCGACGGACAGCATCAGGCCGTTCTCGAAGCCCGCCGAGAGAAAGGTGTAATGGCTCTGCGTCTCCATGACCCGCTGCAGGTATCGGGTGAGCCAGTTCAGCGTCTCCGGTCGGAGCTGGACGGAGCCGAAGGTCTGGCGGTTCATCTCTGCCTGGTCCTGGGCGCGGGTGAGCAGCGTGCCGACCCAGTGCCGGATGCGCAGGGAGCTCTCGTCGAGTACCTGCCCGGAGAGGGTGTCGGCGTTTCGTTTCAGGTTGTAGTAGGAAAGACCGCCCAGGAGGGCGACGGTGCCGAACAGCATCACCATGAGAAGGGTCGAGAGTGCCGTGCGGAAGGAGACGCGGGTCTTGGCGAGCTTTTTTGCGAAGGTGTTTCTCATGACCAAACCATGAATGCGTAAACAGGTAATTGGGTAATTGAGTATCGGGGAAATGGGGGAGCCCCGATTACCCATCCCATCACCCATACACTCAGGCACTTAGACACTTTTTCACTGTCTCAGTACGGCGAGCCGTATTGTAATACAAATCGCTTTTTGATGCTCTCAGAAAAATAGGGCGGGTTCGCGGTGAGCCGGTCCGGTTAAAATGAAGGCCCCCGACCGGTTCCGGACGGGGGCCTTCAGCACAGGAAATGTCGGAAGTTGTATTGTTGCCGGTTTTGCCGGGTTCTTTACTTTGCGGTAAACACGGGGTAGCACATGGGGTCCGCCCAGAGCTTCCGGTCTTTTCTCGTCTCTTTCGTTGTCTTTTTCATCTGTCAGCCCTCCTTGATGGCTGTCGGTGGGTTGCCTGGTCTTTCTATCCCTTTTGCTTTCCTACTTGCTTCGCTTCGGCCCAAAGACGGGGAAGCTCATCGGGTCGTTCCAGAATTTCCGGTCGGTCTTCACGTTTTTGGCTTTCTCCTTCATGACGATACCTCCTTGAATATATTCGTTGCCCGGGGATCAGCGATCGACACCCTTGCGCGGGTTCAGGATGGGGTCCGCCCACACCCTGTCCACCCTCTCGCCCATCAGGTTGATCCGGGGGTCTGTTTGAATCCTGCCTTCTGCTGCTTTGAGGATCCTGGTCATCATGATTCTTTTCTCCCTGGTTTGTTCCCTTTCGTTAAACCTATTATCGATATTTCTCGCAGAAAGAAAATCGGCGCCCGTCTGAATGTCGTCTAGGACGGAGCGGCCGCCTTCCCGCAGACGCCGTCTGAGAGTCCCATCAGACAGGCGCTGATGGGGGCCGCATATCCTGACTGCGGGCCGGTTGCCCGTAAGTAAAGGAAGTAAGGAGGCGAGGAAGAGCGGAAGAGCGGAACAGAAACGATTCTTTGTTTTATCCGCGCTTCCTCACTTCTGCTCTTCCGATCTTCTCGATCTTGATATTGGTAGACGAACGTGAGGCTATCAAAAAAATAAAACAGAAAACAGAGGTCAATATCCCCGGTTGCGGGAGTCTTGATTCTGTGGCAGATTGGGACATCGATTTATGGCACCTATATTATTGACCTTCGGCACCCTTCGATTCATCGTCGTCAGTCTCGCGGTATTCGCCCAGATATACCTCTTCGTCCGCATCCGGCGAGCCATCAAGACCTCGGAGAAGTCGGATCGCTTCAAGTCCCTGGCCGTTTTCCTCTCGGGGGCGGCCATCGGCCTCCTGTTTGCCATGAACGTGCTGATCCTGCTGAAACCCATCCCCTGGGTGGACCCTCCTGTGGCGACTCAGGCCCTTCTGTTCTATCTGCCGGCTGTCTGGGGCATCGGTTCGATCCTGTCGGCCCTGCTCCTCGTCTTTTCGCAGGCTGCAGGGTCTCTGGGGCGGAAAATCTTACGACGCTGGCGCACCGCGGACCCCCGTGAAGAGGGCCCACCCGCGGACCCGGGGCGCCGCCGATTCCTTCAGGCCGGCGCGGGGACGCTTGCCGCAGCGCCCCTTGTTCTTTCCGGCTACGGCGCCGCCTGGGCCGGAAGATCCCACGAAGTACAGACACTCACGCTGCCTTTCGGCCTTGCGCTCAGGGTGGTCCATCTCACCGACCACCACGCCGGCCTCTACATGACCCGGGAGGATCTGCGGCGCTATGCCGATGCGGCAATTGCGCTCGAACCCGACCTGTTCGTTCTCACCGGGGATTACGTCTCGAATTCGATTGCGTTTCTCCCGGGCTGCCTGGAGGAGATGGCCCGTGTCAAGGCCCGGTACGGCACGTTTGCCACCCTGGGAAACCACGAGCACTGGGTCGGCAGCATCGGCCGGCTCAAGGTGCTTTTCCGCCAGTACGGGGTTCCGCTGCTTTACAACGCGCACCGGGTGATCCGGACCGAAAGGGGGCCCTTTGCCGTTGCCGGGATCGATGACATGCGGTTCGGCAACCACGACCTGGATGCCGCACTGAGGGGGCTGGACCCGGCCATCCCGACGATTCTGCTCTCGCACCGCCCCGAGATCTTTCCGGTGGCTGCCGGGCAGGGGATCGCACTGACGCTGTCGGGCCACTGGCACGGGGGGCAGATCAAGCTGAAGCTGCCTGGAGGGGACGTGAGCCTCGCCCACCTGCGGACCCCCTGGCCCGAGGGGCTCTACCGCATCGAGGATTCGCACCTATACGTGAGCCGCGGGATCGGCACGACCTTCACACCCGTGAGGCTCAACGCAAGGCCGGAGATCACGGTGATCAACCTGACGTGAACGGCTGCTTCGCAGCAGTGAAGAAGTGTTATGTGTTACGTGTTATGTGAGGAATAAGCGGGAATGCTGGCAGACTTAAGGGCTGTAACCCACGGACCGACACGATGAGTAAAAGAGTTACTGCAATCCTTTTCATGGTCCTCTGTGCTTTCATCGTGTTGGCCGTGCCGGGCACGGGGGCCGGTGCCCCATTGTCTCAGCCGGCCGGGGTGAGCGACATCCTGCGGCAGGGAGTCGACAGGGCATTCAACATGGATTACCCCGGCGCCGACGCCCTGTTCCGGAAGGCCGTGGAGATGGACCCGGAAGACCCGATGGGATATGCCTTCCAGGCGTTGAACCACCTGTTCGGCTCGGAGGTCAGCTTCGATTCGATGCGGCGGGAGGCGAGCCAGGAGGCCATGCTGCGCAGCGTCGGGGAGGCCCTGGTACGGGGGGAGCAGCAGGTAGCGAAAAATCCCCGGGACGGCCAGGCATACTTCGCCATGGCCCTGGCCAGGACGGCGAAGTTTCGCTGGGCCTTGCGGAAAAAGCAGACATTCACGGCGGCGCAGCAGGTTTATGGCCTCTGGTCCTGTCTGGAGAGGGCGCAACAGGAAGACCCGGAGAATCATGACAGCTATCTGCTGACGGGCCTGATCCGCTACCACATCGACCACCTGCCCGACCTGTCCCGCTATCTCTCTTCCCTGTTGATCACGCAGGGGGACCGCCGCAGGGGACTGCAGGACCTGGAGCGGGCGGCGACACGGGGAGACCTCCTCAGGGATCTTGCCCGGTCCGAGCTCATCTCCGTGTATCTGAATTTCGAGAAACAGCCCGCCCGGGCACTGCCCCTCGCCCGGAAGCTGCAGAGGAAATATCCCCGGAATTACAATTTTTCCTTTGCCCTGGCCAATATCCTCGCGGAGATGCGGCAGTTCAGGGAGGCCCTGGCCATCGCCCGGGATCTCGAGAAGGGCATCGCCTCGGGCAAACCGCCCTTTGCGCCTCAACTCAAGCCCCGCCACGACCAGCTACTGGGGAGGATTTACTTCAACCAGGGCCACTATGCCACGGCCGAGGACTATTTCCGGAGATCCTTAACGGACACCTCCGACTATAACGCCCGTGTCAGGGTCTGGTCCTATGTGCGCCTGGGGATGATCCACGACGTCCGCAACGAGCGGGAGCAGGCCATGGAGTTCTATTCCACGGCCCTGACCGTTGAGAGCGGGGAGAGCATCGCGAAGGTTGAGGCCAGGCAATACCTGAAGACACCCTACAGGCCTGCGCCTCGATCCTGAGGATTCCGGGGTCCGGGGCGGAACATTCCCGGCCTATTCCACCTTTTCCCAGGTCTTGTCCGGATCGTACAGGGACAGGGATGCGGCTTTTTTCGCCGCGTCTCTTCCAAAGTCTTTTTTTTAGACGGTCCCTTCGTGATTCACGATGAAGCTGTTCACCCCGGAAGAGCCGACTGCTGCGGGGTAGCGGCCGCCTCGGGGGATGGAAAAGACTTCTGCCTCGGTGCAGCGGAAGCAGCTTCTCGCCCGATACAGAGCAGGATCAAGGGCAGTGCGACCATGCAGGTCAGAAGGAAACGCTTCAGGGAAGAAGGGTTTTCTCGCAGAGTGTATGGACCCATAGAATATCCTCTATGAGATGCCATCCGGTTAGCGGTGACCGCCTCGCATGCCGCCCTGGCCCCCGCCGACGGCACCTCGCCCGGAGCCGCTCTGGCCCCCGCCGAAGCCGCCACGCCCGGCTCTGCCGCTCGCCCCGCCGCGTATGACATCACCGACCGTCCCGCCGCTGGATCTCGCGGCGTTCAGGCTCTCCCGGCCCCAGCTGCTCTGACGGCGAACCTCGCTGCCACGGCCGATTCCTTCAAAGGCCCCGCCGGTTCGGCTCCGCTCCACGGCGCGGACGGGAGCCTGTTGCTGCCCGGGTGCCTGCCGGGAAAGGCTGGCATCGGGTCTGCCCGCCCTTGCCGATGTGGCGCCGGCCCTTCCGCTGACCGCATCGCGTCTGCCTGCGGCGTCGGTCCGGCCGGTCCTGCCGGACAGGTTATCCGGTCTGCCTGCTGAAGCGCCGGGCCGACCCGTCCCGCCGGCTCCGACGGTCGTGCTACCCGGCCTCCCGGCCCTGGCTCCCCTGTCAATCCAATTGCCTTCGTAGCCGCGGAAGCTGCGGCGGTTCTCGACGGCCGCGCGGTTTGCCTGCTGCCCGAACCGCTCGCGGGTCGCCGTGTTCCGGTAAGCCACACCCCTTCGATGAGCGGGGTCATGCGTCCAGGGCTGCGTTGCGAAGGCTCCACCGACAGCCCCGCTGCCGGAGCCGCCACGACCGCGTGCGAAGGCCCCGCCGCCGGCCCCGCCATGACCGCCGTGGGCATAGTAATGCCGGTTCACATAGCATGCGTGGTTGTGCCAGCCCCAGTAACCCCAGCTGCCCCAGTAAGCCCCCACGAAGAAGCCGGCCCCGAACCAGATGAACCCGGGGGCGATCGCCACCCCGAAAGGATAGGGATAGACGACATAGGGAGGATAGGCAGGCCACCACCACGGCCCGTAGACCCACCAGGGGTCATAAACGGGCACATAGACCACCTGAGGGTTGACCGGCTCTACCCGGATGACTTCCTGTTCAACGATCACCTTCTGCTGTTCCGTGGACTTCAGGTTTCCCGCATCGGCCGCTCTTTTCCGCAGTTTCTGGACGGTGTCCATGACATCGGCCTGCTGCTCAAGGAATGCGTCACCCACCTTCTGGGTCCAGTCCAGCTTCTGGCTCATCATGGTGAGCACATCGGGGAAAGGAACGAGGGCCTTCACGCTGGCATCCCAGGGCTGCTTGCTCACGGCATTGTTCAATTCGTCGCCCTTGAGGTCCTTGTGCTGCTTGACCCAGCGGTCCGCCATCACCACTTCCAGGGGATAGGTCGCAGCGATGAAGACCTGGGCAAGGAGCGAATCCGGGTACAGCGCAATGGGCGCCAGCACCTGGTCCAGCTCTTCCTGGGAGAACCTCTTCGAAGTGGCCTTGCCCTCCTGGGCAAAGACCGGCGACGGCATCGCCATCAGCAGGACCAGGAGACAGATCAGTATATTTCGAAAGGATTTCAATGTGTTCATTCTCATTCCCCGTTGGACTTCAATTGCCCCCCACTCGGGCATAAATACACAATACCGCCGGGCAGGCACGACAAAACCTGCTGAAACGAAACGGGACATGCCCGCAGAAAAAATACTCTGATAATATAAACGTTTCACGGAGCGTTTGGTTTACCTGGGCAAACGGTAATCCGTCTTCGATCGCGACATCAGGGTGTGCAAGATTGAAAAGCGTGAAACAAAAAAGTGGCAGGCCCGCCCCTTCCTCTTTTATAATGTGCCCATCCTCGGGAAAAGGAGGCTTCCATGGTCGAAGACTGGCTGGCAAATGCCTATGACGGAATGTCGCGGCGGGAGTTTCTCGCAAAGATGGGTGTGGCGGGTGTCGGCCTCGCTGGATTTGCCATAGCGGCAACCCCGGTTGCCGGAAAGGTGATCTCGACGGCCGCGGTTGGTCTTGCCGTCTCGGACGGCACGGTGCCCTCGGACGGGTTCCGGGTTCCCATCTATGAAGCCCGGCCCGCCGCACCGGGGAAATACCCGGTGGTCGTGGTCATCCCCGAGGTCTTCGGGATGCACGAGCACATCAGGGACGTGACGCGCCGGTTTGCCCGGGAGGGGTTCCTGGCCGTCACCTTCGAGCCCTATGCGAGGGAGGGAGGCGTGCTGAACCTGCCCGATCTCGACGCCGTGCGCAAGGTCGTGGACCCGGTCCCCGATGCCCGGGTCATGGCCGACCTGGATGCCATCGTGGCCTGGGCCAAAAAGCATCCGTCCGCCCTGGCGGACCGGATCGGGATGACGGGATTCTGCCGCGGCGGGATGTATACGCTCCTCTATGCGGCACGGAACAGGGAGCTGAAAGCCGCCGTTCCCTGGTACGGCCAGCTCCGACCCGCCTTGACGCCCGGTGTGCGCAACGTGGGGCCGCTCGATGTGGCGGCACAGATCAACGCACCCGTGTTGGGACTTTACGGCGCGGAGGACCTGGGCATCCCCGTGGCCGACGTCAGGACGCTGGAGGCGGCCCTGAGGGCCGCCGGCAGGACGGCCGAGTTCGTGATCTACCCCGGGGCGCCGCATGCCTTTTTTGCCGACTACCGGCCAAGCTACCGTGCCGATGCGGCAAAGGACGCCTGGGGCCGCTGTATCGCCTGGTTCAACAAGTACCTGAAGGGGTAGCGCCGGGTGCGGGGATCCCTTGAGAATCCTCTGCGGCTTGCAGCGTATGAATGAGCCTGTTCAGGTCAACGGGGTCGCTGACGAAGAGTAATCGACGATGAAAGGAGGGGGGAAATGGAACTGGAATCGGCCGTGAGAGGCAGGAGGAGCATCCGGAAGTTCACCGACAAAGGGGTTCCCGAGGTCATTGTCGAGGAGATCCTCGATGCGGCCCGCTGGTCGCCCTCCTGGGGCAACACGCAGCCCTGGGAGTTTTACGTGCTGACGGGAAGGCCCCTGTCGGAATTCAAGGAATCCAACAGGCGAATGCTGGAGGAGGGGCTGCCCTCCTTGCCGGACGTCCCCATGCCCGAGGCCTGGCCTGCGGCGTTGAAAGCGCGCTATGGCGAACTGGGTAAGGGAATGCTGGACATGCTGGGGATCAACCGGGCGGACAAAGATGCCCGGAATCAGCTCTATGCCCGCATGGCGGACCTCTTCGGCGCGCCCTGCCTGGTCGTTGCCTGCATCCCCCGGGAGTCGCTTGTCGAGTACGCCATGCTCGACGTGGGGCTTGTCGTGCAGACGATCTGTCTGCTTGCCCATGGGAAGGGTCTCGGCACCTGCATCATGGCCGCCGCCGTGCGGTACCCCGACCGGCTGCGGAAAATCGCCTCCATCCCCGATGACCGGCGAATCGTCGTGGCGATCGCCCTGGGGCACCCCGATCTCGACTATCCCCTCAACTGCTTCGATAGAAAGCGGGCGGAGCTGAGGGAGGTCGTCCATTGGGTCGATTGATCCGCGGAAATGCGGAGGACGTTGACCGGGCAATTCACCTGAAAGGACAACCGATGAAAACCGCGAAGCTGGGCGGGACGGGATTGACCGTCTCGGAAATCGGGTTCGGGGGGATTCCCATCATCCCGTTGAACATTGAGGATGGGGCGGCCGTCGTGCGCCACTGCTACGAAAAGGGGATCACCTTTTTCGACACGGCGAACGTCTACCGGGACAGCGAAAAGAAAGTCGGTCTGGCCCTCTGTGATGTCCGGGACAAGGTCGTCATCGCGACGAAGACCCTCAGGAGGGATGCGGAGACTGCTGCAACGCACATCCGGCTGAGCCTCGAAAACCTCAGGACGGACCGTATCGACATCTACCAGCTGCACAATGTCTCCAACGAGGACACGCTCGGCCAGGTCCTGGCCCCCGGAGGCGCATACGGGGCAGCGAAAAAAGCAAGGGAGGAGGGTGCTGTCCGCTTCATCGGGTTTTCCTCCCACAACGTGAAGTTTGCCGCCGCCGTTTGCCGCAGGGGCCTTTTCTCGACGGTGCAGGTCCCCTTCAACTTCATCGAGACGGAAGCGGCCGAAGAGCTCCTGGGCGTGGCCCGTGAGATGGGCATGGGGGTGATCGGCATGAAGCCGCTGGGCGGGGGGCTGCTGCAGCGGGCGGATCTCTGCTTCAAATTTCTTCAGCGCTACCCCGGCATCGTTCCGATCCCGGGTGTCGTCTCGAAGGAGGAGATGGACGAGATCGTTTCCCTCTATCGATCGCGGGGGCCTCTCACCGAAAAGGATCTGGCCGACATGGAGAAGATCCGGGCCGACCTGGGGACGCGGTTCTGCCACCGCTGCGGATACTGCCTGCCCTGCGAGAAGGGGGTGCGGATCCCCGAGGCATTGGGCTTCAAGTCCATCCTGAAGCGGTTCCAGGGGGAGACGGCCCTGAATTTCTCCCGTGACGCCGTGAAGAGCGCCGAGAATTGCGACCAGTGCGGGGCCTGCATCGAACGGTGCCCCTACGAGCTTCCCATCCCCGAGATGCTCGAAGAGAATCTGGCCCTGTTCCGGGAGGCGCTGAAACGCAGCACGCCGACCGCTGCCGGCTAAGAAGCCCCCCTGGGAGGCTGTCGGCCCACGATGAATTCGTGGGATCCCATTCATGGAGGAGCGGCAATGCCGGAGGTGAAAGACACGGTGAGGCAGATCATCGCCCAGGTCGATGAGATCCTGAAAGACAACCCCGTGCCGGCCGGTGAGAAATCCCGGGCCGTCAAGCTCGTCGACGATGACGCGATCAGCATCATTGTGAGCTGCATGCTCGAAGGCGCCGAGTTGAATCCCCATTACCACAAGAAGCACGCCGAGACGGAATATTTCATCCGCGGCACGGGACAGCTTCTCGTGGACGATCGATGGGTGGAGGTCGAGGCGGGGAGCCTTCACTTCAACTCCGCCCATGCCGTTCACGCCATACGCAATACCGGGACGGAGCCCCTGGTCGTGCTGGTCCTCTTCACCCCGGGGATGAAGGAGACGGACCGGCATTTCACGGAGTAGGAAGCCCGGGGCGGGGTCGGAAGATTTTCGTAGGAAGAAATCATGCTCCCGTCGTATTGACTTCCGGCGACGTGAAGGCGAAACTGCAGTCAAAGAGAATGGATTGGATTCCAGAGAAAGAGGTTCTCAAGGAGGTTTGTTCATGAAAAAGACATCGATTGCATTGCTGGTAGTCTGTGCCCTGATCGTGAGCACCGCGCCGGCCTTCGCAGAGACCACGGACGGCGCAGCCATCATCTGCGACGTCCTCATCGCGAGGCCCGTGGGCCTTGCCTCCATCGTCATCGGGTCGGTGATGTACATCGTCGCGCTGCCCTTTTCCATTCCAAGCGACAGCGTAGGAAAGACAGGGCAGCTGCTCGTGGAAGAGCCCTTCAAGTACACCTTCTTCAGGCCCCTCGGGGATTTCGACTACAAGGTGGGAACGGCCCAGATGCCGAAGTGAGGCGGGACGCAGCAAGGCGCCTTACTCCTTCTCCAGAAGCTCCCGCAGGGCGGGGCGGATGTAGACGTCGGCCAGGTCGAAGGGCTTCAGGGCCTGCACCAGGGTCCGGATGCGCTCCTTTGCCTTTGCCCGCGAGTCGATGACGATGACGTTCTTCCCCTTGAGCCGGTAGAGCCCCCCGGAGATCGTGACATCGTCCTGCGGGATTTTCTCGTACCGGACCTCGATCCCGAGGCCGTAAGCCAGCGCCTCGAGCTGGTCCAGGGCGATGTGATCGTCCACGTCTCCCTCCGGCAGTCCCGGAGCGTCTCTCCGCTCGTTCAGCCTTCGATCTTCTCGATTTCGATGTTCTGCCGGAAGAGGTCCTCGGCGTATTCGCCGACCTTCTCCGTCATCCTCTTGGAAAGCCAGGCGAACACGGGAGCCGTGGCCAGGCAGATCCAGCGGCCGGCGCTTCGCTGCACGAAGCTCGAGCCGATCCGCGTGCCGATGGCCGCGGCGATCTTCTGTGCCGCCTGGGTGCTTAGCGCCTTGATGATCATCCGCGAGCCCACCTTCTGCACCAGCAGCCGGCCCGCCGTCACCCCCAGGGCGCAGGCAAAGACGTAGAGAACGAGCGGGCGGGTCACCTTGTCGAGCTTGTCGTGGTACTTGGCGATCTTGTAGATGAGATCCATCTGGATCTTCGTGATCGCTGCGAGCTCAGGCAGGATCGTCGCCATCCCGAAGGGGCCGGGCATCATCCCCGAGGCGAAGCTCAGCGAAAAGCACTTGTTGGAGGCAAAATCCGTCATGTCGCGGGGTGCGCCGTCCACCCGGATTTTTTCCGGGTCGGGCGCCAGGCCCATCATCGTCTCGACGAACCACTTCTCGAAACCAAAACCCTCCGTGCTCATTCCCAACCCTCTCGTTAATCGTTGTTGCCCGCAAGTTTCGTTCCCAGCGCCTTCGCCTCTTTCAGCAGGGCCTTGTTCGCCTTGATGTCGCCTGCCTCCATGGCGCTGCCGTAGACCATCCCGACGATCTTTGCGCCCACGTAGTTGTAGGCGTCCTGGAAGGTGCGCAGGGCGTTGACGCAGCCCGAATCGAAGGGGTCCTCGCCGCCGTAGGTCATGGCCAGGGCGATCCGCTTGCCCTCGAAAGGTTCCTTCCCGTAGGCGCCGAAGGCCAGGCAGCGATCCATCCACAGCTTCAGCTGGGCGGACATCGTGAACCAGTAGACGGGGGATGCGATCACCCAGGCGTCGGCTTCGATCATCTTCCGGTAGAGGGGCTGCATGTCGTCGTCGATGGAGCACCCCTTGCTCTTCGGTTTCTGGCAGGCATAGCATGCCTTGCAGGGGGCGATCGCAAGCGCGTGGAGATAGACCGTCTCGACGGCAGCTCCGGCTGCCCTGGCGCCCCCGGCGATCCTTTCCGCAAGGATGGCGCTGTTGCCCTTTCGCCTCGGGCTTCCGAGCAGAACGAGGACCTTTTTCCCTTTCTTCATGACGCTAAACTCCTGGCAGAGGATTCTGTGGGGCGTAGTTTTCCACATCGCCGGGTCAATTGCAAAGCAATTTGCGCCTGACAGGCTGCGTCGTGCGGTTGTTCCGCTCGCAACATTTTTATTGCAGAGACGGGAAATAAATGATGATAAACAGAAGACTGTCAGCTCGTAAGGACGCTAAAGCGCAGGGTGCGAACGGATCCCGCCGCAGCTGACTGTTCCCATCGGCCATACCCTGATTGTCCTTTGACCTTTTCCGATCCGCACGGGTCACAGGAAGAGAGGATACCCCTATGAGAGATCCATCGAAGGCCAGGCAGGCACAGATGCGGGAGCTGGCCTCCCTCAGGAAGAGGATTGCAGAGCTCGAACAGGCGCAATTGCAGGACAGGCAGATGGAGGAGAGGCTGAGGGGCAGCGAGCAGAGGCTGCGTGGAATTATCCTCAATGCCCAGTCGGGCTATTTTTTCATCGACCGGGACGGCATCTATCGGCAGGTCAATGATGCCTGGCTTCGGATGCATAAGTATGATTCGCCGGACGAGATCATCGGCAGACATTATTCGGTAACGCAGGTTGGCAGGGACCTGGATAAAGCACAACAGAACGTTGAAAGACTGCTGGCTGGGGAACCGTTCCCCACGGGCGAATTCTCGCGGCTCTGCAAGGATGGATCGATCGGCTATCACACCTTTTCCGCCAGTCCCGTTTTATCCGATCACGAAGTCATCGGGTTGGAAGGATTCCTGATCGACACGACCGAGCACAAAAAGAACCTCGACGCGCTGCGCGCCGGCGAGGGGCGTTTCCGGTCCATCTTCGACAACAGCCTGGATGCGATCCTGCTGACGATGCCCGGCGGTGAAATCGTTTCGGCAAACCGCGCCACCCAGTCGCTCCTGGGCATGACGGAAGAGGAGATCTGCCGTGCGGGGCGTGCCGGGATCGTCGTGCAGGACGAGGCACTTGCCCGCGCCATTGAAGAAAGGGAAAAGAAGGGGAAATGGCGGGGGATCCTGACCTACCGGCGCAAGGACGGGTCGACCTTTGCCGCCGAAGTGAGCTCGAATGTCTTCAGGGCGCCGGACAGCGGGGACCGGACAATCACGATCTTCCGGGACGTTTCGGAACGAAAGCAGATGCAGGAGGCCCTGCGGAAAAGCGAGATTTTCCTGAAGGAGACCCAGCTGATTGCCCGCCTCGGCGGCTGGAAGGCAAACCCGCACACCGATTATCTCGAGTGGTCGGACGGGGTGTACAGCATCATCGAGGCGCCGCGCGATTATTCGCCCGGATACGCCGAAGGGCGGAAGTATTTTCCGCCTGAATACGGCCCGGTCCTCCAGGATAAAATTTCCGATTGCCTGGAGACGGGGGTCCCGTTCCGTGTCGAGCTGCAGTTGATCACGGACACCGGTAAGCGGCGCTGGGCCGAGGTTCGGGGCCTGGCGCCCGTGATCGAGGGCGAGCGATCCTTCGTCGTGGGAACCCTTCAGGACATCACGGAGCGCAAGGAGGCCGAGCTGGCATTGCGCGAAAGCGAGGAGCGCTTCCGGCTTTTCATGGACAACAGCCCGACCATCGCCTGGATCAAGGACGAACAGGGCCGATACGTGTATCTGAGCGGGACCTACGAAGCCCGCTTCGGCGTGCAGCTGAAAGACTGGATCGGCAAGACCGACGCGGAACTCTGGCCGCCCGAGATCGCTGAAAATTTCAGAAAGAACGACCTTGCCGTGCTTGCTGCCGACCGCCCCATTGAAGTTACGGAGGAGACCGTCAGTCCCGACGGCAGCCGCTGTCATTGGCTGAATTCCAAGTTTCCATTCCGTGTTTCCGGGGAACTCTACATCGCGGGCATCGGGCTGGACATCACCGAACGCATACGGTTAGAAAAGGATCTGAGATTATCGGAGCAGAAACATCGTTCTATTTTCGATAATATCACCATCGGACTCTTCCAGTCGTCTCCGGAGGGCCGTTTTATCAGTGCCAATATTCAAGCGGCCAGAAATCTCGGTTACGATTCCCCCGAAGAACTCATCAATATGATCACGGACATTGGCACGCAAGTCTACAGAAACCCCAAAGACAGGGACGAGGTTTCCCGCCTTCTGAAGGAGCAAGGCCATATAGAGAATTTTGAGGCTCAATTCATCTGTAAGAATGGCGATATCGTTTGGGGTTCATTGAATGCAAAGGTCGTCCGGGATGCAAGTGGAAAAATCCTGTGTCTCGAAGGCACCAGCCAGGACATCACGGAGCGCAAGGAGGTCGAGCTTGCATTGCGCGAAAGCGAGGAGCGCTTCCGGCTTTTCATGGACAACAGCCCGACCATCGCCTGGATCAAGGACGAACGGGGCCGATACGTGTATCTGAGCGGGACCTTCGAAACGCGCGTCGGTGTGCGGGCAACGGACTGGATCGGCAAAACCGATGCGGAACTCTGGCCGCCCGAGATCGCTGAAAATTTCAGAAAGAACGACCTTGCCGTGCTTGCGGCCGGCCGCCCCATCGAAGTTACGGAGGAGACCGTCAGTCCCGACGGCAGCCGCTGTCATTGGCTGAATTCCAAGTTTCCCTTCCGCGCCGCCGACGGCGAGCGATACATTGCGGGCATCGGGCTGGACATCACCGAACAAAAGAAAGCGGAGGATGAGCTGACAATTTACCGTGAGCACCTCGAGGCTCTGGTGAAGGAGCGGACAGGGGAGTTGGAAAACAAGACCCAGATCCTCGAGGAGCTCAATGCGGCCACGAGGGCGCTGTTGCGGCAACGGGAGGAGGACCGGAAAGAGCTGGAGGAACGGTTCGTGGCGAACATGAAGAATCTGATCCTCCCCTATGCGGAGAAGATGAAGAAGACGCACCTCGATGAGCGGCAGCTTTCCTATCTCGGCATCATGGAAGCCCATTTCAATGAGATCATGTCCCCCCTGATGAAAACCATGCAGCAGCGCAACTTCACCCCCACGGAATCCCAGGTGGCATCGCTCATCAAGGACGGCAAGACCACGAAAGAAATCGCTGCAATCATGGGGGTGGCACCCAGCTCCATCGACACACACAGGAAAAGCATCAGGAGAAAGCTCGGCCTGAACAACATGAAGGCTAACCTCCGGTCACACCTCCAATCCATAGGGGTATAGGGATATTTTCTCCCCAATATCTACCCAATACTTAACCATTGCCAATAATGTGTTTTTGTATTCTCATGCCCTCATCTTCACTTTTGGGAAGGTCGGGCAACGGTGAATAAGATTATCTGCCCTCTCTGTGCCAAGGAAATCAAACCCGTCGAGTACGGGAACGGGTGGTTGTGGATCTGTTGCGGCAAGGTTGCCCACAACACATCCCGTCTTGAAGAATCAAAAAGAAAACTTGAAGAGGGCGACTCGCAAAACGACAACGTCAAAGCTTGACGCGCCCGATGGATCTGCCGGAAAAGACCCCGAGCCCCTGCGCCGGGGTCTTTTTTTATGGTGCATGCAGAATGTCCGGTGACTCCCTGGGTGGCCTGGCAGAACAGGACGGGGCTTTCCGGTGAAGGGCGACGGAAGGAGGGGGTGTCGTCAGCCCTCGGGGGTTGATCACTGGTATTTCGGATTTGACTTCCTGCTTCCGGGAGCCGGCTTGCCATCGCCCTCGGGCCCCATGTTCCGGGTGTCCGCCTGGACCTTGAGGCTGTTGAAGATGGCGCTGGCCTTGCGCTCCGCTTCCAGCAGCACGGCGTTGCACTGCTCGACGGCGTCGCTTTTTCGCTGCTGGGCAAACTGCTCCGCCTCCTGGCGTGCCGTCTTGACGATTTCCTCGGACTTTTGGACGGCGGTCTGCACGGCGGCGAGCAGACGCTCGTGCTCCTTGTTGAGCTCGCCCAGGGTCCTCCCGATGAGGCTGCTCGTGATCATCTCGGCCTCGGCGCGAGTGCTCTGGATGATGGCCTCGGCCCTCGCCATGGCCTCGCCGATGAGACTGTCGAAGTTCTTCTGGGCTTCCTCGGCGTGCTTCATGTCCCATTCGTCAGGATCGGATTCGACGTTCTCGGGCGGCGCGACGGGTCTGCCGGATATGGACAGGGGGCGCTCGAACTCGTGCTCCGTCCTCGAGGCGGCTGCGGTCACCGAGGCGGCCGCCGCCCTGGCCTCGGCCTCGATCTTCTCGGCCTTCTGTTTGGCGTTGAGGGTGATCTCGTCGGCCATCACCTTCGCCTGCGAAAGCATCAGGGCCGTTTCCCTCCGGGCCTTCTCCTGGGCTTCCCGCTCGGTCTTTCGCCGGAGCTCTGAGGATTCCCGCTCGGCCTTCTGCCGGATTTCTTCGGCCTCTTCCTTTGCCCTGGCGATGACTTCCCCGGCGGTCCTGCCGGCTTCTTCGAGGGCCTGTCTGTTCTTCTCGGCGTTCTTTTCCGCCTCCTTTTTTGTGGTGAGGGTGGACTTGACGGTCTGTTCGGTGAGTTTCTTCTCCAGCTGGGCATTCTGGGTGAGGATCTTGTCGAACTCCGCCGCCACAACCTTGAGGAAGCTCTTCACCTCCTCGGCGTCGATTCCCATCAGGCTCTGCTTGAATTTCCGGTTCTTGATTTCGCGGGGTGTAAAGGTCGTCATGGGTCAGCCTCTTCTGTTCTGGTTCGTGACGGTGCCTGCCCCCTTTCGGCGGGCACAGCAGGCCCGTCAGGAAGTGCCACCTTAACCATAGTTCGGTTGCAGGAGGCGAATTCTTTAGCGAAATCGCCTCCTGTGCCGGTGCGTTCCAATAAGGCTCTTGACAAGCCGGATGAAACATGTTTGGATGGCGCCAAGTCTACAACGGAAGCAATTACGATGGCAGGATTCGCGCACAAGAACCTTCTCAACTGGTGGTGGTGGGCCAACAGGAGCGAAAGGGTCTGCCCATCGTAAAGGATACAGGCGCAGGGTAACAAGCCGGAAACAAAGCCATGGGTGGATCAGACGCCGCCCATGGCTTTTTTAGTTTTGCAGAGGCCATGGGGCGGAAAGCCCTGTGGCCTTTTTTGCTGCGGCAAAATGAAGGGAATCGGTCGCATGAGGAAGAGACCTGGACTGATGCCCGTCAAGAAGCGAAATCCACAAAAGGAGGAGACAGTGTGATGAAGAAGCGGGAGGCATTCAGGAGATGGTTTATCGTGTTGGTTGCGGCTGCCGTGCTGACGGGCCCGGCTGCTCTCATGGGGCCGGCGCTCGCCACAGAGGGCGGCGGCGGGGCCTACCCGAACGGCGCTGAGGACTTCATGGTGGGGGCGCTCCCTCCGCCGGGCACCTATTTCAAGAACTATTTGACCTACTACACGGCCTCGAAGTTCAAGGACAACAACGGCAATGACCTCATCCCCGATTTCAAGCTGAAGGTGGCGGCCGACGTGCTCCGGTTCATATACGTAACCGACTACAAGATCCTCGGGGCCAACTGGGCCGTCCACGCCTTCGTGCCGCTCGCCTACCAGGACGTGACGATGGGCGGCCGGGACGACGACCGTTTCGGGCTGGGCGACATCATCATCGACCCGATCATCCTCGGATGGCACACGAAGAACTTCCACGTCACGGCGGGTGTCGACATCTACATCCCCGTCGGGACTTACAACCAGGACCGTCTGGCAAACCTCGGGCGCAACTACTGGACATTTGAGCCCATTGCAGCCTTCACGTACCTCAGTGACGGCGGGTTCGAGATCTCGGCCAAGTTCATGTACGACATCAACACGGAAAACGACGACACGAACTACCAGTCGGGCCAGGAGTTCCACTTCGACTACGTGATCGGCTACCACGTCAACAAGGAGTGGACCGTCGGGGTGGGGGGCTACTACTACTACCAGACGACCGAGGACGAGTTGAACGGCAACAAGGTAGGCTCCGACGGGTTCGAGGGGCGGGTCTTCTCCATCGGTCCGGTCGCGCAGTACAACTACAAGAACATGAGCTTCACGCTGAAATGGCAGCCCGAATTCGAGGCGCGCAACAAGCCCGAGGGAAACAAGTTCTGGTTCAACTTCGTCTATGCCTTCTGACCGGAAGGGGCCGCCCGCGCCCGGCAGGCGGCCCCTTTCTTCATCGAAAATCGCTTGAAATCCGCAAGGAATTCGTTTAGGGTACGCCGAAAGACAGGCGCTTTCCGGCTCAGCATGCCATGGACGACACCATGGCCAATACGGATTGACGAGAGGCGCCTTTTTTGTGCCCGGCGCGCACCTGCGGCGCCGAAACGGGGCAGCGGGGTTTTCAGCGAGTGACACCGGCGAAAAAAGCTCTCGGCCCAACACTCCTTGTCCTTGCAGGGGTCTCCCTGTTTGCAGCCCTTCTTTTCCTCGGCGGCTCTCCCGACCTGGACCCCAAAACTCAACCGGCAAAGGCCGAGCCGGCCCACCTGCTCCGGATCAACGGGATCGTAGAGAAGGGACAGTCGCTCTACGAGATCTTCAAGCGCCACGGCTTTGACCCCCGGGAGCTCTTCCACGTGAAGGAAGCCCTTGCCGGCGTGCACAGCGCCCGGGAGTTCCGGTCCGGGCAGCCCTACGAGATCCACGTGGACCCCGAAAAGCGCCTGCACTCGTTTGTCTACTGGGTCAACGACGACTCGCTCGTGCGCGTCACCCGCGCAGGAGAGGGCTACCAGGCCGAGAAGCTCGCCCTCGAGTACGAGAAGAAAACCCTCTGCCTCGAGGGCGCCATCGAGGACAACCTGATCGCCTCCATGGGCGGCGGCCAGCAGAACCTGCTCCTTGCCCTCAATTTGTCAGACATCTTTGCCTGGGACATCGACTTCACCACGGCCCTGCGAAAGGGCGACACGTTCCGGATCCTCGTCGAGGGCCTCTACCGAGACGGTGAATTCAGGAAGTATGGAAACATCCTTGCCGCCGAGTTCGTCAACGACGGCACTCTCTCCCGCGCGTACCGCTTCGAGGTCGACGGCCGGGCCGACTACTACGACGCCGAGGGCCGGTCGCTGCGGAAGGCATTCCTGAAGGCCCCGTTGAGCTTCCGGCGCGTGAGCTCCGGCTTCTCGAAGTCGAGGCTCCACCCCGTCCTCAAGATCCGCAGGGCCCACAACGGCACGGACTACGTGGCGCCGAAAGGGACGCCCGTCTCGGCCATCGGCAACGGGCAGGTCCTGGCGGCAGGTCACCAGGGCGGATATGGAAAGCTCGTCGTCATCCGCCACCCCAACGGCTACAAGACCTTCTACGGCCACCTCTCGGGGTTTGCAAAGGGGGTGCGGAAAGGAGCGGGCGTGACCCAGGGGCAGCTCATCGGCTATGTGGGCTCCACGGGCATGTCCACGGGGCCGCACCTGCACTTCGAGATGCGCGTCAACGACCGGCCCGTCAACCCGCGCAGGGTCGAGATCCCCGCCGGCCAGCCCGTGCCGGAGGCGCTCCTGGCCTCGTACAAGTCAGTACGGGACCAGCTTGCGGGCCAGCTCGCCTCAGCCCCGCCGATGCGCTTCGATACGGCGTCGCGCTAAATTTCTCATATAAACCGGTGCAACAAAGCAAAAGGCCGCCCTCGTCACGGGGCGGCCTTTTGCTCATCGTGCCCATCCCAGGGTATGCTCGGATTATGCAATCGCTTTTATCTATTTTCCCTCGCTTTTCGGTGCGTTTTGAGAAATCATTTGAGATAACCATGCATTGAACAGGTTGCCGCTCGCCGAGCCCTCCCCACCCCCAACCAGAACCTGGGGGACAATCTGAATCTTGCCAGCCGCTATTTCCTGAACGAGTTTGATGATCGCTACATTCTGCTGACCAATGGCCTCCTTCTGGGCAATGTAGGCAGCGGCAACACCGTCGCCCTCGATCTTGCTTTTGTAAGAATTGCCATCGGCCACCAGTATGGTAGATTCCTTAGTCCCCTGGGCCATCAGGATTGTCGATTCCTTGGTCCCTTGAGCCTGGAGAATCGCTGAGCGCCTGTTCCCGTCCGCTTCCTTCACTTTGGCCTCAGCCCTGTCATTATTGATGTCGATAGACAATTTGGCATCAATAACATCTTTCTGTTTATCCGCCCGAGACGATTTCTCCATGACGGCAATGCGCTTTTCCTGAGCCAGTGCCTCCTGGTCATACTGGGCTTGCTGCTGATTGGCAATCTCCTTCTTGGTTTGAGTATCCAGCAAATCCTTGGGGATATCGATATAAGCAATGAGCAGGTTTTGAGCCTCTACGTTGTACTCGGAAAATCTTTCCTTGGCGTGCGCCAGTGCTTCGGTCTGCAAGTCGGTCCGGCTCTGGAAAAAGTCAATCGCTTTCTTCTCGCCGGCTTTATTCCTGAACGAAGAATCGATCAACGGATGAACGATTTGATCAATCAGATTGGCCACGGACCCGAACCGGGCTATGATGTAGGCTGCATTACCCGGCTGGATTCGAATCACCATTCGAACATTGACTTCCAGTTGGAAGCCGTCTTTGGAAGTCACCTTCAGGGGATCAAAACTGTATAAGACCGCCGCCGCCTTCGTCTCCGGTGATTTAACCCCCTTTACCTCAGCCTTCGACTCCGGTGATTTGACTCCCTTTACCTCCGTACCGATTCTTCCCTCGGATGCCCAATCGATGGTGACGGCGGAAGTCGGCACTTCATAGGCTGTGAAAGCAACCGCGTTCAGATTGTATTTTCCAGGCGCGATCGGCTCTCGCCAGATGCCGCGGGTGTATTTGTCGGTTATCAGTATTTTCTCAACATCTTCATGGATCGGACCGCAGAGTTTTCCTTCCTGGGTGGTTCCCACAGGCCCTTGGGGTGCCCTCTCCAACTCCAACCCCACGTTGGACCTGATGACTGCCACATATCCTGGAAGGACCTCGGCTACGTTTTCGACTTTAATATCAAACAGGTTCGGATTGATGTAATAGATTCCCGGCTGCAGGGTGTCCAGCTGCGGTCCCCGGTATCCTTTGCTGTCGATAAAGAGCTGTCCATTTTGATAAGCTTTGTGGTCTGCTTCGGCGCCGTCATTATTTCGTGCCTTCGGGGCGATGACATAGCCGCTCGGCAAGGGAATCCCGTCTTTCGCAACAGCGATGCCAACCGTATTCTCGGCTATGGTTACAGCGGGAGCAGTGGTGATATTGAAAAGCCTGGTATTGATCCGGTAGGTTCCCGGACGCAGAATGCCGACCTGCGGTCCCTTCTTTCCATGGTTGGCCAGGAACATCTCTGCATCCTGAAATTGATTACTCTCGACTTCGTCGCCCAGCACTCTGCCCTTCGGCAGGGGTTCGCCATCAATCGACTCGACGATACCGATACTGTCAATATCCACCATCACGACCGGAACTTTGGTAAATGACCATACTATCGGCAGCTTCCAATAGAGCCCTGGCATCAACGTCCTCGCCTGAACCCCTATTTCTCCATTACGCGCGATGATTTGTCCTTCAGGCATTTTTTTGCCAAACATGTTTTTAGTAAGGATGCCGACTTCATTGGGGCCAATCAAACAAAAACCGCTGAGGATGAGCAGCAGGACACCAATAACAACGATACCTGAAGCAATCAATGCTAGCATTCCTGTTATCAATGTATTTCTCCTTCTTGTTTATTCTCGATGCCCTTTGGGCTTAGTGTACTTGCTCCAGCGAGATTGAAATTCCGACTCCAGCGTCATACGGTCCTATACGATCCGTGTTGTGCACAAGTACTTCTTATGAATAGAAGGCTCATGGCATGAAACGGAGCGGATGAAATTTTCTTTTCTCTCCCTGGTCACCGGGCACTTCTTTTCTGCGATCCGACCCGTCTCACTGCCCGCAGATGTACTTTGTGCGCATTCCTGCGCGCCCTGTCCTCTACGGCCTGTCATCGCCGTGCTTCCGGCTTCGGGGAGTTCGTTTGATTCCCGTCGCGCCTGTCCGCCATATATACTTCGTACTCAACCAGGATCCGATGGGCCGTATCTTTCATTGCCAACGTCCTCCGGTAGAAGATGAAAGACAAGATTGCGAGCACCAGCAGTGCAACGGCAACCCCTATCGTCCAGTTGCGAAGCGGGAGCGCCGACGATACGGCCAGTGCGACGCCCATAAAGATCATCCATCCAATCCGAGAAAGGATCGAGGTGATCGGGATTTGCCCCTCGGCGAGTGCATGACCCTCTGTCCAGAGCAGGCGGCCATTGAGGGTCCATCTCCCGTCGTCAAACCCGGCGATGGATTTATTGTAGAAGAGACACTCCCGCGGGGTGATGACCTTGAACCGGCCGCTCTGCGTCTCGAAGACAGATCCCTTCGGCAGGTCCGGCACGGCAAGGGGCAGGGGATACCTGTAGACCGGCAACCCTGTCCGGAACAGGTTGGGCCAGAAGTTTCCGAGGCCGTAACCCTCGACAAGCTTCAGGAAAATTGCAAGAACAATCACAATCCCCATGGACCAGATCAGCGTCATGAACGACCTCCGTTTGCTTCAACCACCGATCGCGGCTTTGAATATGCTCATCATCCGCTCAGGCCCGCCCTGCCTCACTGCCCCGGTTCACAGATGTTCTCCACGGTGACCTCGCCTGCCGCTCGCTGCAGGTTCTGCCAGTCCGTCGCAGGGCCGCACATGGCCGGCGTCAGGATACGGTTGGCCACCGCGTAGGGCTGCGCCCCGTCGGGGAAGCCCTGCAGGTAGCAGTTCACCGTGTCGTAGAAGCCTCCGTAGGGGCACTGTGCCTTGCTGGGCGGCTTGTAGTAGAGGCCCGACTCCCAGACGAAGGCCTCCACGCCCTTCGGCAGATCGACGAGCACGCAGGCGTTGGCGGCCGCATCGTAGGTGCCGCCGTAGGGGCAGCGCTGGGGCTCGTAGTAGGCAACGCCCTTGATGAAGAAGGTCTTAACGCCGGCCGGGGTGCTGCTGGTTGCAGCGTCGACGCGGCAGGCCCTGGCTCTTGCGTCATAGACGGTCCCCTTCCACGGGCAGGGGTTTGCGCAGTTGGCCTGCGCCGTGGTGGTGCAGAGGGGTACGGTATAGTACGCGTTACCCCACACGAAGGGAATCCGCCCCTGGGGAGGGCCGCCCAGCAGGCAGTTGGAGCCTTTCAGGGTCCCGCCGGAGGGGCAGGAGTACTTGAAGAACTTCCACGAGGCCTTGTAGGCGTACTGGCCGTCGGCAAGCGTCGCCATGCGGCCCGCAGGGGGGCTCCCCACGTAGCAGTTGTAGCCGTCGAAGAAGCCGAAGCCCCCGCAGGGGTTCGGGCATCCTGTGCTCAGGGTCGACTCGACGCAGGCCGGGTCGGCCTCGTCGGTGCAGGGCTCGTAGTAGCGGATGTAGTCGATGTAGAGCGTGTCGGGGCGCTGGCCCTCATCAAGGGGTGCAGCCTCCTTTGCCCAGTCGTACTCCGCGATCAGGTTCCAGAAGATCATGTAGAAGGGGTTGCCGAAGATGCGGTTTTCGACGCACTTGCCGTCCTGGTTCACCCACTGGCCGTCGGGCCGGGCGCTGTCCTTCCAGGTTACGAGGTGGCGGTTGTCGAGCCAGTAGCTGAAGGAGTCGTCCTTCTTCCACTCCATGGAGTAGGTGTGGAACTCCTTCGAGAGGGAATACTTGAACTCGTCGCTCAAGACGTGCCGGGCGAAGGTGCCGGGGCCCTGGAGCGAGTGGGCGCTCATGGCGGGCCAGTTGACCCAGTTCTCCAGGAGGTCGTACTCGCGTTCGTGAGTGCGCCAGTCCTGCTGCCAGGTCCAGAGGGCGGTCATGTTGCCCTGCGTTGCGGGGATGCGCGCCCGGACCTGGATGCGCCCGCCCTCGCGGAACACGTGGCCGTCTCCGGGCTCACTCCCCGAAGTGCCGTTGACGGCCGCCAGACCGTGCATGCCGTAGGAGAAGACATTGCCGCCCTCGTAGGGGCAGGCCTTCGTCAGGTTGGCCTCGTTGTTCGGGCCGTTGGCCGAGATCGCGCGGCCGCAGTCCATGGCGGCGGGCCGGGTGCGGCGGGTGGTGATGCGCATCTCGCCGTTGGAGACGGTGACGCTGTTGGGGCTGTAACGGGTGATGGGGCCCGCGGGGCCCTGGAAGTGGATCTTGTTGACGTGGTCCGAAACGAGCCAGGTGCACTTGTCCAGGTTTGCCAGGTGCGGGTGGACTTGTGTCGTCCACTGCCTCGGGTCATCGGGGTTGACGTGGAAGGCGAATGGGATGACGGTCTCGACGGGCGCCTCCGGCGTGCCGTAGCACTGCACCGTCTTCTGCCAGTCCTTCGCGCTGCACTTGCCGGGGGCGGACGGGTCGCAGGGGGGGCCGTTGAACTCGTCGCTCCACGCCAGGCGCCAGCGGTTGGCGGGCTTTGCCGGGTTGGGGTAGAGGCTCGCGGCGAACGCGCTGTCGGCCCCTGCAAATCCCGGCAGTGCAGGTGCCGGAAGAAAGTTCAAACCCGCCAGAAGCAGGACAACCGCCAGAACAGACAGGACGCAACGCCGCTTTGCCATAACCTCCTCCTTGTCGCCGATGAGCGTGAATAGCTCTTGCCGGATGACGAAATGATTAGCACGGCGCGGCGTTGTGTGAAATACGGCGCCGGTCTTATTTTGACCTACGACTTTGTTCGTATTCCTCCTGCGGGGCGCAAGCTGACCTGCGACCGCAGCGACGGGAGATACCGCCGGCGTCATTGGCTTTGCGTTGTTCTCAAGGGTCCTTTTTCCTTGACAAAGTGCAACTCATGCAACATTCTTTTTTTGTCGAATCGACTCTTCCCCGTAGTTTTTTTCCGTCTCGCACTGCCCTGCGCCTCCCGTCGCCACATTCCTCCTGCGTGTCCACTGCGGGTTGCCTTCTCATTAGCTGATAGGGCCGGCGGTTCTTTTACTTCCGAAAGGAACCGGCATGCCGGGTGAGCAGTTTCTCCACGCCATACGTCTTTTCTCTTTCGCAAAGCGTTCCAGGCTTATCAGTGGGGTGTCTGGGGGACGCCCCGCCCTTGCAGTCAACCCGTGGAATGGATCTCGACGCAGACAACTCAAGAAAGGAGGCTTCCCATGAAATCACCGAATCGGAGGGCGCTGTGCAGCCTGCTTCTCGTAGCCCTGCTGCTCTGCACATCGTGCGTATACATGAAGATGAACCCGCCGCCCGACGCCGACAAGGCGTTTCTTGCGAGCAACAACTCGTGCTACCTGGCGACGGCCTCGAACATGCTGGCCGGTGCAGGGTACGGCAACGGGACGACCGTGCAGGCCCGGGCCAACGACATCTATGGCAACATGACGGCACACTTCGGCACGGCAAACACCGGGTGGGCGGACACGGCGCTGAACTGGTGGCTGGGTTCGGGGCACAACACCTGGACGACGAACCCCTACAGCGTTGTCACGGTCTACGGCAACAAGTCGCCCAGGTACCCCTGGGCCAACGCGAACGGCGCCCGGGACATCGGCAATCACCTTCGCAACTGCGACTTCGTCGGCCTCAGCATCAGCTGGCCGACCAATGAAGCCGGCGTCATCGGAAGCGGAGGCCACGCCATCACGGCCTGGGGCGATCTCGGCGGCGACGGCGCCCTCACCGACAATCCCGGTTCCGTCCGCCTCACCGACTCCGACAGCGACACCGGCGGCGATGTCCAGGGCTATGTCTACGACGCCTACACGAGCCCCAACCCCGGGGGCGCCAACGAGGGAAACGGCTGGTACGTCAACTATGACCCCAACCACCCCTACATCAAGCACATCGTCGTGCTGAGCCCGGCGATGAGCGCCGCGGGAAACCGGCTGGCCCAGAAAGTGGTGGGCTCCTACCGGGTCCACCAGAGGCAGGAGAGGCCCGCCACGGACCTGCACTACCGGGTCGGCACGGACGTGGACATCCTGAGCTACAAGACGACAATCGACTGGTCCACGGGCACGCCGCCCGCCATCACCGAGGCAACCCCGAGACGCAGCCTCACGGTGGACTGGGACTTTACGGCAAAAACCGTCCCCTACTGCACCTGGGTGACCATCACGACGGAATTCATCCTGCCCGTGTGGAACGCCATTCAGTACAATGACGTCCGTTTCACCTATCCGGGCCTGGAGCCGATGAAGCTCCCGGACATCCGGTGGGAGATGAAGACGCCTTTCCTGCGGAATGCGTCCACCATCCGAAACGTGACAGGCGGCTATGTCGTCGGGGCCTTTGACATCGTCGAGACGGCCGGCCAGAGGAAGGTCGCCGACTACCGCTTCGTCCATCAGTACAGCTACAACCAGTCCCCCGAGGAGCACACCTTCATCCTCACCGGGCCGACGGGCTTTGCGGCCGCGAACTTCCGGTTCGGCCACAGCTACGGCTACCTCGAGACCGGGGCACTCTGGGGATTCGAGACGTGGATGACACGCGTGCCCGAAGGCCGGATCATGCTGGGTGCGGGTCCCGTGCAGATCCCGATTGTCTGGACGGGTCAGCTGCCCTACCCGGAGGGCGAAGATATCAACAAACGGATCCCGGATATCAAGAAAGGGCTGATGACAAAACCGGACAGGGATTGACATCCCGGGAGACCCGGCAAAGGAGGCCGGCCGTCACAGGGCCGGCCTCTTTTGCCCACCGTGACAGACAGGTCGCATGCCGGACTTCATGCCGCGGCTCTTTCACCCTTGTCATTTGCGGCACATTATATTATGGTTTCGAAGGCTTGACGAACGGACCCGAGGGGGAACCATGGCCAGGAAGATCGCCATCACGAACCAGAAGGGCGGCGTGGGCAAGACCACGACGGCGGTCTGTCTCGCCGCGGCCCTCAGGGCCAGCGGAAAGAAGCCCCTGCTCGTCGATCTCGACAGCCAGGGAAATGCCTCGGCCGCCGTGGGGCTCATCATCGAGAATGACGAGCGGACGCTCAAGGACCTCATCCTCGAGAAGGGGCAGGCGGCGGACTACATCGTCGCGACGGGATGGACCGACATCATCCCCTCCAACAACGCCCTCAAGGATGTGGAGGAGAAACTCGTCCGAAGACAGGCCTGGGACCTGTTGAAGACCGTCCTGGATCCCGTCGAGGCCGCCTATGACTTCATCCTCTTCGACTGCCCGCCGAGCTTCAACGTCTTCACGAAGAACGCCCTGGTGGCCGCAGGCGAGGTCATGATCCCCGTCGACTCGGGGTTCTTCCCGCTCCTGGGGCTCAAGCAGCTGCTCGAGGAGATCGGGTACGTGAAGCGGAGCCTCAACCCGAAACTCGAGCTTCTCGGAGTGCTGGCCTGCAAGTACGACCGCCGCAGCTCCCTTTCGGACCAGACCTACGAGACCCTGAAGAGCCACTTTCCCGACAAGCTCTTCCGGACCGTCATCCGCGTCAACGTGGACATCGTAAGGGCCCAGATCGCCCAGCAGAATCTCTTCGAGTACAACCCGTCGAGCAAGGGAGCCGAGGACTTTCTCGCCCTGGCCCAGGAGATCATTCATGGCTAAGAAGAGTCACGCCGACATCATGGAGAAGCTGAGCGCCCTCAGGCCCAGCGAACCGACCAAGACGAGGGGCAAGGCCGCCCGCAAGCCCGCAGTGAAAAAAATCAAGGTGAAGACTGCCGCCGGTCCGAAAAAGCCGAAGGTGGCCGTCGCGCCGAAAAGCCCGCAACCGGCCGCCCCGCCGGTTGTGTCGGAGCCGGTCGTTGCTTCGAGAATGGAATTCTCTATTCCCGGGTTTGCCGGGTTCGGCATCTTCGGGGACGCTTCGAAGATTTATCGGGGTGTTTACGAGAACTGGTTTCAGATCGTTCAGAACTGCAACCGCATGGTCGCCGACTGCAACAGCATGCTCCTCAGCAACTTGACGTCTCTCATGAACCCCGGACGGTGGGGACGGTTCTGAGACGGGAAGCCGGTTGATGCTCAGACATAAAGGCCGCCCTTTTCGAAGAGGCGGCCTTTGTTGCGCTCGTGTCTAGTTGATATCGGTGTCCCCGGTGATCTGGACGTGGTTCGAGCCCGTGAGCTCCAGGTCTTCCGAAATGACGCTTGCCTGGCTTGTGCCCTCGATTGTCAGCCACGTGCCGCGGATCGTGATCTGACCGTCCTTGGCCATCTCGATCATCGACTTGCCGCAGGTGATCTTGATGCTGTCGCCGGCCGTGATGTCGTAGCTCCTGCCCACCATCGTCTTCTTGATAAGCCCCACCTCCTCGGCCTGTGCAAGCCCCACGGCCGTGTTCATGGCGCCTGCCACGGTGATCGCGAGGGCCCCTCCAATGGTAATCGCCTTGGCGCCGCCCACATTCTCGGCCGATGCCAGGGCCACCGACTCGGTCTTCGTGCCCCCGACGGAGAGGCTCGTATTCGAGCCGACGGATTCGCTCTTGCTCTGTGCCACCGTGAGGCTCATGTTGGCGCCGATCGCCTCGGTGTGGTTGGCCCCGACCTGGATCTCCTTGTTGGCGCCGATCGTTTCGCTCTGGTTTGCCCCGACGGTCTTGGTCCGGTTGTTGGCCACCGCGAGCGTCTCGTCGCGGCCCACGTTCTGGCCCTTGTCGTTCTTGATCAGGATGTTCCAGTCCTTCTCACCCTGGAGATAGATGTGCTCCTCGCCCAGCTTGTCCTCGAAGCGCAGCTCGTTGAAACCGTCCCCTTCGGGATAGCTGCGGGTCTTGATGCCGCTCTGGGTCTTGTTCTTCGTCGGGTCGTAGATCGGCTGATTGGCCTCGTTGTAGACGCAACCGACGATGATGGGCCAGTCGGGGTCGCCCTCCATGAAGTCCACCAGCACCTCGTCGCCCACACGCGGGATGAACTGCGCGCCCCAGCCGCCGCCGCCCCACATCTGGCCCACCCGGATCCAGCAGGAGCTGTTCTCGTCCCGTTTCCCCATGCGGTCCCAGTGGAACTGAACCCTCACGCGGCCCCACTCGTCGGTGTGGATTTCCTCGCCCTTGCGGCCTACGACCGTCGCGGTCTGCATGCCCCGGACGTAGGGCTTCTCGATGGTTCTCAGGGGTCGATAGCGCACCGTTGACGGAATCGCCACGAAATTGTTGGAGTAGTTTGTGCCGGTTCCGGACCCGGCCTGCTCTTCGAGGGCCTGGGGTTGTTGCCCTGAATGCGAGACCCCTACCAAGAGGTACTCGCGATTGAAAGCCTTGAAGTCGTGGCCGCCCAGCTTGAAGGTGAAGCCCGGCAGAAGCCTCGGGCAGGTGCTGGTGCCGTTGGCCTGTTCCTCCAGGGCCTTGCCGGCTTCCAAGTGGATCTTGGCCAGCCGCTTTCCCTGCTCCTCCTTCCCGTATTGCCCGGGGTAGTCGTAGATCTCGAATTTCTGCTGCGTTGCCTCTCTCGTTTTTTCCCTGGTCTCGAGATCGACGGAAGGCTTCTTGAAGTTGTAGTTGGTGTGAGTATAGGTCCCCGGGCGGAGTCGGCGCGAAAAGTCGACATAAGAGATGCTCTCCTTCTCCGGGTTCAGTCCGCTTGCCGGCCTGAACGAAACTTCCTGGTTCCCCTCGATGGGCTTGTAGTTGACGGTGTCATCCCCGAAGACCATCACGTGCTTGTCTTTGGAGTGCTCGAAGAAGAAAAAGATCCCCTCCTCCTGGAGGAGGCGGCAGACGAAATCCATGTCGGTTTCGCGGTACTGGACGCAGAATTTTCGCAAGCGGTCCTTGTTTTTCAGGCGGAACTCGTAGCGGTCCGAAGGGATGCCGCTCTCCTGGAAAATCCTGGCAACGATATCCTGGACCTTCTGGTCCTCTACCTTCCTGTCCTGGAAGATCCGGCAGTCCTGCTCCAGGGAAAGCAGCATCAGGGAGGGCACGATGTCGGCCTGGTAGAGGAACTTGTTCCCGCTTCTGCCGGTGTGCTCGAATTTTCTCACGATGCCGTGGAAATACCGATCCGCCCCGGCCCCTGAAATGGTCAGCAGAGCCTCTTTCTGGATGACATCGTCATACTGGATCTGGGAGGCGCTGGCCAAGGCGACATGGACCGCATAGGGCTCGGAAATACGCTCGGTAGCCTGGAAATAGGCAACATCGATCTGAGGCGCCCCCTTGATCTCGAAGAGAAAAGCGGCCTGTGAGCCTTTACCGGACAAGTACATTTTAGATTCCCTCCAGCGGGTGCTCCCCCAGCGTTTTTTTGATGGTCTCCCTTCAAAAGCGGTTTTCTGCTATGCAGATTCACCGGGGTCACAAGATGCGGTCAGCGCACGTTGTCTTTTCGCTTTCACGCTTCGGGGAAAAAATCAATAAAAAGCCGTCCTCGGGAGACAAAAATACGAAAGGAGTAGTAGCTGTCGTTTCAATGGTTTACAGTATCAACAGGAGGATCGGGCCAATGGCGGTGGAATGCCGAACTGAAAAGAGTCGTTGCGTATGAGGCGTGGAAATGGTAAAAAGCTACGAGTCAATACATCACCGGGAGGGACAATGCCCGACTACTGGATCAAAATCACGGAGCGCGAGGACGAAGACTTGCGCCACCACCACTACCTCATCGCGGCCAAGGATGAACGCGAGGCTCGGAAGCTCGCCCTCAAGTTCATGGAGCGCTTCATCGACGACGACGAAAACCCCGAGAAGATCGACGACGGGTACGCATTCTATAACAATGCCATCCTGGTCAAGCTCTCTGACGTCAAGGAAACGACCAAGGAGCAGTTCAAGGAGTTCCTGCTGAAGACTCACACGATCAATCTGACCTGACAGCCTTCCTGTATCGGAGGGAGTTCAATAAAGAAAGCGGCCTGCGGGCCGCTTTTTTTGTGGCCGGCCCCTGCGGCCGTCGCCCCCGTCCGGCCGGGGTGCTCGTCGGTCCCGTGAGCGAAAAGACCTCAAGTTTGGCCCCCGCGGGGCGATACCATAGTAGGATCCTTTTGTTTTTCCGCGGAGAGGGCGATGGCAATTCCCGAAGACTTCCATGTGATCGTGGGCGATTTCAACGACGGCTTCGTCGAGATCGTCGCCGAGGCGGTTTCCGAAGCCTTTGACCCCCGCCAGAGGTTGCGTGTTCACGGCACGTCGGAGGCCGACCGGATCCTGGCGATGGCCGACGAGAGGCACGTAGACCTTTTCGTCCTGTTCCTCAACAACGTGACCTTCGGGCAGTGGGGTCGCAACCTCGAAGCCGACAGCTTTGTCAAGGCCCTCATGCTGGTCAAGCACCTCAAGGGCGTCCACCGGAGGCCCATCATCGCCACGGCGGCATTTCCCGCCGATTTTCTCTACGAAGACATCGCCATCCGGGTCGGTGCGGACTGCTTTTTCCGGATGCCTTTTGACATGAATGCCTTCACGAAGGCGATCCGTGAACTTTTCCCGGAGCGAGCCCGGCAGGCGACCGATCTGCGCCCGGCCCATCTGTCGGCCTGGGCGGGAAGCCACGGCTTCAAGGCCTGAACCATTCGGCAGGGGCGGCTGCCCAAAGGAAAGGTTCCATGTCGGGAAGAGAGAAGCGATGAACCGGATCCGCAAGCAGGACAATTCCGCTTTCTTCGTTTTCCCTGACGGTGAGAGCATCTCCATCGAGGACACCGAGAGGGTGCTCATGCGCATCCTGGAGGTCAGGACCGACGAGATGGACATCGCAGGTGCCCTCTGGGGTCTCGCCCAGGATTGCCTGGCCCAGACCTGCAACGAAGCCGGTGCGAGCTACATCCGGACGGCGATACAGTTTTCCCGCGACGAGGCCGAGACGGCGAAGCGGTGTCTCTTCCTGGGCCTGCTGATGGAGCAGCGTGAGAATTACGAGGCCGCCGCGGCCGCTTATTCGGAGGCCCTCCACCTGACGCCTTCGCGAAACGACACCTGGTATTCCATCTACAACAACCTCGGCCACGCGCTGATTCGCTGCGGGCGCCACCGCGAGGCCGAATCGTACTGCCGGGCCGCCTTCGACATGGCTCCCCGGCGCCACAACGCCGTGAGAAACCTGGGACTCGCACTCCAGGGACAAGGCCGTTACGGCGAGGCGGCGAGGGCCTTCATGGCCGCCGTGGATCTCTGTTCCGACGACCTGCGCGCCTATGTCCACCTGGAGGACCTCCTGTACAGCCACGAGGAGGTCGCCGCCGATGTGCCCGGTATCGTCGCCCACGTGGAAAAGGTCAAGGCACAGGTCATAAGCAGGGGATAGAAAACAGGTACGGGGTACAGGGTATAGGGTATAGGGTATAGGGGGGAAGAAGACTATAGTTGAAGCTCGGCAGCAGGCAGCAGGAAGCAAAAACCAGGCACAGAAAAAAGAAGAGAAGAAGACGTGGAGAAGTTTGAGCGGTCGTGGCAGATCATGAGGGCCTCCTGGGACGTTCTCAGGCAGGACAAGGAGATCCTCGTGTTCCCGGCGATTTCGGGCATTGCGCTGATCCTGATCATGGCGTCCTTTGTCGTTCCCATTTTCGCCCTGGGCGGCATCGACACGGTTCAGCGGGTCGCCCGCCACAACGGAACGGTGGGAAACCTGGTGGTCCTCTTTGCGTTCTATTTCATCAACTATTTCGTCGTCATCTTCTTCAATGCAGCCATCGTGGCCTGCGCCACCATCCGGATGCGGGGCGGCAACCCCACGGTGGGCGACGGCCTGCAGGCCTCGGGAGAGCGCATCTTCGAGATCGCCGGCTGGGCCCTCGTGTCGGCCAGCGTCGGCATGATCCTCCGGATGATCGAGGAACGCTCGAAACTCGTCGGGCGCATCGTCGCAGGCCTGCTCGGCATGGCCTGGGGCATCACGAGCTACCTCGTCATCCCGATCCTTGTCAACGAACGCAAGGGTCCCATGGAGGCTTTTCAGGAGTCGGCGCGACTGATCAAGAAAACCTGGGGCGAGGAGCTGATCGGCGGTTTCAGCTTCGGCCTCATCTTTTTTGTCCTGTCGCTGCCGGCCGTTCTGTTGATCGCCGCAGGGGTGGCGAGCGGCAAGGGATTCCTGGCTCTCGGATTTGTCGCTTTCGCGGTGATCTATGTCATCGCGCTCTCCGTCGTGCAGGCCGCCCTCCAGGGGATCTTCCAGGCGGCCCTCTACCAGTATGCCAAAAAAGGCGAGACGCCTCCGGGGTTCGACCGGGAAGTCCTGAACGAGGCGATCACCCCCCGGGCCGTCGGCTGAAGGCGCTCCCCCCGGGCACGGCCCTTGCAATTTTCCGTTCATCACCCAGAATCCAGCAGGAGGTATTTCATGAAGAAGAGACTTTTCATCCTGGCCCTCGTGAGCGCCGTGATGGCTTTCGGTGCCCTCGCCGGCCATGCGCAGCAGGACCCGGCCAATGTGGGCACCCCCGCCTTCAAGCCGCTTCAGAGCAAGTCCATGAACATGACGCTCAAGTACGGCTTCCTGGGCGCTTCGGTCTATGACGGCTCCACGAAGAAATGGGAGTTCCACAAGATGACGACCATCACCCGCCACAAGGTGGAGGGCTTCGTCAACATGGTGAACGACAACTTCGCATTGGCTGCTGGCCTCCACGAGGTCTCCGTCTACGATTACGGCAAGCACAAATGGTTCACCTACAAGAAGCATGGCGCCGACGACAGTACGGGGATGCTCAAGACGAACTTCGAGATGACGAAGGATACCGTGAAGGTGAAGACGCTCAACGGCCCCTGGATCAAGTATACGCCCGCGACGGGCTGGCAGGAGACGGCGAAATAGCAGAAGAGAAGTTGCGAAGTTGAGACGTTGTGAAGCTTGGATGAGCTGAAAACCGAATGCGCACCCCCTGCTTCTCCTAACTTCTTAACTTCATAACTTCCTGACTTCCAGATTCAGGAGGGTCGGTCCGGCGACAAGCCATCAAACAAAGGTGTGAAAATTTTCCGCCTATGTGCTCCCTGAAATCCCCAACCGCTTGCGGCTGGGGATTTTTCTTTCTAAGGGGGCTATTCCCCCGAGCCTGAAAATTCCCGGGTCTGGTCGTAACTTTTTCCTGCTGATCGTCGAACTGAGAGTTCGCCATTGAGTAAGCAGCACAATCGATCATCATCAGCGGAAATATCGCAGCTCATCGGCTGCGCAATAGTGATCCCACTACTGACTCCAGATGGTGAAGAGTGCTGCATTCACGTGCAAGTGTGCAATAAGGAATGTATTTTTTCATTTCCGAGTCCCCTGATCCCCATCGGAGGGGCGCCTCGGGATTCAGCCATATCAGACGCTTGCATCTCTCGGATATGAATCGAAGTATATCTGTACGAGGCTCTCCGAAGTTCGAACGGGCATCTCCCAGTATGATGACTGTCGTCTTTTTTGAAAGGCAGTCAGAATGCTGCTCTCTGAAATCTGTGAAGGAGCGGCCGTAATCCGTTTTTCTCAGGACAATCGACAGTCCATCCCCGGATAGAATTTTGGAAATGGCCTCATGAACGGGGTATTTTTCGAAAAATGAACTTACTTCCACGAGGTTTGTGCAAAATGCAAAGGATCGAATCTTTGAAATGACTTCATTGAGGCTATAGAGGATCAGCAGCAGGAATCTGACCACGTTCGAAACGGAACGACTGACATCACACAGGACAACGACTTCGGGTCGGTCGATTTTCTTGGATTTCCACTTCGGATCGAAAGGGACTCCACCGTATACGATGTTTTTTCTCATCGTTCTTTTGAGGTCCAGCTGTCCCCTTCTGGCTGCTTTGGGCCTTCTCGAATAGCGATCTTTCAACCGCTTGACCATCTTCTGGATTATAACCTGAATCCGAATCAGATCACGCTCTTCCAGCGTCGATAGATTTGTGAAGTTTAACTGCCTCTCGAGCATCTCCTCGGATCGCTTCGAGGCGTAGAGATCGAGCTGACGGTCTATGAGATCTCTCGCCAGACGCATGAGATCGTCGCGCATGGATTCGAGTGATTTCGCGAGAGCGGCGGATTCGGCGCTGCCTTGGGCTGCTTGATTCTGAATATCCTCGTTTAACCCATTCAGCCCCAGAATCTGCAGGAGCTTCTGCATGTAAATGCCTCGCTGCTGCGGATACTGGATATCCTTGATACCGGCTCCGAGTGCAGCTTCCCTGAACGCAAGCGACAATCCACCCCCGCTGCCGGAAAGAAGCATCTGTGTGAGGGGGGCGCTCAAATGTTCTGCAGGTGTTGCAATCTGGTTTGCAGAAAGAGCATTCTGGCCGCCCAAGCCTTCAACGTTGAAGAAATTGTCGAAGCAGCTCTCAAAAATCAGTTTTTCCGGCTGTGATTTCGCGAGAGAGGCGGCCAGAAAATCTTTCACCAACTGCCTGTCTTCGTAACCGGACAGTGCTACCGCTCTGACGGCATCCATGGTTTCCGATACGGATACCCTCACACCGGATCGCCGGAGAACCGTAATGAAATTTTCCAGGATCCGATCCAATCAACGCGCCTCCCTGACGGCCTGCTCAGTCAATTCGTCAAGTCTGCCCTCCGCCACCTGCATATCCTCCTGTCTTTTCAGGAACGTATTAAGAGTCTCCCTGACCATTTCACGGTCCAGATTCTCGGCGTGGAGCAGCACCAATGTCCTTGCCCAATCGATGGTTTCGCTGACCGAGGGAAGCTTTTTGATGTCGAGTTGCCGGACTTTGTTTATGAAGGCAACCAACTGTCTATTCAATTTCTCCGTGATATCGGGAACCCTGGACCTGACGATTTCCCTCTCCAGCTTCTCATCGGGAAACGAAATATAAAGATGCAGACAGCGCCGTTGAAGGGCCTCACTGAGCTCCCGCGTGCTGTTGCTGGTTAAAAAAACAAACGGTAAGGAAGTGGCTTCTATCGTCCCGATTTCCGGAATGGAAACCTGAAAGTCGGAGAGTATCTCAAGGAGGAAGGCCTCAAACTCGTCATCGGATTTATCGATTTCGTCAACCAGAAGAACCGCACCCTCTTTCTGCTGCAGCGCTTTCAGAAGGGGTCTTGGCTCAAGGAACCGGGGGGAGAAAAAGATATCATCGTACTGGTGGAGTTTTTCAATAGACTCGGACAGATCCATCTCTCCCTGTACAATCCGGTCGAGCTTGTCTTTCAACAACTGCGTGTAGAGCAGTTGTTTTCCGTACTTCCATTCGTAAAGGGCCTTGGACTCATCGAGCCCTTCATAGCACTGAAGCCGTATGAGGGGCACACGCATGAAAGAAGCCGTCGCCTTGGCAAGCTCGGTCTTGCCCACGCCCGCCGGTCCCTCCACAAGGATCGGCTTTGCAAGCTGAGATGCCAGGTATACCGTATTCGCGATACGATCCGTGGCGATGTAGCCGACTGTTTTCAGTCCCTCACGGACTCCCTCCCGGGAGTCAAATCCAGTCCATTTTCCCAAGCTCAATGTGATCTCCTTTCTGCCAGGTGCTTCTAGAGCAGGAGTCTGTACGCAAGCCCGTACAACGTTATCCTGGAATAAATGTCATGAGGGCCATGGCACAGAGATTCTGGGATCGATCCTTGCGAACATAAATCTCCGATGTGCAGACCGTCATCGTTTTCCCGGATTTTACGACCTTGGCGTGGGCAACGAGAACATCGCCCTGAGCGGGAGCCAGCAGATTCAACTTGTATTCGGTCGTCGCGAGGGACGAATCGGGGGGCAGGAGCGACAGAGCGGCGAATTCACCGGCGCTGTCCGCCAGAGCCCCTATGACCCCTGGATGGAAGCATGACGGATCGTGTGCCATTTTCTCTCGATATTTCAGCTGCAACGTGCAAAATCCGGGTAATACCCGCAACAGTTCTGCTCCGATAAACTTCATGAACTTCTGCCGTCGAAAACATTCAAAAACCATTTTTTCATAGTCGGGATCGATTGAATCACACAGGAATGATTTGTTTTTGTTATTCCGTGACATGGCAAATTCCCATGTAAGCCCTATTCGGCATCACCGAGCCTTGAATCTCTCCAAAATGCTCTTCAATATTTTTTTGTAAGCTTCCACTTCTTCAGGAGAAAAGCCTCTTCTCAATTCATCATTAACAGCCATGATGATCTTTTTCGCTTTCTCCAAAGACTCGAGCCCTTTTGGAGTCATATGAATCAGAAAGGCTCTCCGATCTCCAGGAGCGGAATGGCGTTCAACGATACCGTTCTTCTCCAAGCGATCAACGAGGCGCGTCACTGCGGAATTATCAATATCGAAGACCTCACCCAGTTCCGACATGGTACGCATGTCTTTCCGTTTCAAAAGGAAGAGTATCCCCGCCTGTGTCATCGTCAATTCCACCCCTGCTTTGGAAAGAGCCGTGTTTGTGTATTCCTTCATGGTCTGCTGAGCTACCGAAAGAAGATAGATGAGGCGATCATCAGATTTCATGGAGTGCCTTCCAAAGGATGGGATTGCGTGCCTGGTGAGACGACATATAGTTGATTAGGCAATATTTGTCAAGCGCAAACATGTTGTTCCTGGGACTGCAGAGAATCGTACGAGTATGGACTCTGGTGTTTATTCAATTTCAATCGCAAATGCTTGAACTGATAAGTCCATGCGATCACGGACCTGCAGGAAGGGCTAATCAAGATCTGACCTGACGTCGCAATTTCCCTGCACCTTTGTGTACTGTCTTGGTCACCCCCCTTTCTTTTGCCCGGCGTTTGTGGCAGATAGAACAGACGTGGAAGCTTCACTCATGAAAGGGGGAAGAAGGGGCGATGTACGACGTTCTGTTGACGGAAGAGCAGCGGCGCATCCGGGACGAGGCGCGGGACTTCGTGAAGTGGGTCCCCCGGCAGATGATCCTCGACATGGACACGGATGCGATCAAGTTCCCGAAGGAGTTTCTCCAGGAGGCGGGAAGGCGAAACCTCCTGGGGTGCCGCTACCCGGTGAAGTGGGGCGGCCGGGGCATGGATTGGGTCACCACCTGCCTGCTCATGGAGGAGGTCGGGACGCTGGGCTACGAACTTGCCTGCGTCTTCGGCGTGGGGGCGGAGCTGGTCTGCGACGCCATCATCCAGCACGGCACGGATGCCCAGAGGGAGCGCTTCGTGAAGCCTCTGCTCCGGGGCGAACGCTTCGCCGCCGAGTGCCTGACAGAGCCGCGCGGCGGCTCCGACTTCTTCGGCGCCACGACCAAGGCCGAGGACCGGGGCGACCACTTCCTGCTCAACGGCCAGAAGCGATTCATCGTGGGGGCCGAGGGGGCTGATTTCTTTCTCGTCTACGCCCGCACCAACGCCGCGGCTAAGCCCCAGGATGCGCTGTCCTGCCTCATCGTGGAGCGGGGGCCCGGCGTGGAGACGAAATATCTCTACGGTCTCATGGGCTGCCGCGGCGGCGGGACGGGGCGTCTGGTCTTCAAAAACGTCAGGGTCCCGAAGGAAAACGTCGTCGGGAAGGTCCACGGGGCCTATGACGTCTTCAACACGATGATGATCCCCGAGCGGCTAGGCACGGCGGCCATGACGATCGGCTCGGCCCGGGCCGCCCTGGATGTGGCCACGGCCTACACGACGCGCCGCAAGGCCTTCGGCCAGGTGATCAACCAATTCCAGGGCGTGAGCTTCCAGGTGGCCGAGGCGGCGACACTGCTCGATGCCTGCCGCGCCATGGCCAACATGACGGCCCGTGCCGTTGATGCGGGGGCGAACGTGAACCTCATCCGCAGGCTCGTCTCCGAGTCGAAGAAGTTCATCACCGAGTCCTGCCAGAAGGCCGTCCACAACTCCATGCAGGTCATGGGCGGCATCGGCTACACGAACGTCTTCCCCGTCGAGCGGATCTTCCGCGACATCCGCCTGTCCTCGATCTGGACGGGCACCAGCGAGGTCATGTCGCTAATTGCGGCCCACGAGTGGTACCGGGAGTATTTCGAACGCAGGGTGAAGCTCCCCCGCGACTACGAGGCCGACGCCGCCGAGGCCCACGCCGCCGACGAAAAGGTCTACGACGACGAGGACATGTGGAAAAAGGGCTGGGAGTGAAGGTGCCCCTCGCCGAGTGTAAAAAACGGGGCAGCCCCCCTGGAGCTGCCCCCGCAAATCGACTGAGCCTGCCGTCCCGTGTAAGGGTGAACCCTGCACTTACGGCAATGCGGGCATCGCGATGACCCCCGAGTTGTTGACGGACCCCTCCTGTTTGCCGGAGGGCAGGGCGGTGTGGGTGAGCGCGATCGAGCCGGTGGCAAGGGTCATGTTGCACGTCCCGACGGTGATGTTGGGCGATTTCTGGTAGCCGCCTTTCGACAGCATGTCAAAGCTGTTCACGGTTGCATTCGGCCAGTCGGAGAAGTAGGCCTGCGCCGCCGTGTAGGCGTTCTTGAGATCGGAGTTCAACTCGGCCCGGTAGCTGCGATAGCGGTACTGGACGAACTGCGGAATGGCGATGGCCGCCAGGATGGCGATGATGCCCACGACGATCATGAGCTCGATCAGCGTGAAGCCCTTCTGTCCCCTCTTTTTCGTGAAATAGCGAATCATGTGAAATCCTCCTTCTCTTTTTTGAAAGCGTTTCGCCCTCTCATTCACTCATCGAAAGAACGGAAGGCACCGTCTGCCCCGGCATCGCCGGACGTGACGTACGACACCCGCAGGCGCCTGTTGCGCACAGCTTCCCGTTCGGGCGGCATCCCTCCGATCAATATGGACAGGCCGTCCCGCTCTTTCGTCGCAGGTTATGGAAGGAGGATTGGGCAAATCTACAACCCGACCTTTCGATATGTAAAGTGCGAAATGCGGCTTTTTGAAAAATACGAAAGGAGCATTAAGGGAAAAATGCCGATTCTAATACCGCAGGCATTAGTTATCCGGACATTGGTTGCACGATCGCCCGCCCCTGTGGATAAATGACGGGTCATCATTTTTGTTGACGGGTACGTCTTCCCCCCATAGGATCATGCAAAATTATCCCGGGAGGCAGGACATGCTGAAGGTGAATGAGTATTTCGAGGGCAACGTGAAGTCCATTTCGCTCACGACAAGCGAAGGGCCGGCAACGGTAGGGGTGATGGCAAAGGGCAGCTATGAGTTCGGGACCTCCCAGAAGGAGATCATGGTCGTCACGACGGGTGTCCTGAAGGTGAAACTCCCCGGCCAGGCTCAGTGGAAGACCTGCAAGCCCTATGACCGGTTCGAGGTGGAGGCGAACCGGAAATTCCAGCTCGACGTGCCCGCTGACGCCTCCTACATCTGCTATTACAAGTAGGGTTCGGCCACTCAGCGGTCGCCGTACTCGAACTCCCCGCCTTCGATGACGCTCTGGCCCGTGGCCGCGTGGACGACCCGCCAGAGGGCCTTGCCTTCCTCGGTCTTCCAGACGAGCGTTCGGATGGGCTCGCCGGGGTAGAGGGGCCTCGTGAACCGGCAGGCCATTCGCCGGGTGCGCTCGGGCTCGCCCGGGATCAGACATTTCAGCAGCGCCCGGCAGGCAAAGCCGAAGGTGCACAGGCCGTGCATAATGGGTTTCTCGAAGCCCGAGGCCCGGGCGAATTCGGGGTCCACGTGCAGGGCGAAGAAATCGCCCGTGAGGCGATAGAGCAGGGGTTGGCCGGGCAAGGGCACCGCCTCGACGGTGAAGTCGGGGCCGCGTTCGGGGAACTCGACAGTCCGTGAAGAACCTTCCTCACCGCCGAAGCCGCCGTCGAGCCGGCTGAAGATGCTCATCGTATTGGTGTAGAGCTTTGCCCCGCTGGAGTGGAGGGTGACGCTCTGGCCGCGGATGACAGCGCCCTTCTTGCCCTTGTCGAAGCAGTTCGTGATGGTTCCGCTGGTGGTGAGTGTCCCCGAGACGGGGATGGGATTGTGGAAGAGGATTTCCTGTTCGCCGTGCAGGGCCCCCTTCGGGTTGAGGTTCGAATTCTTCGCTACGGCCCAGAAGAAGTCGAAGATCGTCGCGACGGAAAAGGTGGGGACGACCTTGAGGTTCTTCTCCCAGGTGTACTCGAGTTCGTCAAATCCCGCTCCCACCGACAGGGCGTAGAGGATGATGTCCTTCCACCCGTATTCCCGGACGATGGGGCCGATGGGACGGCCAATGGCCGACAGGTCCAGCGTCATAACAGCTCCCTCCTTCATCCTTGGATCCACAACCGGCGAGTGAACGGGACGATGCCCCTTTCCCCGTCATGGCAAGCGCAACCCCGGCCATGGACCGTGCAGCGGGTTTCGCGCCGCCAATGGCAGTCTAGGGGGAATTGGTTCCGGTGTCAAGGCGGGGGAAGGGGAAGCGAGAAAGCAAAGGGCCTCACAACGATTTTGCCTCTTCAGAAGGCGAAGTTGAGAAGTTGAGAAGGTGAGAAGTTTGGATCAGCCACCGGCAATTCTCATGTCGCCTGATCCTCCAAGCTTCTGAACTTCAAAGCTTCTAAACTTCAATCGTCTGTCAGGAACGGTTTCCCGCAACGGCGCTACGGCCCTGTTGAAGTCCGCGACCGCCCCCGGGTGTGAGAGCCTGCTCCTCCCTGACCATCTTTGAGTACTGATCGGCGAAATAAACGACCCGCTCGTTGACGGTGAACTGCCGGTCCGGGTCGTCCAGAAGGGAGGACGCGTCGATCTCTTCGGCGTCGGAGCCGATAAACAGGCCGGTACCGTCCCAGCGGGCGAGGTTGAACTTTCTGTAGAGGGCGTCACGGACGTCAAGCGCGGGCTCCCGGCTGCCGGTGCTCGAGTCGGCCTGCTGCTCTTCCTGCGGGATGATGCCCTGCTGGAGCGCCATCTCCATCAGCGTGCCTGCCGAGCAGGTCCCGCCCTCGAGTTTCGAGCAATCAGCCACGAGGGTCAGAAATCCCGCCATCCGCTCCCATTCCCCGCTGCTGAGCAGGAAGGCGTGGTCGCAGCGGAACTTGGAGAGGACCGAAAGCAGGTCTCGCGTCCGCATGGAAATCAGTCCCGCCCTCAGGGCCTCGTCTGCGTTCATGAGAACGGCCTGGGCCCCCGGCGTGATCAGATCGGCGAAGACCCTGGACTCCGGGTCTGCCGTGATGTCGGCCCGGTGGACGAAGTAATATCGAAGTGTCCGGTCGAAGCTGTAGCCGAGGAGGTTCTCGAGGGGGGTGCGGTAGAGGACGTCGACCCGTTCAATGACGCTGCCCGCATTGGGTTCGAGCTTCCGGGAGCTTTTGCCCACGGCGGCGGCATACTTCTCGATGTTTTCGCGGCTGAGCGGAAGGGGTTCGTCCTTCACGCTGGTGCAGGCCGCCACGCAAAGAATCAGCACGATGGCTGCAAGCATTCGGTACTGCATGGGTCACCTCGCCCCGGGCATGTTTCGCAGGCTCGCCTGGCGATGGGCCGGGGACGGGGTACTTCCATAGCAAGAAAGATGCCTTGTGCCGCCTGCCGGACGTCCGGAGGCCGCCGGGGTATCAGAAACTCAGCGTCAGGGACAGGGCCGCCAAGGGGGCTGTTTCGAAGTCGTCGGAACCCAGTTCGTTGCCGTTGCGATCGTTGATCCTCATCTTGCCGTTGAAGGCCGCCCCTCCGTAAAGATCCAGCTTGAGGTCCCTGCCCATCCGGTACGTCAGCCGTGCATAGCCCACCGTCGATTCCTGCTCGCCGACCCCGTCGGGCGCCACCCCGCTGTCATCGAGGCGGAAACGGAACGACCGGTAAGCGCCCCCCGCTGCGATCTCCCAGCGATCGGAGATCCGCCAGGAAAGCTCCAGGCCTGCCGGACCGGAGGGGCTCGTGCGGAAGGGGTTGCTCAGGCGAAGATCCTCGGTGATCTTCCAGTCGACGGCGATGTAGGGAAAGCCCTTCGTTTCCTCCGTGCGGCGGAACACACCCGCCCCTGCGCCCAGTGTGAACGCGGGGCTGACGCGGTAGGACACGGCAAAGACGGCCCCGTAGCCGAAGGCGTCGTCCCAGTTGCCGACACCCGATTCGCCATACCACTCCACCTGGGGGGAGACGAAGATCGACCAGCTGTCGGTCATGCGGTAGCTGACGGGCAGCCCGGCGGAGAACCGGTGGATGTCGCTCCAGGGGTCCGCCCCCGCGAAGGCCGTTGTTCCGGAGAAGTCATAGCTCTCGAACTCGTAGCCCAGGCTGATGCCCGCGCGCAGCGAGCTCGTAACGGGTGTCGATGTGTCGAAGTTGAACGCGTAGCGCTGCACGCTGAAGCTGCCGCCATGGTCGAAGTCGGACTCGAACTGGTAGATCGGTGCAAACGAGAAGGAGTACACCGTTCGGTTCGCGGCCCCGGGGCCTGCAGGCTGCGCCTGGGCGCATGGGGCGAGGAGGGTGAACAGCAGGGCTGCGGACAGGACTGCCGGGAAAATCGTGCGGATGCGCATGAAGAATGCTCCTCTCTGGCGAATTGCCTCAAGACTATAGCAAGTCATCGGAGGGGATGCAAGGCGGGGTGTGAAACCCGTGGTTGATCGATCGGGCGATTTGTGGGAATCTTCAGACAATAAACCGGTAGAGGAGGCAGGCCATGATCGTTACCACCACGCCCGGCATCGAGGGGAAACCCATCCGCGAGTATCTGGGAGTCGTCACCGGCGAGGCCGTTCTCGGGGCCAATATCTTCCGGGACCTTTTCGCGGGTGTGCGCGACATCGTGGGCGGGCGCTCGGGCTCCTACGAGAAGGAGCTGCGGCGCGCCCGGGAGATCGCTTTCCAGGAACTCGAGGAGGCGGCCGGCGCCCGCGGGGCCAACGCCGTCGTTGGCGTCGACATCGACTACGAGGTCCTCGGCGAGAAGAACGGCATGCTCATGGTCAGCGTGAGCGGCACGGCCGTGAAGATTGACTGAGTCCGGAAGGGGGTTCACGTATGAAGTCAAGAAGGCTTGGAAGGAAGGGTCCCGTCGTTTCGGCGATGGGCCTCGGGTGCATGGGGATGTCAGAGTTCTACGGACCGCGGGACGAGGCTGAATCCATGGCCACGATTCACCGGGCGATCGACCGGGGAATCAACTTCCTCGACACGGCCGATGTCTATGGGCCCTTCACGAACGAGGAGCTCGTGGGCCGGGCCATCCGCGGGCGCAGGAACGAGGTGTTTCTTGCCACCAAGTTCGGCATTCTGCGAAGCGCCGATCCCAACTACCGAGGCATCTGCGGAAGGCCGGAGTATGTGCGTTCGGCCTGCGAGGCCAGTCTGAAACGGCTCGGCGTCGACGTCATCGACCTCTACTACCAGCACCGCGTGGACCCGGAGGTACCCATCGAGGAAACCGTGGGGGCCATGGCTGCCCTGGTGAAGGAAGGAAAGGTCCGCCACATCGGTCTCTCGGAGGCGGGCCCGCAGACCATCCGCAGGGCCCATGCCGTGCACCCCGTCACGGCCCTCCAGAGCGAGTACTCCCTGTGGACGCGGGACCACGAGGACGGGGCCCTGCCGGTGTGCCGGGAGCTCGGGATCGGGTTTGTTGCCTACAAGCCCCCTGGGGCGGGGTTTTTTGACAGGGACGATTGCAGCGCCCGGGGACCTGGCCGGTGACGACTTCCGGCGCACCAATCCCCGCTTCCAGGAGGAGAACCTGCGGCAGAATCTCGAGCTGGCGAACCGCATCCGGGAAATGGCCGCAGAAAGGGGGTGCACGGCGGCGCAGCTGGCACTGGCCTGGGTGCTTTCCCGGGGCGAGGACATCATCCCCATCCCCGGAACGAAGCGCAGGAAATGGCTGGAGGAGAACATCGCGGCCCTCGAGGTGACCCTGGCGGCGGGGGACCTGCAGCGACTCGAGGCGATCGCCCCGAAAGGGGTGGCTGCCGGCGAGCGTTATGGCGAGGCCATGATGAACTTCATGAGGAAGTCGAAGTAGACGGAAGCAGCGATGACCAGGGAGGCAAAGCCATGTCCATGTCACGGGATGAAGCGCTTGCGCTGCTGGGGCAGTACATCAAGAACGACAGGATGATCAACCACTGCCTGGCCTCGGAGGCCGTCATGCGGGCCCTTGCACGGAGGCTGGGGCGCGACGAGGAAAAATGGGGCCTGGCGGGGCTGCTGCACGATCTGGATGTGGAGCTCTGCAGCGCCGATCTCGACGTCCACTGCCTCGAGACGGAGAGGATCCTGAAGGGAAAAGGCCTGGATGCCGAGATCATCGACGCCATCAAGATGCACAACGAGAGAGTCGCCGGGACGAAGCGCAGCACGGAGTTTCAGCACGCCCTCGCGGCGGGCGAAACGGTCACGGGCCTCATCATCGCAACCACCATGGTCTACCCCGACAGAAAGATCGCCGGCGTGAAGGGAAAGTCGGTGGTGAAGCGGATGAAGGAGAAGGCCTTTGCCGCCTCGGTGAGCCGCGAGAACATCCTCGAGTGCGAAAAAATCGGCATTCCGCTGGACGAATTTGTGGAACTTTCCCTGAAGGCGATGAGGGAGATCAGCGACCGGATCGGGTTATAAGGATCGAGGATCGAGGCGCGAGGTTCGAGGATCTTCTTTTGTCCTCGGTCCTCGAACCTGCCCTTCCAGAGCGAAGGGAAGGAAGGCGCTTGAAATGCGAGGAGGGCTTCCGCGAAACCCCAGAGCGGAAGCCCCCCTGCTATGGATACATCCCCGTCGGGCCGCGCGTGCCCTCGGGGGGTGTTAGGGTGAGACGAAATGGTTCAGCCCGGAAAATGAGACCCGATATCGGGCCCATCATGGAAAATCAGAGAAAAAAAGGCCTGTTGCAGTCAGAAGGTTAACCGGTTACGGGGAATACAGAGGAAGGTCGAAGAAGAAAAACAACTCAATCGATTTCTTGACTTATTGTTTATTAAACTCCTCCTGATATTTCTTGTCAAGCGCTCTTTTGTCCCGGGGTTTTGCTTTTCATCGAGGGGTTTCTGTGGGATCATTCAGCAACAGAAAGACCGTGGAAAGGAGGGCTCAAGGAGCAATGGAAATGACACATGCCCGATGGATCAGGCGGATTTCCATGTCCCTGTCAATCATCCTCCTGGCGTTTCCCGTATTCGGTGCGGGGCCGCAGGACATTGCCCTGCCGAAGCGGCCGGCATCCGTCCAGTCGGACCTCGTGTCGGCCCTGGAGAAACGCAAGTCCGTGCGGGTCTATCGATCGGAGAAACTCAGCACGCAGGATCTCTCTGCGATCCTCTGGGCGGCAAACGGCGTAAATCGTGATTACGGCAGGCGCACGGCTCCGGCGGCATACGGCAATGACTACATCGACGTCTACGTGGTGAGCGATGAGGGTGCCTGGTGCTATGACGCAATGGCCCATCGACTGAAGACCGTCACCGCCGCCCCGGCCGGCCTCAAGGAACGCCTCACGGGCCAGCGCTTCGTCGGGCGGGCTTCCCACGTGCTCGTGCTGGTGGCCGACAGCGGTAAAATCCCCGGCTTGTTTTCCGGCAGCGAAGATCGTCTGCGCTGGGCCCACGCCACGGCGGGGGCTATCGCGCAGAATGTGTACCTCATGGGCGCAGCCCGAGGAGTCGGGACCTGTCTCGTTGCGGGCCTCGATGAGGAGGCGATACGCAAGGCCCTGGGCCTTTCGGCCAAAGCGACGCCTCTCTATGTCATGCCTCTCGGTTACGAGGAAAGGTAGGGGAGACGAGTTCATGAAGAAAAGCCGCTTCGTCGATCTGAGCATTGCCATCGAACCGGGGCTTCCGAGCGATCCCGCCTGGATGATCCCGAAAATAGACTACGTCGGTCACAAGCAGGGCGCCGAGCAGATGAAGGACTTTTTCACCGGGGTGAAGACGGAGCAGCTTCCCGGCGGGCTGGGCTGGGCGCTCGAGTTTGTCCACCTCACGACCCACAGCGGCACCCACCTCGACGCCCCATGGCACTACCATCCCACCATGGACGGCGGCAAGCGGGCCGTTACGATCGACGAGATCCCGCTGGAGTGGTGCATGGGCGACGGTGTCATCCTCGATTTCCGCCACAAAGCCGATGGCGAGCGAATCACCGTGGCCGACGTCCGCAAGGCCCTCGAGAAGATCCACTACGAGGTGAAACCCCTCGACATCATCCTCATCCAGACGGGTGCCGATGCAGCCTGGGGTACGCCTGAGTACCTCGTGAAGGGGCCCGGCATGGTGCGTGAAAGCACCCTCTGGCTTCTCGAGAAAGGCGTCAAGGTTGTCGGCGTCGATGCCTGGAGCTGGGACCGGCCGCTTCCCTACCTTGCCGAGGAGTTCAAGCAAACCGGAGACGAGCGGGTGATCTGGGAGGCCCACTTCGCCGGGATCGACATCGGCTACTGCCACATGGAAAAGATGGCTAACCTCTCGGCCGTCGGTCGGCCCCACGGGTTCACCATCTGCTGCTTTCCCATCAAGGTGAAGGGGGCGAGCGCGGGGTGGTGTCGGCCTGTGGCCATCATAGAAGAATGACCGGCCGGTGACCGGGGGCGCATCCCGCGTGGATAGAGAAGTTGAGAAGGTGAGAAGGTTGGATCAGCCGACGGCCGGATGCCTGCCCTGCGCTTCTCCAACCTTCTTACCTTCAAACCCTCTTACCTTCTGCCTGCATTGCCGGGGACTACACATCCGGATATCTATCACCGGCCCTGACGCGCAACCAATGATTGTCCCGGGGCGGGGAATGTGTTATGGGAGCGGCATCACGTCCGTTTCCGGACCGAACTGCAAGGAGAAATCATGAACATGGAAGATACACCAAAGGGCAAGGTCAAGGTCAACCTGCAGAACCTTTACAAGGAAGAGATGTACACGGACATGCGCACCGCGGCCATCCGCCAGCTCACGCCCGTCAAACCCAACGGCGAGATCGACAAGACGCGCAAGTACGTCTTCGTTGGGCAGACGAATATCATGTCCCCCCAGGGGCCTCTGCCGGTCCAGTTTCCCATCGAGGCGAAAAACCTCCAGGAAGCGGCCGAGAAATTCCCCGAAGTGATGGATCTGTTCCTGGCGAAGCTGGCCGAAGAGATCAAGGAGGCGCAGCGCCAGGAGCAGTCGCGCATCATCGTCCCCAACGCACCGGGACCGGATTCGAAGCTCATCTTGAAGTGACCAGTGACCAGCGAAAAATCCCCCTCTGTCCCCCTTTATGAAAGGGGGACAGAGGGGGATTCCGACGGAACAGACGGAATAGACCGAATAGACGGGACAGACCATGCTGGACCGAGACAAAACCATCTCGACGCTGACGCGCTGGAACGACGCCTGGAACGACCATGACCTCGATCGCGTCATGGAACTCCTCCACGACGAGGTGGAGTTCGAGAACTGGACGGGAGGCCGCGTCATGGGCAAGGAGGCCCTGCGGCAGGCC
>Ga0105103_10000051_pt1 | contig 53183 bp, 44 predicted proteins | sample PPLLaktember2015_2_FD_79107 | JGI IMG/M metagenome (GOLD analysis project Ga0105103, IMG submission 79107) | Freshwater sediment microbial communities from Prairie Pothole Lake near Jamestown, North Dakota, USA - PPLs Lake P7 Core (6) Depth... | ecosystem: Environmental > Aquatic > Freshwater >...
TCGCGCAGATAGACCGTGCATTGAACGACGTGCGAGGAATCATATCCCGCCTCGCGCAAGACCGCTGACAGATTGGTGAGGGCCTGACGCGTCTGTGCGTCGAGATCATCGGAGACGAGCTCGGTTGTGATCGGATCGATCCCGATCTGGCCGGAGACGAATAGAAATGGACCCGACTTGATGGCGGGGGAATACGGTCCGATGACCTGCGCGGTCGTGCTGTAGTGCTTCGAGAATGCTGCAGCCGTTTCGTCCCGGATCATCGTGCGAAGCTCGTCGTCCGAACGTCCGCATCCGACAAGGAGCATGAGCACAGTGAAGGAACAAAGACGAGCGATCATAAGATGGTCCTTTCGTCCGTCAGCCTCACAACTTGTAGCCGATCTTCCGCAGGAATTCCTTTCGCGTGGCGATGTCCTTCTCGTTCTCGATCCCCTTCGTCTTCATGCCATCAATGACCCCCATGATGCCGCGTCCTTGTGCCGTCTCGGCGATGACGACCTCGACCGGGTTCGCAGTCGCGCAGTACACGCCGCACACTTCGGAAACGGCCTTGACCGCATTGAGAATGTTCACAGGGAATCCGTTGTCCAGGAAGATGATGAAGGAGTGTCCGCAGGAGAGCGCGAGGGCGTTCTTCTTCGCCAGCTCGATCATCGCCGCATCGTTTCCGCTCCAGCGGACGAGCGCCGGTCCGGATGATTCGCAGAAGGCGATCCCGAACTTCATCCCGCCGTTCGTTTGGACGATCGCTTCGTGAAGGTCTTCCACCGTCTTGATGAAATGCGATTGCCCGAGAATGAAATTGACCGGCTCGGGTTTTTCGATGCGAACGGTCGTGAGTTCCATGGGTTCTCGCCTCGTGGAAGTGAATGCTATCCGCGGATGGCCTCGAGGAGCCGATGCGGCATGACGATCTCCAGTTTTCCGGAACCGCTCTGAACGCCGTCATCCGCATCGACGCCGACCAGCGTCGCTTTGGCGACGTTGATCTTCATGCTCCGGTTTCCGGAGATGAGCAGGGAGATGGCTTCCGACAAGAGCGGCTCATGCCCGATCAACATGATGGAATCCGCCTTGTAGGAGCTGAGCTCCGTGAAGAGTTGGCGCGGATCCGACTGCGGATCGAGAAATTCCGTCACCTGTGCCTCCCGCATCCGCAATGCCATGCAGATGATCTCGGCCGTCTGCTTCGCGCGGGCGAACGGACTGCAGAACACGACCTCGGGTTCGATCCCCGCATTGAGCATCATCGAGCCGACCCCCCACGCCTGTGAAATACCGTATTCCGTCAGTGAGCGCTCAGCGTCCGGGACGTTCGGATCGGCGATCGCTTCTCCGTGTCGTAAGAAATAGATGCGCATGTGTCCCCCATCTCCGCGAGCCGCGGAGAGTTATTCTTTGGTCAGGTTGTATTGCTGGATCTTGGTGTAGAGCGTCTTCAGACTGATGCCCAGGATCTGGGCGGCCGTGTTTTTGTTCCACGCAACCGATTTCAGCACGCCGTCAATATGTGCTTTTTCGATCTCACGCATGGAAACAGCGGTGCCCAGCAGCGAGCTTCCGCCGGCGGTGCCGCCATCCCGAACGGCCACACCGCGTCGTCCGACCGGCAACGCGATGTCTTCCGCGCGGATGGTGTTGTCCCTGCACAGAATGCTCGCCCGTTCGATGACGTTCTCCAGTTCGCGCACATTCCCGGGCCATTCATAGCGGACAAGCATCTCGAGTGCCTTCGGTTCGATCATGCGCAGGCCTTGCGGCTTGATGCGGTTCTTCAGGAAATGATCGACCAGGATGGGGATGTCCTCCGGCCGCTCGCGCAACGGCGGCACCCGAAGCGTGATGACGTTGATGCGGTACAGAAGGTCCTCACGGAATCGGCCGGTGCCGACCTCTTCTTCGAGGTTCTTGTTCGTTGCGGAGATGACGCGGACATCGGCGCGCATGTTCTTGTTGCCGCCGACGCGGCGATATTCTCCGGTCTGCAGGAAGCGGAGCAGTTTCGGCTGGAGGGTGATGCTGATCTCGCCGATCTCGTCAAGGAAGAGGGTCCCGCCGTGCGTGATCTCGACGAGTCCCTGCTTCGCCGCGACCGCGTCGGTGAACGCTCCCTTCTCGTGACCGAAGAGCTCGCTCTCGAGCAACGATTCGGGAAGCGAAGCGCAGTTCAATGCGACGAACTGCCGATCCTTGCGGAGGCTGTTCTGATGCAGGAAGTTCGCGATGAGCTCCTTCCCCGTTCCGCTCGGACCCTGAACGAGCACGGTCGAATCGGTTGGGGCCACGCGTGCGGCGATGTTCAGCAGCTCGAGCATCGGCTTGCTGTTGCCCACGATGTTCCCCGAGTAGGCATGACGCGCGATCTCGCTCTTCAGCACCTTGTTTTCCACCAGCAGGCGCTTTCGCTCGAGTGCCCGGTCGATGACGGTCAGCATCTCCTGTGCGGTGTACGGCTTGGTGAGATAATGAAAGGCCCCCAATTGCATGCATTCGACCGCTAGGCGAACGTCGCTGATGCCGGTCAGCATCACGGCTTGTGTGTCCATGAAATGCTCGCGGACGAAGCGAAGCACTTCGATCCCGTCGACCCGGGGCATCTTAACGTCGAGGAGGACGAGGTCATACAATTTATTCTGCAGCATGTTGATGGCTTGCACGCCGTCGGCCGCGAGGTCGATCTGGTATCCCTGTTCCTTGAGGACAGCCTCAAGCACCATCAGAAAAGCGTCTTCGTCGTCGACGGCCAGAATGGAGATGGATTCGTTACGCATGCGGTTCTCGATGATTACCGGATCGGAAGGGCGAACGAGAATGTCACCCCTTTGCCGTCCTCTGATTCCACCCAGATCTTTCCGTTGTGCGTCTCGATGATGCGCTGGGCGATGATGAGGCCGAGGCCGGTCGATTTGTCCTTCTTGTTGCCGCTCACGAGGTCGCGGTACCGGTCGAAAATGAGCGGAAGTGCTTCCTTGGGAATGCCCGGACCGGTGTTGAGTACCGAGACCATGACGTGATCCGATGGCTGCTGTCCCTCCTCCAGGACCATTGCGACCTTTCGCGCTTGCACAACGATCGCTCCCTGCGTCGGCGTATGACTGAGCGCGTTGTCGAGGAACGTGCGCAGGACCTGTTCGATCTTCTCCGCATCGTATTCGATAGACGGGAGTTCGTCTTCGGTGAAGACGTCGAGCGTCACCTTTGCGGCTTCGATGGGGACGCGGAATTCATTCGTGATGTTCTGAATCGTGCCAACGACACTGCTGATGCCTTTGTTCAATCGAACGCGGCCCCCTTCGAGTTTCGTCAGGTCCATCATGTCATTCAGGAGCGAGATGACCTTGTCGATGGAGGTCGTCATGTAGCCCAGCAGTTCGCGTTGATGGTCACCGACCGGACCGGCCATTCCCTTGAGAAGATACCCGATGCTTTGGCGCAGACCGGCGATGGGATTATGGAGATCGAACAGCAGGCGGGCGGTATGTTCGGACTGCATGCGGCGGATGCGTTCTTCAGCGTCGCGGCGCTTCATGATGGAGCGGAGCATCGGCACCAATTGCTCCATGTCGAGCGGTTTGGCGAGATATTCCCGCGCTCCCATCTTCATCGCTTCCACGGCCATGCCCACATCTGCCATGGCAGACATCATCACCACCTCGGTCTCGGCGGAGTTCTTCTTGATGTAGCGCAGAACCTCAAGCCCGTTTGCACCGGGCATCTTGATGTCAATGAGCGCGAGTTCGAAATCCCGCGACTGGACGCGCTTGATCGCTTCGAGTCCGTCTGCAGCTTCTTCGACATCAAAGCCTTCTTCCGACAACCACGCAACGATCGTCTGTCGGAACGGATCTTCATCGTCAGCCACAAGCACGGTCGTCTTTTCGTCGCTCATATGGCATCCAGCGATGGTGAGTAAAAATTACAAACAAATGATAACCAGATTCACGGGCAAAGTCAAAGAGCGGGGGTGCGATTTTCTGCGCATTTTCGACAATTTCTGTTGTTTTTCAGCCCATCGGCTTGTAAATTATTCCACTCGTTCCGTCCTTTCCCATCGCACGATACGCGCCCTCGCATGAAATCGATCTCACTTGACGGCAGTTCCCTCACGATTCCTCGGTTGAACGAAATCGCATGCTCCGGAGCGAAGGTCGTCCTCGCGCCCGCCGCTAAGCAGAGCATTCGGGTCGCTCGAAGAATGATCCAGCAGTGGGTGAGCCGCGAAGAACGGATCTACGGCGTGACGACGGGGTTCGGCGAGTTCGCCAACGTGCGGATCGATCTGGACAAACTGGAGACACTGCAGGAGAACCTCATTCTCAGTCATGCCGCCGGAGCGGGTGAACCACTGCCACCGGAGATCGTCCGCGCGATGATGGCGCTCCGCATCAACGCGCTTGCCAAAGGACATTCGGGTATTCGGTTGGAGACTGTCGAGCGGCTTGCGGTGTTTCTGAACCGGGATATCCTCCCGGTCGTGCCGTCGCAAGGCTCGGTCGGTGCGAGCGGCGATCTCGTGCAGTTGTCGCATTTGGTGCTGCCGATGATCGGTCGCGGACGCGTGTATCTACGCAACAAGAAGACCGGCGAGCTGAAGGTGCACACGGCCAGCTCTGTTTTGAACCGTCAGAAGATGAAGCCGATCCGGCTCACCGCGAAAGAAGGTCTCGCGCTCATCAATGGAACGCAGATGATGACCTCCTTTGCGGCGCTCGCGGTGCATCGCGCACGCGTGCTTCGAACAGCGGCGGACGTTATTGCTTCGATCAGCGTGGAAGCATTGCGGGGAAGCGACACGGCGTTCGATGCGCGCATCCACAAGCTCCGTCCATACGTCGGACAACAAGACGTCGCCGCCAACCTCCGGCGCATGATGGCAAAGAGCAAGCTGCGAGAATCGCACCGGCATGGCGACACGCGCGTGCAGGATGCCTATTCCATCCGGTGCATCCCTCAGGTGCATGGTGCTTCGCGCGACGCGATCGAATACGTGTATGACAAGGTCACGGTCGAGATCAATTCGGCGAACGACAATCCGCTCATCTTCCCGAAGGACGGAGAACACCTGGAAGGGGGAAATTTTCACGGCCAACCGATGGCGCTCGCAATGGACTTCCTTGCCATCGCATTGTCCGAATACGCGAATATTTCGGAGCGCCGCATCGAGCGACTGGTGAACGGCTCGCTGAGCGGATTGCCCCGTTTCCTGACCCAGCATGGCGGACTCAATTCCGGATTGATGATCGCCCAGTACACGGCCGCATCGATCGTTTCGGAGAACAAGGTGCTCTGTCATCCGGCAAGCGTCGATTCGATCCCAACCTCGGCGAATCAGGAAGACCACAACAGCATGGGGTCCATCAGCGCGCAGAAGGCATGGAAAGTCCTGCAGAACGCAGAAACCGTCCTGGCCATCGAACTCTATTGCGCCTGCCAGGGACTCGACTTCGCCCGTTCCCTGAACGGAGGAACGCCGCTTCCTGCCGGAGCCGGCGTCGAAGCGGCCTATGCCGTCGTCCGCGATCACATCCCGTACCTCGACAAGGACCGCATCATTCATGCGGACATCCAGGCCGCGCTGGAACTCCTTCGCGCGGGGGATGTTGTGAACGAGGTGGAGAGAAGGGTTGGGGGATTGAAGTGAAGGAGTATTTGAGCCTTTGAGCACATGAGTCTACGAGCCTTTGAGCAAAATCATCGATGTTCTGCTCACAGACTCACCGGCTCAATGGCTCAACGGCTCATTGGCTCACAGACTCACCGGCTCAATGGCTCAATGGCTCAACGGCTCACCGGCTTAATCACTGATCACAAAGGACTTCACCAGATGAAACTGAAAAAAGACTTCCTCCGCACGCTTCCCAAAGTGCTTCTGCATGATCATCTTGACGGCGGCGTTCGGCCCGAGACGGTGCTGGAACTTGCCAAAGAGCAGAAGTATGCCAAGCTCCCGACGAAGGACCCGGAAGAATTGAGGGACTGGTTCCATCGCGGTGCGACGCGGGGGAGTCTCCCCCTCTTTCTCGAGGGATTCGAGCACACGTGCGGCGTGATGCAGACGGAGGAAGCGCTTGAGCGCGTCGCGTACGAAACGTTGGAAGATATGAAGAAGGACGGCGTCGTCTATTTGGAGACGCGGTTCGCTCCCATCTTCCACACATCGAAAGGACTTGATCCGCACAAGGTCGTGATGGCCGTGTTGAAAGGACTGGAGCGCGGGAAGAAAGACTTCGGCGTCGGCTACGGGATCATCATCTGCGCGATGCGCCACATGGATCCCGCGATCTCCGTCGAGATGGCAGAGTTGGCGGTCGATTTCCGGAACCGCGGCGTCATCGGCTTCGACCTGGCGGGGGAGGAGGGGGGCTATCCGCCGAAGAAGCACGTCGACGCATTTCACTACATCCAGCGCGAGAACTTCAACATCACCGTGCACGCGGGGGAAGCGTTCGGGAAGGAATCCATCTGGCAGGCCGTGCAATGGTGCGGCGCGCATCGTATCGGCCACGCCACACGGTTGATCGAGGATATGCGCATCAAGGATGGTCAGGTGTTGAACATGGGAACGCTCGCCCAGTACATCCTCGACAAACGCATCCCGCTCGAGATCTGTCTGACAAGCAACGTTCACACTGGAGCGGTCAACAGCCTCGAGGAGCATCCGTTCAGCATCCTGCACCGGTACAAATTCCGCTGCACCCTCAACACCGACGACCGGTTGATGAGCAACATCACACTCACCGACGAGTTCGCGACGGCGGTCGAGCATTTCGGCTGCACGCTCGACGACCTCGAGAAACTGACGATCAACGCGATGAAGAGCGCGTTCCTCCCCTACAAAGAACGCATCGCGTACATCTACAATACTCTCAAGCCCGGATACGAAAAGGCACGCAGACGCTTGAAGAAGTGAACTCACCAGCGGAGGATCCAACCATGAATCATTCGCACATTCATTGGCTCGGCCACGCGACATTCCGCATCGAGGATGGCTCCACCCAGATCTACATCGATCCTTGGAAGCTTCCCGCTAACGCTCCGAAGGCGGATGTCATTCTCATCACGCATGCGCATTACGATCACTTCTGCCAGGAAGATATCGCCAAGATCCAGACTCCCACGACGACGTTCGTCGCGCCGAAGGATGTTGCGTATCAATTGAGCGGGACGGTCCTGTCGATCGCACCGGGCCAGTTGTACACGGTGGGTGCGCTCAAGGTCCAGGCGGTTCCCGCATACAACCTCGGCAAGGATTTCCACCCGAAGCAGAACGGATGGGTGGGCTACGTCCTCACGCTGTCGAACGGTCAGCGGATCTATCACTCGGGGGATTCAGACTACACTCCGGAGATGAAGGCGGTCGTCACCGACATCGCGTTGCTTCCATGCGGCGGCACGTATACGATGACGGCGAAGGAGGTCGCGGAGGCCGCGAATGCGTTCAAACCCGGAATGCTGATCCCGATGCACTGGGGGGATATCGTGGGGAACGACAAGGATCCGGCGGAAGTGAAGAAACTGTTCAAAGGGGAAACGGTGATCAAAACCCCCGAACGATAGCAGAATTGGGGCCCCGGTGGGCTCGCTTACCGGGGTTCTCCGCTCCCCGCCACCATCTGCCGGATCCGTTCGGCGTCCTTCTTCGAGACGCGCAGCCGCAGGCGCACGACCTCATCCTCATACACCCGTTCGAGCACTTCGCCCATCGCGTACAGCTGTGAGATCAGGCGCTGTTCCTTCTGCGGAAGCACGAATTCTTCCGTGAGGAATTCCTTCTGCACCAGATGTGCCACCTCTTCCTTGAATCCCAGGATGTTGATGCCGCGCGATGCGGAAATGAAGACGCGATTCGGATATTTCGTGCCAATGACCGAGAGCATGCTTCGGTCAGGAAGCCGATCGACCTTGTTGAACACCATCAGCGTTGCTTTGTCGGCGGCGCCAAGATCCTCGAGCGTTTCCTCCACGATGCGGATCTGATCCTCGTAATACGGACTGGAAACATCGACGACATGGAGCAGGATGTCCGCCTCCGTCACTTCCTCGAGCGTGCTCTTGAACGATGCGACGAGATGATGGGGGAGCTTCCGGATGAAGCCGACCGTGTCGGTCATCAGGATGTCGTTGCTGGCGGCGAGGGACACGATGCGCGTCGTCGGGTCGAGCGTGGCGAACAAACGGTTCTCGACGAACACGTCCGACCCGGACAGGAGGTTCAGCAGGGTCGATTTGCCGACGTTCGTGTAGCCGACCAGCGCCGCGCGGGTATGCTTGCTCCGTCCCTTCCGCTGGGTCGATCGCTGTTGGGCGATCCGTTCCAGCTTTTCCTTCAAATGAGAGATCCGCGTCCGGATCATCCGACGGTCGGTCTCGATCTGCGTTTCGCCCGGTCCCTTCGTCCCGATGCCGCCAAATTGCTTTGACAAGTGGGTCCACTGCCGCGTGAGTCGGGGAAGCATATACTCGAGTTGGGCCAGTTCGACCTGGCTCTTCGCTTCGCTCGATTTTGCGCGGGAAGCAAAAATGTCCAGGATGAGCCCCGAGCGATCGAGCACCTTGCATTGCAGTTCCCGCTCCAGATTGCGGACCTGCACCGGAGAGAGGTCGTCGTCGAAAATGACGAGCGGGATCTGCTCGGCGATGACCCGCTGCCCGAGTTCCTCCACCTTTCCTTTCCCGATGAACGTCGCCGGCTCGAACCGGTCCCGGTCCTGGGTCATCCGTCCGACGACGTCCGCCCCGGCCGTGTCCGCCAACAATGAAAGCTCCTCCATCGATTCATCCAGTTCCGCCCTGGACATCAAACGCGTGGAGACTCCGACGAGGATGCATCGCTCACGGGCATTATGGGCAAGTTCGATCATGCGTCAAATGTACCGATTCGTTTCCAGTTCCGCCATCGCACGACGCGAATTCCGCGCGATGAGCGTCTCCATCACACCAACGACCAGCGCTGCGATCAGGAACCATTGCCAGAGCTCAACGCCGAATCGTGCTTCGCGGACGATGCGCGCGAGATCCGATGCTTCCGATGTCACGGTGAGTCGCTCCGCGGGCAAACCCAATTTCTGGAAGAGCGCTTCCAGGTCTTCGTCGGATGCCGATTCGAGGAACGATTCCCGCGGATCCATCACGACGGCGACCTGGCCGAGCACGCTATGGTCCCGGACGACAGCATAGATGCCCGGGATGTCCGTGGAGGGCAAGGTGACAACGGCAGTCTCGCCGAGGCGAGTGACCGCGACGATCGTTTCCGCTCCCAGCGGATCGATGACCCGCACCGTTGCAGAGGTCGCTTGCCGCAGACGCATCGTTGCCGGCTCTCCGACCAAAACCGGTTGCTCATCCGCGTGATCTCCCGACACATAGGCCGCGCTTTGCCGCACGAGGGGAGCGAAGAGGGGGCTCAGCGGAAAATCCGACCAGGCCCGCATCGCGCCTGCGGTGAAGACGAGCACGCGGCCGACACGAACACGCGATTCCACAAGGAATGGAATCCCGCCGGTGAAGCTCATCACAGGTATCGCGTTCTCCCGGGCATTGATCCGGGCAAATGTACGGATGTTCGGAAGTGGAATGGTCCGTCGTTCGGTGGCGCGCGAACCCGTCCCCGTATTCGGCTCGAAGATGGTCTTCAGAATCGGATGCAGCCAGTCGATGCGTTCAAAACCTGCTTCCGTGCGGAGACCAGGACCTTGGGGTATCTGCTCTATCGATTGTATTCGTGGAACACCATCCGGGAGCGTGCCCGGCGCGTTCGAGCCCGGTCCGGGAAAGATGAGTATCCCTCCGCCCCGTTCCAGATGGGCGGCAAGCGCGCGTTGCGCGGACGGATCAAGCGCACCGACATTCGAGAGAACAACTGTTTGCGTTGCGGGAGTGAGCGTCGAGGAAATGCGCTCAGGAGCGGCCTGGTCAAGAATGACCGGACGGACTGAATCAGACAGACGTGTCTCGAGGGCGAGTCGCAAATAGCGGAGGCTCTCCGTCGTGCCCACCAGCAACAAGTGCAGCCGGTCCGGGATGAAACAGGTGAAGGCCCGCCGATCGTCGAATGCGAGGGCATCGTCCTCCAATTCCACAACACCGCGCAAGAAGCCGGGCCGCTTCGGTTGAACGATGACCTCCACTTCCGCTGCTGTTCCTGCGGCCAGATCGATGCCCCGTTGCGCAGCACGCGTTCCTTCGATGAACAGGCTGATGGAATGGTCCGCGACCGGCTCAGAGCCATGATTTCGGACGCGGATCCTGACAGTGAGCGGACGGCCTGGCTCTCGGATGGCATCCGGGAGGCGCACATCTTCGATGGAGACATTGCGCACAGGTTCCGTGGAGATTCGGCGAACAAACGCCCGCGTCCGTTCGTCAAAGAGCCGTTCCGTGCTGCCGGCGGGTGTCGAGGAGAGGCGACTCGCTTGGGCATCAGAGAAGACGAAGATCTCCTTATTCGCGTTCTGCGAGGCGGAAAGCAAACGAGCCGCCGATCGGATCGCGTCTTCCAGTGTGGACGAGCGTGAATGCGAGCGGGGATCATCGAGATCGCGCAGTACAGCCTCGAATGCGCGAGTCGGCGTCGGCACATCGGAGCTCGTGCGGAAGAGCGCAACCTCGTCCCCATCCTCGAACAGGTCGACGAGGGATTGTGCAGATACCCGCGCACGTGTGCCCGCCTCACCTGCTTCCCCAGAGACGCTCATGCTGGGAGAGTCATCGAGGATGATGACCGCGGTCGTGTTGCTATGCGATCGTGGTGCGAACCCGAAGGCACCGCGCAGAGCGGGGCGGCTGAATGCCAGCGCGAGCAGAACGACGAACAGCGTGCGGAGGAAGAGCAGAAGCCACTGGCGGAGCCGCAGGCGCCGGATTGTCGAGCGCTGGAGTTCCTTCAAAAACCGCAGCGTGCTGAATTCCACGACGCGGAGGCGACGAAGGGTCAGAATGTGAAGCAGAATAGGGATCGCGGCAGCTGCGAGGCCCAGCAGGGCGAGAGGATTTAGGAACGTCATCGGCAAAACATACTCCGAAGTGTCTGGAAAATCAACCGATTGCAATTCGGTCCAATTTTCGGTACTCTAGTTAAATTCTGTCACTTACAGCCCCTCCATGGTCCGCCGCATCCTTCCTATCCTTCTTCTTGCTGTTGTAGTGCTCGCGGAGGCTTCGCCTGCCGAGCCTTCCTCCCCCGCGGACACGCTCATCGTCATACGGCCGGAGTTGACCGAGCGGGCTCCCCGCATCCCCGGATTCATCCCCCGGCAATTCGCGCAGAGACCCCGCGTGGCGTTGGTACTGAGCGGGGGCGGAGCGCGCGGCGCCGCGGCGATCGGAGTCTTGCAGGTGCTGGAGCGAAACGGCATTCCGGTCGACCTCATCGTCGGCACCAGCATCGGGAGCATCGTCGGCGGCCTCTATGCGAGCGGCTACTCGACCGACGAACTCGAACGGCTCCTCGACACCACGCGGTGGGACGAGATCATGAGCCTCAACGACGATGCGCGGCGCCGGGACATGTTCCTGGACCAGAAACTCGCGGGGGACAAGAGCGTCCTCGTGCTCCGCTTCAAAGGCCTTGAACCGGTCCTTCCCGAATCATTCTCGACGGGTCAGCGGCTGACGAACTTCCTCAATTTGCTGACGCTGCGAAGCGTGTACAAACCCGACCCGACGTTCGATCAGCTGCGCATTCCGTTCCGCGCCGTCACCACGGACCTTGTCTCGGGAAAGGCTGTCGTACTCGACCGCGGTGACCTCGCGGAGGCGATGCGGGCGAGCATGGCGATCCCGCTCCTCTTCAGCAGCGTAAAGCGCGATACTCTCCAGTTGCTGGACGGCGGCTTGGTCGCAAATCTGCCGGTGGACGAGGCGCGTGAGGCGGGAGCGGACATCGTGATCTCTGTTGACATGACCAGCCCGCTGCGGCCCCGGTCGATGCTCAATGCCCCGTGGGAGATCGCCGACCAGATCACCACGATCATGATGCAGGAGGCGAAACTCCGCGCGCGCGAGAAGTCGGAGGTCGTCATCATTCCTGCTATCGGCAATCATCTCTCCTCAGACTTCGGCGGACTTGATTCTCTCATCGCTCTTGGCCGGGCGGCGACCGACAGCGCGCTCCCGATCATCCGGCAAGTGCTCGCCCGCCGCGCACGCAGTCAATTCGCGGAACAGATCGACATCGAGTATCGAAATCTGACCTGGCGTGCAACAGCGCTGGGAAACGCCATCCCCTTGCCCGCAGAGATCGCCGACTATCGGAGCCAGGAATCGGTGACACACTCGGATCTGCGCGCGCTGGCAGGCCAACTCGCGGAGGATGGCCAATTCGCGGAAGTGGAACTTGCCGTGCGAACGTCGGGGGATTCCACCGACATTGAACTTCGCCTCCGGCCGTATCCGGTCATCCGCTCGGTGGAACTTGTCGGCGTGGACAAGGTCTCACGCGATACCATTGAGACGATGATCCGGCCGATGCTCGGTCGTCCGTTGAACGTGCGCGCAGCTGAGCAGGTCCTCGACCGCATCCTGGAAGTGTATCGCGAACGCGGCTACGTCCTCGCCCGGATCAGACACGTTCGCTACGACAGCACGCAGCACACGGCGACGCTCGAGATCGATGAGGGGGTCGTCGAGCGTTCGGAGGTGCGTGGGTCGGACAAGACACGGGATTGGGTGATCTGGCGGGAGCTTCCATGGTCCAATGGCGAGGTGTTTCACATGGACGCCGCGGCCCGGGGGATCGCCAATTTGTACGGCACGAATCTCTTCGAACAGGTGCTCGTATCAGTACGTCATGAGGGTCCCGGGCTCGAGAAGAATATCGTCGTCGTCAACGTGCGCGAACGAAACACGGAGCTCATCCGGCTCGGCTTGCGGGTCGATAACGACCGGAACATCCAACCCTCGATCGACCTGCGCGATGAGAACTTCCTGGGTGCGGGGGCTGAGCTTGGCGCGATCGTGGGATTCGGTCCGCGGAACCTCCACCTGCTCGGAGAACTCCGCGCGACGCGCATCTTCAATTCGTACCTCACCTTCGGCCTCAAGACATATTATGGCGTCCGGGACGTGAACGTGTACACCGATGCGCCATTCACCGATCCGAAACAATTCGATCGTATTCGCATTGGCGAGTACCGCGAACGCCGGTTCGGCGCGATGTTCTCGTTCGGTACACAACTTGAGCGATTGGGGAACGTGACGGTGGATGGACGGTTCGAGCGTCTGTCCCTGTCGAACGTCTTTGCGGAGCCGATCGCGGACCAGACTTATCGCATCTCCTCGATCAAGCTTGGGACGACGATCGATACGCAAGACAAGTATCCGTTCCCCGGCGACGGCGTCGTGATCGATCTGTCCTACGAATCAGCGTTCATGAAGCCGATCGAAGCAGTGGGATTCACAAAGTTCTTCATGTCCTACGAGCGGTATCATGCCGTGGCGGACGGGCATACCCTCCGGCCGAAGATCGTCCTGGGGGTCGCGGATGAAACGCTGCCGCTGAGCGAGCAGTTCTCGCTGGGAGGACAGCACAGCTTCTTCGGATATCCCGAGGACAATGCACGCGGCCGTCAGCTGCTGCTGGGCAGCATGGAGTATCAATATCAGCTGCCACTGCGTCTTTTCTTCGACACGTACTTCAAGGCGCGTTACGATATCGGGTCCATCTGGCTGAAGCCGGAGGAGATCCGGCTCGAAGACCTGGAGCACGGCATCGGCGTTTCGCTTGCATTTGATACGCCGGTCGGGCCTGCGGAATTTTCGGTCGGACGCAGTTTTGTGCTGCGGAAGGATCTGCTCGAGCGGCCGGTCAGTTGGGGTCCGCTGTCGTTCTATTTCAGCATCGGCTATCCACTCACTATTCATCATCAGGACTCTTTCTGATGCCCTACATTGCAAAGCGTTCGCCCCGGGCCATCAGGGCCATCTTTGTCCTGGCCGCGCTCGTCGTGTTGTCGATCACGCTTGTGAATTTCTACATGCAGATGTACGCGCGTGTGCAGGGGAACGACCAGTGTCGGTGGACCGATATCGCCCCCTCCCGAATGTTGATCACCGAGATCGTCGGCGGCGGTGTGGCAGAAAAGGCTGGTCTGAAGGATGGGGATTTTCTGCTTCGCATCAACGGCGAGACGTTCAAGGAATCGCAGGTTGCCCAGAGGATCATCAACGCGAATGCCGGGCATGAGGTCACGTACACGATCGAACGGGATGGATCAACCTTCGAGGCGCGCATCCTGATCTTGAAGTCGGTCAGCCTCCGCTATCTTGCTCAGTTCCTGTTCGGCCTCGGGTTCTTGGTCGTTGGATTGGTCGTTGTGCTCATGAAGCCGCGGGGGGTCGTTCAGCAGGCCTTCGGCCGCTTCGCGATCTTTTCGATGCTTTTCTTTGGGCTGTCAGAGCTGAGTATCAACAAGAACGATCCGCCCTGGATGCTAACCCTGCTTGCAAGTTTCTTCATCGTCGGGACGATCATGGCGCTCCCTTCATTCGTCCGCTTCTTCATGCTGTTTCCCGTGCGGATGAAGGGCTACGACAAGCGATCGGTGACCATTGGGCTCTACATGTTCTCAACGTTGCTGGGCGCGTACTTCGTCACGAGTACATACACGCGCATGCCAGACGGGCTCACCAACGCGCTCTTCCAGGGGCGATACGGATTCTTGTTCGCCGGCCTCTTCTTCTTCATCCGAAGTTACTACCGGTATGTTCCCCACGAGCGACGCCGCGAACTCCGTCCGATCCTCGTCGGCACGGCCTTGGCGATCCTGGGATTTCTGTACGCCATCGTGGTCACCGCCGTCAATCCATTTGCCGTCTTCATCAATCCGACCATCATTCTCCCGGCAATGGTGCTTGTGATTGTTCCCGTCCTCTTCGGTTACGCCATCTTCCGCTACGGCCTCATGGACATCGATGCCGTCGTCCGCCGTACGCTGACATACGGCGCAGTGACGATGTCGATCGCGGCGATCTACCTCGCGGTCGTGTACGGCATCGGAAGTCTGCTGACCGACTTCGTGAACGTTCAGGATGAGTGGATGTTCCATCTGGCGGCGATCGTTGTGATCGCGGCTGCGTTCGAGCCGATCAAGGGACGTCTGCAGCAAAGCATCGACCGGTTGTTCTACCGCGAGCGGGCGGACTATCAGCGCGCGCTGTTGGAATTCGTCGACGAGTTGCCGCGCAAGCTCGATCTGAAAGAGATCCTCGATGCGATGGTGGGACGCATCTCGTCGACCATGCATATCGAACGTGTTGCGGTCATCATCTGTGATGAGAAGGAAGGATGCCTGAGCGTGGGACGCAACGTGGAGCCCGCCGATCGGGAATTCGGCGACGCGGAACGGAGTCTGCAGGCGATGCTGCGTGCTACGCGCAAGCCGGTGAACTTCCTCCTGTGGTCGGAAGTGATGGAGGGATACAACCTCCGCGAGGAGGACGTAGCCAAACTACGTCGCGCGGATGTCGCCCTGTCCGTGCCGATGTTCCTGAAAGACCGGCTTGTGGGATTCATCAATGTTGGGCCGAAGATGTCGGGACGGCTGTACTCAACGGAGGATGTCAATCTGTTATCGACCGTCGCGGCGCAGGCGGCGATCGCCATCGAAAATGCACGGTTGCATCGGTCCGAGCGGGAGAAGGAACGTATCCAGGAAGAGCTGGCGCTTGCGCGTGAGATCCAGCGCGGATTGCTGCCGAAAGCGAATCCCGCCATCAGCGGATTGGACGTGTCCGGCGTGACGTTGCCGGCGTTGTCGGTCGGCGGTGATTACTACGATTTCATCCATCCGGAACCGCACCGGTTTCTGGTGGTCGTCGCGGATGTCGCAGGAAAAGGGATGTCAGCAGCCCTTTACATGTCGAAAGTGCAGGGAATGGTGCAGCTCGCGGCGCACATGTATGACTCGCCGAAGGAAATGCTGGTCAATATCAATCGCCGGATCTTCGAGGGGATCGACCGGCGTTCGTTCATCACGATGATCCTGGCGCAGTTCGATCTCAAGAAGAAACAGGTGCGGATCTGCCGCGCGGGTCACACGAAGGCCATCGTGAGCAAGCGGGGAAAACTGGAATTGCTTCAGGGAGCCGGTATCGCCCTGGGACTCGAACGGGGTCCGGTCTTCGAACGGCAGATCCAGGAGGTCCGCATGCCGGTCGGTCCGGAGAGTCTCTTTGTGTTCTATACGGACGGCGTGACCGAAGCGATGAACGTGCACGGACAGCAGTTGGGTGAAGACCGCATGATGGATGTGCTCCGGCTGCATGGAAAGGGGACCGCGCCGGAAATTCAGGCGGCGGTGCTCCAGGCGGCGGAGCGATTCCGCGGCGAGGCCGAACAGCATGACGACATCACCATGGCGATCGTGAAGGGATCGGGTCAACGCGCCCCCTAGATTGAATCTCCCCCCGTCTCTTTGTATATTTCCTCCCACACGTTCCACCCAACACTTAGAGAACTATGTCAACCAAGCCCCCCTCTGCCGTCAAAGAACACTCGGCCGACTCGCTCGAGAAGAAGGCGTACCAGATCGTCGCCGATATTCCAACCCAGGAACCCAACGACCGGAATCGCCTCGGCTTCTGCCTCTGGATCTGGATGCAGGATCGGAAAGGAACGCTCGAGGAAGCCGTCCGGGCCGCCGGCGTCCGAGGCCCCAAGTCCGTCGAGGAACTGGTCGCCATCATCAAACCCCGGCTCGAAGCCTGACGTTCGTCACTGCCGCTCCGGCGCATTCCGAAGGACGCACGCCCGCTGACACTCTGCCGGGGCATCTCCGCGCGAGAAGACCACATGGACCTCAATATCCTCGCACTGACCTTCATCCCCCTCTTCGTCGCCATTGATGTGTTGGGGGTTGTGCCGCTGTTTCTTTCGCTGACCCAGGGGCTGACCCAGAAAGAAAAGCGGACGCTGGTCACGGAGGCAACCCTCACCGCGTTGGCCGTCTCGATCGTGTTCCTCTTCGGCGGCCGTCTCATCTTCGACTTCATGGGGATCACCGAAGACGACTTCCGCGTCGGCGGAGGCATCGTTTTGCTCGTGCTCGCGGTCGACGATCTCATCTTCTCCTCCGAGAGCCGGCGGAATCCCGAAACGAAGGTCGGCATCGTTCCGATCGGCATTCCGCTCATCATCGGTCCCGCTGCTCTCACAACGCTTCTGATCCTCAACGACACGTACGGGAAGATCCCTGCGATCATATCATTGCTGGTGAACTTGCTGATCGTCTGGGTTGTCTTCCGCAAATCGGATCTCGTCAGCAAACTGCTCGGTGAAGCCGGCTCGAAAGCCGTCGCAAAGGTCGCCGCGCTGTTCATGGCGGGGATCGCCGTCATGATGATCCGTGTTGGCTTGACGGCAATGCTGGCCGGGAAAGGATAATACGATGGAACTCGGATTGCAGGGAAAGGTCGCGATCGTCTCCGCAGCCAGTCAGGGATTGGGGAAGGCGTCCGCGCTCGCGCTCGCGCAGGAAGGAGCGCGCCTGGTCATCTGTTCGCGGCGGGAGAAGGAGATCTCGGAAACGGCGGCAGAGATCGCGGGCCAAACAAGGACGGAAGTCGTTCCCATGGTCGCGGATGTGGCCAACCCGAAGGACATCGAACACCTCGTCGCGACTGCCATCGGGCGCTTCGGGACGGTTCACGTTCTCGTGAACAATGCAGGGGGACCGCCGCCGGGGGATCTGCTCTCGCTCGACGATGCGGCATGGGAGAGGGCGTTCAACCTCACGTTGATGAGCATGGTGCGCCTGACGCGCGCTGTCCTGCCGAAGATGATCGACCAGCAGTGGGGACGTATCATCACCATCACGTCGCTGTCTGCGAAGCAACCCATCAATGAGCTGCTGCTTTCGTCAACCTTCCGCCCCGGCATCTCGGGCCTGACGCGCGTCCTGTCGAACGTACACGCCATCCAGAACATCACCATCAACACCGTATGCCCCGGTTACATCCTCACGAAGCGCCAGGAAGAGATCGGCCTAACGCGCGCCGCGCAGCGAAACATCTCGTTTGACGAATACCTTGCGGAATCGGCGCGGGTCATCCCTGCCGGACGATTGGGGCGTCCGGAGGAGATCGGCAGCGTGGTGGCGTTTCTGGCGTCCGAGCGGGCGAGCTACATCAACGGCATGAACCTGCTGGTCGATGGCGGGCTTGCGAAGGGCATCCACTGACCGGCATCAGATGCGCCGGTAATCCTCAAAGACGAAGCCGTCGTGTGCATCGCGGGCTGCAAGGCTGAACACCGGTCCGATGAGATGCTCATACGACGGGAAGTACGTATCTCCCTCCACGTTCTGTTCCACGATCGTCAACAGCAGTTCGTCCGCGCGATCCAGCGTTTGCGTGTAAACCGTTCCGCCGCCGATCACGAACACCTTCTCGTCCATCCGGACATGCTCGAGCGCCGTCTCAAGGGATGTGTAGCACTCGATGCCCGGGATCGGACGCGAGGTCAGGACGACATTGCGCCGATGAGGAAGGGGTTTGCCGATGGATTCAAACGTGGTGCGCCCCATCAAGACCGTATGTCCGGTCGTGAGGCGCTTGAAGCGTTTCAGGTCTTCCGGGATGTGCCAGGGGAGTTTGCCGTCCTTGCCAATGACCCGACGGCGGGTGAGGGCGGCGATCAGGATGAGCTTCACACCGCGACCTCGAACTTGATCGGCTCGTCGCTCACGTAGCCTTGCAGCTCAAAGTCCTCGAACTCCAGCGTATCAAGCGGCTTCCGGGCGATGGTCAACGTCGGCAGCGGTTTTGGCGTCCGCTGGAGCTGAACCTTCAGCCCTTCAAGATGATTGACGTAAATGTGTGCGTCGATGATGGTGTGGCTGAAGAAGCCGGGTTTGAAACCGGTCTCCTGCGCGACGGCCATTGTGAGGAGGGCATAGGCCGCGATGTTGAACGGGATACCGATCGCGATGTCGCCCGAACGTTGAGTGAGGTGACAGTTCAGACGGTCCCCCTGAACGTTGAAGGCGAAAGTGTAGTGACAAGGGGGAAGTTTGCTGAAGAGGGCGTTGCCGGGTTCCCACGCGGAGATGACCATGCGGCGAGAATTCGGATTCGTGCGCAGCAGGTTGAGGACTTCACCGAGCTGGTCGATCTCCTTCACTTCATAGTGACCGGTCGCCGGATTCACCTGCGCACTCGGGAATCGCCGCCAGTAGCGTCCGTATGCCGTCTCGAGATTTCCTGCCTCGTCCGCCCACGCATCCCAGATCTTCGTGTGTTTGCGCAGATTCCGGATGTGATCCTCCCCCGACAGGTACCAAAGTACTTCATGCAGAACCGCTTTGAAATTCACCCGCTTCGTCGTGACGAGCGGAAAGCCCTTCGAAAGATCGATCGCATAATGCTCCGCGAAACAGGAGATCGTGTCCACCCCTGTCCGGTTGGATTTCCGTTGACCGTTCTGAAGCACACGTTGGACGAGATCAAGATATTCGCGCATAGGAGCCAGTGAGCCAAATCAACAATCACAATTCAAAAATCACAATTGCTAAAGGGCGTAGTTTAAGATCTTCGAAACCAGTTTCGCCGTCAGGAGGTCCGGATGACTAAGTCCCTTCATCGGGGCGAGTTCGACGACGTCGAGGCCGACGATGCGTTTCTTGCGGGAGACCTTCCGCAGCAGGACCATCACTTCGTTCCAGTACAACCCGTTCGGTTCCGGCGTTCCGGTTGCCGGCATGATCGAAGGGTCGAAGCCGTCGACGTCGAATGAGATGTAGACGTCCTCGGTCAGGGCATCGACGACGTGGTCGTCCCATTCCCGCAAGAGCTTCGTGTGCGTTCGGTTCCGGATCTCGTGCGCATAGAACGTCTTCACGCCGTTCTCGCGGATGTACTCGGCTTCCTCGCGGCATTGCGCGCGGATGCCGACCTGCACCAGGCGATGCGGATCGAGGAACTCGCAGACGCGGGCCATGACGCTGGCGTGGGAGTACTTGTTCCCCTGGTATTCCAAGCGAAGGTCGGAGTGGGCGTCGACGTGGAGGACGGAGAGGTTCGGATACTTCTTTGCGTGGGCGGCGATGGGAGCGGACGAGATCGTGTGCTCGCCGCCGAGCGTGACGACGAATTTCCCGCGGCTCAGCAGGTCCGCGACCACGTCGAAGAGATGCTGAAGGGCGGCCTCGTCCTTCTTCCCCGAAAAATTCAAGGCTTGCAGCGTCGCGATCCCGAATTCCTTGTAGACCTCCCGCTTCGTTTCCTCGTCGAAGAGTTCGACGTATTGCGACGCGGTGATGATCGCCTGCGGCCCCAGCTTCGTCCCCCCGCCGTAGCTGACCGTGTGCTCGTACGGAGCGGGGAGGATCACCACCCGGGACTTCTCGAACGACGAGTATTCCTTTTCGATGGCGAGGAAATTGTGCTTGACATCGAGCACCCGGTACGATTTCATAAGAGCCTCATGGGATCACTGCCTGAACTCCAAAATATATCCGAAACGCTTCCGAAATGCAAGGAACGCATATTGACAAACTTGCCAATTGTTGCGATACTCAGTGCACGCCCATGATCCCACGCCGCACGATCCTCGTTGTGTTCTTCCTCGCCGTGCTGTTCTGGTGCGCAGGATTTCTCCTGCTCCCGTTCATCACGATCGCCGGATTCGATTCATCGGACGGCTATGCCTTCTACGGACGCGTGTGTCATCAGATCGATGCGCGCTCGTGGCACGTCGGCGCGGAACCGTTCGGCGTGTGCATCCGGTGCTCGGCGATCTATCTTGGGGCGCTCGTGAGTCTGTTCGTCATGCTGCTCGTGCGTGAACCCGATTCGCGCGTGGCCCGATGGGCCTTCCTGGTGACGATCGCCGCCGTGGCGTTCGATGTGGGACTCGACCTCCTCGGCGTTGCGAGCAACACGGAACTCAGCCGAACGATCACCGGCGGTCTTGCGGGCGTTGCGGCTCCCTGGTTCGTGATGCCGCTGTTCGTCGATGCGGTGCAGCAACTTCTGCGAAAACGCGTTCAATCCCAGCAAGGAGATGTGATCCATGTTCGAGAAACCGAGTAAGCTCAATCCCGCCCTCATCGCCGGCCTCGCCATTGGTGTCGTCTCCGGACTGCCGGGATTGAACCTCATCAATTGCTGCTGCTGCGCGGGCATCATCCTCGGCGGAATGCTGGCCGTGCATCTCTACAAACAGGAGTTCACGGGCGAAATGCCGCCGATGGAGTCGAGCGATGCGCTGGTGTTGGGGATCATGGCGGGCATCGTCGGTGCTGTCTCCTCGGTGGTCGTGGGGGGACTCGTGACGGTGCTGTTCGGCGGCGTGGAAGAGCGGTTCATCATGAAATTCCTTGAGGAGTTCTTCAGCCGCATGGAGGAGAGCGGCGGCATGCCTCCGGGATCTGTCGATGAACTCATGGAGCAGATGGAACGATCGTTCGAAGAGAGCCGGACGTTTGGCGGGATCCTGCGGAATCTTTTCTTCTCACTGATCATTTACCCGATCTTCGCCATGCTCGGCGGCCTGATCGGCTACGGCTTGCTGGTGAAGAAGAAGCCGGCGGGTCCTTCTCAACAGGCACAGGCGTGATGCGATCGATCGCGCTCGTCCTCTTGCTGGGGACGCTGCTCACGGACCAGCTCGCCGGACAGACCGCGGCGGAGCAGAAGGTCCGCCAAGTGCTGGATGAGCAGGTCTCGGCTTGGAATCGTGGGGATATTCCGGGCTACATGGCAGGCTACTGGAGATCGGACAGCACCGTGTTCGTCAGCGGGGGAACGCGCACAACGGGGTACGATTCTGTGCTGGCGCGATATCAGCGCGGGTACACGAATCGCGAGAAGATGGGAGTGTTGACATTTGAGGAGTTGGAGATCCGGGAAGTGACGCCTACACTCGCGCGCGCAACGGGCATTTGGCGGCTGAAGCGAAAGTCAGATGCCCCCTGGGGACGCTTCACGCTGTTGGTGGAGAAGAAACCGGAAGGCTGGCGCGTCACCTACGACCACACGTCGTCAGGGAACTGAAGGACGGAATGTGATGAAGTCGAGGTAAGATATTCGCGGTGGCTCTGGTCACAGTTCGACCCGTCCGCCTGAACGACTCTATGTGGCCGGGCGGGCAGGCTCACTGTGACCGGATTCCCAATCCCCAATCCGCAATCCGTAATCCCCAATCCCTACCTGATCTTCCTCGCCACCCCTTCTAACACCGTCCGCACAAAATCATAGGCAAGCCGCAACGATTCGGGCTTCAGGAGGATGGATCGGTCATCCGGCGTATGCATCACGCCGAGCACCCGAGGGGAGAGGGTTGAATCGATCGTCCCGTTCGCTTTAAGCGACGCGCTGATGCGGGAACCATCGCCGCGAGGGAGGACGGAGATGGAGATGTTCTCCAGCAGTGCTCTCGCAAAAGAAAGATGGTCCGATCCGGGATACTCCGCGCGCTCGATCAACGGAGCGTTGAGGGACTTCGCCGCATCGCGGAGGATCGGCATCAGAAAGATGTCATCCCCACCGCCGACGGGACCGACGTACAGCTCTTCGCCGACCCCGACCACGTCCACATTGATCATGCCGATATGACGGGTCGGGACCACGAATTGTTGGGCATAGATCTGAGAGCCCCACAGTCCGGTCTCTTCCTGGTCGAAGAAGACCACATCCACCGTATAGTTCCAATCCATCCCCTGCAGTCGGTCGGCGAGTGCCAGCAAGACCGCAACGCCGCTTGCATTGTCGTTTGCGCCGGGGGATTCATCGTACACATCATAGTGCGCGCCCAGCACGAGCCGCTGAGGACCGGAACCGATGCGCGCGACGATGTTCTCGCCCTCGAAGATGGACGTGTCGCCTCGTACCGCGATGACCTTGCGGAACGGCAGTCCTGCGAATCCAACACCCGACTTCGCCAGCTCCGCCTTGATATGGTCGCGGCGCTCGACGGTCGTCTTACCTTCCAGTCCCAACACGTAAATGAACAACTGGTCCTCGATCGTGAGCTGGGCGTGGAGTACCGGGACAACCAGGCCAATGAGTACAAGGGCCAACACGAACCGTTTCATGAGTTTCTTCCCTCCATTCAACATTCTCTCCCTACACCGGGATCCTGATGCGGAACGTCGTCTTGAATCCCGGCCGGCTTTCCTTCAAATGCAGTCGCCCGCGATGGTACGCCTCGATGATGCGCTTCGAAAGGCTTAATCCGAGTCCCCAGCCGCGGCGCTTCGTCGAGTAGCCGGGACGGAAGATCTCTTTTCGGACCTTCAAGTCCACTCCTTTTCCGGTGTCCGACACGTCGATGAACACGGCTGAGCCGCTCCGCTCGATGGTGTAGGAGATCCGTCCTTCCGACGATTCGATCGCATCGAGACTGTTCTTCGTCAGATTCTCGATGACCCATTCGAACAGCTCCCGGTTCACCCGCGCGGTCACTGGAGTATCGGTTTCGAGAGTCAATTGAACCTTCTTGCCCGTCTGCGGGATGCGGCGTTCGAAGTAGCGCATGACCCCCGCGATGATCTCGTTGATGCTCTCGTCGTGGAGGTCCGGCTTCGAACCGATCTTCGAGAACCGGTCCGCGATCTTCTGCAGGCGGTGGAGGTCGTTCTCCATGTCGCGCAGCGTTTCCTGCGCGCGCGGATCATCGGCATTCTGATCTTTCAGGAGCTCGACCCACCCGAGCATACTGGAGATGGGCGTTCCGAGCTGATGGGCGGTCTCGCGCGCCATTCCGACCCAGATGCTGCTCTGCTCGCTCCGCTTTACGTAGCTGAAACTGATGTAGCCGATGATGATGAAGAGCGCGATGACGCCCAGCTCGACATACGGAAGCCAGCGCAGTCGAGTGACCAGTTCGGAATCGCCGAAGTGCACGTAGCTCAACACGATCGTGTCCTGATACGCGACGCGGATCGGACGGTGTCGGGCATCCATCTCGGCGATCAGTGCGAGCAGTTCCTCCCGCTGTTCGGCGGGGGAGAGGGTCGAATCGAGGTCAATGTTCTTCAGGTTGTTCCCGTACGGCTCGATCGGTTCGTTCATCCGATCGGTCATCACAATGGGGAAGTCGATCGTGTTGATGATCTCGTTGAAGATGAAGCTGTAGTCGCCATCGGTCGAACCGGAGTTGGCGACGTATTCAAGCGAGTGCGCGTAGAGGTCGGCGATCCCCTGCTGACGGAGCTGCAGGGCCTGGACGATGGAGTGGGTGTACCACAGCGTCCCCGCGGCGATGGCGAAGGCGAGGACGAGAAGGATGACCTTCAGCTTGCCCGAGGTGGGCATCGATGCGGTTGCGCCGGATCGCAGCATGGTCACGAGGCGAATAGGGTCTGGTCGCGGCGCGGACCGACCGAAACCATGGAGATGCGGGTCCGCAATGCCCGCTGCAGGAACTCCAGATACGTCCGGGCGGCGCGGGGAAGTTTCTTGTACGAGCGAACGTCCGCGATGTTGGCCTTCCATCCCTTGAATGTGCGGTACTCGGGGACGACGGAATTCAACGTATGGATGTCGGTCGGGAACGAACGCAGGCGCTTGCCGTTCAGCACGTACCCCGTGCAGACGCAGATCTCGTCGAAGTCGTCGAGGACGTCGAGCTTGGTGATGGCGAGACGCTGAATGCCGTTCACGCGGATCGAGTACTCGAGACTGACCAGATCGATCCAGCCGCAGCGCCGGGGACGTCCGGTGGTCGCGCCGTATTCTCCCCCCGTCTCGCGCAATCGCTCGCCGGTGGCGTCTTTCAGTTCCGTGGGGAACGGTCCGTTGCCGACGCGTGTGGAGTACGCTTTGACGACGCCTGTGACGGCCGTGATCGCCGTGGGGGGAATGCCGAGTCCTGTGCACGCGCCGCCGCTCGTAGGATTTGAGGACGTGACGTACGGATAGGTCCCGTGGTCCACGTCGAGCAGAGCTCCCTGTGCTCCTTCCGCGAGGATGTGCTTCTTCTTCGCGAGGGCATCGTTCAGGAATCGCGAGGTGTCTTTCACGAATGGGTCCATCTTTTTGTCGTACTCGACGTACTCATTCACGATCGCATCGACGTTGAGCACCTCAGAGTTGTAAAGCTTGTGCAGCAGAATATTGCTCTCCTCGATGTTCCGCGTCAACTTCTCGCGGAGGACATCGCGGTTGAGGAGATCCACGACCCGGATCCCGGTCCGCATGTACTTGTCCATATAGGCCGGACCGATGCCGCGTCCCGTCGTGCCGATCTTCTGTGCCCCCTGCTCGCGCGCGGAGTCGAGCATCTTATGGTACGGCATGATGAGATGCGCGTTGTGGCTGATGAAAAGCCGTCCTTCAATGCGAATGCCTGCCTTTTCGAGCTGGTCGATCTCGGACATCAACGCGACGGGATCGAGAACGACGCCATTGCCGATCACGCAGACGACATGTTTGTGGAAGATGCCGGACGGGATGAGATGGAGGACGAACTCCTTTTCCTTCGTCTTCCCCTTCCCCGGGATAACGACCGTATGGCCGGCGTTCGCACCCCCCTGATAGCGAGCGACGATCTGCACGCGTTCGCTGAGATGATCGACGATCTTTCCTTTCCCCTCATCACCCCATTGGGCGCCGACGATGACATGAACAGGCATGGTAAACTCAGACTTGGCGTACGTGGAAACCGCGCCCGGAAGAGCGCGGCTGAATTGTTGAATAAATTGTAGGCATTTTTTCAGGGAAAGACAAGGAAGCCGGCGATGCCGGCGTTTTGCCTTTCCTCGCATTTGCAGGTATATTCTTGGGCATTCCGGCACACTCTTTCTGAAGGAACCTGCATGGACAAATTCGTGATTCGGGGCGGACGACCGTTGAGCGGCACGGTCACGATCGGCGGAGCGAAAAATGCATCGCTCGCATTGATGCCGGCGACCCTGCTTGCAGGCGGAACCCACGTTCTGCGAAACACGCCAACGTTGCGCGACGTCGTCACGATGACCCGCTTGCTTGAGACGATGGGACTGCGCATCGGTCAGTCCGGCGATGTGCTCACGATCGATTCGTCGAACATCACGAGCCGCGAAGCGCCGTACGAACACGTCAAGAAGATGCGCGCATCGATCTACGTGCTCGGTCCGCTGGTGGGACGATTCGGCGAGGCGCGCGTCTCACTGCCCGGCGGATGTGCCTGGGGACCCCGTCCGGTCAATCTGCATATCGAAGGGATGCGGAAGCTAGGGGCCGAGATCGAACTTGAAGCGGGGTACATCGTTGCGAAGGCGAAGCGGCTTCATGGCGCGCGGATCTTGTTCGATGTGTCGAGCGTCGGTGCCACGGGGAACATCCTGATGGCCGCCGCGCTTGCGAAGGGGACGACGCTCATCGAGAACGCGGCGCAGGAACCGGAGATCGTACAGCTGACGGAATTCCTGATGAAGATGGGGGCGAAGATCCACGGCGTCGGCACAGGACGGCTGGAGGTGGAAGGGGTGGACGAGTTGAAGCCCGCGGAGGTCACCACCATCCCGGACCGGATCGAAGCGGGGACCTTCATGATCGCGGCGGCGCTCGCGGGAAAGAAGGGGAGCGCGGTGCGCATCGAACGGTGCAACCCCAATCATGTCGGCTCCATCATCGTGAAGCTCGAGGATGCCGGCGCGCGGGTGGAAACGGGGGCGGACTGGGTTTCGGTGACGCCGCCGGAGAAGCTGACCTCGATCAACGTGACCACCGCGATCTACCCCGGATTCCCCACGGACATGCAGGCGCAGTGGATCTCGCTGATGATGGTGGCGAGCGGGACGAGTGTAGTGACCGACACGATCTACTTCGACCGGTTCATGCATGTGCCGGAGCTCAGTCGGCTTGGCGCGAATATCACCGTGAAAGAGAACATCGCGACGGTCGTCGGCGTGAAGCGATTGGCCGGGGCGAAGGTGATGTCCACCGATCTCCGGGCAAGCGCGTCGCTGATCCTGGCGGGGCTCGTCGCCGAAGGAACCACCGAAGTGCTTCGCGTCTACCACATCGACCGCGGATATGACTCGGTGGAAAAGAAGCTGCAAGCGCTGGGCGCGGACATTAAGAGAGAGAAAGGGGAGGAGTTCTAGGTGGTCTTCCCTGTTCTCTTCGCCCTCATTGCCATCGTCTGCTCGCAGATTCCCCTCCTCAATTACCTTGGGTTCGAGTTCTCCGCGGTGACCGCGGTCATCGGCGGCTATCTCGCCGGACTCATGCTGATCCGCTCAATGCGGACCGAGGCCATCCGGTACGACGAAAATTACTGGCTCGCGGTCTTGCGGACACTCGGATTTGCGTCCGCGTTCGCGACGGTGTCGGCATTGTTGATGCTCGCGAATGCCTTGCTCGTGAAGAACTGCTCTCTTTCCGAGGGAGCGCTCTTCTTTATCCTCCTGGTCTATCCCTCGCTGCTGTTCTCGATCGGACTGGCCTCGGTCGTTGCCGGAGTCGCCGCACGATTCCGGCCTGCCGTGTACACGATCATCTTTCTGCTGGTCCTCGCGCAAATTCCCATCGTGACACTCACGGGGCCGCAGATCTACGCGTTCAATCCCATCATCGGATTCTTCCCGGGAGTCACATACGACGAGTCGATCCAGATCACGGAACGCCTCGCGACGTATCGGGCATTCTCGATCGCCGGCTCGCTTGTCCTGATCGCCGTTGGAGCACTCTTGTGGCGCCGCAGACGACCGTCACCTGTTCCGGCGGAAGCAGAACATCCCGCAACGCCGATTCCCCGCGAATGGATCCTCATCGCGCTGCTCCTTCCCGCGAGCATCCTGGCGTTCGCCATGAGCGACGGTCTGGGATTTTCCTCCTCAGAATCGTACATCCGTACACGTCTCGCGGGACGACTTCTCTCGCCGCCGTTCGAGATCGTCTACGCCTCCGGACCCGTCACGCGCGACCAGGCCGAACGCATTGCGCGGTTCCAGACATTCTCCGTTGAGCGGATGCGCCGCAACATGGAACTCCGCTCGAACGATCCGATCACGATCTTCATCTATGCCACGCCGGAGCAAAAGGCTCGCCTGACCGGCGCCGCGAGGACCGCGTTCGCAAAGCCTTGGCTGCGACAAGTGCATGTCAGTGCGTCGGACGGCCAGCAGACGCTGACGCATGAACTCGGACACATCGTCGCTGCGGAATTCGGAATAACGCCGCTTCTGATCGGACGCAATCCCGGATTGATCGAAGGATTCGCCGTCGCGATGGAAGGCCGCGCGTACGAGGAACCGCTCCACACCGCCGCGGCGATGACGCTGAACGCCGGTGCTTCCCCGGACCTGCATCGCTTGTACAGCATTTCGGGATTCATGAGCGCCAGTCCGGGAGTTGCCTACACACTTGCCGGTTCGTTCAGCCGATATCTCATCGATCGATACGGGGCCGCACCGTTCAAGCGCTTGTACGCGGAAGGAGATGTCGTCGAGGCGTACGGGAAGCCGCTCGATTCACTTCTCACGGAATGGAAGAGCATCGTCAGTGCGATCGAGGTGGATGATGGTCTTCGACGCAAAGCACAGTACTATTTCAAGCGACCGACCATCTTCATGAAAGAATGTGCGCGCGTGATCGCGCAAATGAATCAGGAGACAGCGCGCTTGCTTGATGACGGACAACATGAAGAGGCGCTTGTATCCGCCGATCGGTCGCTCGCTTTGAGCCGCACGCCGGAAGCCATCCTCCAGCGAGTCCGCGCGCTTTCCGCACTTCGGTTCTTTGATGAATTGATCCGCACCGCATCCGACGATCTCGTCGATACGACACTTGGCGGGGCACTGCTTCCACTCCGATTGCGCCTCGGAGACGCGTACTGGGCTCAAGGGAAACTCGACTCGGCCGCGTTCCAATATGAACTGCTTCGGAATTCTCATCTTTCCTCTGCATACAACGAGGTCTGTGCCATCCGCCTCAGCGCGATGCGGTCCGGACCGACGAGCGGTTCCTTCTGGAATGTGCTTACACGGGAGGCACCCGATTCCGTCCGTTTCGGTCTGCTTGATGCGATCGACCATCCTCTTGCCGCATACCTTCGGGCAGGTCACATGCTGGCGAAGGATCGGTTCACCGAGGCAGCGACCCTCCTCGCTGGCATTGGCCCCCTCCGCGAGCGCGAATTGGAGTACTCCCGCCTGCGGAGGATCGGTCGCGCGCTGTATGAACGGGGTGAACTCGCCAAAGCGCTCCCGTACTATGCGCAGGCGCTCTCCTTGGGCCGACCGGGCGAACGTCTTGACACGCAGGACTGGATCGACCGTTGCTCCGGCCGTTGACACCCGATTCCGATGGATTGCATTTAGACCGATTTTTCCTGAAGTTGATATGTTTTGATTCACCTTCACGAACGGAGAATGACCATGTCGCACACGACGATCACAGATGTTTGGGCACGAGAGATCCTCGATTCGCGCGGAAATCCCACGATCGAGGTCGATGTGGAACTGGAAGACGGAACCATGGGCCGGGCCGGTATCCCGAGCGGCGCCTCCACGGGCGAGAATGAAGCGGTCGAGCTCCGGGACGGAGACAAGAACCGCTATCTCGGCAAGGGCGTGTTGAAGGCGGTCGAGAATGTCAACAACATCATCTCGGAAGAGGTCGTCGGTTGGGACGCGCTTGATCAGGTAGGCATCGACAAGATGATGATCGCGCTCGACGGAACTCCGAACAAGGGCAAGCTCGGCGCCAACGCGTTGCTGGGTGTTTCTTTGGCGGTCGCGAAGGCTGCAGCAGCGTCGTTGAAGCTGCCGCTGTACCGCTACATCGGCGGCACGAACGCGAAGATCCTCCCCGCGCCGATGATGAACATCTTGAACGGCGGCAAGCATGCAGACAACAACGTCGACCCGCAGGAATTCATGATCATGCCGCTTGATGCGCCGACCTTCGCGGAAGCGCTGCGGATGGGTGCGGAAGTGTTCCACTCGCTGAAGTCGGTGCTCCACAAGAAGGGCTACAACACCGCGGTCGGCGATGAAGGAGGCTTCGCTCCGAATCTCAAGTCGAACGTTGAGGCGCTCGAGGTGATCCTCGAAGCCATCACGAAGGCGGGCTACAAGCCGGGCGAGCAGATCTACATCGCTCTCGATCCGGCGGCGAGCGAATTCTACGACGCCGAGAAAAAGAAGTACGTCTTCAGCAAATCGGATAAGTCCGAGAAGACCTCCGAACAGATGGTTCAGTTCTGGGCCGACTGGGTCCGTCAGTATCCCATCATTTCGATCGAAGACGGAATGGCCGAGAACGACTGGGACGGATGGAAGTTGATGACCGAGACGCTTGGCAAGAAGATCCAACTCGTCGGCGACGATGTGTTTGTGACGAATGTGGAGTATCTCTCCAAAGGAATCGATCTCGGTGTCGCGAACTCGATCCTGATCAAGGTCAACCAAATCGGAACGCTGACCGAAACGCTGGATGCTGTCGAAATGGCGAAGCGTGCGCACTACACCGCCGTGATGAGCCACCGTTCCGGTGAGACGGAAGATGCGACCATAGCCGACATCGCCGTGGCGACGAATTGCGGCATGATCAAGACCGGATCGGCCAGTCGTTCGGACCGGATCGCGAAGTACAACCAGCTCCTGCGCATAGAACAGGAACTGGACACCAACGCCATCTATGCAGGACTCGGCGCTGTCAACGCAGCGCTCTGAGGGAGGGCGCACAGTACTGATGATTGCGGGGCGCGAGCGATCGTGCCCCGTGGTCTTTCGAGGACACATCTCGATCACCTGAAAGAGAGGACCGTATGACCCCTTCGATCAAGTTTGGAACCGACGGCTGGCGCGGAGTGATCGCCGCGGACTTCACATTCGACAATGTTGCCAAGGTGGCGTTGGCGACCGCGAACTACTTCAAGAAGCACAAGAAGATCCGGAACGGGATCATTGTCGGCTATGATGCGCGATTCCTGTCGAAGGAGTTCGCACAGAAGACCGCGGAGATTCTCGCCGACCGCGGGATCAAAGTTCTCATTTCGGACGCCATCTCATCGACCCCGATGGTATCGCTCCTGTGCAAGAAACTGAATGCCGCTGGCGGGGTGGTCATCACGGCAAGCCACAATCCGGCGCGCTACAACGGATACAAGATCAAGGGGGACTTCGGCGGTCCGGCGCATCCGGAGATGATCGACAAGGTCGAGAAGGAACTGAAGAAGGTCATCAAGAAGGATGTGACGAGCGCGAAGTCATACGCAGAGCACGTCGCCAAGAAGAAGATCCAGATGCTCGACTTCACCTCGATGTATGTGGAGGACATCAAGACAAAGGTCGACCTGGATTCGATCCGCGCGGCCGGCATCCGTATCGCATTCGATGCGATGTACGGTGCGGGACAAGGCGTGATGGAGAAGATCATCCCGGTCGCTGTTTCCCTCCGCGGCGCGTTCAATCCCTCCTTCGGCGGTGCTCATCCCGAGCCTCTCCCGCAACATCTCGTCGGTCTGAAGGATGCGGTCGTGAAGGAACGATGTGATATCGGCATTGCCACCGACGGCGATGCGGACCGCGTGGGCATCTACGACGAGCGCGGGCAATTCGTCGACTCGCACCGGATCTTCGCGCTTCTGCTGAAGTATCTTTCCCAGCACAAGAAATGGACCGGAGAGGTGGCGAAGTCCTTCTCGGTCAGCCAGTTGATCAACAAGATGGCGAATGCCTACGGCGTGAAGTTGCACGAGACCGCCGTGGGGTTCAAGCATCTTTGTCGCTTGATGACCGAGCGCGATATCCTCATTGCTGCGGAGGAGAGCGGCGGCCTGGGGATCAAGGGGCATCTCCCGGAGCGCGACGGCGTCTTCATCGGCCTGCTGATGGCGGAGATGATGGCGGCGCGGAAGATGAAGCTGAGCGAGCTGGTCGAAGAGGTGATGAAGGAATTCGGCTGGCACTACTTCAACCGATACGACGCCCATCTGACGGAAAAAGAGAAGATCCGCATCATGAAGGCGTACAAGAAGGGGGTGAAGCAACTCGCCGGCTTCCCGGTGTTGCGCGTCGAAACGACCGACGGATTCAAGCTCTTCGTGGAGAACGGCTGGGTGCTGGTCCGGGCATCAGGTACTGAGCCGCTCATCCGCTTTTACGCGGAAGCGGAAACGCCTGAGAAGGTCGAAGCATTGTTGTCCGCCGCTCGGGCGATCTGAATCATCTCATCACGTTGACATGTCCAAAGCCTCCAGCGTGAGAATCCCTGGAGGCTTTTTTCTCTTCAATCCTTGATCATGGCTCGACGACTGATTTCAATCCTGCTCCTCCTTCCGCTCGCCGCGATTGCCGGCAAGAACCCTCGCACCGTCCATGCGGTCCGCACATCCATTCCCCCCGTCATCGATGGTCGGCTGGCGGAACCGGAATGGCAGCATGCATCGCCCGCCGCGGATTTCACGCAGATCGATCCCCGCGAGGGTGAGCCTGCGAGTCGGCGAACAGAGGTCCGTGTTCTCTTCGACGACGAAGCGGTCTATTTCGCGTGCAAGATGTACGACGACGAACCGTCGGCGATCACCGCGCGCTTGAGTCGCAGGGATGATCTGGTGGAATCGGACAACGTCTCGATCTGTCTCGATACCTTTCACGACCTCCAAACAAATTTCGCGTTCATCGTGAACGCCGCAGGAGTCAAGACCGACCTGCTCCAGTTCAACGATGGACAGAATGAAGATCTGTCGTGGGATGCGGTGTGGGATGTTCAGACGGTGATCACGGACGACGGGTGGATCGCAGAGATGAAGATCCCGTACCAGGCGTTGCGATTTCCCGAGCAGCAGGAACAGGAATGGGGATTTCAGGTTGTGCGCGAACAGCCGGGGCGCAAGGAACTGAACTTCTGGGCATTCATCCCGAAGCGCGAAAGCGGATGGACCTCGCAATTCGGACGTCTCCTCGGGATCCGGGATATCCCCTCGGTTGCACATCTCGAGATCCTTCCATACGCCGTTGGATCGGTGAGGCTTGCACCGGCGTCGCCCCACATCCCGACGGGAAAGGAATGGAGCGCCAACGCCGGCGTCGATGTGAAATATCGTCCGACCGCAGGATTGACGATCGATGCGACCTTCAACCCGGATTTCGGACAGGTCGAGGCCGATCCCGCCGTTCTCAATCTCTCCACGTTCGAGACGTTCTATCCCGAGAAGCGTCCGTTCTTCGTTGAAGGAACGCAGATCTTCCAATTCAACACGTTCGGAACCGGCTCCGGGATGTTCTACACGCGCCGCATCGGCCGTCCGATCGCCGTGGAACCACCGCCGGGCGGCGTGATCCTTGATGAGCCGCGATTCGCGACGATCCTGGGTGCGGCGAAGATCTCGGGGAAGCTTGACAACGGGCTGTCCATCGGCGTCGTCGAAGCCGTCACGGGGCGCGGAATGGCACGGTTCCGCGATTCGCTCGGACGGGAGTACGAGGAAGAAGTTGAGCCGCTTGCGAACTACAGCCTCATCCGGCTGCGCAAGGATGTGCTGGAGAATTCGAACGTCGGCATGGTGCTCACAGCGGTGAACCGCGACAAGCGGACCCCCGCGTACACCGCAGGGAGCGATTTCACTTTCCGGCTGTTCGAGAACATGTATCGCGTTGATGGATTCCTCGCGCTGACGAGCGCGACCCCGCGCGATGTTCTCGTGACTGGATCCGCGGGACGGCTCACGATGAGCAAAACAGGGGGAGAACACTGGCGCTGGACGGTGTCCGGCGATTTCACGTCGCCGAAGTACTATGTGAACGACATGGGCTTTTTCCGGCGTCCGAACGATTACGGGATGATGCCGCAGCTGACGTATCGCGACGATGTCCCCGGATCGTGGTATCGGAATTGGTCCGTGAGCACATCGTATCATATTCGTCGGAACTTCGATGGCGCGGAGTTGAACGATTCGTATTCACTCTCCGGAGCGATCGAGTGGGCGAACTACTGGGAGCTCGCCGCGAAGATCGAGGCGGACCGCGGCACGTATGACGATCGCGAAACGCGGGGGAATGGGCTGTTCAGGAAAGCGGACCTGAACGTCATCGAGCTCTCGCTGGAAACGGACAGCCGGCAGAATGTCGTTGCTGAACTGGAGTTCGAGGGTGCACGTGACTCACGGAACGGTACAAGCCTCCGTGTCGAGACATTTCTGGAAATTCGACCTGCATCGAATCTGACGCTCACCTTCACGCTGGAACATGCGCGACGATGGCGCGAACGCGCGTGGGTGCGAAACGTCTCCGATCCCGGTGCGGGTCCTGGACTCACAAGCATCGTTGCAGAGCGGACGACGCGGGAGTGGGATCTTACGACGCGCGGTTCGTTCGTCTTCACGCGTGATCTGACGCTTCAGGCATACGTTCAGCTCTTCTCTGCCGAAGGGATGTATGGTGCGTTCGCGCGAATGGTGTCGCCCGAGGATGTCGTACCATACGTCCATGATGAGCCGCCGTTCAATGCGCTGGCGTTGAATTCCAACGTCGTCCTCCGCTGGGAGTTTCTCCCGGGCAGCACGGCGTATTTGGTCTGGTCCCAGCGCCGCGAGGGAGATCTGGAGCGATTTGGTGTTTCGCCGGGGGAAGGCATCGGAGATCTGTTCGGCCTCCCCGCGGAGAACGTGGTGACGTTGAAGGTGAGTTACTGGTTCAGTCGCTGAGACCCCAAATATCAAAGCACCAAGATCGCAAGATGCAAGAACCAAACAAGACCAAAGACCAATCGCCAAGAGCCAATGGCTGGCTGATTGGTCGGGACAATTCCAATCCTATGTCCCAACTTCCTACACTCCGCCGCGGCGATGAGCTGATCCTCGAGATCACCGATGCCGCCTTCGAAGGAAAAGCCGTCGCCCGCCACGAAGGCCTCGTCGTCTTCGTCGACGGCGCCGTCCCCGGAGACACCGGACTTGTCCGCATCACCAAAGCAAAGCGCTCGTTCGCCGAAGGCTGGCTCGTCCGCCTCGATCGTCCTTCGCCCCTCCGCGCCACTCCCCGCTGCGCCTACGTCGGCATCTGCGGCGGCTGCAAGTGGCAGCATGTCCGCTACGATGCCCAACTCCGCTTCAAGGAGCAACAGGTCCGCGATGCGCTCGAACGCATCGGCGGGTTCGAACATCCCGAGGTCCTGCCGATCATCGGCGCCGACGAGCAGTTCTTCTACCGCGGGAAGATGGAATTCTCCTTCATGCCGCAGCAATGGATGCATGACGGCGCAACGCCCGATGCGAGCGGCATCTTCGTGGGTCTTCACGTCCCGCAGCGCTACGACAAAGTGCTCGACCTGACCGAGTGTCATCTGCAGTCCGATGTCTCCAACCGCATCCTCAACTTCACGCGCGATCACGCCAGGCGACATGGCCTGGCCGTCTACGATCCGGATCGGGTGACGGGGTACCTCCGGTTTCTTGTCATCCGGGAGAGCAAGCGGGCCGCCGAGCGCATGGTGAATCTAGTGACCTTTTCGGATGATCCCGAAACAATGCAACAGTACGCCGACGCACTTGTCGCAGAGATCCCCGGCATCACGACGGTTGTCAACACGGTCAACACGACGAAAGCCCAGATCGCCTTTGGTCAGTTGGAGCGCGTGTATTGGGGAAGCGGATCGATCCGTGAAGAGCTGGGGCACTTGTCGTTCACCATCTCCGCGAGTTCCTTCTTTCAAACGAACGTTGCACAGGCGGAGAAGCTGTATCGCGTTGCGAAGGAATTCGCCGCGCTCCGCAACGAGGACATTGTGTACGACCTCTACTCCGGGACGGGGACGATCGCACTCTACGTTGCCGATGCGGCGCGAACGGTGGTGGGGATCGAATCGGTGGAAAGCGCAGTACGGGACGCGGGGGAGAATGCGAAGGCGAACGGGATCACGAACTGTGCATTCATCCTTGGGGATCTGAAGGACCGACTGACGAAGGACCGCGACTGGCTCGTGGAACATCCGCGGCCGAACGTCGTGATCATCGATCCGCCGCGGAGCGGGATGCATCCCAAGGTTGTGAAGGAAGTCGCCGCGCTCGGACCGGAACGGATCGTCTACGTCAGCTGCAATCCGGCGACGCAAGCGCGCGACCTGAAAGACCTCTGCGGGGAGTCGTATCGCCTCGTTCGATCACAGCCGGTCGACATGTTCCCGCATACGTATCACATCGAGAACGTCGCGCTGGTGGAGCGAAGAACTTAGTGCCGGTTCCAGAAAGCCGTCTTGTATTTTGCAAAGACCGTCAGTCTTAGTACGTCACCGTGAGCTTGCCCGCCCGGCCGCATAGAGTCGTTTAGGCGGACGGGTCGAACGGTGTTGAAGTCTGACGCCTGATCCGCGGTCATGCTTCGACAAGCTCAGCATGACCGTTCGCCTCATTACAAGGCAACTTATTGGTGTTGGAACTAGGAAGCCTGCACGACGAAAGTTCTGCATTCGACCCCGCCTGCCGCACGCTCAGGCTGAGTGGAGGGGCTCAGAACGGCGCGCGGAGCGTGTCGCTTCGCCGCACGGTCGTCCGATAGATCGTCGTTGTGAGGTCTTTTGTGAACGCGACGGGAACGATGGGTTGGACGAAGACCGCTTCGATGGTCTCCGTGAGTGAGTCAGGTCGTTGCGTCGCGAATCGGATCGGGATCGTCATCTCCGCGTCCGGGAAAGCGGTCCACCGCATCGCAAACTGCCGCTCGCTCGTGGACGTTGCGAAGGGGGCCGATGCATCGTTGACGACGGCTTTCGGTCCGGCATACGAGACGGACAGCGTGTACGGACGATGCTTCATGCGAAGCCGGAGTGAGAGTTCATATCCGCCGTCGAGCCGGGCCGTGACGAGACGATTCACCTCGAGCCACGAGGAATCCGGGATCGTGCGCTCCGCCAGTTTGACCACGTGAGACCTGTCGGTGATGCCGCTGTCCAGACCCTCGGCCGAAACGCGCCCGCCATTCAAATACTCCGAACTGCGTACGAATCCCTTCATCGTTCCATCCGGCAACGTGAGCGATTGATCAACGTGTACGATCTGTTGCCAATGCTCCGAGTACGAAGGTTGGAAGAGAAGATACCCGACGCAGAAAGCGAAAACGAGCCCGAGCGCGAGGATCCCCTGACGACCACGAAAGACGCGGAAGTATGCGGCGGCGTGTGGAAGGTCCCGCCATACGGCGGCGAAACCGAGCAGGATGGGGAATGACCACAGCGCGAAGAACACGATAAGTCCGGCATGCAAGATCGCGCTCGTCAGAACATCGAGCAGAGGCGATTGGAGAATGATCGATCGTGCGAACAACGGGAATACCTCGTTGAACGCGAGCCGGAACAGGAGATGCGGAGCAATAAGCCACAGCAGCAGCTTCAGCCAAGCCGGACGGGCGAGCATCGCAAGCGCTATGAAGAGAAGCGCGAAGGCAGGATATAGCATCAACCGCGGTCCGCTGAACGCGGTCAGGATCGTCAGTACGATGAGCCAGACGAAGGTCCGCAAATACCACCGGTAGGGGTCGCGTGAGAGCCTCAGCGCCGGCGTGAATTGCAGCGAGACCCATATGGCGATCAGCGCGCCGAGGAACGCCAAGACGACATAGCCGGTCAGATCGGTTATCCAGGGATACCGAATGCCCTTCAGGAGGCTCACCACATTCTCGGAGAGCCACACGCCCGCCTGAATGATGAGGGCGATGAGGAAAAGCTTCAGCGCAGGCACACGCGGACGGTCGTCGCGATTTGGTTCCGTTCTCTTTCGTCGTACGGCGATCAGAGCGACGATCGCCGCGACCAATGAGATGATGATGACGGCCCACACGACCCACATGGGTATGAAGAACGGGTACTGCGCGACATCAAGGAAATAATAGGGCTCCGTGTTTCGATCGGGAATGTTCCCGTCGAACCGATCGACGAGGCGGTACATCAGGTCCCCGCTCCTTTTGAGTCCCGACGGGATGAACAGCGCCAGGTTGTCCTGCGGCGTGTGAATGTTGTCGGTCGGGTCGCTGGTGAAATCGATGGCGGGGATGCCGCGTTCGAGGAACGGTTGATGGTCTGAACCGATCCCCCCTTGCGGCGTCATGTAGTTCAAGGTGAAGAAATGAGTCGGGTAGGAAAATGTCCCATATCCGAGAGCGCGCATTTCTTCGTACGCCGCGCTCACCAGCCACTCCGGCGTGCTCTTCTTATAGGAATCGATCATCGGGATGAGCCAGTCGCTCCCGTTCGCCATGTCCGCTTGCAGCATCAGCACGACGCGGTCCATGGCGCCGAATGTGTTCGCAAAATGCCGCGACCCGCGTAAACCCTGTTCCTCGCCTCCGAAGAGACAGAAGACCATGGTGTAATGATTCGTCCGCTTCGAAAGAACCCGGGCGAGCTCGATCACCACAGCGCTTCCCGATCCGTCATCGTTTGCCCCTGGAACCTCCGGCGTTGCAGAATCGATATGCGCGCCGAGCACGATGATGCTGTCTGAGAGCCCCCGCTTGATCCCCACAGCAATGCCGCTGTTCGTGTTCCACGGCTTCCGCTCGCCATCCCCCGGCACTTCAGACATCGGCATGAAGTAGAAATCGTCCAGCCCGAACTCTTTGAACTTCATCAGCGCAAAACCCATGGCTCGGCGTTCCGCCGGGGAGCCCATCGGCCGAGGGCCGATTTCCTCCGCGATGACCTGCAGGTAAGCACGTGCGCTGTCCCCGGAAAACGGCGTCTGAGCGGTAAGGGAGAATGGAAACAGGATGAGAACAACGAGGAGAAGGCGTTTCATGGACGTATCACGGTGTGTTTGGTGGCTGAGCAGCGAGTGTTTGCTCGAAGAATCGGATGATGTGACGTTCGTATGTCGCTCCGCCGACATCCCAGACATTGCTGTGCTCCGCTCCCTCGACGGAATGGAGGGTCTTTGGTTCATTTGCGGCTTCAAACAACCGCTGAGAATAGTCGGGTTTGATGAGCGAATCCTGCGTTCCGTGCACGATCATGATGGGAACACGCACGCGGCGGATATCATTGATCGGAGCGACGAGCCGCGCCTTGAAGTTCGCCATCCGCTGCGACTGGACGAGGGCGACGTTGCGGAGGAAATGCCACGGGAGTTTGATGATCCGCTTCTGATAGTCGACGAAGATCGTCTTGAGATCGGCGAAGCTCCCTTCTGACACAACAGACCGGATTCGCTTGTCCAGCGCTGCACCTTGGATCGCGACGGCCGCTCCCATGGAGGTTCCGTAAACCCCGATGCGACCGATCGCAAGGTCCGTACGTGTTTCAAGATAGGTGAGCACTGCCGCCAGATCGTACTTCTCGAAGAATCCGTACGTGCAGAAATCGCCCTCGCTTTCGCCATGCTGGCGCGAATCATACAGGAACACATTGAATCCCTTCGCAAACAACGCGCGCGCGAACGACACGCCGCCGATCTTGCAGTCGCCCACGCCGTGGAGGAAGACGACCGTTCCTTTTGCCCCGTCGGCATGCGCGACGAACCACCCATGCAGCTTCAGTCCGTCGAATGTCTCGATGGTCACATTCTCCTGCGGCAACCCGGCATCCCGCGGCTCGAGGAACTGCGTGAATCGCGCATACCAATCCGCCTTTCGCCGCCTCGGCTTGAGCAAGATGATCGGCCCCGCGACGAGGATCACCAGCGTCGCGTTGAAGAGGAAGAGAATCGAAATGATCAGCAGATCGTACAGGATGAACATGGACAACAGTGGTCAGTTCTCAGTGGTCAGTAGTCAGGAACAGCGCTCCTACCATTGTGCTTGTGATGCAGTCCCGAAGCCGGGGCCGAGGAAGATCGCATTCAACAACAATCGCTCCGTGCCGTGGAAGAATCCGCGGAAGTTCGGTTCTTCGGCGAACAGGATGATCTGACCGCGTCCCTTCGCTTCGCGCGTCGCGTATGCAGTCGATGCCCAACGTTCACGCGCTTCGGGCCACAACAGGCCGCTGATCCGCAGATCAGCCGCTTCGGAAAAGCGCGCTGGCGTCTGCACCGGATCCTTCGAAACGAATGCGTTGGACGAGAAGAAGTACGCGCCGACTTCCTGGCCGACGCCGAATGCGATCCAGTGCTCGTCATCCAACTCGGTCCGCATGATCGTCCCCCGCGGCATGAACAACCGTCCGCGGTCGTCGAACAACTTCATCTCTTTGTCGTCCGGTTTCGCGTTCTTCTCCTCCTTCGCCGGTTTCGCCGATGGCATCGAGCCGCTCCATAATGCGACGCTGTCCACAACGGGTGAGAGCGCCGCCCGCTCCATGCCCGCCGCCTTCAGATACAACTCGCGGTCCTTCAACACCTGGTGCAACAGCCGTGTGCTCGCAAGTCCCGAACCGGTGTCGGCCGCATATGCCGCCGCGTTCCCGATCGCGATCAACGTGCCGCCGCGGCTCATCCACTCGTTGATACGTGTGACGGTCGTGCGCCCCAGAGTTCTGCCGAATACCTCCGATGATCGCGCGGAGGGGAAGACCAGAACGGTGTACTTGTCAAGATCCGCCGAAGCGAGCTGAGATGTCTGGAGGATGCTGAATCGCATCTTGAGCCGGTAGTCGAGCAGATGCCACAGCGCTCCGAAACTCCCCGTGCCGATCTCGGTCCCCGTGATGAGTGCGATGCGGGGTTCCTTCAATAGGACGAAATCGTTCCCGCCAAGGTCGGGACCCTTCTGCGTCAACGCCGAGGAAACGCCATGGAAAGTCACGCCTGTCGACTTTGCGATGGTTTGAAGCGCCGAGACGAGCGAAGCCGGATTCTCGTGCTTCCGAAGCAGAATGCTCCCGCGGTGGAACTGGATCCCCCCAACGGTCACTTCCTCTTTCCCCGAACGCGCGACGTATCCGGCGGCCATCAGAGCGCTAAGGGCGTCGATCGATGCGTCATCGTCGAACGACATCAGAAATCCGTACGATGCATCTGGCGCCAGGACCGATCCTGCGGTGGAGGGGAGCGAGGCGACGTCGGACGAAGCGGGAAGCGGTGCGGTCGAGGTGTATGCATCCACGCCGTAAGCGATCGGAAGGGACCACGCAGTGACATCATACATCTTGGAGTCCTTCTCCTTCTCCAGGGCCTTCCGCTCCTCCTGGAGCAGCTGCGTTGGCATGCGCGGATCGAACTCCAGGATCGTCCGTGCGAGACGTCCCATCGGCTGATCCAGCGGTACGACGTACGTCCCTTGCGGCAACATGATGCTCGCCTGCTTGCCGGTCCAGGAACTCACCGCATCGTTCAATCGGAACGGCTTGTCTGTTACGCGCACTTCGATCTTCTGATAGAGGAGTGTCTGCACGAGCCGCTTGACGCGGGAGGGATTTGTGCCGGGATCGAAGTAGAACGCGCGTGGAGAATTCTTCGGGATCTCCAGCGTCTTCCGCTTCGCGTCCGCATAGTCCCGGAGGAATTCCTCCCGGTTATGTGCCGCGGTGCTGAGATCCGCTATCGAGCTGACGAAATGATGATGGACCGCCTCCCGGTAGGTGAGCGTCGTACCATCCGGACGTTTCACCGGCGATCCGTCGGTTCCCGCCTGCTCATACAAGATGCCGACCGCATCGGTGTAGAGCGGCCAAGAACTGCCATAGCCTGGGTACCATTCGTCCACCCACTCGCGCGTGTAGTAGCTCCACCCGTACTTGTCAAAGGCCGCCCCGTGGTTTGTTGCGAATCGGCCCCACCATTTTCGTACGAAGGGGGGAATGTTGTGATTGACCGGCTCGCGCGGCGGCGTGAACACATACGTGTCGTATCCCCCCATCTCGTGCGAGTCAATGACCAACTGCGGATGCCATGCCGTGATGTGCGGCATGCGGTTCCTGCTCTCCACATGCACCTGCGAGAACCAGTCGCGGTTCAGGTCGAACAGATAATGATTGCTGCGCCCTCCGGGCCATGTCCCCTGGTGGGAGATCGTCTGCATGTCCGGATTCGGCACCGTGCTCCCCCATTGCTGCATCTGTGCGAGGAAGCGCTCGCGTCCGTCCGGATTCTCCATCGGTTCCAGCAGGATGATGAGGTTCTTCCGGAGCAGTTCGGTTGCGGCGTTGGTTCCCGCGGCAAGCTGATAGGCGACCTGCATGCAGGCATCGACGCTCGAGATCTCGTCGCCATGAATGCCGTACCCGATCCACACGACGGCCGGCGTCCCCTTGATGATGGCGGCTGCCGTTGCAGCATCCGTCTTCCGCGGATCGAACAGCTTCCCGATACTCGCCCGGTGCTCTTCCGCCCGCTTCAGATTCTCCTCGTCGCTGATGAGGAGAAGATACTGTGTCCGCTGCTCGTATGTGCGTCCCATGTCGATCAGCGCCACGCGTTTCGTGGAAGCCGAGAGCGCGTGCAGATAGCGGACGACCTCGTCATATCGCGCGGGACGTGTTCCGAGCGGGAATCCCAGCACCTGATCGGGGCTCGGGATGTTCGTTTGATACGTCCCGTTCGGATAGAACGGAATCTCTTGTGTTTGACCTGAGGCAACGGAAAGCAACAGCGTAACGGCACAGAGGGTGGCGCAGGCGGTCGAGCGGAACACGGCGACGTACTCCTCGAATTAGGAAGTGAATTCTCCAATGTAGCGGTTAGACGGAAGAAATGCGAAACCCGGCGAGCGTACCCTAGTGCTCGTGCTCCACCGCCGGCGCAATGGGCTTTGGTTGACCAGGGGCGGTTTCAGGGGCAAGATTGTGCGGATCAAGCGTGAGCAACACGTGGATGGCGTCTGCGTGCTGGGCTGCCAGGTTCGGAATGCGGCCATGTTCGTTGAGGCTTCGCCCGGTGAGGATCGCGATCCCCTTAGCGAGGGAATCTGCCGCCTCGAATGCCGACACGATCGAAGGAAGCCGCAATCCTGCAAACAGCCCGTAGCCGGAGAAGATCCCGACCTCGCTCTCGGGAATGCTGCGGGCTCGGATGGCAGCGAGGCGCTCCCGAAGTTGTTGAGCCGCCGCGGAATCGCGATGGATGAAATGGTGCTTCAGCGCGTGGTCGAGGTGTCCCTCTTCATGGAGTTTGTGACCGGGACCGCGATACAGTCCTACCATGTCGGTGGAACCGTCGACGAAGATATGTTCCAGATGAATGAAGTCGGGTGTGCCGTTCTTGTCGTAGTCGTAGATCGTCACCTTCCTCTGCTCGCCATCGTTCAGCGAGATGAGATCGATCGTCGGGCGCGGCTTGGTTCGGTATTCCAGCAGGCTCTCGTGTTTGGGACCAAAGGGCTCATAGTAATTGATGGAGCCATCCGCGTTGATGATCAGCTGCTGTGTTTCGCCGTCCGTTCGCGATTCGGTCGTCTGCGCCATGGCGCTCCAGGACAGAAGGATCGACAGGGAAAGGAGGATAGCAACGCATGGTTGCTTCGGAACACGGTTGAAGGAGTTCATGGACGTGTGCTCAATGGTGAGTGATGAAGATGTCATCCTTGGTCGAGCATGTGCAGTTGCCACAGCGCACGGCCGGAGGTATGCAGAAACGGCAGCAGCGCGAGACGTCCCGTTCGTCCGATGGTGTGTGTCAGCGCGCGCAGCTCCGCGAATTTCTCGCGCACATCGGGCGCCGGAGGAATATTAAAACCGGCTTCCCGCATGATGAGAATTCCCTTTGCCTGGATCGTCAGCTCAAGATGAAGCCGCAGATAGCAGATCATATCCACGACCGTTTCGGGACGAAACCGCGTCTGAAGCGATTGGAAGTACACGCCGACAGGGGTCGCGGAGATGTTCCCGGAAACGATCATGTGCAGCAGTTCCTGATCAGAGTCGAATCCGACGTGCAGCCACCGGCGCAACACGCGCTCGCTCCGCTGAAACACGTACACCATCAACATGGGGAGCGTCAACAGGACGAGGACCGTCGCCGAGACGGGAGAGACAAAGAACTGATTGTAGAAGAGATGGATCGCGATGGCCGCTGTGAGCCCCGGAAGAAGCGTCCGGGCGTCCCAATGCCTGTGTTGTTCTCCCAGCGTTTTCGCGATGACTGCGGCGATCGCCGTGGTGCCGCCGTGCATGAACGCCGTACCAAAGCCGCGAATGAGCCATGTGAGCAACGAGGCATCGGGCATCACCTGAATATACCAGATGTTTTCGACGGCCGCAAAGCCGGCGCCGATCCCGAATCCGCAGATGGCGCCGTCCACGGAGAATCCGATGCGCTCTGTGCGAAGGAGGTAGAACAGATAGCTTGCTTTGAGCAATTCTTCAAGCACGGGTGCGATGAATCGCGAGTATCCGGAGAATGGGATGTCGAATGAATCGCTGAGCAACGAACCCGCGATCATCGCCGCGATGGCGCTTACGATTCCTGCCGCGATCGTGGCAAGCACGGAACGGAAGCGAACGAGCTTGAAACTGTCGAGGACGAGGAGGAGGGAAAGGAATGCGAAGACGGGGAGGAGGCCGAAGGCTCCCTTGAGCAGCAATTCCGCAGGGATCGTCAATACAAGAAGCGAAGTCACAGGATCTTCAGCGAGACCATCCATTCCTCCGTCGCCCGGGCATGGCGTTGCGCGGCGCGAGCGTAACCGAAGGAAATCGTCATATCCAGGCGAGAGAATGAAACGATCTTCATGTCCACCTGACCGCCAACCGTTCCGTATGTCGTTTGAGCCGGTACGTCATCCACATTCGTGCCGACGACGCTCGCGAAGAGTCCGGCATGGGCCCAGGTGCAATACAGTGCCGGAAACCCAAACCGCCGAAAGCGGACCGGCGGCAACGTCCATTCGACCGTCGCTTTTGCGAAGTTCGTCCCGCGAATCTCATTCAACGATACGCCCGGGAAACTCTCGTAGTTACGATAACGCTTCACGTCGGCATAGTCAACCCAGTTGTTGCCGAAGCCGCCCAGATAGAAGTTGGCGAATGGCTCCGACCTCTCTCCGCGGGAGATTCCAGATGCCAATCGAAGCCAGATCGATGAGTGGGAGATTGGAAGAAGGGTTCCGGCATCGAGGGTGGCAACAGCGCGGGGAAAGAACGTGCTGCGGACGAGATTCCCTTGCCCTTGAACCTCCCAGCTGATGCCCTGTTCCGGTTCGATCCCTCCCAACGTCTTGCGCACCCGCTTGTACGACATGCGCGCACTGCTCGTATAGAATCGGTCAAATGATGCAGCCACGTTCTGATAGTCCGGCAAGCGCTCTAACCCCCCATATCCCGCGAGTGCGATCGCGTAGTCCATCGAGGAAGGGGGATCGTTGAAGATAACGTCCTTGTAGGTGATTCCGAGCGAATATCCCTTGCGACTCACCTTGGTCGGACCGAACAGATCGTAGAAATCCGCCCGGTTATAGGTTGCGGTGAATCCCCATCCTTGTGATCGATAGCGCGCGATGGCATGAAGCCGTTCCGACGCCGCGAGATGAAGCGTGGGGGAATAGGAAGCGGTCAGATCGATGCGGTGCAGGCCGAGTTGATCCCCCGCGTTCAGACGAAGCCCCCCGGCGACCGTGTTCTTGAATCCTTCCACGACCGGGTAGATCGAACCAAGTCGCACATCGGAAAACCCGCCGTACATCTCCTCGGAGACCTTCACCGAATCGTAGTTGATCTTCATCGGAGAACCAAGAAGCCATGTGGTGACGACGGGATGCTTCTCGACCGTTTCTTGTCCCAGGTACGAGATCGCCGGAACATCCTCGCGCGCCGATGCGCGGAAAGCAACGGGAGTGAAGCCGCTCGCTGTGTATCGCCACGCGATCAGTGAATCCGCCTCGTAGGCGATCGGACGGAAGAGGCCGGATTCGACATTCGTCAGGATCTCCATCGTTCGGCGGTCAAGATCGAACGCGTACACATTGGATACGCCGGTGTAGTACGATGTGCCATAGAGCGTTGAGCCATCCGGGGAGAAGACGAAATTCAACGCAGAATTCAATTCGAACTCGTGAAGCTCTTCCACGGAGGCTGATCCCGCCAACAATCGCTGTACGTCCATCCGGACGAGTGTAACGCGTCCGCTGATCTCGATCATTGATGCGCTCAACCACCTGCCGTCCGGGGAGATGTCGATATCGTAGATGTCCTTGCCATAGTCGAGGACCTTGACCGCCTGCCAATCCGTGAACGGCTTGGGGATCCGGACAATGATCGTGTAACCGTTATTGTGCTGTACGCCCCAGAGCGCCTGGTCGGCTTTGCTGTACACCAGATCTCCGGTCCGGATGTCCTTCAGCAGTTCTCGTGTTTCACCGGTGCCGATGTCGACCACGTTCAAGTCGCGCCAGAGCCAACTGTTCTGCGTTGTGAAGAACAGCTGCCGGTCCTCGGGGTCAAAGGCGAGCGATGTGACATAATACAGGGCAGGTGTCAGGACGTCGCAGATCGTCCGCCGGGAACCGCTAGGAATGTGGATCGCCTCGATGTGAGCAAACTCTCCCGGGAAATTGACGGCGGCGTACAGCGTCTGCGTGGCTACGTCATAATGGCTTCGCGACACGGAACCGACGCTTGCGTCAATGATCGGTCGCAGGAAGGTCAGGGGCGTGGTCCGGACTGAATCGAGGTTTCGCCGTTGCCAATTGCGCTCGAATTCGATCCAGCGAGTCCATTCGTCGTCGATGTCACTCCCGTATACCTTCGAGAATTGCGCCGTGAAATCGGCGTGACTATCCTCCGTCCGATCGATCCATCGTACGAGTTGTTCCGGACCGAACTTCTGCGACAGGTAGCTCATGAATCGCGTGCCGTACAGATACGCGTTCTGTCCCACTTGAAAGTCCGTGGTTGTTCCTTCAGACTCGAGTCCGACGAAATCAAAGAAGGAACTGCTGTCCCGCACCATCGCGCGGAAGGCCATTTCGTCATATCCCCCCAGCGTCCGCCCGATCCCTCCGGACATCCACGTTTCCATGAAGACCGCGAATCCCTCATGATACCACCGGGGGGAATACCGACGCGGATTTGTCAGGTAGGTATACGCCATCGAAAGCGGGTTCTCCGCCGTCGGCATCACCTTGCCGCCGAAGAGGGAACGGAAGAAACGGTCGGCGCCCGCAGCCTTGTCGGAGGCCACGACATGCGTCAGCTCATGACTCATGACCCAATTCATGCGTTCGTTGGTGGGCGACGTCTCGTACACGTATTCGAACGATTCGATACCAACGGTCATGAAGTTGTACGGCAGGGTTGTCGCGCCGGCATATCCATAGTCGCTGAAGTCCTGGAGAAGGACCAATACCTGCTCGGTGGGCGTGTAGTTGAAGAACTTCCGATGAAACTGGAGAGAGTTTTCGAAGCAACGAACCGTATGCGGGACGATATACCGCTGCTGTTCGTCCAGATACACCAGGCACAGATTGTCTGTGCGGACGGCGAAGTATTGCGCCGGGCTGTCGTGGACGACGATCGCAGAACACAGCAACACAACATGAAGGTACAAGAAGGAAGGGCGTACCGCCGACGCTGCAAGATTCATGTCGACTCGGATTGAAGAGCAAATGGAAGAATGACCGGCTGCAGCGAGAAATTACAAAGTCGCCCCCGGAGTTTCCCCGGGGACGACTCACCGATCACGAGCGAACGCTCACTCGACCGATTTCATCTCCGACAAACCAGCTTTGCCCAACAGCGCCGCCTTTTCCTGGAACGTCGCCGACTTCAGCAGCATCGCCTTCTCTTCGAGGGAAGCCTTTCCCAGCAACGCCGTCTTCAGTTCCATCGAGGTCTTTTCCAGAAGGCTGGTCCGTGCTTCGATCGATGTCTTCTCCACCAGGTTGGCCTTGGCGTCCATCGCGGCCTTGTTCAGCATCGAGGTCTTCAGGTCGAGCGACGCCTTCTCGAGCAGCGTGCTCTTCAAGTCGATTGAGGTCTTCTCCACGAGTGCGGCCTTCATTTCCTTTGGGGCTTTGTCGACGAGCGCCGCCTTTTCGACCATCGTGGATCTTTCGAGCAGGGCGGTCTTCTCTTGCATACCCATTTTTCCGATGAGGGCGCTCTTCATCTCGAGCGAGGCCTTCTCGAAGATCTGGGCTTTCAGCTCTACCGGGGCCTTTGCGAGCATCTCGGCCTTCAGATCCAATGAGGTCTTTTCCAGGATCGCCGTGCGCGCTTCGATCGTGGCTTTCTCAAAGACAACCATCTTCTGATCGAGGGCGGCCTTCTCGAAGATCACCGCTTTCTCTTCTTTGGAAGCCTTGGCCAGCAAAGCTGCCTTGAGATCCATCGAGGACCGCGCAAGGAGGCTCATCTTTTCTTCCATCGTGGCCTTCTCGAACATCGCAGACTTCTGCTCCAGCGTTGCCCGGTCAAATTCCGGATTCGCCTCGCCGGTGTTCTCGGATTGCTCTGCCAGCTTCACATCTTTTTCGCTGATCTGTTCCGAGCGGTACTTTTTTGCACCGATGGTCCCCTGGGTCTCGTCCGTTCCGGGGAGCGGATACAGGAACGAGAAATACACCACAAGGACAACGGCGAACAGCGCACTACCCAGGATGAGCAGTCTCTTCCTGGATGACGACGACACTGAGGAACCTACCGGCATGGCGACCTCCGTACGGGTTGGATGTTGTTGGATGGATGGTGTTGGAAAGATCTTGCGCATCGCACCCGCTTTGATCGAGAGCGGGGCATCATGTGTGGGCAGGGATCGCAACTGTTGAACGAGCTGGCGATAGGCTTCCCGTTCTCGTCGCGCGGCCGCGCTGCGTCGAAGACGAGCTTGCAGAACGTTGGCCTCGGCAGGCGTCAGCGTGCCGTCGAGTTCTTTCTGGAGGAGGGTGTCAAGGGTCGGTGGTGCCATGGGTCAACGAGCTTCGCGTCTGATCAGATTCTTGAGAAGATGCCGGGCAGTGAAGAGTCTTGACTTCACCGTCCGAACAGGGATTTCCAGGATGTGACCGATCTCTTCATAGGAAAGGTCCTCGTAATGTCTCAGCAGGATCACCGCTCGATGATCGGGGCGCAACTTCGCCAGCGCCGCGGTCAGATGCGCGTAGGATTCTTCGTCGTCCGATTCCTCCTCCGCCGGCGTTGTCGAGAGAACCGCTTCGTTCAAGGGCTCGGTTCTCTTCCGCTGGTTCAGAAAATTCAGCGCGACGTTGATCGAGAGCCGATACATCCAGCTGAAAAACCGTTGCGAGGGATCGAAGGATGCGAGTCGTTCATACGCCCGGATGAATGCCATCTGCGAAATGTCCGCGGCATCGTCGGGATCACGGACCATCCTCAGCACGACATTGTAGACCGGTCGCTGATACCGTTCGACCATCGTCCCAAATGCCTCCCGGTCCCCCGCGAGGCACCGTTTGACCAGATCCTCGTCGCTGACTTCTGTCATATATACAACCGTCTATAGAAAAAGTTGGTGAACAATCTGATGTCCGCCGCTTATTGAATGGTGAATATCAGGTCGAACCGGGCGATCTTGAAGATATCCCGCACATATCCGCTCAAATTACGTAGGATGACCTCTCCGCCAGCCTCCTTCAGACGCCGTTGCGTTGCGACCAGAACGCCCAATCCGGCGCTGGAGATGTACTCAAGTCCGCCGAAGTCGATCGTCACGGTTCCTGCGCATTGGTCGAGAACCAGACGCACCGCATCGACTTGCGAAGCATCAAAACGCCCAGAAAAGACTACTGTATCAGGACGAGGGTGTTGAACCTCAAGCATTGTTCCTCCGAATATGCTTCTTCATTATAATGGTGCTCGTTCCGTCGTTGAAGCGATACTCTAGGCCATCCATCATGGCCTTTGTCAGAAACACGCCGAGCCCGCCAGGGCGCCGCTGTTCGATAGGGAGTGTCAGATCCGGGTCCGCTGCTGCCGTCGGATCGAACCGACCGACATTCCAGTCGGTGAGACGGATCAGGATTGCATCCTGGTCGATATCGATCTCGATCGCGACCTCTTCGCTTCCGGGATGCTGGTACTTCATCATATTCGTGAAGACCTCCTCGATCCCCAGGTAGAGTGTCGGCGTGATCTCCACGGGAAGGGAAAGACCCTGCATGCGTTCATCAACGAACGCGAAGATCGATTGAAGAGAATGCAGTGTCCGGGGAAATCGGCGTTCCATCGTTCCGCGCTATACTGTTCGCCTCATGAGGAGCAGCGTGATGTCGTCCGATTGCGGCGCGTTCTTGACGTGGTCGTGAACGGCGCGAAAGACAGAATCCGCAAGCGATTCCAACGATAGAGAACGTCCCTCCAGTAGTACCGGTTTCAATCGGTCCACACCGAAGAGTTCTCCGTCGGCATTCATTGCCTCGGTGATGCCGTCGGAAAGAACGACAACCAGATCCCCGGGTCGCAACGAGACCGTGTCTTGCTCGAAGGGGAAATCCTCGAATGCGCCGAGCATCAATCCTCCCGTTTCGAGTGTTGAGACCGATCCATCCTGGTCTATGCGGAGCGGATGTTCGTGCCCGGCATTGCAATACGTCAGAACGTGTCGTGTGTGGTCCAATGCCCCATAGAACAGCGTCGCGAATTTTTCCGGGCTGGTGGAATGGAAGAGAAGACGATTTGACCGCCGCATGCAGTCCGCCGGTCCTGCCGAAATGAAACTCTGTCCCCGAATGGTCGCTTGAAGGTTCGCCATGAGAAGCGAGGCCGGCAAGCCTTTGCCTGAAACGTCGCCGAGACAGAGTATGAGCCGATCTTCGGCCAATGCAATGAAGTCGTAGTAATCGCCCCCGACGGTCCGCGCTGGCTTGGTCACCCCGAGGATTTCGTACCCGGGAACATGCGGTGCCGCCTTGGGCAGGAGATCGCTTTGTATGCGAGACGCCATCTGGACGTCGTGCTGCATCTGGAGAAATGCTTTCTCCTCCTCATACAGCCGGGCATTCTCGATGACCTGAGCCGATTGTGTCGCAATGATCGCCAGGAGCCGTTGGTCGTCTGCGCCGAATCCTTCGGCCTCGGCCTTGTTGTAGACCGTGAGAGTGCCGATCAGCTCCGACTTGATGGTCAACGGAACGCATAGCACCGAGCGAATGTCGTTGCCCCAGGGAATGCCTCGAAACCGTTCATCGTGCAGCGGATCGTTGATGACCAGCGGGTTGCGGTTCAGGTGCATCCAGCCAAGCAACGCCTGGGGGGATTGAAATTGCGGATGCGCCGTCGAAGAAACGTTTGTGCGCAGCAATGTATGGCCGGCGGTCTCGGAGTTGCTTTCGACGAGGGTGATGACTCCCTGTTCGGCATGAACCGCCCGAAGAGAGCGCCGGACGATGGTATGCATGATCTCTTCCGAGTTTCGGGCAGCTCCGATCGCACGGGCAAGCTCGTTAAGGACCGAAAGCTCTTCGACAGCGCGCTTCAGCCGCCGATTCTCTTCTTCGAGAAGCTGCGGTTCGTTGCCTGCTTCCATTCGCAGTTCCTCCTGAGGTTGGGAATCTCGTCCTGTGCCGACACCGAAAGTACAGAACGCGCCATGAAGAATCAAACCGATTCGCAAGCAAGGATCGTGTCGAATTTCGCCCGAAAATGGCGTAATATCAGGGTGGCATTGGTCCCCAACCTTTTCACCGGCCCCGAGGTCTAATCCTATGTCTGTCTCAACAGGATCCTTTGACGTGACGGCGGCGACCGATACAGAACTCATTCTCCACGCCAAACAAGGCAACATGGACGCTTTCGAAACGCTTGTTCAGCGCTACGATCGCCGCGTTCTGACCATTGCTGCCGGATACGTCAATAGCGCCGACGACGCGAAAGACATCTATCAGGAAGTCTTCATGCGCGTCTACCGGGCGCTGTCGAAATTCGAGATGCGGAGCGAATTCTCCACCTGGTTGTTTCGCATCACGACCAATGTCTGTCTCTCGTATCGGATGCGCGGGCGCCGGCATCAGCATGCGTCTCTCGAACGCGGATCGGAGGACGAGGGACAGCCGCACCAGGGACCGCCAGCACTGCGCGATGAAACGACGGCCGAGCGGATGGGAGAGGATGAGGAGATCGCACGACGCGTGGCTGAATCGTTGGAGAAGCTTTCGCCGCGACAGCGGTTGGTTTTCACCCTGCGGCATTATGAGGGATACAAGTTGACCGAGATCGCTGAAATGCTGAAGTGCAGCGAAGGAAGCGTGAAGAAGTATTTGTTCGAGGCAACGGCCCGGATGCGGGAACACCTGAACGACCTGGCCTGATTCCCGCAGAATGGAGGACGACATGGATCATCAACACTATCAAGAATGGCTGCAGCTTTCGTTGTATGACGAACTGTCCGACGATGCGCGCGCATTGCTCGAAGACCATCTCCGAACCTGCACAGAGTGCCAGGCGGAAGGAGACCGATTGCGCGGATTCCATCGGATCCTTTCTGCCCATCGTCCGATGCCGGTGACGGAACAATTGCTCCAGCAAGCAAGGCGGGAGCGTCGCGTCGCATGGCATGAATCGGTCGAGAACGGGTTGGGGAAACGGGTCGGCGATGCGCTCATGGGCTTCTTCGCTCGGCCGCTCCGAATGGCCCTCGCGGGCGTCGCGATCCTGGTGGTCGGATTTGCCGCCGGCTGGTTTGCGATGACCCAGTCTGTCGGCTCGGGCGGTGGTTTCATCCCGGGCATGCACCAGGCGGGAGGGAACTCGGAGTCTTTCGCTCCCGGGTCGATGCGAGTTCAGAATATCCGGTTCATCGAGCGCGATGCGAACACAGGAAATATTGAAGTCGAATTCGAGGCGGTGTCGCCGATGCGCGTTCGCGGGAATGTGAACGATGCGAGCATTCAGTACGTGCTTGCGCGCGTACTATTGAACGAGGAGAATCCAGGGATGCGTTTACGAGCCGCGAACATGTTCGGAACAGCGTCGGATGACCGAACCTCCGCTGACTACCAGGTGAAGACGGCCCTGATCGCAGCGATGAAAGCGGACCCAAACCTGGGTGTCCGCAAGCAGGCGCTCACCGTTTTGCAGGAATACCTTCCCGATCCATCTGTGACGGAAGCGTTCCTGTCCGTCCTGGCGAATGAGAAGAACATCGGCATGAAGATCGCGGCCATCAATGCGCTCGATCTGAAGAAACTCACGGGACGGACGGCATCTCAAGATGTGTTGCAGGCCTTGCAGAAGACCGTCGCGTCCGACGAGAATAACTACATCCGTATCCGTGCACAAGCAGCATTAGAGGAGGTTCAACAATGAAAACAACGATCAGATTCATTTGGGCGTTCACGCTCGGGCTGTTCCTCATGGGGCTCGCAGTTGCGGGCGATGTGGAGGGAAGCCGGACGAAGACATTCAAGGTTCAAAAGGGAGGCTCGCTCGAGCTCTCAACGAGCTATGGCGACGTGCGCATCAAAACGGCGGACAAGGACGAGGTCGTTGTGAACATCACA
>Ga0105103_10000052_pt1 | contig 53111 bp, 50 predicted proteins | sample PPLLaktember2015_2_FD_79107 | JGI IMG/M metagenome (GOLD analysis project Ga0105103, IMG submission 79107) | Freshwater sediment microbial communities from Prairie Pothole Lake near Jamestown, North Dakota, USA - PPLs Lake P7 Core (6) Depth... | ecosystem: Environmental > Aquatic > Freshwater >...
CAGCCACAGCAGGCTGGCCAGCATGCGCTGCACGTAGTCGAGCTCGACGTAGTCGGGCCTGGCGATGCGCATCGAGCCCTGGATCCAGATGGTCCCCAGGTGCAGGCTGCGCACGCCGTCGAATTCGGAGATGGTGGCCTCGGGCAGGCGCGGGGCGGGTTCGGGTCGGGAGGCCATGGGCAGCCCGGCACGATAACCGACCGGCCTCAGACCAACGGCACACCGCTGGCCTGGAACACCTCGCGCCAGGCTGCCAGCTTGCGCTCGAAGGACCAGCTGGCGTTGGCCGGGCTGCTGGACGGCAGCCGGTACACCGCGACGCCGAGGCCGGTGGTGATGCGCATGGCGCGGGCCGATTCGCCGCCGTTGTGGGCCACCGCCACCAGCTGTGGCGCGCGTCGGCGCAGGCTGGCCAGGTCGTTGTAGCGGGCTGCGCGGATGGCGCTGTCCAGGCTGCCCTCGCGCCGGCATTCTGCGATCACGTCCCACAGGCCCAGGCCGTGCGTGCGCAGCCGCTGCAGCCGCGCCGCATAGGGCAGCGCGGTCAGGTCCTCGGCCAGCAGCGCCGACAGCAAGGGCCAGAACTGGTTGCGCGGGTGGGCGTAGTACTGCCGCGCGGCCAGCGACGCCGCGCCCGGGAAGCTGCCCAGCAGTACCAGCCGCGTGTGCCGCGCGATCACCGGCGGCAACCCTTGCAGGGTGCCGGTCACACCGCCAGCCCCGGCAGCACGTCGCGCGCATTGGCGCTGGTGATTTCGGCGGTGCGCTGCAGGCTCCAGCCGCGCAGCGCGGCCAGGGTCTCGGCAATGCGCGGCAGTTCGGCCGGCTCGTTGCGCGCCTGCGGCCCGTCGCCACGCTGTTCGGCGCTGCGGTACAGCCATTGCGGCGGGATGTCCGGCGCGTCGGTTTCCAGCACCACGGCCCGCTCGGGCAGGTTCGACGCCAGGCGGCGGATCTGCAGCGCGCGCTCGTGCGTCATCGCGCCACCGAAACCCAGCTTGAAACCCAGGGCAAGAAAGTGCTCGGCCTGCACCGCACTGCCGTTGAAGGCATGGGCGATGCCACCGCGCACCGCGACGCGGCGCAGACCCTTGAGCAGGGCATCGGCCGAACGCCGCACGTGCAGGATCACCGGCAGGCCCGCCTCCCTGGCCAGGGCCAGTTGCGCCAGGTAGAAGCGCTCCTGCTTGGCGCGGTCCAGCCCCGGCACGAAATGGTCCAGCCCGATCTCGCCGACGGCCACCAGGCGTGGATCCTCGCGCTGTGCCTGCAGCGCCTGGCGCAGCGTTTCGAGGTCGGCCTCGGTAGCGCGCTCGACATACAGCGGATGGATGCCCAGCGCGTAGACGGCGTCGTGGGCCTGCGCCAGGGCGCGCACCACGTCGAAATGGGTCACCTCCACCGCCGGCAGCACCAGCCGCGACACACCGGCGGCGCGGGCGCGTTCGACCACGGCCGCGCGATCAGCATCGAACTCTGGCGCATCAAGGTGGCAGTGGGTGTCGGTCCAGGACGGCATATGCGGATCATGCCTTGGCCCCTCCACCCCGACCCAAACCGGACTCCACGCGACGGGTCGATCCAAGCACCTCGGCCTCGACCGGTTGTCCGGACACGGGGATGCAAGCGCCAGCGCAACGTGATAACGTGAAAGCCGATTCCCGAGGTTCGTGACCGGTGCGCAGCATGGCCATACGCAAGACGCCGCTTTACAGTCCATCGCGCCGCAGCGCGCACGGCCCCGTGGGCACCGGCGCCACCAGGGCGACTCCCCCGGCGCAGCCCCGCGAAGCCGCTGCCACACCGGCCCCGGCGACGATCGCTGCATCGGCCCAGCGGGGCTTCTTCAAACGCCATGCCCCGGCCATGGCGTGGAGCGGCATCGGCGCGCTGCTGGCCATGGCGTTGATGCTGGCGGCCCTTGGCCTGCAACCGCGCCAGCGCGTCATCACCCAGTCCCAGATCGACGCGGCAGTGCGCCATTCGCTGGAAAAGGATCCGCTGCCCTCGCCTGCCACCAAGGCCTACGAGGTCGTCGCCCGCTCGGTGGTGCGCGTCGTCGGCCTGATGGACGACGAGGACGACGGCAAGGAACGCCCCGACAAGCGGGCCATGGACCGCAGTCTGGGTACGGGCGTGGTCATCAAGGACGACGGCACCATTCTGACCAACCTGCACGTGGTGTGGGGTGCGAAACGCGTGCGCGTGACCTTCGCCAGCGGCCACGAGTCCGACGCGCAGATGGTCGGCGCCCAGCCGGAGAACGACCTGGCCGTGCTCAAGGCAAAGAGCCTGCCCGATGACCTGGAGCCGGCGACGATGCGCTCCACCGGCGACCTGGCGCCTGGCGACCAGGTCATCGCCGTCGGCCACCCCTTCGGCATCGGCCCTTCGGTCAGCGCTGGCGTGGTGTCCGGACTGGGCCGCGAGTTCCGCGCCCCGGAAGGCCAGAACGCGCTGACCAACCTGATCCAGTTCGATGCCGCGGCCAACCCGGGCAACTCCGGCGGCCCGCTGGTCACGATGGACGGCTACGTGGTGGGCATCGTCACTGCCATCCTCAACCCCAATGAACAGCGCACCTTCGTCGGCATCGGCTTTGCCGTGCCGATAGAGAACGCCGCCGGTGCGGCCGGTCTGCCTCCGTTCTGACACCCACCCACAGGAAGACCCATGCAACTCGGCACGCACGATCCCGCACAGACTGCCGGCCTGATGGAGCGCATGCTCTACGAGGTCAAGCGCGTCGTCGTCGGGCAGGACCGTTTTCTCGAGCGGGTGTTCATCGCCATGCTGGCGCAGGGCCACCTGCTGGTCGAGGGCGTGCCCGGCCTGGCCAAGACACTGACGGTGAAGACGCTGGCGCGCACCATGCGCGGCAGCTTCAGGCGCATCCAATTCACGCCTGACCTGGTGCCGGCCGACCTGGTGGGCACGCGCATCTACAACCAGAAGACCGGCGACTTCGGCACCTCGCTCGGTCCGGTGTTCGCCAACCTGCTGCTGGCCGACGAGATCAACCGCGCGCCTGCCAAGGTGCAGAGCGCGCTGCTCGAAGTCATGCAGGAACGCCAGGTGACGATCGCCGGCGACACCCACCATGTGCCCGAGCCCTTCGTCGTGATGGCCACGCAGAACCCGATCGAGACCGAAGGCACCTACCCGCTGCCCGAGGCGCAGGTCGACCGCTTCATGATGAAGGTGCTGGTCGACTACCCCACCGAGGAAGAAGAGTTCGTGATCGCGCAACGCGTCACTGGCCCGGGCACCGAGGTGCAGGCGGTGTGCGACACACACGCGCTGCAGGCGCTGCAGAAGGAGTGCCGCGCGGTCTATGTCGACCCGTCGCTGATCCAGTACGCGGTCAAGCTGGTCAGCGCCACACGCTCGCCGGAGCGTTATGAACTGGCCGACCTGGCCAAGTACCTGACCTTCGGCGCCAGCCCGCGCGCCACCATCGGCATGGTGGAAGGCTCGCGCGCGCTGGCCCTGCTGCGCGGGCGACGCTACGCACTGCCCGAGGACATGGTCGACCTGGTGCCCGACGTGCTGCGCCACCGCCTGGTGCTGTCCTACGAGGCGCTGGCCGACAACATCACTGCCGACCAGATCGTGCAGCGCGTGATGCAGAAGGTGGGCGTGCCTGACAGGCCGCTGGCCCACAGCCATGAGAACGGCAACGCCCTCCACGCCTGAGCCCGGCGCCGACGCGCGCGTGCCCGGCCTCGAGGAGCGGCTGCTGCGCCAGCTCGAGTGGACGGTGATGCGCCGCCTCGACGGGCTGCTGCAGGGCGACTACCGCACGCTGCTGCGCGGCGCAGGCGTCGACCTGGCCGACCTGCGCGAGTACCAGTTCCACGACGATGTGCGCCACATCGACTGGAACGTCACCGCGCGGCTGCAGACCCCGCATGTGCGTCAGTTCACCGAAGACCGCGAGATGACCGCCTGGTTCCTACTCGACCTGTCGGGCAGCGTCGACTTCGGCTCGGCCGACGTCACCAAGCTGGCCGTGTCCAGCGGCTTCGTGGCGGTGATGGCCCGTGTGCTGACGCGCCACGGCAACCGCGTCGGCGCCATGCTCTACGGCACCCGCGTCGACACGGTGCTGCCGCCGCGGCTGTCGCGCCAGCATGTGCTGAACCTGATGCGCCTGATGCGCCAGCGGCCGCGGCAGGATGCGCGCGGCAGCGGCACCTCGCTGGCCGAGTTGCTCAATACCGCGGCCGGCACCCTCAAGCGCCGTTCGCTGGTGCTGGTGGTGTCCGATTTCATCAGCCAGCCCGGCTGGGAAGGCGCGTTGTCGCGCCTGGCCCAGCGCCACGAGGTGGTGGCGGTGCGCCTGTTCGATCCGCTGGAGATGGAGCTGCCCGAACTGGGCCTGGTGACGGTGGAAGATGCCGAGACCGGCGAACAGCTGTTCATCGACACCGCCGACCCGGCCTTCCGCCAGCGCTATGCGGCCGAGGCTGCAGGCCGCGAGGCCGCGCTGCGCGAGTCGTTGGCCCATGCCGGCGCCGACACGCTGGAGCTGTCCACCGACGATGACCTGCTCGAAGCGCTGCTGCGCTTTGCCGCGCTGCGCCGGCAGCGCGGGCGGCTCAAGGTCGGCGGGCGCTTTCCGAGCCACCTGCGCACAGACACGCCGCAGCAAGTTGCGGGAGCCCTGTCATGACCTTCATCTGGCCCAACATGTTGTGGTCGCTGCTGCTGCTGCCGCTGCTGGTGGTGGCCTACCTGTGGCTGCTGCGCAAGCGCCGCCGCAGCACCGTCCGACTGGCCAGTGTGGCCGTGGCCAAGGCCGCGCTGGGCAAGGGCCCCGGCTGGCGCCGCCATGTGCCGCCGCTGCTGCTGCTGCTGGCCATCGGCACGCTGCTGGTGGCGATGGCACGACCGCTGGCGGTGATCACGCTACCGCTGTCGCAGCGCACCATCATCCTGGCAATGGACGTCTCCGGCAGCATGCGTGCCACCGACGTGCAGCCCAGCCGCATCGTCGCGGCGCAGGAGGCGGCCAAGGCCTTCGTCAACGGCCTGCCGCGCGAGGTGCGCGTCGGCGTGGTTGCATTCGCCGGCACCGCCGCGGTGGTGCAGGCGCCCACCGCAAGCCGCGAGGACGTGATCGCCGCGATCGACCGCTTCCAGCTGCAGCGCGCCACCGCTACCGGCAGCGGCATCATCCTGTCGCTGGCGACGATCTTCCCCGACGCCGGCATCGAGATCTCGCAGGCCACCGGGCAGAAGAACATGCCGGGTCCGCTGGACGAGAAGAAGGACAACAAGGAGTTCACGCCCGTGGAGCCCGGCTCCTATACCTCGGCGGCGATCATTATGCTGACCGACGGCGCCCGCACCACCGGACCGGATCCGCTGGAAGCCGCCAAGATGGCTGCCGACCGCGGGGTGCGCGTGTACACCGTCGGCATCGGCACCGTCGCCGGCGAGACCATCGGTTTCGAAGGCTGGAGCATGCGCGTGCGCCTGGACGAGGCGGCGCTGAAGCAGGTGGCGCTGCTGACCCAGGCCGAATACTTCTACGCCGGCAGCGCACAGGACCTGATGAAGGTCTACCAGTCGCTGAGTTCGAAGCTGGTGGTCGAGAAGAAGGAGACCGAGGTCACTGCCTTCTTCGCCGCCGCCGGCGCACTGCTGGCGCTGTTGGGTGCCGGGCTGTCGGTGTGGTGGTTCGGCCGCGTGGCCTGAATCGCGTCACGGCTGCAGGCGCAGCAGCTGGCCGTCTGCGCTGTCGGTCAGCACATAGAGCAGGCCATCGGGCCCCTGCCGCACGTCGCGGATGCGCGCATTGGCTGAGCCCAGCAGGCGTTCTTCCTTGACGACGCTGCTGCCGTCGATTTCCAGCCGGATCAGCGACTGGCCGCGCAGCGTGCCCAGGAACAGACTGCCTTTCCAGCCCGGGTAGCGATCGCTGGTCAGGAAGGCCAGGCCGCTAGGCGCCACCGAAGTCGGCGCCCAGTGCTTCAGGGGTTGCTCGAAACCGGGCTTGGGCCCCTCCTCGCCGATGCGCGTGCCGATGCCGTAGTTGCGGCCGTAGGTCAGCAGCGGCCAGCCGTAGTTCTTGCCGGCACGCACGACATTCAGCTCGTCGCCGCCCTGCGGCCCGTGTTCGGTGGCCCACAGTTCGCCCGTGCCGGGGTGCAGCGCCGCGCCCTGCATGTTGCGGTGGCCCAGGCTCCAGATTTCAGGCTGGGCACCCGGGGTCGAGACAAAGGGGTTGTCGGCTGGCACCTTGCCGTCGGCTTCGATGCGCACCACCTTGCCCAGGTGGTTGTCCAGCTTTTGCGCGTCGTCCTTGCGCGAGAAGCGGTCGCCCAGCACCACGAACAACCGGCCATCGCGGGCGAACACCAGGCGCGAACCGCAGTGCAGCGTGCTCGACACCTTGGGCTGCTGGGTGAAGATCTTCTGCACCTCGAGCATGCGGTTGCCCTGCAGCTTGCCGCGTGCCACCGCGGTGCTGTTGCCACCCTCGCCAGCTTCGGCATAGCTCCAGTAGACCAGCGCGTTGTCGGCAAACTTCGGGTCGAGCACCACGTCCAGCAAGCCGCACTGGCCGCCTGTATCGGCAGCCGGCAGACCGGCCACGGCTTCACCGAGGCGGCCGTCGCGTTCGACGATGCGCAGCCGCCCAGCGCGCTCGGTCACCAGGTAGCGGCCGTCGGGCAAGAAGGCCACCGCCCAGGGGTTGGCCAGGCCGCGCGCCACACTCACCAGCTTGGGCTCGGCGGCATGCGACACGCCGGCAAGGCAACACAGAAGCAAGATCGCAAATCGATGCATGGCACTTTTCCAATCCACGGCGGTGATGCTGCCAGAGCCGCGCTCAGTCTGCCGCCTCGACGACCATTTGCACCCGCTGCTGGCCCTGCCATTCGTCCAGGCTCAGGCGGTAGGCCAGGCGCACTCGCGCGGCCACGGGCTCGGCATGGCCGAACCAGATGGCATCGCGCAGCGTGCCCGCGTGGCGCACGCGAAGCTTCAGGTGCTTGTCGGCCACCAGCCGCTGCTGCAGCACCTCGACCTCATCGCAGAACAGCGGCGCCTCGAAGCCCTGGCCCCAGACCTGCGCGTCGAGCAGTGCGACGGTCTGCGGGTTGAACCATTCCACCGCCAGCGGCCCGTCGGTGCGCAGCGTGCGCGTCAGCGTGGCCGCATCCAGCCATTCACTGGCCACCTGCTGCAAGGCACGGTCGAAATCACCGAAGTGTTCCTCGGCGATGCTGCAGCCCGCGGCCATGGCATGGCCGCCGAAGCGGCGCAGCATGTGCGGCTGGCGTTTGGCCACCAGGTCGAGCGCATCGCGCAGATGAAAGCCCGGGATGGAGCGACCCGAACCCTTCAGCAGCCCATCGGCACCCCGCGCGAAGACGAAAGTCGGCCGGTGCAGCCGGTCCTTCAGGCGCCCTGCAACGATGCCGACCACGCCCTCATGGAAAGCGGGGTCGAACAGTGCCAACGCGCTCGGTGGCGCGCTGTCGTCGGCCGGCATCAGCCGCTCCAGCGCCGCCTGAGCCTGCTCGTTCATCCCGGATTCGACCTCGCGGCGCTGGCGGTTGATGGCATCCAGGGCCTGCGCCAGCTGCAGTGCCTGGCCCGGATCGTCGCTGAGCAGGCATTCGATGCCCAGGGTCATGTCCGAAAGGCGGCCGGCGGCGTTGATGCGCGGGCCCAGTGCGAAGCCGAAGTCGAAGGCCGCGGCGCGCCGCGCTTCACGAGCGGCCACCTGGAACAGTGCCGCCACGCCGCACTGCATGCGCCCGGCGCGGATGCGCTTGAGCCCCTGCGCCACCAGGCGCCGGTTGTTGGCGTCCAGGCGCACCACGTCGGCCACCGTGCCCAGGGCCACCAGGTCGAGCAGCACATCCAGCCGCGGCTGCGCGGCAGCGTCGAAGGCGCCCCGCTCGCGCAGCACGGCGCGCGTGGCCAGCAGCACGTAGAAGACCACACCGACACCGGCCAGCGCCTTGCTGGCAAAGTCGCAGCCCGGCTGGTTGGGGTTGACGATGACGTCGGCCTCGGGCAGCAGCACGCGGTCGCCGTCCTTGGCCGGCAGATGGTGGTCGGTGACCAGCACCTGGAGGCCCAGGGCACGCGCGTGGGCCACCCCCTCCAGGCTGGCGATGCCGTTGTCCACGGTGACCAGCAGTTCGGGCCGCTTGCGCAACGCCAGGTCGACGATGGCCGGCGTCAGCCCGTAGCCATGCACCGCACGGTCCGGCACCACGTAGTGCAGGCTGTCGGCCGATGCGCCCAGCAGCGCCAAGCCGCGCAGCAGCACGGCGCAAGCGGTGGCGCCGTCGCAGTCGTAGTCGGCCACCACGCACAGGCGCCGGCCCTGCTGCACCATGTCGGCCAACAGCCGTGCCGCGGCATCGGCACCGCGCAGCGTCAGCGGAGGCAGCAGTTGAGCCAAGCCGTCGTCGAGCTCCTCGGCCTGGCGTACGCCGCGCGCGGCCAGCAGCCGTGCCAGCAGGGGATGCGCACCGGCCTGCTCGAGCGCGAACGCGCTGCGCGGCGGCACGTCGCGGAGTTCCAGGCGGGCTGCGCTCACAGCGGCTCCAGAACCCGCAGACTGTCCACGCGACGCCATGTCTGCGTCAGCCGTTGCCAGGTGCCCCTGCGCACGCTGTCATAGCGCTGCGCCACGCGCTCGCCGCACAACGTCAGACCGACTGGCTCGCCGCCTGCGGCGCGCAAGTCCAGGTCGGCCAGCCGTTGGGCGTCCAGCGCATGCCAGGCCTCGACCCAGGCTGCCCAGTCGCCAGCCAACCAGGGGCCGCGCAGCGTTTCGTCGACACTTGGCTCGTGCTCGCCGGCCGTCGGCAACTGGGTCGGGCCGGTGCCGCTGAGCCAGAAGGAGTTGACCGCAAGTTCGCCACGCGATTCGCGTGCCGCGTTGATCGGGTGGGTATACAGCAGCATCTGCGCCTCGCTCTGCAACCGGCGCAGGATGCGGCCGGTCTGCCGGTCGGGCAGCCAGGGGTCGATCGCACGGCCAACGACACGGTCGAGCGAGGCGGTGGACAGTTCCCGCAATGACGCATGCGTCACATACCAGCGCAGCGGCGCGCCCCACAGGAGCGTCCAGCCCTCCGGCTCGAACAGGACGCGCAACGCCTGAAGCAAGGTGCGCGACTCGTCTTCGTCCAGATGCAATTGCGCTGGGTCGAGCAGCAGGATCTGCTCGCTGCCCACCTGCCAATGGGTGGGCGTGAGCAGGCCCCAGCCGTGGTCCGCACCAGCAGGCGGCAGGCCATCGCCCTGGGCCGACCATGCAGCCAGAGGCAGCTGCCCATCGCGGATCGGCCAGCCTCGGCAGGCGGCCAGCACGTGTTCGTGAGGCAGATTCAGCGAATCGGCGTCGGTGACCGTCTTGACCGTCGGCGCCAGCCGCGCAAGCAGCCGCTCCAGGTGCGGCAACCTAAGGCCGTGCAAGGCCATCGCGCCGGCCTCGGTGGCCGCGGCCGCATAGGGGACCACGAGATGCATCCGGCGATTATCGGCGGTGCACCCGAGCCGGGCGGCCCTGCAGGTCGCGCAAGGCCGAACCGAAGCGAGGCCGGCGGGGCGAAGCAACAAAAGCGCGTCGGTTAGCATCCCGCCGCCATGAGCCTACCCTATGAACTGCAGATCGGCTGGCGCTACACCCGCGCCGGCCGCAGCGGGCGGCGCAACCGGTTCATCTCCTTCATTTCCGGCGTCTCGATGCTCGGCATCGCACTGGGCGTGGCCGCACTGATCATCGTTCTCAGCGTGATGAACGGCTTCCAGAAGGAGGTGCGCGACCGCATGCTGTCGGTGATCGCGCATATCGAGGTCTTCGAGCCGCGCGGCGCGGCGCTGGCCGACTGGCAGGCCACGGCGGCGCAGGCGCGCAAGAACCCCGAGGTGCAGGGCGCCGCGCCCTTCGTCGCCGCGCAGGCCTTGGTGGCGCGCGGGGACGAAATGCGCGCGGCGATCGTGCGCGGCATCTCGCCGGTTGACGAGGCCACGGTCACGCCGCTGGCGGCGCAGCTGCGCGACAGCACGCTGGCCTCGCTGACCAGCGGCAGCTGGAACATCGTGCTCGGCGCCGAACTGGCACGAGCCTTGGGCGTGCGCGTCGGCGACAAGGTCACGCTGGTGGCGGCCGGCGGTCAGATGACGCCTGCCGGCGTGATCCCGCGGCTGAAGCAGTTCACGCTGTCGGGCGTGTTCGAGGCCGGCCACTACGAATACGACAGCGGACTGGCGCTGATCCATCTGGACGACGCGGCGCGCTTCTTCCGTGTCGAAGGCCCCACTGGCGTCCAGCTGCGTCTGCGCGACGTGCACGGCGCGCGCGAGGTGGCGGCGCAGCTGTCGCGCAGCCTGGGCCCGGAGGTATTCGTGCGCGACTGGACGCGCACCAACCGCAACTGGTTCGACGCGGTCCAGATCGAAAAGAGGCTGATGTTCATCATCCTGACGCTGATCGTCGCGGTGGCCGCCTTCAACCTGGTGTCCACGCTGGTCATGACAGTCACCGACAAGCGCGCCGACATTGCCATCCTGCGCACGCTGGGCGCCAGCCCGCGCTCGATCATGGGCGTGTTCATGGTGCAGGGGGCCGCGGCCGGCATCATCGGCACGCTGGGCGGCGTGGCCTTCGGGCTGCTGGTGGCATTCAACGTCGACCTCATCGTGCCGGCCATCGAGCGCGCGCTCGGCGTGGCCTTCCTGCCGGGCAGCATCTACCTGATCAGCCGGATGCCCAGCGAGCCGTTGATGACCGACATCCTGCCCGTCGCACTGATCTCGCTGCTGCTGGCCTTCGTGGCCACGCTGTACCCGAGCTGGCGCGCCAGCCGGGTCAACCCGGCGGAAGCCTTGCGCTATGAATGAGGTCGTCCTGCAGTGCGAAGGCTTGCACAAGCGCTTCCGCGAAGGCAGCGGCCAGGACGAACTCGACGTGCAGGTGCTGCGTGGCGTCGACCTGCAGGTGCGTGCCGGCCAGACGCTGGCCATCGTCGGCGCCTCGGGCTCGGGCAAGAGCACGCTGCTGCACCTGCTGGGCGGGCTGGATGCACCCACCTCGGGCCAGGTCGAACTGATGGGCAGGGACTTCGCCACGCTGAATGCGGCCGAACAGGGGCGCTGGCGCAACCGTCACCTCGGCTTCGTCTACCAGTTCCACCACCTGCTGCCGGAGTTCAGCGCGCTGGACAACGTGGCCATGCCACTTCGAATTCGCCGCGAGTCACGCGCGCAGGCGCGCGAGGCGGCACGCCAGGTGCTGGCGCAGGTAGGGCTGGCCGAGCGCGTGGCGCACCATCCTGCCCAGCTGTCCGGCGGCGAACGGCAGCGTGTGGCCATGGCGCGCGCGCTGGTGAGTCAGCCAACCTGCGTGCTGGCCGACGAGCCCACCGGCAACCTCGATGGCGAGACCGCCGACAAGGTCTTCGACCTGATGCTGCAGCTGGCGCGCGACCGCGGCACCTCCTTCGTGCTGGTCACGCACGACCGCGAGCTCGCCGCGCGCTGCGACCACATGCTGACGCTGGTCGGTGGCCGCCTGGCGGGCAGCTGATCACCCCTGGCCGGTGTGCCAGGTGCGGGCTTTCTACAATCGGGCCAGTGAACCTGCTCAACGCCGACCTGCATTGCCATAGCGTCGTCTCCGACGGCACCCTGCAACCGGAAGCCCTGGCCGAACGTGCCTATGCCAATGGCGTGGAACTCTGGTCGCTGACCGACCATGACGAGATCGACGGCCAGCGGCGCGCCGCCACGGCGGCGCGTTCTATCGGCATGGATTACCTCAGCGGCTGCGAGATCTCGGTCAGCTTCGCCGGCATCACCGTGCACATCGTAGGCCTCGGCTTCGATGCGGACGACGACCGGTTGCGCACGGGCCTGGAGGCCACGCGCGGCGGACGCGGCGAACGCGCGCGCGAGATGTCCGACGCGCTGGCCAAGGTGGGCATCAAGGGCAGCTTCGACGGCGCGCTGCGCTACGCCGGCAACCCCGAGTTGATCGCTCGCACGCACTTCGCGCGCTACCTGGTCGAGATTGGCGCTTGCGCCGACATCAACGAGGTCTTCCGCCGTTACCTCACCGAAGGCAAGCCGGGCTACGTGCCGCACCGCTGGGCCGCATTGGGCGATGCGGTGCGCTGGATCACCCAGGCCGGTGGCATGGCGGTGATCGCTCATCCGGGACGCTACAAGTTCACGCCCACCGAGGAGTACGCGCTGTTCACCGAGTTCATCGCGCACGGCGGCCGCGGCGTCGAGGTGGTCACAGGCAGCCACACCACAGCCGAGTACCAGAAGTACGCGGACCTGGCGCTGGAGTTCGGTCTGCTGGCGTCGCGGGGCAGCGACTTCCACTCACCGCGCGAGAGCCACACCGACCTAGGGCGCCTGCCCGACCTGCCGGGCCGGTTGACGCCGGTGTGGTCACAGTTGCAGCACCGCGTGCAGCGTGCCTGAACCTCGGCAGCGCCCGTTATTGGGTGTGGGTCTGATGTTGCTGATGGTCGCCGGCTTCGCCTGCATGGACACCGGCGTGCGCGCACTGGCCGGCGTGCTCCCGGTGCTGTTGATGCTGTGGCTGCGCTATGCCTTCCAGGCCGCGGTGATGGCGCTGTGGCTGCTCCTGATACCCGGCAACAGCTTCCGAGTTGCCCATCCACGCTTCCAGGTGCTGCGCGGGACCTTGCTGCTGGCGACCTCGGCCATGATCTTCTTTGGACTGCAGTACATGCCGGTGCCGGAGCTCACGTCGATCAACATGCTGGCGCCACTGCTGGTCACGCTGCTCGCCGCCTGGCTGCTGCGCGAGCGTGTGTCGCGTCTGCGCTGGCTGCTGGTGTGCGGCGGTCTGCTCGGCGCACTGATCGTCATCCGTCCGGGCAGCGGCGTGTTCGGGCTGGCCGTGCTGTTCCCGCTGGCCGGGGCCTTCACCTACGCCGCCTTCCAGGTGCTGACTTCGCGCATGAGCGCGCTGGACAACCCCTACAGCACCCATTTCTGGACCGGCCTGGTGGGCATGCTGACCGTCACACCGCTGCTGCTGTGGAACGCGCCGGCGATGCTCGATGCGGCCCGCGCCGCAACCGCCACGCAATGGCTGATCCTGACCGCCGTGGCCGCGCTCGGCACCGCCGGCCACCTGCTGTTGATCCTTGCGCTGGGCATGGCGCCGACGGCCACGCTGATGCCCTTCATCTACACGCAGATCCCGATCTCCACCGCCATCAGCTGGCTGGTCTTCGGCCAGTGGCCCGACGCCATCGCTTGGATCGGCATGGCGGTGATCATGGCCTGCGGCGCGGCCGCGGCCTGGCTCAACCTGCGCGGCCGGCCGGGCGCCGCCGCCACGGCGCCGCTGGCGCCGGCGGCCGCGGACTGAAGCGGACCGACAATTGCACCCATGTCGCAATACTTCGAAGTCCACCCCGACAACCCGCAGCCGCGGCTGCTGAAGCAGGCCGCGCAGATCCTGCAGCAAGGCGGTATTGCCGCCGTACCCACCGATTCGAGCTACGCGCTGGTGTGCCGGCTGGACGACAAGGCCGCCGCGCAGGAGTTGCGTCGGCTGCGCCAGGTGGACGACAAGCACCACCTGACACTGCTGTGCCGCGACCTGAGCGAACTGGCCAGCTATGCGCGGGTGGACAACCAGCAGTATCGGCTGCTCAAGCTGGGCACGCCCGGGCCCTACACCTTCATCCTCGAGGCCACAAAGGAGGTGCCGCGCCGGCTGAGCCACCCTTCACGCCGCACCATCGGCCTGCGCGTTCCCGACCACAAGGTGACGCAGGCGCTGCTGGAGATCCTCGGTCAGCCGCTGCTGGGGACGACGCTGATCCTGCCGGGCCAGAGCGAACCGATGAACGACCCGCAACAGATCCGCGAACACTTCCAGAAGACGCTGCAGGCGGTCATCGACGCCGGCGCCTGCCCGATGCAGCCGACCACCGTCATCGACCTGGAAAGCGGCACGCCGACCGTGGTGCGCATCGGCCGCGGCGAACTGGCGCGGCTGGGTCTGAGTCCGCACTGAGTCCGCGCGCCGCGGCATCGGCTCAGGTCGCTGGGGCGCCGCGACCCAGCGCCTCGAGCACCCGCTGCGCATCGAAGCCGGTCTGTGCTTGGCCGCGCACCAGCAGCAATGGCGTGCCCGGTGCGCGCACGGCCTCGAAACGAGCGGCACAGGCTGCATCCTTCTCGATGAAACATTCGCTGAAGGCCACGTCGTGCCGCTGCATCCACTGGCGCGCCACAGTGCAGAAGGCGCAGGTGGTCGACGACAGCATCTGGATGTCGCCCGGCTTGGCCAGTGCGGACAGCTTCTCGCCCAGTCGCGCTTGGCTGTGGCCGGCCCACCACTGCGACGCCGCGCTGACCGCCAGCACCAGCAGCACCAGGCCGAAGATGGAGCGCTGGTTCGTGCGCATCGCCAAGCCGTCAGATGGCGGCCGTGATCACCATCTCCACCTTCCACTGCGGCTTGGCCAGCAGCGCCAGCACGGTGGCGCGCGGCGGCGCCTGCCCGGCCGGCAGCCAGGCTTCCCAGACTTCGTTCATGCCAGCGAAGTCGGCCAGGTCGGACAGGAAGATCTGGCACATAAGGATGCGCGACTTGTCGCTGCCCGCCCGCGCCAGCAGCGCGTCGATGGCGGCCAGCACCTGGCGCGTCTGACCCCGGATGTCCTGGGTGGCGTCGCCGGCCACCTGGCCGGCCAGATAGCACACGCCATGGTGCACCGCCATTTCAGACAGGCGCGTGCCGACATCAAAGCGTTGAACCGTCATTTGTGACCCTTCTTGTGACTGTGGCTGTGCCCGTGGCCATGCGAATGCGCATGCTGCTGGTTGGCGGGATGCTTGATCGTCGGCCCGTGGCTGACCACGGGTCTTGCGCCGATGCGCGATTCGGTACCGGCAAACAGCTTGCGCATGTTCGGCTGGTGGCGCCACAGCAGGAGCAGGCTCATCACACACACCGCCAGCAGCGACGGCGATGCGCCCCAGATGAGCAGCTGGTAGAACGGCGCGAACAGCGCCGCGACGATCGATGCCAGCGACGCATAGCGGAAGAACACTGCGATGATCACCCAGGTCAGCAGCGTGGTCAAGCCCAGCCACGGGTTCAACGCCAGCAGCACGCCTGCCGCAGTGGCCACGCCCTTGCCGCCCTTGAAGCCGAAGAACACCGGCCACAGGTGGCCGGCAAAGGCAGCCAGGCCGACGAAGGACACCGCCAGCTCACCCAGGCCATAGGCCGGCCCGAAAACCAGCGCCAGCATCACCGGCACATAGCCCTTGAGCGCATCGAAGGCCAAGGTCAGGACTGCCGCCAGGCGGTTGCCCGAGCGCAGCACGTTGGTGGCGCCGGGGTTGCCCGATCCGTAGTGGCGGGGGTCGTCCAGCCCCATGCCGCGGCTGATGATGACCGCAAAGGACAGCGAGCCGATCAGATAGGCCGCCAGCACGGCCAGCACGCTGGGCAGGGTTTGCATGCGTCGGTGAGCGATGTCGTGAACCGGGCCCCGAGTTTACGACGCGGCTACAGTGCGCAATCCACCGAGCGTGCCCCGAGCAAGCCACTCAGTACCGCCGGCTCGATGCCCACCAGGTAGCCGCGGCGGCCGCCGTTGATCCAAATGCGCGGCAGTTTCAGCACGCTGGCCTCCACGCACACCGGCAGAGCCTTCTTCGTGCCGAAGGGCGAGGTGCCGCCCACCAGGTAGCCGCTGTGGCGCTGCGCCGCCTCGACGCTGCACGGCTCGACGCTCTTCACGCCCAGCGCACGCGCCAGGTTCTTGGTGCTGACCTGCCGGTCGCCATGCATCAGCACGATCAGCGGCTGGGTCTTGTCGTCCTGCATCACCAGCGTCTTCACCACCGCATGCTCGTCCACACCCAACTGGCGCGCCGATTCGGCGGTGCCGCCGTGCTCCACATAGTCGTAGCGGTGTTCGCTGAAGGCCACGCCATGCCGGCGCAGCCATTGCGTGGCCGGCGTCTCGCTGACGTGGCGTTCCCGTTTTGCCACGGCGCACCTACTGGGCAGGGTCGCGCATCTCCCAGCGGATGCGGTCGATGGCCGCCAGCAGCTCGGGCGACAGCTGGGTTTGCCAGGCGTCGATGTCCTCGTCGAGCTGAGCTTGCGTGGTGATTCCGATGAGGGTGCTGGCCACGCGCCAGTTGCGGTAGCAGAAGGCCAGCGCCAGGCGCGCCGGGGTCAGGCCATGGTCGCGCGCCAGCGCGTTGTAGCGCCGCGCCGCGGCCAGCGCCTCGGCGCGGCCATGGCGTTGCTTGCGCATGCTGGCGAAGATCGCCATGCGCCCGGGCAGGGCCGGATCGTCGAAACCGGCAACGTCGTACTTGCCGCTGAGCAAGCCGAAGGCCAGCGGTGAATAGGCCAGCAGCGACACCTGGCAACGCTGCAGCACCTCGTCCAGACCGTTGTCCACCGAGCGGTTGACCAGGCTGTAGGCGTTCTGCACGCTGGCGATGCGCGGCAGGCCGGCGGCATCGGCCAGGCGAACGAATTCAGCTACACCCCAGGGTGTCTCGTTGCTGACGCCGACATGGCGCACCTTGCCGGCTTGCACCAGCCGCTGCAGCCCGCGCAGTTGCTCGTCGATCGACGTCACCGGCCGGTCGTTCTTCGGGTCGAAATACAGGCTGCCGAACATCGGCACGTTGCGCGTCGGCCAGTGCAGCTGGTACAGGTCGATGACCTCGGTCTGCAGCCGCTTCAGGCTGCCCTCGCAGGAGTCGACGATGTCATCGGCGCTGACGTCGGCACTGCCATTGCGCAGCCACTCGTAGCCGCGCACCGGCCCGGCCGCCTTGGTGGCCAGCACGATGCGCGAGCGCACGCCGGGGCGCCTGGCCAGCCAGTTGCCGATGATGCGTTCGGTATCGCCGTAGCACGCCGCGCTGGGCGGCACCGGGTACATCTCGGCGGTGTCGATGAAATTCACGCCGCGCTGCAGCGCATGATCGAGCAGCCGGTGCGATGCCGCCTCGTCGACCTGCGACTCGCCGAAGGTCATGGTGCCGAGGCAGATGGGGCTGACCTTGAGGTCACTGCGGCCAAGGGTGACGGTGTCCATGGGTGCGCTTCGATGTGCTGACCAGGGCGCGACAGTGTGCCGCAGAAATGCGCCAGTTCGCCCACGCCGCGCTGGTCGGGGAAAATGCCCCCGTGGCGCCCAGCTTACAAATGATGCATCGCCTTGCCCACCCCGCCGTGGCACCTCCACCGTGCGCTGCCGATTTGGGTGCCTACGTGCTGCGCGCTTCGGCATTCGCCCGCGAGGCGGCCCGGCGGGCTCATTCGGATGCCTTCGTGCTGTGCACCCCGGCATTCGTCCTTGGGGCGGCCCGGCGGACTCATGCACGCCGCCTGTGGCCGGCGTCCCCTGATGTCAGCTGCCGCTAGCCGCACCGCCAGCGGCTGGTCGGGCGCGCGCCGGCGCAGGCGCTGGCTGCCGGTACTGCTGGTAGTAGCGGGCCTGCACCTGTTGCTGCTGCTGCTGGCGCAGCGCGCGATGCGCAGCCCGCCAGCGCGACCTGTGCCGGCACAGGCTCCACTGGTGCTGGTATGGGTGCAGCCGCCGACCCCGGCGCCGGCCGCACCGCCACCGCAAGAGCCCCCCGCCCCCAAGGCGGCGCGCCGATCGACCCAGCCGTCGATCAGCGCCGAGCCCGCAGCGGTTCAGGCGACGGCACCGGCCAGCGCAGCCAGCGTGGCCAGCACCGCACCACCAGCGACCCAGGCAACAGCCAGTGCGCCGGCCGGCGGGCTGCTCGACACCGACGCCTCACGCCGCGCCATCCGCGAGGCCGCGCGTCAACGCTCGACTGGAGAGATGGGCGCCCAGGCCACGGGCGAGAGGGCGCCCGTCAGCGACCAGGACAGGATGGGCCAGGAGATCGCGCGTGGCGCACGCGGTGACTGCCTGAAGGGCGAATTCGCCGGCTCGGGCATGGGCCTGCTCAGCCTGCCCTTCTGGCTGATTGCCGAACTGCGCGAGAAGTGCCGGCGCTGAGGACGTTCAGCGGCCGAAGTCGCGCAGCGCTTCGCCCGCGACGCGGCAGATCCGCCATTCGGGCAGCAAGGTCGCGCCCATGCGTTCGTAGAAACGGATCGCGTCGACGTTCCAGTCGAGCACGCTCCATTCGAAGCGGCCATAGCCGCGCTGGTTGGCCAGGCCGGCCAGGTGCGTCAGAAGCGCCTGGCCGACGCCGCCGCTGCGATGCGCCGGCTGCACGTACAGGTCTTCCAGGTACAGCCCGGGCCGGCCCAGGAAGGTGGAGAAATTGGTGAAGAACAGCGCGAAGCCAATCACCTGGCCCTCGCGCTCGGCGACCACCGCTTCGGCTGCCGGTCGATCGTCGAACAGGTGCGGGTGCAGACCCTGCGGCGTGACCTGGACCAGGTGGCTCAGCTTCTCGAAATCAGCCAGTTCGCGGATCAGTCCGACGATGGCCGGCACGTCGCGCGGCTCGGCGGCGCGCAGCAGCGCGCCCGCTTGGGGGTCGGCCATCGTTGCGGCCCGGCCGGGTCAGCGGAACTTGGATTGCGCGATGGTGTGCTCGTCCGGCGGCAACGAGCCGAGGTACTGGGCCAGCATCTTCAATTCCTTGTTGCTGAACTGCTTGACCTGCGCGCTCATGATGGCATTGCCGCGACCAATCTGCGGATTGCCTTCGACCTTGTAGGACTTCAGCGCCGTGAACAGGTAGTCGGGATACTGGCCGGCGATTTTCGGATACGCCCCGTCGATAGGCTTGTTGAATTCCGGCCCATGGCAGGAGGCACAGGCACCCTTGGCCAGCAACGCCGCCACGTCCGGCGGCGGTGCCGGCGTGGCCACCGCGGCCGAGGTCGGTGCCCCGCCATGGGTCGAATAGTAGGCGGCAAGGTCGGCCATGTCCTGCTCGGTCAGCGACGCGGCGACTGCGCGCATCGTGCCGTGCTTGCGCTCGCCCTTCTTGTAGGCATTGAGCGCCGCGGCGATGTACTTGGCGTTCTGTCCCGAAATCGCCGGCACGCGATGCACTTCCGGAAAACTGGATTGGTAGCCGGGAATGCCGTGGCAGCCGATGCAACTCGCATTGAGCGTCGCACCCCGGGCGGCATCGCCTCTGAGCTCCTGGGCCTGGGTCGTGAAGGAGACGCCATACAGGGCGAGCAGCAGGGTGAGCGCAATCTTCATCGGTGGGCTGGCAGTAGGTTGCAACAGAAGGCGAGCCCGCGGCTCGCCTGTTCGATCGGCAAGAATTATACGACCGGCCCTTATACTGGATTCGAATCATCCCCGCGCTTGCTTTCGCATGGCGCAGCCCAGTCCCGAGCCCGATTGCCCCCATGCGCGAAGGCCCGCAGCCAACACAGCCCAATATGCAAGCACCGATCAAGTTCCAAGGCACCGACAACTACATCGCCACCCAAGACCTGATGCTGGCGGTTAACGCGGCGGTCACGTTGAAGCGGCCGCTGCTGGTCAAGGGCGAGCCCGGCACCGGCAAGACCATGCTGGCCGAGGAAGCCGCCACCGCAATGAACATGCCGCTGCTGCAGTGGCACATCAAGAGCACCACCAAGGCGCAGCAGGGGCTGTACGAATACGACGCGGTGAGCCGCCTGCGCGACAGCCAGCTCGGCGACGAGCGCGTCAAGGACATCCACCACTACATCGTCAAGGGCGTGCTGTGGCAGGCCTTCACCGCCGACCAGCCGGTGGCGCTGCTCATCGACGAGATCGACAAGGCCGACATCGAGTTCCCGAACGACCTGCTGCGCGAGATCGACCGCATGGAGTTCTACGTCTACGAGACGCGCGAGCTGATCCGAGCCAAGCACCGGCCGGTGGTGTTCATCACCTCCAACAACGAGAAAGAGCTGCCCGACGCCTTCCTGCGCCGTTGCTTCTTCCACTACATCAAGTTCCCCGATGCCGACACGATGAAGGCCATCGTCGACGTGCACTTCCCTGGGCTGAAGAAGGAGCTGCTGGGCGCGGCGATGAAGACCTTCTACGACGTGCGCAACCTGCCCGGGTTGAAGAAGAAGCCCAGCACCTCGGAGCTGCTCGACTGGCTGAAGCTGCTGGTGGCCGAGGACATCCCGCTCGAGGCGCTGCAGAGCAAGGACGAGAAGGTGGCCGTGCCGCCGCTGGTCGGCGCACTGCTGAAGAACGAGCAGGACGTGACGCTGTTCGAGAAGCTGGTGTTCATGCAAAGGCACAACCGCTGATGGCGTTCCTGCAGCCCGTCAGCCTGAAGGGCCGGCATGCGACGCTGGTGCCGCTGGCGGTGGAACACCTGGCCGGCCTGCAGGATGCAGCGCGCGACGGCGAGTTGTGGAATCTCTGGTACACGCTGATCCCGCCACCGGACAAGATGGCGGCCGAGATCGAGCGCCGCCTGTCGCTGCTCGCCAAGGACTCGATGCTGCCCTTCACGGTACTCGACGCCGACGGGCGGGTGGCCGGCATGACCACCTACATGAACGTCGACGGCGCCAACCGGCGCGTCGAGATCGGCTCCACCTGGTACGCCAGGCGGGTGCAGCGCACGCCGTTGAACACCGAGTGCAAGCTGATGCTGCTGGCGCATGCCTTCGACACGCTGGCCTGCATCGCGGCGGAGTTCCGCACGCACCGCCTGAACACGCAGAGCCGCCGCGCCATCGAGCGCCTGGGTGCGCAACTCGACGGCATGCTGCGCTCGCACCAGATCAGCCCCAACGGCAGCCTTCGCGACACGGCGGTGTACAGCATCATCGCCGCCGAATGGCCCACCGTCCGGGCCCACCTGCAATTCCAGCTCGAACGCCCACGACAGCCCTGACGCGCATCGCGGGCGGCCTTTGACCATGGCCAAGAAGAAGAACCTGACGATCGATACGCTTTGGAAGTTGCAGCGCGCGGGGGCGCCCAGCCTGGCTCCCGACGGCTCGCAGGCGGTTTGCGCACTGAGCAGCCATGCGATGCAGGACAACAAGTCCAGCACTGCGCTGTGGCTGCTGTCCACGCTGGGCGGCGCCGCACGCGCGCTGACACATTGCGGCGACAAGGACAGCCAGCCGCAGTGGTCGCCGAAGGGCGACCTGATCGCCTTCGTCGCCAAGCGCGAGCAGCAGGGCCGCAAGGACGACGTGGCGCAGCTCTACGTCATCGCCCCGGACGGCGGCGAGGCACGGCGCGTCGGCCATGTGTCCACTGGCGTCGAGGCCTTCGCCTGGTTTCCCGACGGCAAGCGCATCGCCTTCATTTCATGGGTCTGGCCCGCGTTGAAGGGCGCTGCCGCGCAGCAAAAGGCCTTCAAGGCCTTCAGGGAGCGCAAGGAAAGCGGCTACGTCACCAGCCAGGCGCAGTACCGCCACTGGGACAGCCACCTGCCGATGGGCCGTGTGCCGCACCTGCTGGTCATGGATATCGGCTCGGGCCGGGTGCGCGACCTGTTCGAAGGCAGCGCCTACGAGCTGGTGCGCAGCGACCCCGACCGCAACGCCTTCGACATCTCGCCCGACGGCAAGCGCATCGTCTTCGCCTTCGACGACGCGGCCGAAAAGCTGGCGGGCAACTGCTTCGCGCTGGCCGAGCTGGAGCTCAAGGGGGGCCGTGTGCGCGAACTGGCGCGCGACGCCGGCTGGGACATGGGCGCGCCGCGCTACAGCCCGGACGGCGAGCGCATCGCCTTCCTGGCCAGCCACCAGGGCCGCAAGCACACCATGCCGGCGCAGCTGTGCGTGTGGGAACGCGAGAGCGGCCGCTGGACCGTGGAAAGCGGCGAATGGGACCATGAACTCCATGCCCCTTTGTTGTGGGAGGAAGACGGCCAATCGCTGCTCTTGACGGCCGAGCAGCAGGGCCGGCAGCACCTGTGGCGCTTCGACCTGCCCGACCGGCGCGCGGAACTGGTGGTGCGCGGCGGCACCGTCAGTGCCTTCGACAAGCGCGCCGGCACGCTGGTGACGCTGGCCGACACTGCGAACCACCCGGCGCGGCTGTGGGCCCACCTGCCGGGTGAGCAGCCGCGCCGCATCGAGAACTTCAACGACCCCGTGCTGGCCGGTGTGGCCCTGGGGCGCCACGAGGAAGTGTGGTTCCGCGGCGCGCTCGGCGACGAGGTGCAGGCGTGGCTGAGCTACCCCCCAGGCTTTGACCCGAAGAAGAAGTACCCGCTACTGCACGTCATCCACGGCGGGCCGCATTCGGCCTCGGGCGACGGCTGGCACTACCGCTGGAACACCGCAGCCTTCGCCGCCCAGGGCTACGTGGTGTGCAGCGTCAACTACCACGGCTCCTCGGGCTTCGGCTACGCCTTCCTGGACAGCATCAGCCACCGCTACGGCCAGCTCGAGCTGCAGGACATCGAGGCCGCCACCGACACGCTGATGAAGCAACCCTGGGCCGACCCGAAGCGCGTCTTCGCTGCCGGTGGCAGCTATGGCGGTTACCTGGTGGCCTGGATGAACGGCCATGCCGAGACCGGCCGCTACCAGGCCTATGTGTGCCATGCCGGCTGCTTCGACTGGACGGCGATGTTCGCCGACGACTCCTACCCGTGGCATGCGCGCGAGTTCGGCGCCTGGTATTGGGACAACCCGGGCAAGGTCAACGAACAGAGCGCGCTGAGCTTCGTGGCCAACATGCGCACGCCCACGCTGGTGGTGCACGGCGCGCTGGATTACCGCGTGCCCGACCAGCAGGGGCTGGCCTACTACAACACGCTGAAGGCGCGCAAGGTCGATGCCCGGCTGCTGTGGTTCCCGGACGAGAACCACTGGGTGCTCAAGCCGCGCAACTCGCGACTGTGGTATGCCGAGTTCTTCGACTGGCTCGCGGCGCACGACCCGGCCTCGCGGCCGCGCAAGCGGCGCTGAGACCGACTCAGGTCGGCTGGGGCGCCTCAGCGGGGGGCACCGCGCTGGCCGCCTCGACCCGGTCGCGGCCCAGCCGCTTGGCGCGGTACAGCGCGTCGTCGGCGCGCACCAGCAGCCGCGCAACATCTTCGGTTGGCCCGGCCCATTCGGCCACACCGATGCTCACCGACAGCGGCACCAGGAGCTCGCCGAGCACCAGCGGCGCGCGCTGCACCGCAAGACGCAATGCTTCTGCCTCGGCCAACGCTTTGGCCAGATTCGACGCCGACAGCAGCACAACGAACTCCTCGCCGCCGAAGCGGGCCAGCCGGTCCTGCGTGCGCAGCGCCTGGGTCATCAGCCGCGCGATGTGCGCCAGCGCGCGGTCGCCGGTGTTGTGGCCATGGCGGTCGTTGACCTCCTTGAAGTGGTCGACATCGATCATCAGCAGGCTGAAGGTGTCGGCCACCCGGCGCCGCTGCCGCGCATGCTGGTCGAGCAGCGCATGCATTGCGCGGCGATTGAAAAGCCCCGTCAGGGGATCGCGACGCGCCAGGTTCTGCAACTGGCCCAGCAACCGTGCCACCACCAGCGCCATCAGCGTGGCATGCATCAGCAGCACCAGCACGATGTAGCTGAGGGCCGAGCCTACGTTCAGCGCGCTGTGCACGTTCATCTCGGTCGACACCGACTCCGGCAGGAACAGCGCGCGCATCGCGCGGCTGCCGAAGCCGGCCGCACCGAGAAGCAGCGGCAGCGCCAGCGCGGTGGGCCAGCGCCATTGCAGGTCGCGCCGCGCATGGCGGCGCAAGTCCAGCGCCATGGCCAGGTACAGCACGGCCAGTACCCCGAAGTTCACGGCTGCCTGCAGCGGTCGCCAGGCGGGGTCGTCGCCCGGCAGCCCGGCCAGCAGCACCAGCGCCAGCAGCATGGCCGGCAGCGTCCAGGACAGCGTGAGGCCAATGAACAGGCGGATGCCGCGGCGCAGCGAAATCGCGCTGCACACACCGACCAGCACCGCCACCAGCGGCGGCGACTGCAGGTTCAGCGCCAGCTGCGACCAGGTGATGGCGCTCAGCGCGGCATAGGCTGCCCAGTGAAGCAGTGCCGCGCGCTCGGCGGCCACGAACCAGGCGCCCAGCCCCCACACCATGGCCGCCACCGACTGGAGCACGGCGATCTGAAGGAAAGCCACCTCGGTGGCTGTCAGCGTCGAAAGCATTGGCAGGAAAGGCGCCGCAGGGAACGCCCGGCTTATAGCACCGCCGTCGCCGCGGCGCATGCGCCGGCCCACACTCCCGGCTATGCTTGCGCACTTGCGCAGGCACCGGCTTGGCTGCCGCGCCGCCCGATGCAAAGGCCGCCGTCATCATGCTGATCAACTTCTTCTACACCCTGCGCGCGGCCAAGCTGCCGGTTTCGGTGAAGGAATACCTGACGCTGCTCGAAGCCATCAAGCTCGGCGTGATCGGCCCTTCGGTCGACGACTTCTACTACCTGGCGCGCACCTCTCTGGTCAAGGACGAGGCGCAGTTCGACAAGTTCGACCGCGCCTTTGCCGCCTATTTCAAGGGCGTGGAGATGCTCGCCGACTTCAGCCAGGACCTGCCGTTGGAATGGTTGCGCAAGAACCTGGAGCTCGAGCTGAGCGCCGAGGAGAAGGCGAAGATCGAGAAGATGGGCTGGGACGAACTGATGGAGACGCTGAAGAAGCGCTTCGAGGAGCAGAAGAAGCGCCACGAAGGCGGCAGCAAGATGATCGGCACCGGCGGCACCAGCCCCTTCGGCGCCTTCGGCTACAACCCGCAGGGCATCCGTATCGGCCAGGACAAGGGCCGCAACAAGAGCGCGGTCAAGGTCTGGGACCAGCGCGCCTACAAGGACTACGACGACACGCTGGAGCTGGGTACGCGCAACATCAAGGTGGCATTGCGGCGGCTGCGGCGCTTCGCGCGCGAGGGCAACGAGTTGGAGCTCGACCTGGACGACACCATCCACAGCACCGCGGCCAATGCCGGCATGCTGGACATCAAGATGGTGCCGGAGCGCCACAACAAGGTGAAGGTGCTGCTGCTGATGGACGTGGGCGGCACGATGGACGAGCATATCCACCGTGTCGAGGAACTTTTCAGTGCCACCAAGACCGAGTTCAAGCACCTGGAGTTCTATTACTTCCACAACTGCGTCTACGACTTCATGTGGAAGAACAACCGCCGCCGCTTCAGTGAGAAGTTCAGCACCTGGGACATCATCCGCAAGTACAACAAGGACTACAAGCTGATCTTCGTCGGCGACGCGACGATGAGTCCCTACGAAATCTTGCAGCCCGGTGGCAGCGTCGAATACAACAACGAGGAGCCCGGCGCCGAATGGCTGCAGCGGCTGACACACGCCTTCCCCAAGTACGCCTGGATCAACCCCGAGCCGATGGGCGTGTGGCAGTACCGGCAGAGCATCGCCGTGATCCAGCAGATCATGAACCAGCGCATGTTTCCGCTGACCTTGCAGGGCCTGGAAGGGGCCATGCGGCTGCTCAGCAAATGAGTTTTCGCGCAGCGCTGCATCTGGCGCTGTGGTTCCTGCTGCTCTCGGCCCTCGCCGGCTGCGCCAGCCTGCCCTTCCAGTCCGATCCGCTCAGGGACACGCCGTTCGAGCCGAAGCGGCCGGCGCAGTTCCGGCTCGACGTGGACGCCCCGGCCGGCCTGAGCGCGCTGCTGCTCAAGCACCTGGACCTGGCCCGGCTGCAGTACGCCGCCGAAGCCGACTCGCTGACGCGCAGCGAGATCGACCGGTTGATCGGCACCGCCTCGGCGCAGGCGCTGTCACTGCTGCAGACGGAAGGCTATTTCAACCCGGTGGTCAAGGTGCAGCGCGTCGAGGACGGCGCCGAGCCCCCGCTGCTGCGCATGACCGTGCTGCCGGGCCCGCGCGCCACCATCGAGCGGCTGACGCTCGAAGTGCAGGGTGGGCTGTACGACGAGCTGGCCGGCGGCGACGCACAGGCCGAGGCGCTGCAACGCGCGCTGCAGACCGAATGGGCGCTGCAGCCCGGCCAACCGTTCACCCAGTCGGCCTGGGACAGTGCCAAGAACCGCGTGCTGGCCACGCTGCGCAGCAATGGCTACCTGGGCGCGCAGTGGGCAGGCACCGCAGCGCAGGTCAATGCCGAGAACAACACCGTGCGCCTGTTCGTGGTGGCCGACAGCGGCGAGCTGTTCCGCATCGGCTCGATCCGCACCGCCGGGCTGCAGCGCTTCGACGAGGAGGCGGTGATTCCGACGGCACGCGAGCTGATCGGCAATCCGGCTACCGAGCAGCTGATCCGCGACGTGCAGGACCGATTGCTCAGCCTGGGCCTGTTCGAGAGCATCATCATCGACGTCGATGCCAACTCGGCCGAGCCGGGCAAGGCCCAGGCGCTGCTGGCGCTGCGTGAACTGCCACTGCAGCAGGCCACCGTCGGTGTCGGCTATGCCGACGACACCGGGTTTCAGATCACGCTGGAGCACACGCACCGGCGCATTCTTGATACACGCTGGGTCATGCACAACAAGCTGCAACTCGGCCAGGAGCAGAACCTGTGGGCCGGCGACCTGATGTCGCACCTGCAGGAGGACGGCTACCGCAACCTGCTGGCCGGCCAGGCCGAGAAGCTGACCACCAACGACGAGACCCGCTACTCCTGGTACGCCCGGGTCGGGCGCACGCGCGACACGCTGCGCGTCTGGCGCCTGATCTATGCCGAGTACACGCGCGCGCTGCTGGAGACGTCGGCCGGCGACAACGACAGCCAGGCGCTGTCCGGCAACTATCACTGGACCTGGCGCGACGTCGACGACCTGCGCACGCCGACCCGCGGCACCGTCTGGTCGCTGCAGGGCGGCGCGGGCGTCACGCGCGGCACGGTCACCTCCTCCGACACCGGCCAGGAGACCGACGGATCCGGCCCTTTCGGCCGGCTGTACGGTCGCGCGCAGGGCTACCTGCCACTGGGTAACAGCTTCTACGGCAGCGCCCGGCTGGAGCTGGGCCAGGTCTTCGTCGGCAAGGCGTTGAGCGTGCCGGACCCGCTGCTGTTCCGCGCCGGCGGCGACGATTCGGTGCGCGGCTATGCCTACCGCTCGCTCGGGCCCGAGATCGACGGCGCCGTCTTCAGCGGCAGCACGCTGCTCACCGCCAGCCTGCAGCTGGCCCGCCCGATCTTGGCCGACCAGCCGGCCTTCCTGTGGGCGCTGTTCGTCGACGCCGGCAACGCCTCCGACGGCTGGAGCAAGATGCGCCCGTTTCTCGGCTACGGCTTCGGAGTGCACTGGCGCAGCCCGGTCGGCCCGCTGCGGGTGGATCTGGCCTATGGCGAAGAGGTGCGCAAGTTCCGCCTGCACTTCAGCGTCGGCGTGGTGTTCTGACGAGTCGCGATGGACGAATCCACCGCCTCCGCCCCTGCACCGGCTGCACCCGCTGCCCCGGACCGGCCGCGGCGCTGGCGACGGCTGCGCGGCCTGGCATTCAGCTTCAGCAGCTACCTGCTCGGTCTGGCGGGCGCGGCGACGCTCGCGGTCGGTGCGTGCTGGTGGCTGCTGTACACCGAGGCCGGCGCGAAATGGCTGTTGCCTCACGTGCCGGGGCTGCAGATCAGCGGAATCCGCGGCAGCCTGCTCGGTGATTTCGCTGCACAACGTGTCGAGCTGCCGCTGCCGGGCGAAGGCATGAGCCTGCGCCTGCAGGACCTGAGCTGGAGCGCCCCGCGCCTGCGGCCGGCGGGCGGTAGCCTGTGGCTGCGCGTGGAGTTGGACACGCTGCGCAGCGTGCGGGTCGACCTTGCCCTGTCCGACGATCCCAGCACCGACACCGAGCCGCCGAAGAGCCTGCAACTGCCGGTGGGCGTGACGGTCAATTCGCTGCGCATCGACGAGTTCCACATCGATGGCATCGACACGCCGCTGCGCCACTTGGGTGCCCGCCTGGAGCTGGGTGCCGAAGGCGGCGCCCTGCACAAGCTGGACAGCCTGCAGCTCGACTGGGACAAGTTGCGCCTGGGCGGCCGCGCCCAGGTGGCTACGACCGACGGCCTGGCCGTGGATGCGGCACTGGACCTGTCCCAGCAACCGGCCGGCACGGGCGAATGGGCGGCCGCGCTGCGCCTGGCCGGCCCGCTGGCCACGCCGCAGCTTCAGGCCACGCTGCGAGCTCAGGGCACCCCGTCGAGGCCACCGCAGACGCTGGATGCCAGTGCCACGCTGCGCCCCTTCGCTGCTTGGCCGCTGGGCGATCTGCAGGCGAGTGCCCGCGCGTTCGACCTGTCGGCGCTGCACAGCGACGCACCGCGCACCGCGCTCGACCTGGATGCTTCCGCACGCACGCAGGGGCTGGACCTGCCGGCCGACATTCAGCTGTCGCTGAACAACCATGACGCCGGCCGGTGGAACGAAGGCCGCCTGCCCTTGCGCACACTGACGCTGCAGCTCAGCGCGCGGCCGGACGACCCCAGCCAGTTGGAGGTGAAGACCTTCGAGGCGGAACTCGGCAGTCCGCGCGCCGGCGCGGGGCGCATCACAGGCAGTGGGCATTGGAACCCGGCGCGCTGGCGTGTCGACGCCCGGTTGTCGGCCTTGCGGCCGACGCTGCTGGACGCCCGCGCGCCCGACATGCGGCTGGACGGCCGGCTGCAGCTCGACGGCAAAGGCTTCGATGGCAGCGCGCCGCACAGTGCACAGGTCGAGCTGCGCGGCAATCTCGACGGCAACCTCCTCGGAAAGGGGCCGGCGCAGCCGGTGCAGGTGCGCCTGGATGCGCGCCTGAACATGCTGCGCATCGAGCTGCGTGAACTGCTGGCGCAAAGCGGCGATGCGCGGGCGACCCTCCATGCCCGGTTGTCGCGGGCCATGCCAGCGGCCGGCTGGGCCGCCAGTGGCCAGGCCACGCTGCGTGAATTCGACCCCCTGCCCTGGTGGCCCGGACCCGAGGATTCGCCGTGGCGGCAGGGCCCGCACCGGCTCAACGCGGCGGCAGACTTCGACCTGCAGTTGCCGGCCGACGTGGGCTCGGCGGCGCAGGCGCTGTCGCGGTTGCGCGGCCGAGCCCAGCTGGGTCTGGAACCCAGCCGACTGGCCGGGGTGCCGCTGAGCGGCAGCTTGGCGCTGCAGACCGCAGCCAACGGCAAGACCACCGGCCAGATGCAGCTCGAGTCCGACGGCAACCGGCTGCACGCCAATGCCCGTCTGGACGGTCTGGCCGAAGGCAGTGGCGACCACTGGGACCTGAAGGCCGAGATGCCGACCCTGAAGAAGCTGCAACCGCTGTGGAAACTGCTGCTCGGCGCAGGCAGCGACGCGCGGCTGGCTGGCAAGCTCAATGCCGAGGCCCGCATCGATGGCCGCTGGCCCGCGCTGAGCACCCAAGGCAAGCTCGACGCCCGCGCGTTACAGCTCGGCGCGCTGGAGCTCAAGCGTGCCGAGGGGCACTGGACCCTGGGCACAGGGGGCGACTCGCCGTTGGATGCGCAGTTGGAACTGACCCAGCTGAGCCATGGCCGGCCGTCGGCCGAGGTCTTGAAGCTGCAACTGAAGGGCACGCTGGTGGCGCACGACCTGGAGCTGCGTGCCGAGTCGAAGGCACTGCCGCCACTGTGGGTGGAGGCGATGCAGAACGCACCCGCCGGCACCGTCGCGAAGCGCACGCTGGCCCACTTCCGCGCGGAAGGCGGCGTGCTCGGCACGGCCGCATCTGGGTTGAAAGGCTGGCGCGGCAAGGTGCGCAAGCTGGAGCTGCGCGGCGACGCCGCGGCCGCTCCGCCCTGGCTGAACCTGGCCGAGTTCGGCATGGAACTGCTGTGGACCGACGGCCCGTTCCGGCTCAAGGCCGATGCCGGGCGCGCCGAGTTGCTGGGCGCTGGCCTGAGCTGGAGCCGCGTCGCCTGGTCCGCCGCCGACGAGGACCGCGCGCCGGCCCGGCTGGATGCCGAAGCGCGACTCGAGCCACTGGACATTGCGCCGCTACTCAAGCGGGCTCAGCCCGGCTTCGGCTGGGGCGGCGACCTGCGCCTGGGCGGGCAACTGATGATGCAGAGCTCGCCCTCCTTCAGCGCCGACGTGGTCATCGAGCGCAGCTCGGGAGACCTGACGGTGACCGACGATTCGGGCACGCGCGCACTGGGCCTGTCGGACCTGCGCATCGGCCTGAACGCACGTGACGGCACCTGGAGCTTCAGCACCGGTCTGGCAGGCAAGACGCTGGGCCAGGCCGCCGGCGCAGTGGTGGTGCGCAGCACCCCCAAGGCCATCTGGCCGGCGGCCGACGCGCCGCTGCAAGGCGTATTGGAGTTGCAGATCGCCGACCTGGGCGTGTGGGGCCCCTGGCTGCCGGCCGGTTGGCGCCTGACCGGCGCCATGCATGCCAGCGCCTCGCTCGGCGGCCGCTTCGGCGCGCTCGAATACGAAGGCACGCTCGACGGCAAGGGCATCGGCGTGCGCAACGTGCTGCAAGGCGTGGATGTGCGCGACGGCGACTTCGCCATCGCGCTGCTCGGCGACAGTGCGCGCATCGAGCGCTTCAGCGCCAACGCCGGCAGCGGCAAGCTCAGCCTGCGCGGCGACGCCAGCCTGGGCGCCAACCCGCGTGCCGAACTGAACCTGGCGCTCGAGCGCTTCCAGCTGCTTGGCCGCGTCGACCGGCGCATCGTCGCCAGCGGCGAAGCCACCTTGAAGCTGGCTCGCGACACATTGGCACTGAACGGCAATTTCCAAGTCGATGAAGGCCTGATCGACTTCAGCCGCAGCGACGCACCGACCCTCTCAGACGACGTGCAGGTCAAGCGCGGCAATGCCGAGGATTTCAAGCTGGCCAGCCTCAGCCCCGCCGAGGCTGAGGCCAATGCGGCGCGCGCACGCCGCGCCACGCTCGACTTGCGCGTGGATCTGGGCGAGAAGCTGCGCCTCCGCGGCCAGGGGCTGGACGCCGGGCTGCGCGGCGAGTTGCGGCTGACGGCGCCGCAAGGCCGGCTGCGCGTGGACGGCAGCGTGCGCACTGTCGACGGCACCTACCGCGCCTACCGGCAGCGGCTGAACATCGAGCGCGGTGTGCTCACCTTCAACGGCCCCATCGAGAACCCGCAGCTCGACATCGAAGCCATCCGCCCGAACCTGGACGTGCGCGTCGGCGTGGCCGTCACCGGCACGGTGCTGGTGCCGCGCGTGCGCCTGTTCTCCGAACCCGACATGTCCGACGCCGACAAGCTGAGCTGGCTGCTGCGCGGCCGCGCCAGCGAAGGCCCGGGCTCCGGCGACACCGCGCTGCTGCAGGCTGCCGCGATGGCGCTGATCTCCGGCGACGAACCGAGCGTGCTCGATCAGCTGTTCAACGTCATCGGCCTGGACGACCTGTCGGTACGGCAGAGCGGCGACGCCAGCGGCGGCGCCATCGTCTCGGTGGGCAAGCAGCTGTCGCGCAACTGGTACGTGGGCTACGAGCGCGGCCTGAACGCCACCACCGGCAACTGGCAGCTGATCTACCGCATCGCGCAGCGCTTCACCATCCGCGCGCAGTCGGGTGAATCGAACTCGATCGAGCTGATCTGGAGCTGGCGCTGGAACTGAAGAAGGCCCATGCCAGAATCGCGGCCGCTCCCGCCGTAGTTCAATGGATAGAACGGGCGCCTCCTAAGCGCCAGATACAGGTTCGATTCCTGTCGGTGGGACCACAGGCAAGGTCTTGCCTCTTCACTTCTGCCGCAACGCCCGCGACAGCAGCACCACCGGCAGCAGCCCCACCACCACGATGGCCAGCGACGGCAGCGCCGCCTCGCCCAGACGCTCGTCGCGCGCCAGGTTGTAGGCAACCACTGCCAGTGTGTCGCTGCCGAAGGGGCGCAGCACCAGCGTCGCCGGCAACTCCTTCATCACGTCAACGAAGACCAGCAGCGCTGCGGCCAGTGCCGAGCGGCGCAGCAGCGGCAGGTGCAGCTGCACGAAGACGCGCCGCGGCGTCGCGCCGAGCAGCCGGGCGGTGTCGTCGATGCTGCGCGGCACGCGCGCCAGGCCGGCTTCCACCGACTGCAGCGCCACCGCCGAGAAGCGCACCAGGTAGGCATACATCAGACCGAACACGGTACCGGTGACCCACAGGCTCAGGCCTGCTTCGGGCCAGCGTTGCTGCAGCCAGGCCAGCGGCAGCAGGATGCCAACCGCGATCACCGCACCGGGCACCGCATAGCCCAGCGACACCACGCGCGTCAGCAGCGCCAGCATGCTGAAGCCTGGCGCTTGGCCACGGCGTTGCGCCACGCCAAGCGCCAGCGCTAGCAGCGTGGCAGCCAGTGCCGCCAGCGCCGCCAGGCGCAGGCTGGCCAGCGACCATTCGGCAAAGCGCTGCAGCGGCAGGCCGAACTCGGAGCCAGCCGCCTCGACCCAGAGCATGCGCAGCAGCCAGGCCACCGGCAGCACGAAGCCGAAGCCCACCGGCAGCGCACACAGCAGCCAGGCCGCAACGGCCACCCTGCCCTGAAGCGCCACCGGCCGGGCCTCGCTGCTCTGCGCGGCCCGGCCGGCGGAAAAGCGCAGACGGCGCTGCGCGCGACGCTCCGCGGCCAGCAGCAGCGCCACCGCCAACAACAGCAGGGAGGCCAACTGTGCCGCGGCGATTCGGTCGTTCATCACCAGCCAGGCCTTGTAGATGCCGGTGCTGAAGGTGCTGAGGCCGAAGTACGCGCCGACGCCATAGTCGGCCAGGGTTTCCATCAGCGCCAGAGCCACACCGGCGGCGATGGCCGGGCGCGCCAGCGGCAGCGCCACCTGCAGCACGCGACGGCGCAGCGGTGCGCCGAGCAGCCGTGCGGCTTCCATCATCTGCACGCCGCGCTCGGCCAGCGCGGTGCGCGTCAACAGGTAGACGTAGGGGTACAGACAAAGCACGAACAGGATCACCGCGCCCCACAGGCTGCGCACGTCGGGCCACAACGGACCGCTCACGCCGAGGGCTTGGCGAAGTGCCGTCTGCAACGGGCTGCTGAACTGCAGCGCGTCGGTCCAGGCATAGGCCAGCACGTAGGCCGGCATGGCCAGCGGCAGCAACAAGGCCCATTCGAAGACGCGCCGGCCGGGGAAGTCGAACAGGCTCACCGCCGCGGCGCAGCCGGTGCCCAGCAACATCACGCCCACGCCAACGCCCAGCGCCAACGCCGCCGTCTGCAGCACATAGCCCGGCAGCACCGTGCCGGCCTGGTGCGACAAGGTCGCCAGTGCGGTGGCATCCAGCGCCAGCCATGCGCCAAGCACACCCAGCACCGGCAGCGCCAGCAACAGGCACAGCGCGCTCAGTAGCGTGCGCATTGCCAGTAGCCGGTCCGCCGACCCGAGCAAAGGGACTGCGAAATGCGAACCATGCTCATTTCCATAAGTCGAATTATGATGGCGGCATGTATCTGAGCCTTGAATCCGTGGGCGTGCGCTATGCCGGTGGCCGAGCCGGGCATGCCGCGGTGGAAGGCGTGACGCTGGGCTTGGCGGCTGGGCAGATCGGTGTGCTGATCGGCCCGTCGGGCTGCGGCAAGACCACGCTGCTTCGCGCGGTGGCCGGGCTGGAGCCGCTGGCCGGCGGCCGCATCCGCATGGACGGCCAGGTGCTGGGCGATGCCGCTGGCGGCGTGCAGGTGCTACCCGAAAACCGCCGCATCGGCATGGTCTTCCAGGACTACGCGCTGTTCCCGCACCTGAGCGTGGCCGACAACGTGGCCTTCGGCGTGCAGGACCTGCCGCGGGCCGAACGTGCGGCACGGGTGCAGCAAATGCTCGACCTGGTCGGCCTGGCGCATGCGGCGAAGCGCGCGCCGCACCAGTTGTCGGGCGGGCAGCAGCAGCGCATCGCACTGGCCCGGGCGCTGGCGCCTGCACCGCGCCTGCTGCTGCTTGACGAGCCCTTCTCCAACCTGGACGTCGATCTGCGCGAGCGCCTGGCACACGAGGTGCGCGGCATCCTCAAGGACACCGGTACCACCGCGCTGTTCGTCACCCACGACCAGCTGGAGGCCTTTGCACTAGGCGACGTCATCGGCGTGATGCAGCGCGGGCGGCTGGAACAGTGGGACGACGCCTATGCGCTGTACCACCGGCCGGCGACACGCTTCGTGGCCCAGTTCATCGGCCACGGCGTGTTCACCCCGGCGCACATCGACCGCGCAGCGGCCGCCGACCTGGGCGGCTGTGTGCAGACCGCGCTCGGCGCGCTGGAGGACCTGCAGGAATGCCCGCTGCCCGAGGCCTACCCCGGCGGCGACTGCGATGTGCTGCTGCGCGCCGACGATATCGTGCACGACGACCTCAGCCCGGTGAAGGCGCGCATCGAGCGCAAGGCCTTCCGCGGCTCGGAGTTCCTGTACACGCTGCGCCTGGCCAGCGGCGAGCAGGTGCTGGCCCACGTACCCTCGCACCACGACCACCAGGTCGGCGAATGGATCGGCATCCGTGCCGAGGTCGACCACGTGGTCACCTTCGCCCGCGAGCCCCGATAACACCCCCGGGCGTGCAACTTTCACCCCCGCCTCACACTCTGAGCGGTGCCGGGTTTTATACTGGTATGGAAGTTGTATGAGCCATCCTGGAGCACGCATGAACGCCAAACTGAGGGTCGCCGGAATGATCGCGCTGGGCGCGCTGGCCGGCGCCCTGGCCACGATCCAGTTGCAGGCCTTTGCTCGCAACGCCGCGGCGCCGCTGCCGCTGGAGGAATTGCAGCAACTGGCCGCGGTCTTCGGCATGGTCAAGAGTGACTATGTCGAGACGGTGGACGAGAAGAAGCTTATTGGTGACGCCATCTCCGGCATGGTCGCCGGGCTGGACCCGCATTCCCAGTATTTCGACAAGAAGACGCTGAAGGAATTCCGCGAGCAGACCGGTGGGCGCTTCGTCGGCGTGGGCATCGAGATCGGCATGGAAGACGGCCTGGTCAAGGTGCAGTCGCCGATCGAAGGCTCGCCGGCCTTCCGCGCCGGCATCAAGTCGGGTGACCTGATCACCCGCATCGACGAAACCCCTGTCAAGGGTCTGACCATGGACCAGGCCGTCAAGCGCATGCGCGGCGAGCCCAACACCAAGGTCTCGCTGACCATCTTCCGCAAGAGCGAGAACCGCAGCTTCCCGGTGGTCATCACGCGCGAGGAAATCCGCATCCAGAGCGTGCGCGCCAAGATGCTCGAACCCGGCTACGCCTGGCTGCGCGTCAGCCAGTTCCAGGACCGCACCGTCGACGATTTCGTGCGCAAGCTCGAAGAGCTCTACAAGCAGGACCCCAACCTGAAGGGCTTGGTGCTCGATCTGCGCAACGACCCGGGCGGCCTGCTCGACGCGGCGGTGGCCATCTCGGCAGCCTTCCTGCCGGAAAACGTGGTCGTCGTCACCACCAACGGGCAGATCGCCGAATCGAAGGCCACCTTCAAGGCCGCGCCGGAGTACTACGCGCGCCGCGCCGGCAACGACCCGTTGAAACGCCTGCCCGCCGCGGTGAAGACCGTGCCGCTGGTGGTGCTGGTCAACGAAGGCTCGGCCTCCGCCAGCGAAATCGTTGCCGGGGCGCTGCAGGACCACAAGCGCGCCACCATCATGGGCGCGCAGACCTTCGGCAAGGGCTCGGTACAGACGGTGCGTCCGCTGTCGGCGGACACTGCGCTGAAGATCACCACCGCGCGCTACTACACGCCGTCGGGCAAGGCCATCCAGGCCAAGGGCGTGGTGCCCGACATCTGGCTGGACGAAACCGCTGACGGCAACGTCTTTGCCGCGCTGCGCATGCGCGAGGCCGACCTGCAGAAACACCTGACCGGCGCCGACGAGAAGAAGGACGAGGCCCGCTCCAAGGCCCGCGAGGACGCGCGCATGAAGCTCGAGGAACAGCTGGCCAAGCAGAAGGATCCGCCGAAGCCGCTGCCAGAATTCGGCACCAGTGACGATTTCCAGCTGACCCAGGCACTGAACCATCTGAGCAAGCGCCCGGTCATCGTCAGCAAGACCGCCACCGAGCGCAAGGCCGAGGCCGAAGTCAACTGAAGCCAGAGCGTCCAGCCAAGCCAAGGCCCGCCTCGTGCGGGCCTTGTGCCTTGAGGCCGGGCTATGCTGTCACCATGGACGACCGCCAGCTGTTGCGCTATTCGCGCCACATCCTGCTCGATGAACTGGGCATCGAAGGCCAGCGCATGCTGCTCGCCGCCAGCGCGCTGGTCATCGGCGCCGGCGGCCTGGGCTCGCCTGTCGCGCTGTACCTGGGCACCGCCGGCGTGGGCCGCATCACGCTCGTTGACCATGATGTGGTCGACCTGACCAACCTGCAGCGACAGATCGCGCACCCGCTCGCGCGCGTGGGCCAGCCCAAGGCCGAGTCGGCGCGGTTGAGCATCCAGGCCATCAACCCGGACGTGGAGGTCATTGCCAGGGTCGAACGAGCCGACGCGGCGCTGCTGGACAAGCTGGTGGCCGAAGCGGATGTGGTGCTGGACTGCAGCGACAACTTTGCCACCCGCCATGCAGTGAACGCGGCTTGCGTAGCCCACCGACGGCCGCTGGTATCGGGCGCGGCGGTCGGCTTCGACGCGCAGATCGCGGTCTACGACACCCGCCATGAACGCGCCCCCTGCTACGCCTGCGTCTTCCCGGCCGAGGCTACGGTGCAGGAAACCGCCTGCGCGACGATGGGGGTGTTCGCGCCGTTGGTCGGCATCATCGGCAGCATGCAGGCGGCCGAGGCCTTGAAGCTGCTGGCCGGCATCGGCACCTCGCTGGCAGGCCGGCTGCAGATGCTGGACGCACGCAGCATGGAATGGACGCAGATCGGCGTGCAGCGTGCCCACGAGTGCCCGGTGTGCGCGCCCAGTCGTGGCGGATGACCGCGCTGGCCACGCCACAACGCCCATTTCCGGCACGCAGGCACGCTAAGCTGCGCGCCTTGACGAAGCGAGAACCCATGGACGCCAAGCGCAACGACCTGACTGCACGCAACTTCGCCACGGCCGAGGAGGACGTTCAATCCGTACCGCCGGCCTCGCGCTACAGCGGGCCCGAAAGTGCCTATCGCCTGGCCTTCACCGACGTGGAGTTCCTGTTGCAGGACGAACTGCGGCCGGTGCGCATGCAACTGGAGCTGCTGAAGCCCGAGATGGTGCAGAAGCGCCTGGGCATCGAATCCACCATCGTCATCTTCGGCAGCGCACGGATCCCTACTCCGGAGGCCGCCGCACAGCAGCTGTCGCAGGCCCGTGCTTCGGACGATGCGGCCGGGATCCGCCGTGCGGAGGTGCAGGTGCGGATGAGTCGCTACTACGACGCCGCGCGCGAGTTCGCTGCGCTGGTGACGACACGCTCACGCCGCCACGACACGCCGATCTATGTGGTCACCGGCGGCGGCCCCGGCATCATGGAAGCCGGCAACCGCGGCGCACACGAAGTGGGCGGCGAGAGCATCGGCCTGAACATCGTGCTGCCGCACGAACAGGCGCCCAACGACTACATCACGCCCGAGCTGTGCTTCCAGTTCCACTACTTCGGGCTGCGCAAGATGCACTTCCTGATGCGCAGCATCGCGCTGGTGTGCTTCCCGGGCGGCTTCGGCACGCTGGACGAGTTGTTCGAAGTGATGACGCTGGTCCAGACCGGCAAGTGCCGCAGGCGCCCGATCCTGCTCTTCGGCCGTGACTTCTGGTCGCGGCTGATCAATTTCGAGTTGCTTGTCGACACCGGCATGATCAGCCCGGACGACGTCAGCCTGTTTCACTACGTCGAAAGCGCGGAGGAGGCCTGGGCGCTGCTCGAGCGCGAGTACGGCTTCGACCTGCCTGCCACGCAGACCGGCGACCTGGCTTTGGACATCTAGGTCGATGCCAGCGACGCCGCAGGTCAGCCTGATTGGCGCCCCCACCGACATCGGCGCCGGCGACCGCGGCGCCGGCATGGGCCCGGAGGCGCTGCGCGTCGCCGGCCTGCACGATGCGCTGCGCCAGCACGGCATCGAGGTGCTGGACCGCGGCAACCTGATCGGCCCGGCCAACCCCTGGCTGCCGGCGCAGCACGGATACCGCCATCTGGACGAGGTGGTCGCCTGGAACCAGGGCGTGCACGACGCGGTGCTGGCCGAACTGCGCCTCGGCCGCTTGCCTATCCTGCTGGGTGGCGACCATTGCCTGGCCATCGGCTCCGTCGGCGCCGTGGCGCGCCACTGCCGCGAAGCCGGCAAGAAGCTGCGCGTGCTGTGGCTGGACGCGCATGCCGACTTCAACACGAGCGTGCTCACGCCCAGCGGCAACTTGCACGGCATGCCGGTGGCCTGCCTGTGCGGGCACGGCCCGCAGCCGCTGCTGGAAATCGGCGGCCAGGTGCCGGCGCTCAACCCCAAGTGGATCCGCCAGATCGGCATCCGCAGTGTCGATGCCGGCGAAAAGCGGCTGGTGCACCAGGTGGGGCTGGAGGTCTTCGACATGCGCTACATCGACGAGATGGGCATGCGCCATGCCATGGAGCTGGCACTGGCCACGCTGGACGCGAACACCCACCTTCACGTCAGCTTCGACGTCGACTTCCTCGACCCGCCGATCGCCCCCGGGGTAGGCACCACCGTGCCCGGCGGGCCGACCTACCGGGAGGCGCAGCTGTGCATGGAAATGATCGCCGACACGGGCCGCATGGCCAGCCTGGACGTGATGGAGCTGAACCCGGCGCTGGACCTGCGCAACCAGACCGCCAAGGTGGCGGTGGACCTGATCGAGAGCCTGTTCGGCAAGAGCACGCTGATGCGGGCTTGAACACAACACCATGAAACGACTCTGCCTCGCCCTGCTGGCTCTTTGTCTGGCCGCCTGCACCGGCCTGCCCGCTGGCGTGCAGCCAGTGTCTGGCTTCCAAGGCGAGCGCTACCTCGGCCGCTGGTACGAGATCGCGCGTCTGGACCACAGCTTCGAGCGCGGCATGTCGCGGGTGACCGCCGAATACCTGAAGCGCGACGACGGCGGGCTCGATGTGATCAACCGCGGCTACCTGGCCGACAGCAAGGCCTGGAAGGAGGCGCGCGGCAAGGCCTACTTCGTCGAGGGCACCGACAAGGGCTATCTGAAGGTTTCCTTCTTTGGCCCCTTGTACGGCAGCTACGTGGTCTTCGAGCTCGACCGCCAGGACTACCGCTACGCGCTGGTGGCCGGACCCGACCGCTCCTACCTGTGGCTGCTGGCGCGCAGCCCGACGCTGGACACCGCCACGCGCGACCGTCTGGTGGCGCGTGCCGCGGCCGCCGGCTTCGATACCTCAAAGCTGATCTTCGTCGACCACAGCCCGCTGCCATGAGCACCGTCTTTGAGAAACTGCTGTCCGGCGAATGGCCCTGCGCCAAGGTCTACGAGGACGAATGGGTCTTCGCCTTCATGGACGCCGGCCAGGTCAACGACGGCCATGTCATCGTGGCCACCAGGGCACCCCGCGAGACGCTGATGGACTGCACAGAAGACGAGGCTGCCGCGCTGATGCGCGCCGCGCGGCGCATCGCCATCGCGGTGCAGGCGGCGTTTGCTCCCGAGGGCATCACCGTGCTGCAGGCGAATCGTGCGGCGGGCTGGCAAACGGTGCCGCACCTGCACCTGCATGTGCTGCCGCGCTTCGCAGGCGACGGCGTCGAGCTGACCTGGCCGCGCAAGGGACCGGGCATTGAACGGCTGCGCGAACTGGCGGCGCGGCTGCGGCTGTAGCCGCACGCATCCTTCAAGATGAGGAAGTCGATGCCGGCCTGCGCAGCGTAGCATCGGCTCCACCCACCCTGGAGGCCACAGCATGGCCGACTATCTGCAGGACCTCGACGAGGTCCGCGCGCTCATCCAGCTCTACATCGACGGCGCCAACGGCGACGTCACCAAGCTGAAGAAGGCCTTCCACGCGGATGCACACATGATCGGCCATGTCGGGCCGATGGACACCCACATACGCATCAGCGGCTTCTTCGACATGGTGCAGGCCCAGCCGGGCCTGGCCGGGCCGCGCTACAAGGCCATCGTGCGCTCGATTGACCTCAGCGGCGATGCCGGCGTCGCCGTGCTCGTGGAAACCGACTACCTGGGCTGCGACTTCGTCGACTACTTTTCGGTCGCGCGCATCGACGGACGCTGGTAGATCACCAAAAAGACCTACGCACACACCAGCGGACAGCCGCCGTCCAAGTGACGCGGCTGCCGTGCTGCGGCGCTCAGTAGCGCTGCGGCACGATCATGTCCTGCGGCACCGGGTGGCGCACGTAGTCCTCGTGGCGCTCGCGCGGCGGCAGCACGACCGGATCACGCTCCACTTCCTGGTAGGGCATGTGATCGAGCAGGTGGGCGATGCAGTTCAGCCGCGCCTTCTTCTTGTCGTCGGCCTGCACCACCCACCACGGCGCCTCGGCAATGTGCGTGCGTTCGAGCATGATCTCCTTGGCCTTGGTGTAGTCCTCCCAGCGGCGGCGCGACTCCAGATCCATCGGGCTGAGCTTCCACTGCTTCAGCGGGTCGTGGATGCGGCCCAGGAAACGCAGGTGCTGCTCCTCGTCGGAGATCGAGAACCAGTACTTGATCAGCTGGATGCCGCTGCGCACCAGCATGCGCTCGAATTCCGGCACCGAGCGGAAGAACTCCTCGTACTGCGCGTCGTTGCAGAAGCCCATCACCCGCTCGACGCCGGCGCGGTTGTACCAGCTGCGGTCGAACAGCACCATCTCGCCGGCCGCCGGCAGGTGCGTGGCATAGCGCTGGAAGTACCACTGCGTGCGCTCGCGGTCGTTGGGCGCGGGCAGCGCGCTGACGCGGCACACGCGCGGGTTCAGTCGCTGCGTGATGCGCTTGATGACACCGCCCTTGCCGGCGGCGTCGCGGCCTTCGAACAGGATCACCACCTTGTGGCCGGTGTGCTGCACCCAGTCCTGCAGCTTGACCAGCTCGCGCTGCAGGCGGAACAGCTCGCGGAAGTAGCTGCGCCGCGCCTCGCGGTCGGGCGCTGACGTGTCGCCGGTCAGGGTGGCTGCCACCGCGTCGACGTTGCGGTCCTCCAGCTCCAGCTCCAGTTCCTCGTCGTAGCTGTCCTCCAGATCGGCCTGGATGCGGCGCAGCAGTTCGTCGTCGTTCAGATTCAAGCTCGCTCCTTGCGCGCTGAGCGCACGACCGGCCAGCTTAGGGCCGGCACATGGCGGATCCGTGACAGCCGGCCTGCGGCTATCCTTGCCGCCCCGCCCATGGCCAGCATCCACATCACGGACATCGAAGCGGCCATCAACTGGTGGCGCGAGCGCTCGCCATCACCCGACGGGCTGCGCGCCTGCGACGAGGTGCTGGCGCTGGCCGAGGTCTATGCGCTGATGGTCTACTACCGCGAGCCCGTTTGCGACGAGGCCACGATGCCGCAGGCCGCCCGGCAGGCCTGGCTGGCCTGGTATGCGTCGACGCCCGATGCGCCGTGCATCGCCATCTGTTCCACCTCGCAGGGCGATGCCGAATGCAAGGGCTGCGGCCGCAGCTTCGAGGAGGTGCAGCACTGGCAGGCCTACAGCCCGGCCGAGAAGCGCGCGGTGTGGCGGCGCATCACGCTCGAAGCGCGGGCCTGGCGCTTCAACCGCTATGCCGAACGCGCGCGCCTGGCCAGCGGCGCCGACCACCCGGGGCCCGACAGCTTCGGCGTGCCTGCCGGCACGGGCTCGACATGAGCGCGACGATCTCGGCGGGCGCCCCCTTGACGTGGCGCGATTCGGCCGCGCGCATCCTGCCGCTGGCCTGGCCGGTGTTCATCGCCCAGCTGGCGGTCATCGCCTTCGGCACGCTGGACACGCTGCTGGTGGCGCGCTATGCGGCACTCGACCTGGCGGCGCTGGCGGTGGGCTCGGCCGCGTACATCACGGTGTTCATCGGCTTTATGGGCGTGGTGGTGGCGGCCGGGCCGATCGTCGGCCAGTTCTTCGGCGCCAAGAAGCTGCCCGAGGCCGGCCACCAGCTGCACCAGGCGGGCTGGCTGGCACTGGGGCTGTCGGTGATCGGCTGCACGCTGCTGGTCTTCCCCTGGCCCTTCATGGCGCTGTCGCAGGCCGCTCCCGAGGTCGAGACCAAGGTGCGCCAGTACCTGCTGGCGCTGGCCTTCGCGTTGCCGGCGGCGCTGCTCTTTGCCGCCTACCGCGGCTTCAACAACGCGGTGTCGCGGCCCAAGGCGGTGATGGTCATCCAGTTGGCCGGCCTGGGGCTGAAGCTGCCGCTGTCGGCGGCGCTGGTGTTCGGCGTGTCGGCGCTGGGCATTCCCGAGCTGGGTGTGATGGGCTGTGGCATCGCCACCGCCATCGCCATGTGGGCGCAGGTGCTGGCCGGCCTGTGGGTGTTGAAGCGCGACCGCTTCTATGCGCCCTTCGCGCTCGGCGGCGCTGGGCTGCGGCCGCCCGACCGGCGGGCCCTTGGCGCGCAACTGCGCCTGGGCGTGCCGATGGGCCTGTCGATCCTGATCGAGGTCACCGGCTTCGCCTTCATGGCCATCTTCATCGTGCGCCTGGGCGCCACGCCGGTGGCCGGCCACCAGCTGGCGGCGAACCTGGTGTCGGTGCTGTTCATGCTGCCGCTGGCGCTGGGCAATGCCACCGGCACGCTGGTGGCGCAGCGCATCGGCGCGCGCGACCTGCTGGCCGCGCGGCGCATCGGCTGGCATGGCCTGCAGATCGGCATGTGCCTGGCGGCGCTGGTCGGTGTGCTGATCTACGCGCTGCGCCACAGCGTGGTGCGGCTGTACACCGACGATGCCGCGGTCATCGCCGCGGCGCTGCCGCTGCTGGCCTGGGTGGCGCTGTTCCACACCGCCGACGCGGCGCAGTGCGTGGCCTCCTTTGTGCTGCGTGCCTACCGGATCGCCACGATCCCGATGTTCATCTTTGCCATGTCGCTTTGGGGCGTGGGCCTGGGCGGCGGCTACCTGCTGGCCTTCGACGTGACCGGCCTGACGCCGGACGCGCTGCGCGGCGCGCCCGGCTTCTGGACGGCGTCCACCGCCGGGCTGGTGCTGGCCGCGCTGGGGCTGTCGGGGCTGCTGTGGGGGGTGCTGCGCTACCAGGCGCGGACCGAGGCGACTACTGCAGGCTGAGCACTGCGATGCCATCTCGACGTGGCAAAGCCACATTCGCTCGAGAGTCTGGAATCAAGGCGGGGGGCAGGTCTTCGCTGTTCAGCCTGCCTGCGTCAGTCCTGCAGCGCCAGCATCTCCCGCCATGCCGCCGGCAGCGGCGCGCGCAGCCGGGAGGTCCAAACCGCCTCATGGCGCTGCCAGACGACGCCCAACGCGATGATGCCCAGGCCGATCAGGCTCAGCGCGAACGGCAGCACTAGGCTGTCGGGGAACAGCGCGAACGCCAGATGGCCCAGATAGGCCGCTACGCCGAGCGCGCCGAACACCGTCCACACCCGCTGGCCGATCACGGCACCGAACAGGATCATCGCGACGTTGAGGGCGCAATAGCCCAACCGGCTCCATTCGCTGCTGGCATCCATCGCCGTCAGCGCGTCCCAGGCCGAGGCCACGCCGAACAGGTGCAGCCAGCAGCCGTAGTCGGCCCCTGAACCATCGGAATCGCGGCTGCGCAGGTCGATCCACAGCGCCAGCGCCACCATGCCCAGGCCGAAGACCAGCGTGATGGTGCGCCTCAGCGCTCACTGCGCGTCCCACAACACAGCGATCGCGTCGGCCGCCTGCGGACCCTGCAGGCCCGACGGCGGCAATTCGCCCTGGGCGTGCAACACCAGCATCGCCACCAGGTCCATGCTGATGTACCAGAGGGTCAGCGCCACAGGCATCACCAGGAACGGCAGCCGCCAGCGCCACAGTGCCACAGCGGCCACCGCGAGCGTGGCCAGTTCCATCAGCAGCCAGCGCCAGTCGACGATGCGGTGATATTCGCGCAGCGGCGTCTTTTCGTCGGGCCACAGGCCCAACAGCAACTGCAGTCCGTACACGGCCATGGGCACCAACGCCAGCGTGGCCGTGATGCCGGCCGGGATGGGCAGCCGCTTGGTGTACAGCAGCCAGTGCGTCACCGCCCACAAGCCGGCCAAGTAGGCCAACGCGATGGCCAGCAGGCCGCCGCCGCCGAAGCGCTCCCAGCCCAGCGTCATGAACAGCGTCATCGCGCCGATGGCGATCATGCCGCCCAGGTAGTACAGCACGTGGGTGAACTTGAAGCGCACGGCCTCGTGCGCCGGCCGGTCGACGCGGCCCGGCGCCTCGGCAGGCGCCGGCGGCGCCAATGCCGCCGCACCGGCCGCGCGCGCCTGCAGGAAGGCCGCAGCGGTTGCACCTGCGCCGGTTGCAGCAGCCCGACCTCGCGGGCTGCCTACAGCGTGGGGCCGAGGTCGATGCGGTCGGTCGTCATGGCGCTTACGCTCGGCCAGCCGGCACACGCCGGCATTGCCGTAGGTCTGGCAGTCACGCGGTGACCTGCAGCGATCGCGGGCGGCACCCAAAAGCGCGAGCCCAGTTGGTGCAGGCAGTCTCCTTGCTCGTCATGCCAAAGCCCGGTTGGTCGATTTCGGCGGCGGCGCTGAAGATGCCTGCGTTGCCGATCGAGCCTTCGACGTGGTGCTGGAGCCCGGCGGCGAATCAGCTGGCCCGTGCCACCGCGACATAGCGCACGCCCGGCAGGTTATCGAAATCGGCGTCCTGGGTCCACAGCACGGCATTGAACTGACGCGCCGTGGCCAGGATGATGCTGTCGGCCATCGGCAACTTGAGCTCGCACGAAAGCTTGGCAGCGGCCATCGCCAACTGCAGGTCCAGCGCGACCGCGCGACCCTGTTGCATCAGCGCCGCAGCTTGCAGCGCGGAACTCTCGCCGCGCTGCTGAAGCACGCGCTTGAACACCTCGAAGACCGAGATCGCGGGAACAATCAGCTCATCGACCTGAAGCAACGGCTCCGCAAAGAACGCCGCATTCGGGCCGTTGCCGAAGTACTCGAGCCAGCCGCTCGAATCGACGACGTTCACACCCGGTCACCTTCACGATCGACGTGGCTGTCGATCCCCGCCAGAAAACCCCGCGCTTGGGCCAGTGGCCTGACAGGAACCAATTCGACGCAGTCACCGTAGCGAAACGCCTGCAGGCGTTGCCCAGGCTCGATACCCAAAGCCTCACGAATGCTCTTGGGTATGACGACTTGGTACTTTGGGGATACGAGTACAGTGTCCATATAACAATAATGTTATCGATACCAAAATCGTAGCACACTCTTGCTCGTCTGCGGGCGCGCGCGCTTCGTCGATCTCGACCGCGCGATGGTCGCCGCTCGGGTAAACCCGTTCCAGTGCCAGTCGTCAAGGTGGGTGCGGATGGCAGCCGAGCCGAGGCGCTGGGTCAGGGTGACGACGCCATCCTGGCCCGGCTCGATCGCGAGCCCTGCGTTCTCGGGCGAACCCTGGGGGCGCGAGGCTCCTCGGCCGCCAGCATCACCGGGCTGGCGCCGATCGGCGGCGCGGCCGACGAACAGGGTCCAGCACCAGCGCCAGCAGTGTGGCCAGCAGCACCGCGGCGTGCTCCACCGGGTCGCCGAACACCCGCGCGCCCAGCGGGTGGCGGCCGTTGGGTGGCTCAGAAGCCGGCGGCCAGCGCGCCCTGGCAGAAGGGAACGAGGGCGAACAGGCAGGCCAGCGCTTGCGCGTCGAACAGCTTGCCGGCCACAAGCTCCAGGGCGATGAGCAGCGGGTTGCTGGTCATCGGCTAGGCGAACACCCTGCGCAGTGCCGGGAAACAGGGGGCGTCGACGAAACTGCAGGTGGCGCTGAGGGCAAAGACGCCATGCTCGCATTCCGGTGCCCAGGCCATCGCAGGCTCAGCGCAGCGGCTGAAAGCTCAAGCCTGCGGCCTGCAACGCCGGCACCGCCTCGATGCCCAGCCCTGTGGCCGGCGAGACGATGCCGTAGTGCGGCGTGCGCCCCAGGCTGCCGTCGGCCAGCCCCAGGGCCACGCACACCGCCATCTCCGGCGTCGAGCGGTAGCCCGGATGGCCTTGCGCGACGACGCGGCCGCGGAAGCGCGCGCCGCGCGCACCGCGGGCCACCACCTCGAGTTCGTAGCCGATGGCATCGAGCGCGCGCTCGCTGGGCCCGCTGCCGGGCTTGGGCACCAGCCACTGCAGCAGCGCACGCAGCGCCTGGCGCTGGAAGCGCAGCGGCCCGGCGATGGTGGCGCTCAGGTTGGCCAGCGGCGCGGCCAACGACGCCGCCATGGCCCACTGCAGCGCGCGCGAGCTGAGCTGCGGCAGCCAGCTCCCGCCACCCGGCAGCAGCCGGGCCATCGGCGTGCCTTCCTGATAGACAAAGTCGTCGCTGAACAGCGTGGCGTCCTGCATCAATGCGACGCCGCGCAGGATGACTGGCGGGTTGATGAACGGGCCAGGCAACGTGGGCGCCAGCACCGACTGCAGGTCGGCGTCCCAGCGCGGCAGCCATTGCAGTGCGTTGCGCTGCGCCACATCGTCGTGCTCGGGCGCGCCGGGTGGCAGCAGGCAGGCCATGTCGCGCAGGCAGTCGCTGCGGTCGTGCGCCAGCAGTTCGATGACGCTGGCCGCGGTACCGCCGCTGACCAGGTCGCGCGGATCGGTGATCAGCCGGCCGGTGAGGGTGACGCCGATCTTGACGCTGGCGCAGGCCTCGCCGGCAAGGTCGCGCAGCTGGTGTGCGGCCCACAGCGTGGCCAGTTCGAAGGGCAGCGCCTCGTAACCGGCGCAGGGCATGATCTTCACCCCGGCGCGCACGGCCGCGTCGTGCTGTTCGCGCACCAGGCGCTGCATCCAGAAGGTCTCGGCCGACAGGTCCAGGTAGTGCGTGCCGGCATCGATGCAGGCGGCGACCACGGCATCGCCCGTGGCATGGTAGGGGCCGGCCAGGTTGAGCAGCACCTGCCCCCGACTCGCCAGCACTTGCAGCGACTCCGCGTCCCGGGTATCGGCGACCAGGATCTCGGGCGCCTGGGCGCCAGGCGGGAGCATCTTTTCGACCAGAGAACGCAGCTTCGCGGCATTGCGCCCGGCCACGGCCAGGCGGGCGTCGGGACGTTGCTGCAACGCCGCCCGCAGCGCCTGGCGACCGGTGTAGCCGGTGGCACCCAGCAGGATCAGCTCGAAGGGTTTGCCCGCCTTGGCGCGGCGGCGTGGCGCGGCCTTGGCGGCAGGGGCCTTGCGTGCGGCCTTGGCGGTCACTTTGCCGGGGGCGCTGGCGGTGCGGGGACGGATGCTCATTGAAGAGAAAGCGGTCGTGGGTTGCGTGGGGGCGAAGCTTACGCTGCCGGCAGGCTGAGCCTGAAGCAGCTGCCGCCGCCCTCGCGTGGCTCGCAGCGCACGCTGCCGCCATGCGCCACCGCGATCTGCCGCACCAGCGCCAGGCCCAGGCCGACGCCGCCCGCGCGTTCGGCATGGCCGGGCAAGCGGAAGAAGGCCTCGAAGATGCGCTCGCGGTAGGCCTCGGGCACGCCCGGGCCCCGGTCGCAGACCAGCACCTCGGCTTGGCCCGCGGCATTGCGCTGCACGCCGACGCTGACCGAGTCGACACCGTAGCGAAGCGCGTTTTCCAGCAGATTGCGCAGCGCGCGGCGCAGCAGCCGTTCATCGCCGGCCACCTGCACCGTCTGGCCTTCGACGCGGGCCTGGACGCGCGACGCCTCCTCAGCCGCCAATGCCAGCAGCTCGACCGGGTCCCTGCGATGCAGCGCCGCACCGGCCTCCAGGCGGCTGGCCAGCAGCACCTCCTCGACCAGCGCGTCGAGCTCGCCGATGTTGGCGTGGATCTCGCCTTGCAGCCCTTCGCGTTGCGCGGGTGGCGCATCCCCCAGCATCGACACCGCCATCTTCAGCCGCGCCAGTGGCGAACGCAGCTCATGGCTGGCATTGGCCAGCAGGCTCTGCTGCGAACGCAACAGGGCCTCGATTCGCGCCGCAGCGCGGTTGAAGCTGGCACCGAGTGCGGCCACCTCGTCGCGCCCGTCCTCCGCCACGCGATGGTCCAGCGCGCCGGCGCCGAAGGCTTCGACCCCTTGCTTCAGCGCTTCGAGGCGGCGCGTCAACCGCCGCACCACCGGCCAGGCGCCGGCGGCAATGGCCACGAACAGCACCAGCAGCAAGGCAGCAACGCCCAGCCCGCCTGGTGCCGCCAACGCCGCCCACCAAGATGGCGGCGCGGCATCCGGCGGCCCCGGCCGTGCGCCGGGCCGCATGCCGCCGCCCATGCGCATACCGCCATCCATGTGCATGCCACGGTCCATGCGCATGCCACCGTCCATGCCGGCACGCCCGGGTCCACCGGGGCGCAGCTGGGGGCGCATGATCCACAGCGTGCGCCCGTCCTCCAGCCGCACCGCCTGCGCACGCCGCGGCTCGGGCGCATCGTCCTGTTCACGCCTGAGGTAGGCCTCCGAGGCGCCGATGCGCTTGCCATCGGCATCGTCCAGCGCCAGCGGCAGGCGCAGCCGATTCGACCATTCGCTCAGTGCGGCGGCCTGCTCGGCCGGCGGCGCATCGGCACCGGGCAGCGAGCGCTGCAACAGGTCACCCCACGCCGCGGCCCGCTCCTGCGCACTGGCCACGAAACGCGCGCGCTCCTGGTCGAAGTGGCGCTGCACCAGCCAGCCGGAAACCAGCGCGAACAGGCCCAGCGCCAACAGCACCGTCAGGTAGATGCGCAGGTACAGCGAGCGCATGTGCAGCGTTCTACTGCGACTTGGCGAACACGTAGCCGGCGCCGCGCACGGTGAGCACGCGCTGCGGCACCTTCGGGTCGTCCTCGATGGCGGCGCGGATGCGCGAGATGTGCACGTCGATGCTGCGGTCGAAGGCCTCCATCGGGTGGCCCTTCAACGCATCCATGATGCGGTCGCGCGACAGCACGCGCCCGGGGCTGCGCGCCAGCACCACCAACAACTCGAACTGGTGGCTGGTGAGCTCACAGGCCTTGCCGTCCAGCCGCGCCTGGCGCGCGCCCAGGTCGATCTCCAGCCGGCCGAATGACAGCACCTCGCCGGGCCCGGCATCGGGCAGGGCACGGCGCAGCAGCGCCTTCACCCGAGCCAGCAACTCGCGCGGCTCGAAGGGCTTGGGCAGGTAGTCATCGGCGCCCAGTTCCAGGCCGACGATGCGGTCCATCGGCTCGCCGCGTGCGGTCAGCATCAGCAGCGGCAGGCGGTGCAGCCGGGCGTCCGCGCGCAGCTCGCGTGTCAACTCGAGGCCGTCGCCGTCGGGCAGCATCAGGTCGAGCAGCAGTGCGTCGTAGCTGCCACGCTTGAGCCGATCGCGCCCGGCGCCCAGCGTGCCGGCGCAGTCGACCTCGAAGCCGTGGCCGCGCAGGTAGTCGCCGACCATCGTGCTCAGCCGGGTATCGTCGTCGATCAGCAGCAGTCGCTCATTCATCGTGCGGCCAATGAAAAGGCTCCGGAGCCCTGCGGCGCCGGAGCATGAGGGCCCGCGGGAGGCAGGCCGGGAGTCATCGGGTTCGCAAGGCCGTGGCGGCGAGTCAGCTCTTCGGCGCCCCGACGGCCTGGCGCTCGCGCAGGTGGCGCTGCATCATCTCGCTGCGCTGGGTCATGTAGTCGGCCATCTGCTTGCGCTGCTCGGGCGTCAGCACGCGGCTGATCTCCAGCATCGCCGTCGTCATGCGCTTGCTGGCCGCGTCGTGCATGGCCAGATGCTGCTGGCGCAGCGCCTCCACCGCAGCGGCGTCCACCGTCGGCTGTGCGAAAAGTGCCATGCTCTGCTGGCGCAGCGCGCGGCCGGCCTCGCGCTGGGCACGCATCTGGTTGGCCTGGGTCTGCATGATCTGCTGGATCTGGGTGCGCTGCTCCGGCGTGGCGTTCACGCGGTCGAGCATGCGCGTCATCATGCCTTCGAACATGCCGCCGCCATGACTGCCGTACCCGCCATGACCGCCCGGACCGCTCATCGGACCGTGGCCCATCATGCCGCCATGGCCCATCATGCCAGGACCCCCGGGAGTCGCCTGGACGCCCGTGGCAAAGGCCCCGGCCAGGGCCAGACTCAGGCCAGCAAGGTAAAAACGTGCGCGCTTGGTATGGATCTTCATGATGTGCCCTTTTTCGGTCGTTGCAATGAGGATGATGTTGCTCCCGGCGCGTGTGCGCCAGGTGCAGCCTGCGTAAAGTAGTGTGAACCATCGTCGGGTACAGGCTCATCTGGCGAGCCTTTGGCTTGGCAGCATGGCGCATAGACTGGCCCGTCGGCCCCAGCATGCTGCACATCCACTTCTCCAACCGGCTCGAGTTGCTGCGCGCGGCGCTGCTGCAGCGCCTGGACGCGGCCGTGCCGGCGGGTCCGTTCAGCCCCGAGCAGGTGATCGTGCCAAGCGCGGCGCTGCGTCGTCACCTGAGCCTGGCGCTGGCCGATGCACGCGGCATCTGTGCCAACCTGCGCTTCGACTTCCTGGCGCGGTGGCTGTGGCAACAGATCGCCCGCGTGGTCGCTGGCATCGGCGACGAATCACCCTATGCCTCGGTCCGCCTGAGCTGGCGCGTGCATGCGGCCTTTGGCGATGCCGCCTTCGTGGCGCCGCACCCGCGGCTGGCCGCCTACCTGAGCGGCGCCGACGAGCTGATGCGCTACGAGCTGGCCTGCCAGGTGGCAGGACTGCTGGAGCAGTACGTCACCTATCGGAGCGACTGGCTGCAGGCCTGGCGCGACGGCCGCCAGGTGGCCATGGGGTCCGCTCCGGACGATGAAGCCTGGCAGGCTGCGCTGTGGCGACGCATCGATGCCGAACTGGGTATGCATGCGCGGCATCCGGCCGAGGCCTTCATCCAGACCCTGGACGAGGGGGGCAGGGCGTTGGCCCGCCGCGCCGGACTGCCGCAGACGGTGCATGTGTTCGCGCTGCCGGACATGCCGCCGTTGCACCTGCGGCTTGTGCACCAACTGGCGCGTTGGGTGGAGGTGCACCTGTACGTGCTGAACCCCTGCCAGGAGTACTGGTTCGACCTGGTCGATCGCCGCCGCCTCAGCTACCTGGCCGCGCACCGACGCGCGCAGGGCTTGGAGGAAGGAAACCGCCTGCTCGCCGCCTGGGGCAAGCAGACCCAGGCGCATATCGAGGCATTGGTCGACCTGTGCGGCGATGGCGCCGACGACATTGCCGCCTTCGAGCCTGCGCCGGGGCACAGCCTGCTTGCCCGGCTGCAGAACGCCCTGCTGGAGCTGCGCCAGATCGAGCCCGGCTCGGTGGCGCTGGACCTGCAGGACCGCAGTATCGAGCTGCATGTATGCCACTCGCTGGGCCGCGAGCTCGAGGTGCTGCAGGACCACCTGCTCGGCCTGTTCGCCGCCGACCCCCGCCTGCGTCCCGGCGACATCCTGGTCGTGATGCCCGACCTGGACGCTGCGGCGCCGCTGATCGATGCGATCTTCGGCACCGCGCCGAAGGAGCGCTCGCTGCCCTACGCGCTGTGCGGCGGCTCGCGCAGCCGTAGCAACGCGCCGGCCCGCTGTCTGCTGCAGCTGCTGGCGCTGGCCACCTCGCGCTGCACGGCCACCGCGCTGTTCGCGCTGCTGCAGCAGGACAGCGTCGCCCGCCGCTTCGCCCTGGACGAGGAGGCGCTGGCCCAGGTGCACGGCTGGTTGCGCGAATCCGGCTTTCACTGGGCACTCGACGCGCCGCACCGCGCCAGCTTCGAACTGCCGGCCACGCCGCGCCACACGCTGGCCAATGCGCTGCAGCGCCTGTTCCTCGGCTATGCGCTGCCGGACCCGCATGACGAAGCCTTCGCCGGCCTGATCGGCGCCGGCGCGGCCGAAGGCTCGCGCGCGCTCGCGCTTGGCGCGCTGTGGCGCTTTGCGGTCGCGCTGCAGCGCGTGCATGCCGATCTGCAGCGGCCGAAGCTGCCCGAGGCCTGGGCCGGGACGCTGGCTGGCCTGCTCGACGACTTCCTGGCGCCAGCCGACACGGAGCTGGACGACCTGCGCGAGCTGCGCGAGACGCTGCGCCAACTGGTCGATGACATGCGCGGCGGTGGCACGACACAGCCACTGCCGCTGGAGGTGGTGCGCGCCGCACTGCAGGCCCGGCTGGACGACCCGGCGCGCGGCGGCGCCGCCGGCGGCAGCATCAACTTCGCCTCGATGAGCAGCCTGCGTGGGCTGCCCTTTGTCGTGGTCTGTGCCATCGGATTGAACGACGGCGCCTTTCCGAGCACGGCACGGCCGCTGGAATTCGACCTGATGGCCCGGCAGCCGCGCCGCGGCGACCGCAGGCGACATGACGACGAGCGCGGCCTGATGCTCGAGCTGCTGCTCTCGGCGCGCCACAGCCTGTACCTGAGCCACACCGGCCGCAGTGTGCGCGACAACACGCCGCTGCCTCCGTCGGTGCTGGTGGCCGAACTGCTGGACCTGCTGCTTCCGGCCATCGCCGACGACCCTTCGTCCCCGCAGTCACTGGCCCGGGCCCGCAGCCGGCTGGTGGTCGAGCACCCGCTGCAGCCCTTTGCGCTGCCGGGCTTCGACGAACACGGCGACCCGCGGCTGCGCAGCTACAACGACGAGCTGGCCGACGCGCTGCGCGGCAGCCTGCAGGCGCCGCGCCGTCTGCCGCAGCCCTCGGTACCCGTGGACGACGATGCAGATGAGGACGACGCTGCCGACGACGGCGACGAAGACGGCTCGGCCAGCGAGTTGAGCATGCCCTTCTTCCACGCGCCGCTGCCCGTGCCCGGGCTCGAGTGGCGGCAGGTATCGCTGACGCAACTGCTGGAATTCTTTCGCAACCCCTGCCGCGCCTTGCTGCGCCGCCGGCTGGGCATCGACCTGGCCCATGATGACGACAAGTTGCAGGACGATGAGCCCTTCCTGCCCGACGGGCGCATCCGTGCCGCGCTGGCCGATCGGTTGCTGCCCCTGCTGTTGAACGGCACACCGCTGCACTCTCTGCCGGCGCTGGCCCGCGCCGGCACCGAGATGCCGGACGGCCCGCTCGGCGAGGGCCAGCTGCAGCGCGAGCTGCAATCCTTGCAGGCCTTCGCGACCCAGCTGCTCGCGGCGACGGCCGTGCCGACGCTGCCGCCGCAGACCCACACGCTGGACGTGGCTCTGCACGGCGAAGCATGGCAACTGCAATGGTCCTTCGCCGACCTGCGTCCCGCCGGCCTGCTGCGCTGGCGCTACGGGCCCACGCGTGCCGGAGACCGCCTGGCCGCCTGGCTGCAGCACCTGGCGCTTTGTGCCGCCTGCCCCGACGGCGTGGCGCTGCACACG
>Ga0105103_10000053_pt1 | contig 52880 bp, 46 predicted proteins | sample PPLLaktember2015_2_FD_79107 | JGI IMG/M metagenome (GOLD analysis project Ga0105103, IMG submission 79107) | Freshwater sediment microbial communities from Prairie Pothole Lake near Jamestown, North Dakota, USA - PPLs Lake P7 Core (6) Depth... | ecosystem: Environmental > Aquatic > Freshwater >...
GGTGCTGGTGATCCTGGCCTTCTTCCTGAAGGCCGCGATCGTGCCCTTCCATGCCTGGGCGCCGGATGCCTACGAGGGCGCGAGCGGGCCCGTCACCGCCTACATGGCCGTGGTCGTCAAGGCCGGCGTGCTGCTTGCCGCGGTGCGCCTGTTCGGGCCCGCGACGCTGGCCTCGCCGGTGCTCGAGTTGGTGGCCGTGCTGCCGCTGGCGTCGATCGTCTGGGGCAACCTGGCGGCGATGCGCCAGCCCAGCCTGCGTCGCATGGTGGCCTACAGCTCCATCGCCCATGCCGGCTACCTGTTCTATGCACTGCTCGGTGCGCCCGAGGGCCGGATGCAGGCCGTGACCTTCTACCTGCTGGCCTACGGGCTGTTGAACCTGCTGGTCTTCGCCGCGCTGCCGCCAGCCGCCGACGACCGCGAGCGCGACCGGCTCGATAACCTGAAGGGGCTGTTCCACCGCTCGCCCTTTGCCGCGCTGATGATCGGCATCGGCATGCTGTCGCTGGCGGGCATACCGCCGTTCCCCGGCTTCGTCGCCAAGTTCCTGATCTTCAAGAACGTCATCGCCGCCGGCCACACCACCTATGCGGTGCTCGGCCTGGTGGGCAGCTATCTGGGCATCTATTTCTACCTGCGCGTGCTGCAGTTCATGTTCATGTCCGCGGACGCGCCGGTCGCGGCTGCACCGCTGCGCCGCTTCGCGCTGGGCGCAAGCCTGAGCTGCGTCGCGCTGACCCTGCTGGTGGCCGTGTTCCCGGGCTGGGTGATCGCGCACCTGTGATCGTGCGGCCGCCTGCAGACCCGGTCGCCCCTCATACGAAATCGCGTTCGACCGCCAACAAGCCAGCGGCATTTACCGGCGTACAGCTCAAGTCCAGCACCGCCTTTCGAGCTCACACTTTCGGTAGAGTCCAAATGATGTGCGATGGCATAGCTGGTCCGGCATCATGAACTCTTGATGCCGAATATCTGACGGTCAGTTCCGGGAAGTAGGCCCGGACTCGATCGCGGTGGGCGGGGATGGATTGCATGTGGTCACCAGCGTCGGCGCGCGATGTGGCCCATCTTCGACCAACGCGTACTGGAGGTTTCCAAGGATGTCATGTTCAAATGGCGCCTCCTCGTTGAAGAGCGCCGCAAAGTCGGCCATACGTTTTCGCAGCCCGACCTGATCATTGCGGCAACTGCCCTGCAACATGGGCTGACAGTCGTGACCCGCGACACTGGCGACTACAAGCCCGCGCGGGTCCCAGTGTTGAATCCGTGGGTCTACGAGTCGTAGTGACTTCGTTCCCTGCTCTGCTCGAGGGCGACGACGGGGTCCAACGAGATGGATTGGCCGCTGTTGAGTCGTTGGCATGCATGGCTGACTGACCGGTCCGGGTCGTTATGCCGAATGTATGAGTTCGGCGCCTAGCGCTGAAGGTCAGCAATGCGCTGTAACCGACCTCGACTTCTATAGCTTCGCACGCACTACCGGGTCACGTGCCGGCGCGCTTGGCCACTGGCGAGTACATGTCGAGCAACTGCACGCGCGTGGCGCGCAGCCGCTCCGACACCACACCCAGCAGGCGCAGCATGAAAGCCACACCAAAGTCCGGATGGCGCTTGAAGCTCTCGAGCAACTGGCCCCCCTCGAAAGCCAGCGCCGTGACCGGCCGCAGGGCCCGCGCCTGGAAGTGCTTGCCGGCATTCGGCAACACTGCCGACCAGTCGAGTTCGTCGCCGGCATAGAGCGTCTGCACGCGCAGCACATGGTCCGGTTCTTCCAGCTCCAGCGCCACCATGCCCTCGCTCAACAGGTAGAACACCGAGAACAGGTCGCCCTCGTGGAAGATGACCTGGCCTTCGTCGAAGTGCACCTCCTTGGCCAGGGTGGAGAGCAGGTCCACGTGCTCGGGCAGAAACTCGGCCACGAACGGGTGCTTCTTCAGGGCCGGCAACAGGTTCTGTGTCATGTCGTGTCTCCCGCATTCAACCCAGCACACCACGCGGCGTGCTGCAGCGACAATCGTGCGCGCGCAGGCACACGGGGTGACGATACGGCTCGCTATCGGCACGACACTTGATCCACCGCAATGGGCTGCCGCGCCGCGCGGCTACGCTCGCGCAGATCAGAGCTCACGCGGCCCTTGGCCTGTGCGTGCACCCCCCGGCAATCCGAGCGGCCACGATGGTCTGGCGCCGCGGCACCAAGGGGTAGACATGTCCGAATTCGAGATCGTCGCGCGCACGGATTTCTCCGACCTCACCTACCTGCTCGAGATCCGCCACCCCCTGATGGCCCGGGCGGCGAAACCGGGCCAGTTCGTCATCGTGATGGAGCACGAACACGGCGAGCGCATCCCGCTGACCATCGCCGATTTCGACCGCGACAAGGGCACCATCACCTTGGTGATCCAGGCCGTCGGCAAGACCACCCAGGAGATGCAGCAGCGCTGCCAGGTCGGCACGCGGCTGCATGCAATGGTCGGGCCGATGGGCATCCCCAGCCACATTGGCCACGCCAAGAAGGTGGTTTGCGTCGGCGGCGGCCTCGGCGTGGCGCCGATCTATCCGCAGGCGCGCGCCTACAAGGACAGCGGTGCCTACGTCATCGGCGTGCTCGGCTTTCGCAACAAGGGCCTGATGTTCTGGGAGGACAAGTTCCGCGCCTGCTGCGACGAGCTGATCGTCTGCACCGACGACGGCTCGGCCGGCATCAAGGGCCTGGTCACCGAGGGTATCAAGCAGGCCATCTCGGCACATGCCGACATCGACGAGGTGGTGGCCATCGGCCCGCCGATCATGATGAAGGGCTGTGCCGACACCACCCGGCCGTTCGGCATCAAGACCTGGGTCAGCCTGAACCCGGTGATGGTCGACGGCACCGGCATGTGCGGAGGCTGCCGCGTGAAGATCGGCGAGAGCATCAAGTTCGCCTGCGTCGACGGGCCCGACTTCGACGGCCATCAAGTGGACTTCGATGACCTGATGGCCCGCCTGGGACGCTACAAGCCGACCGAGAAGGCAGCGCTCGAATCATGGAAGGAAAGCTGCCGCATCCGTGGCGGCGAAGGTCACGCGCACTGACTCCGGGAGCCGACGATGGCCAAGAAGAAGACAATCCGCAGCATCCCGCAGGCGCGCACGCCGATGCCCGAGCAGGCTCCCGAGGCGCGTGTGAAGAACTTCGACGAGGTCGCGACCGGCTACCGGCTCGAGGACGCGCTGGTCGAGGCGCAACGTTGCCTCGATTGCGCCGACCAGCCCTGCGTGCGCGGCTGCCCCGTGGGCATCGACATCCCCGGCTTCATCAAGAAGATCGAGGCGAAGAACTTCCATGGCGCCTACGACGTCATCACCGACACCAACCTGCTGCCCAGCGTGTGCGGCCGCGTGTGTCCGCAGGAAAACCAGTGTGAAGGCGTGTGCACCGTCGGCGATACGCTGGAGCCGGTGGCCATCGGCCGGCTCGAGCGCTTCGTCGGCGACATGGCCATCGCCGAGGGCTGGGCCAACATTCCGTACATCGAGCCGACACGCTTCAAGGTCGGCATCGTCGGCTCCGGACCGGCCGGCATGGCCTGCGCCGCCGACATGGCCAAGGCCGGCTGCGAGGTCACGGTGTTCGAGGCGTTCCATGAGCCCGGCGGCGTGCTCAAGTACGGCATCCCCGACTTCCGCCTGCCCAACAGCGTGATCGATGTCGAGATCGGAAAGCTGCGCAAGCTGGGCATCAGGTTCGAGTGCAACACGCTCGTCGGTCGCCTGTTCACGATCGAGCAGATGCTCGCCGAGATGGGCTTCCATGCCGTGTTCATCGGCACCGGCGCGGGCTATCCCAGCTTCATGGGCATCCCCGGCGAATCGCTCGGTGGCGTGCTCTCGGCCAACGAGTGGCTGACGCGCTGCAACCTGATGCGCGGGCGCGACTTCCCCCACTTCGACACGCCGCTGCAACCCGGCCGGCGCGTGGCCGTCATCGGCGCCGGCAACACCGCGATGGATGCGATGCGCGTGTCGCTTCGCGTCGGCGCGGAGAAGGTCAGCTGCGTCTACCGGCGCAGCGCGGCCGAGGCGCCGGCGCGCGCCGAGGAGATCCACCACGCACAGCAGGAGGGCGTCGATTTCCAGTGGCTGACCTCGCCGGTCGAACTGCTGGGCGACGCCAACCACAACGTGCGCGCGATGCGCTGCGAGCGCATGGCACTCGGCGAGCCCGACGCGTCGGGCCGGCGCCGGCCGTCGGCCGTGCCCGGCAGCGCCTTCGAGATCGAGTGCGACATGGTGGTGTTCGCGATCGGCACCAATGCCAACCCGATCCTCGGCCAGACCTCGGGGCTGAAGCTCGACCAGCGCGGCTACATCGCCACCGACGAGACCCTCGCCACCTCGATCGCCGGCGTCTACGCCGGCGGCGACATCGTCACCGGCGCCGCCACCGTGATCCAGGCGATGGGCGCCGGGCGCAAGGCCGCGCGGGGCATGAAGACCTGGCTCGGTCTGCGCGACACCGAGGACGTCTATCTGAGCGACAGCGACGATGCGGCCGACAGGCTATTCGGCATCCATCGCCGTGAGCGGGGCTTCGCCCGCGTGCACCTGGCCTGAGGAAGACCATGAACGACACCGCCACCCTCTGCCCACCCGAATCCGGGGCCGCGCGCGCCGCGCTGCCGATCGCCGAACACATCGTCGAAGTCATCAGCGATTCCGGCGAAGGCGCGCAGCGCTGCGGCCAGAGCCTGGCGGCCATCGCCGCGCGCATGGGCAACGGCATCTGGACCACCGAGATCATCCCGGCCGAGATCCAACCGCCGGCACGCAGCGTGGCCGGTGCCAGCGGCATCCGCATCCGCATCGGCTCACAGCGGGTCACCAATGGCGGCGATCAGACCGACCTGGTGGTGGCCTTCAACGAGCAGGTGCTGATCGGCCGCGTACAGGCCAGGGAGCTCAAGCCCGGCGCGACCATCCTGCTCGAGAGCATGTGGCGCTCGCACCGCGACCCGGCGGTGGTGGCGTCCTATGTAACGACCGTCGAGGCGCTGCGCAAGGACGGCTTCAAGGTCTACGAGGCGCCTCTGGAGGAGCGCTGCAGGGAACTGGTGAACGACCCGCGCAAGGGCAAGAACATGTTCGTGCTCGGGCTGTTGTGCAACCTGTATGGCCTCGATCCGGACCTGGCCCGCGCGCAGATCGCGCGCATCTTCGGCAAGAAGGACGAAAAGGTCATCCGGCAGAACGTCGCGCTGTATGAGGCCGGAGCGGCCTGGGGTGACACGAACCTCGACTTCAAGTACCGCATCCCGGCGCGCAAGTCGACCGAGCCGCAGATCGTGGTCAACGGCAACACCGCCATCGCGCTGGGCGTCATGGCCTCGGGCATGGACATCTGCGCGATGTACCCGATCACGCCGGCCACCTCGGCCTCGCACTACCTGAGCGAGGTGTTCGAGAAGATCGGCGGGCTGGTGCACCAGGCCGAGGACGAGATCGCCGCCTGTGCCTTTGCCATCGGCGCCAGCTATGCCGGCAAATGCGCGGTGACGATCACCTCCGGCCCCGGCTATTCGCTCAAGCAGGAAGCGATCGGCCTGGCGGTGATGGCCGAGATCCCGCTGGTGGTCGTGAACGTGCAGCGAGGCGGCCCCAGCACCGGCCAGCCAACGAAAGTCGAGCAAGGCGACGCGCTGGCCGCCATCTTCGGCAGCCACGGCGATGCGCCGAAGGTGGTGATGGCGCCGTGCAGCATCGAGGACTGCTTCTATTCGGTGATCACGGCGCGCAAGATCGCCGAGACCTTCGGCATGGTGGTGGTGGTGCTGTCCGACGCCAGCCTGTCCACGGCGCAGCAACCGTTCCCGCGCCCCGCGTTCAGCGAGGACTGGCTGGCACCGCCGGTGGACCAGACCCCCGTGCCGCCGGGGGCCAGGCCCTACGACTGGGACCCTGTCACCGGCCTGTCGCGCCGCTTCCAGCCCGGCCAGCCGCTCGGCATGCACACCCTCACCGGTCTGGCCCACGACCGCGCCAGCAAGGTGGCCTACGACCCGGCCATCAACGAAGAAGGCCTGCGCGCGCGCAGCCTGAAACTGGCCGCGCTGCAGAAGACGCTGCTGCCGCCGCCGGTGTTCGGCGGCGGGGATGGCGAAGCAGGCGACCTGCTGCTCGTCGGCTGGGGCAGCACGATGGGCGCGATCGAGGAGGCGGTGACCCGCCTGCGCGCCGAAGGGCTGGCGGTGTCGTCGATGCACCTGCGCTTCCTGCAGCCGATGCCGTCGGGCATCCGCGAGATCCTGAAGCGCTTCAAGCGCGTGATGACGATCGAGGGAAACTGGTCCGACAAGCTCGAGGATGAGCTGATCGACGAGGACAACCGCCGCTACTCGGCGCTGGCGATGATGCTGCGTTCGCGCTTCCTGGTCGACGTCGACTGCTGGAGCGAAGCGCGTGGCCAGCCGATCAAGCCGGGCGACATCTGCCGCGCGGCACGCCAGAAGCTGCAATCGAGGAGCCAGACATCATGAACCGATCGCTCAGCCACTGCGTCATCAAGCTGCACGAGGAGCACCACGCGCTGGAGGACTACCAGGGCGGCGTGCCGCGCTGGTGCAACGGTTGCGGCGACAACGCCATCCTGGCGGCGATGCAGCGCCTGTGCAGCGAGGAAGACCTGGCGCCGGAGAACACCGTGTTCGTGTCCGGCATCGGCTGCTCGAGCCGGCTGCCGCACTACATGAAGACCTACGGCTTCCACGGCATCCACGGCCGCGCCTTTCCGGTGGCCGAGGGCATCAAGATGTCGAGGCCGGACCTGAACGTCTTCGTCAGCACCGGCGACGGCGACTGCTGCAGCATCGGCGCGGCGCACTGGATCCATGCGCTGCGCTACAACATGAACATCACGGTGGTGCTGCACGACAACCACGTCTACGGCCTGACCAAGAAGCAGGCCTCGCCGACCAGCCCGCGTGGCCTGAAGAGCAACACCACGCCCTACGGTGCCACGCTCGAGCCGATGAACCCGCTGACGGTGTCGCTGGGCGTACAGGGCGCATCCTTCATCGCACAGGCCGTGGACTGGGTGCCCGAGGTGCTGTACGACATCATGCAGGCGGCCTTCAGACACCGCGGCTTCTCCTTCGTGCGGGTCATCCAGCGCTGCCCCGAATTCATGCCCAAGGCCTTCGACCCCTGGCTGCACGATCCGCAGCGCACGCTGCTGCTGACGCATGCCGACGGCATCCAGCTCGGTGCCAGCCTGTCCAGCGCCTACCGCAACCAGCGCGTGCACGACCCTATCGACATCGATCGCGCACGCGAGATCGCTTCACTGGACGACCCGATTCCGGTGGGCATCCTGTACCGCAACCCCGCCGCCCCGTGCTACGAAGACCTGCGCCATGCCGGCCAGATGCGCTCGCCCGAATACATCCGTGCCGGCTTCGACCGCGAGCTCGATAAATACACGGTGTGGCCGGAAGAAACCACGCAGACGCAGCGCGCGGCCTGAGGACGCACGATGGACATGCAGACCCAATACCAGGACCAGCTGGTCTTTCATCTCACCGGCAAGCGCCAGGGCGACGGGCTGTCGGCGATCGACGGCCTCGACCTGCGTCCGGCCCTGCTCGCGCCCTACCGCGACCTGGCCGCCTTGCGCCACGACTTCCCGGTCGTGCTGGCCGAGCGCGGCGCCGATGCCGTGCAGTCCTTGTCGAACCTGGTGAACGCGGTGCTGAAGGAGGTGGCGCCGCGCGGCATCGAAGGCGAGCGCCTGCGTCGTCACGCACTGCAGCTCGAATGCGAGATCCGTCGCGCCGTCGATGCCGGGGCCGGCGGCACGCTGGCCGAGTTGTGGGACGCCGCGGCGGCGCGCCTGGGTGCGCGTGAGGGCCTGCACGACGACTCCGTGCTGGAACAGGTGCTCGGCCACGCCGGTGCTGCGCTGCGCACCGAGGGCCAGGTGCTGGGCTGCAACCACGAGATGCCGGCGCGCCTGATCACGCACGCCTGGCAAGTGGCACAGCGCGACAAGGCACGCCGCTTCCATGCCGACCTGAGCCGCCTGGTGCTGAAGCTGTCGGACATCCTGCGAGCAGCCTTCAGCCATTCGCAGGCCGGCCGCAAGCCGCAGAGCCTGAAGCAGTCGATCGGCGGCCCGCATCAGGGCGCCTTCGACTTCGATGCCCTGTCGCGCATCGTCGGCAAGGGCGCGCCGCGCGACGAGTTGCCGGCCTCGCGCCGCCAGCGGATCGAGCATGCGCTGGCCGAGTTGGAGTCGCAGCGCTTCTTCGCACCCGCAAGTGCCGAGGAAGATGAAGGACGGGCCTGTTTCGGCTTCCGGTTCGACAACTGCGCGGCCGCGGCACAGGCCTTCCGCGAGCGCCTGCCCGAGGTGGCGGCATTGGTCAAGGCGATCTCGATTGCCGAGCTGGAAACCGCCGGCCACTACGTCGAGGCCGAACACGACCTGGTCTTCGACGCCTTCGGCGAACACTCGCTGACCGCCGACGACCTGGCGCGCTTTCCCGACTACCTGGTGTGCATCCCGCCGCAGCGCAACGACGCGCCGGAGAACGCCAACCTGATGGAGATGCTGTCCAGCGCCATGCCGGTGAAGGTGCTGGTGCAGACCTGCGACCTGCTCGAGGAAGCGTCCATCGGCACGGGGCACTTCGCCTTCGGCGTGCGCAGCGCGCGGCTGGCGACCACGGCCATGGGCCTGGGCGGCATGTTCGTGCTGCAGACGCCCAGTGCCAACCTGTTCGCGCTGCGCCATCGCGTCCGGCGCGGCATGGAATGCCGCGAACCGGCGCTGTTCAGCGTGTTCGCTGGCGCGCCCCATGGTGCCGGGCCGCTGCCTGCCTACCTGAGCGCGGCCGCGGCCATGCTGTCGCGCGCCTTCCCGGCCTTCAGCTACGACGCCGCCGCCGGCAGCAACTGGGCCGAACGCTTCTCGCTGGAGAACAACCCGCAGCCCGAGGCCGACTGGCCGGTCGAGACGCTGACCTATGTCGACACCGCCATGCAGCGCGCCAGCGAGCCCTGCGCCTTCGGCTTCGCCGACTTCATGCTCTGCGATGCGCGCAATGGCGGGCACTTCGCGCTGGTGCCGCGCGATCGCTGGAGCGCGTCGATGGTGCCTGCCGCCGAATGGCTGGCGCTGGGCGAGCGCGAGGCCAGCCAACGTGTGCCCTACCTCTTGGCGGTCGATGGCTCGGATGCACTGCAGCGCGTGATCGTCGACGCACGGCTGATGCAGGCCACGCGCCGTTGCCTGCTGCTGTGGCACCGCCTGCAGGAGCACGGCGGCGTGCACGACTCGCATGCCGAGCGACTGCTGGCCCGCAGCAAGGCCGCCTGGACGGCCGAACAGGCGGCCGGGCACGAGGGCGCACCGGCGCAGCCGGGCGCCGCCACCGACGCGGCCGAGGTCGCCGAAGCCGCACCGGCCACGACGCATTCGCGCGACGAGGCCTGGATCGACACGCCACGCTGCCCGAGCTGCAACGAGTGCCAGCTGATCAACGACCGCATGTTCGGCTACGACGAGCGCAAGCAAGCCTTCATCAAGGATCTGTCGGCTGGCACCTACCGCCAACTGGTCGAGGCGGCCGAGAGTTGCCAAGTGGCCATCATCCACCCCGGCAAGCCGCGCGACCCGAACGAACCCGGCCTGGAAGAGTTGCTGGCCCGCGCCGAACCGTTCCGGTGACCCTGCCCGCGGCTGTGCCTGCCGCACGGCAACCGTGCGTCGAGCAATGTCCTTGCCCTGACCCGAAGCCCTGCGAAAGAACCGCCGTGCCCAGACTGCTGACCACCCTGACCCTGATGTTCGCTCTGGCACCACTGGCCGTGCTGGCGCAGGGCACCGCTGCACCGGCGATCGACGGCGAGCTGAAGACCGCCCTGGAGGCCCAGCCGGACCTGGTCCGCGGCAGGTCGGCCTATGAGGTCTGCGAAGGCTGCCACCGCAAGGATGGTTCCGGCCGTGCCAACGGCATCTATCCGCGCCTGGCCGGCCAGCACGCGCGCGTGGTGGTCAAGCAGCTGGTCGACATCCGCAGCGGCCGGCGCCACAACCCCGACATGGCACCGCTGGTGGCCGAGCCTGTGTTGAGCCTGCAGGCGATGGCCGACATCGCCGCCTATCTGCAGGGCCTGCCGGTGGCGGCCAACAATGGCATGGGCAGCGGCAGCGAGCCGGCGCTGGGAAAGCAGCTCTACGAGCGCGACTGCGCCGTCTGCCATGGTGCCGCGGGCCAGGGTGATGCGGCAGCGTTCTACCCGATGGTTGCCGCGCAGCATTACCGCTATCTGCTGCGCGAGCTGGTCAACATCGGCGACGGTTCGCGCAAGAACTCGCAGGCCGCCATGGTGAGGGTGATCAAGCCCTACTCCCAGGCCGAACTGGAGGCAGTGGCTGACCACATGTCGCGCCTGCCACCACCGAGTCGGTAAGCGACCAGCCTCCGGCTGGCTGCCCTCGAAATTCAGGGCATCAGCAGGTTAGGCAGCCACAGCGTAATGATCGGCACGTAGGTGATGAGCAGCAGGAAGGCCAGCATCACCAGGATCCACGGCGCGCAGGCCTTGGTCACGTCGGTCAGCCCCATGTTGGCGATGCCGCTGGCGACGTAGAGGTTCAGCCCGACGGGCGGCGTGATCATGCCGATCTCCATGTTCACCGTCATCACGATGCCCAGGTGGATTGGGTCGATGCCCAGCTTCATCGCCACCGGGAACAGCATCGGCGCGGTGATCAGCAGGATCGACGACGGCTCCATGAAGTTGCCCGCCACCAGCAGCAAGATGTTCACCACCATCAGGAACATCCACGGCGACAGGCCCATGTCGGTGATCCAGGCCGCCAACTGCTGCGGAATCTGCTCCGACGTGAGCAGGAACGAGAACAGCACCGCGTTGGTGATGATGTACAGCAGCATCGCCGACAGGTTGGCGCTGTCGAGCAGCACCTTCGGCACCTGCTTCAGCGTCAGGTCCTTGTAGACGTACACCGCGACGAAGAACGCGTACACCGCGCTCATCGCCGCCGCCTCGGTGGGTGTGAAGATGCCGCTGTAGATGCCGCCGATGACCACGACGATCAGGAACAGCCCCCAGACGCTCTCGCGGAAGGCCTTCACCACCTCGACCCCGCTCGCCTTCGCCATGCGCGGATAGTTCTTCTTCCTCGCCACGGCCCAGGTGACGAACATCAGCAGAGCCGCCAGCCCAATGCCCGGCACGATGCCGGCGATGAACAGCTTGCCGATCGACGAGTTGGTGGACACCGCATAGATAACCATCACGATCGACGGCGGAATCAGGATGCCCAGCGCGCCCGAGGTGCCGATCACGCCGACGCCAAAACTCTTGGGGTAGCCCTGCTTGACCATCGCCGGCAGCAGGATCGAGCCGATCGCCACCACCGTGGCCGGGCTCGAGCCCGACACTGCAGCGAACAGTGCGCACGCGAGCACGCCGCCGAGCGCCAGCCCGCCATGCCAGTGCCCCACCAGCGCGGTGGCGAAGCGGATCATGCGCCGCGCCACGCCGCCGTGGGTGAGGAAGTTGCCGGCCAGGATGAAGAACGGGATCGCCATGATCTCGAACTTCTCGATGCCGGTGAACAGCTTCAGCGCCACCGACTCCAGCGGCATCTGCGTCATGCTGAACAGGAAGCCGAGCACGGTCAGGCCGAGCGCGATCGAGATCGGCATGCCGGTGAGCATGAGCGCGATCAGCAGCGCGAAGATCACATAGGCGCTCATGGCTGACTCCCCGGCTTGACGTCAGCAGGATGCAGGTCCGAGGGCATCACGGCCCATTCGACCTCAGCCTCCTTGTCCAGACCTTCCACATGGCCGTGGTCGGCGTGCGGCAGATGTCCCGTCTTGTGGAAGTTCCAGGCCACCTGCAGGAAGCGGTAGCACATCAGGTACGAACCGAGCGGAATGCACAGGTAGACGATCCACTTCGGCACTTCGAGGTCGGCCGAGGTCTGGTCGGTGCCTGCCAGCGACCAGACAAACTGCGCGCCGAAGCTACCGATGATGCCGGTGAAGAACGCGCCGGCCAGCAACCCGAAGATGACGAACCAGCCGCGGGTGCGGTCGTTCATGGCGTTGATGGCCACGTCCACGCCGACGTGGATGCCGGTACGCACGCCGTAGGCCGCGCCGAACTTGGCCATCCACACGAACATGAAGATGCACAGCTCCTGCGCCCAGCCCATGTTGATGGACAGCAGCCAGTCCTGCAGGCCCGGGATCGGCAGGCCGGAGGCATAGCGGTGCAGCACCGCGGCGAAGATGATCAGCGTGGCGGCCCCGATCAGGAACGTGATGATCCATTCTTCGAGGTGGTCGAGGAAGCGATTGATCATGAGCGGCCCTCAGGACTTCAGTTGGGCAGCTGCAACAAGGCCCGCCAGAGCGGGCGCCTGCGCAGTACGGCTTCAGTCAGGTGTGAAGCCGGTTTCCTTGTAGACCGACTGGATCGTCTCCTTGCCGATGCGCGATTCCATCTCCTTGTGAACCGGCACCATGGCCTTCTTCCAGGCGGCGCGTTCCGGCGCCGTGGGCACATATACGGCGGTCTTGCCCGAGGCCTTGATCTTGTCCAGCGATTGCTCGTTCTCCTGCTTGGCGATGGTGTTGGCATACACCGTAGCCTCCTTCATCGCCGATTCCAGGCCCGTGCGCACGTCGGCGGGAAGGCCGTCCCAGAACTTCTTGTTGACGATCACCGCATAGCCGAGGTAGCCGTGGTCGGTCTGGATGGCGTGCTTCTGCACCTCGTGCATCTTCTGCGTGTACATGTTCGACGGTGGGTTCTCCGTGCCATCGACCACGCCCGTCTGCAGCGCCTGATAGACCTCGGAAAAGGCCATCGTCTGCGGCAGCGCACCGAGCGCGCGCATCTGCGCCTCCAACACCTTCGATGACTGGATGCGCATCTTCTGGCCCTTGACGTCGGCCGGCAACTTCAACGGCTTGTTCGACGAAAGCACCTTGAAACCGTTATCCCAATACGCCAAGCCGGTGATGCCCTTGGGCTGCAGCTTGTTAAGCAGGGCCTGCCCGGCCGGCCCACCGGTGACCTTGTGCAGCTCTTCGTAGTTGTCGAAGATGTAGGGCAGGTCAAAGACCTCGAACTCGCGCACGCCCAGCGGCCCGAACTTGGCCAGCGACGGGGCCAGCATCTGCACCGAGCCGAGCGACAGCGCTTCCATCTCCTCGCCGTCCTTGTACAGCTGCGAGTTCGGATAGATCTCGATCTTCACCTTGCCGGGCAGGCGCTTCTCGGCCAGTTCCTTGAACTTCTCGGCACCCTTGCCCTTGGGCGTGTCGGGCGCTACCACGTGGCTGAACTTGATGACGATCGGCGCCTGCGCCAGGGCCGGACCGGCCAGCATCAGGCAGCCGGCCGCAGCGGCCGCGGCCAAGACATGGCGACGTTCGAAGCAAATGGCGTTCATTTCAGTCTCCTTTGCAATGTCATTTCCAGCCCATCGAAACCATCTTGCGACGCACGAAGGCAATCTGCGTCTGCAGCGGTAGCTGCTTCGGGCACACGTCGTGGCAACCCAGCAGCGACATGCAGCCGAACACCCCGTCGTCGTCACCGACCAGTTCGTAGAAGTCCTCGTCGTCGCGCGCGTCGCGCGGGTCAAGGCGGAAGCGCGCGATCTTGTTCAACCCCACCGCGCCGACGAAGTCCTCGCGCATGCGCGCCGTGCCGCAGGCGGCCACGCAGCAGCCGCACTCGATGCAGCGGTCGAGCTCGTAGATCTGTTCGGCGAGCTCGGGCTCCATACGCGCCTCCAGGCGCGTCAGGTCAGGGTGGTCTTCCTGCTGGTGCACCCAGGTCCGAAGCCGCTCGCTCATGCCGCGCATCCACTTGCCGGTGTCCACCGACAGGTCACCGATGAGCCCGAACACCGGCAGCGGCGCGAGTGTGAAGCTGTCGTCCAGGTTCTGTGTCAGCGTGCGGCAGGCCAGCGCCGGCCGGCCGTTGACCAGCATCGAGCAGCTGCCGCAGATGCCGGCGCGGCAGACAAAGTCGAACTGCAACGACGGGTCGAGCTTCTCGCGGATCTCGGACAGCGCGATGAACAGCGTCATGCCCGCCGCGTCGTCGAGCTGGTAGCTCTGCCAGTGCGGCGCCACCTCGGGCTGCCGCGGGTTGAAGCGCAGCACACGGATGTCGAGCCGGCGGCTTCTCGCGACAGAAGCGGGTGCGTCGGCCTGCACCGCCATCGACACCGGATGGATCGGGATGGTCGTCTTCATCACAGCGGCTCGTCGATGCGTTCGTTGCGCCCGCGCAGACTGGCGGGCAGGAGTTCGTCGTAGGGCATCAGCGCCTGCTGGATGGCAAAGCGCGGCTCGTTCTTCAGGCGCTCGCGCAGAGACGCCACTTCCTCGGCGCGTTGCGGCGTGTCGGGGTGGTCGGTGTAGTCCTTGGCCCCATAGCCGCGCCAGCCCGGCGGCAGCTCCATCGTCTTCACGTCCAGTGCCTCGTAGGCCAGCGTGGGCAGCGTGTCCGCGTCGGACCTCCAGGAGGCCAGCGTGCGCTTCAGCCACGCGGCGTCGTCGCGGCGCGGGAAGTCCTCGCGGAAATGCGCGCCGCGGCTCTCGGTGCGCTGCGCGGCACCGTAGGCCACGCACAGCGCCAGCTTCAGCATCTTCTGCGTGCGATAGGCGGTGGCTAGCTCCGGGTTGGCGCCAGCGACCTTGTGGCGCAGGCCGATGCGGCGGCTTCGCTCCAGCAAGGCCTGCAACTCCGTCACCGCCGCCTGCAGGTCAGCGCCGGTGCGGAAGATGCCGACCTTGTCGGTCATGATCTGCTGCATCGCCAGCCGCAGGGCCGAGGCGTCCTCGGTACCCGGCCCCGACACCAGGCGGTCGAGCTTGCCCTGCTCGGCGGCGATGAATTCGCGCACCAGACCGGTCGGGATGCGCACCTCGTTGTCGGCGCGGTCGCAGAAGTCGGCGACGAAGTCACCGACGATCATGCCGGCCACCACCGTCTCCGCTACCGAGTTGCCCCCCAAACGGTTGAAACCATGCATGTCCCAGCAGGCGGCCTCGCCCGCAGCGAACAGGCCCTTGAGCGTGGCGCTCTGGCCGGTGTGGTCAGTGCGCACACCGCCCATGGTGTAGTGCTGCGCCGGGCGCACGGCGATCATCTTGTCCACCGGATCGATGCCGAGGAACGACTCGCAGATCTCCTTCACCTCGCGCAGGTTCTTCTCGATGTGTGCGCGGCCGAGTTGCGTGATGTCGAGCCACAGGTGCTCGCCGAAGCGCGAGGGCACGCCCTTGCCCTTGCGGATGTGCGTTTCCATGCGCCGCGAGACCACGTCGCGCGAGGCCAGTTCCTTCTTCTCGGGTTCGTAGTCGGGCATGAAGCGGTGGCCGTCCACGTCCTTCAGCAGCCCACCGTCGCCACGGCAGCCTTCGGTGACCAGGATGCCGGCCGGGAAGATGCCGGTCGGGTGGAACTGCACCGCCTCCATGTTGCCGAGCGTGGCGATGCCGGTTTCCAGAGCGATGGCGGTGCCGATACCTTCGCAGATGACGGCGTTGGTGGTCACGCGGTACAGCCGCCCGGCGCCGCCAGTGGCAATGACGGTGGCCTTGGCGACGTAAGCGCTGAGCTCGCCGGTGACCAGGCAACGCACCACCGCGCCGTAGCAGCGAGAACCCTCGTGGATCAGCGCTATGGCCTCCTTGCGCTCGTGCACGGGGATCTGTTCGGCAATGGCGCGGTCGCTCACCGCGAACAACATGGCGTGGCCGGTACCGTCGGAGACATAGCAGGTCCGCCACTTCTTGGTGCCGCCGAAATCGCGCTGCGCCACCAGGCCATGCGCCTCGTCACGTTCGGTCAGCGTGACCTTCTGCCCGTTGATGATGACCTGCCGGTCGCCGCGGTTGACGCGGCTCCAGGGCACCCCCCACGCCGCCAGTTCGCGCACGGCCTTGGGCGCGGTATTGACGAACATGCGCACCACGCGCTGGTCGGCGCCCCAATCGCTGCCGCGCACCGTGTCCTCGAAGTGCACGTCCTCGTTGTCGCCCTGCCCCTTGATGACGTTGCCCAGCGAGGCCTGCATGCCGCCCTGAGCCGCTGCCGAGTGCGAGCGCTTGGGCGGCACCAGCGACAGGATGATGGCGTCGTGCCCGCGCCGCCTGGCACCAATGGCCACGCGCAGACCGGCCAGGCCGCCGCCGACCACCAGCACATCGGTATAGATGATCTTCATCGTCTTACTTGGTCGGCGCGGCCGACGGCCGCACCCAGGCCGGTGTGTAGGGCTCGCCGGCGCGAGGCGCATGCTCGATGCCGATCTTGATGTAGGCGGCCAGCGTGGCCAGCCCGAGCACGAGGAAGAACACGGTCAGGGCCCACTTCAGTGTCTTCAGGCGCGCACGCGTGGCACCGGGGTCGGGCCCGGCAAACCAACCCCACTTGACGGCCAGCCGGTACAGGCCGATGCCGCCGTGCAGTTCCACCGCAAACAGCAGCACCAGGTACAGCGGCCAGAAGTGCTGGCTCCAGACGCGATCGGCGCTCTCGAAGGGGCCGATGCGCTCGGGCTGGGTCAGCATGACGTAGAGATGGATGCCGACCATGAAGAACAGCGCGAAGCCGGTCAGCACCTGCCACCACCACAGCGTGGTATCGCCGTGCCTCATGGCATGGGCGTGGTCGCGAAACGCACGGTACTGGCGATAGTCGATCGGGAACTTGCGCACCGCCAGCAGCGCGTGCAGAACCACCAGTGTGAAGATCGCGGCCACGACCATCGACACGAGCCAGGGGAACGAGCGGCCGAAGAAGAAGTAGCCCTCGAAGAACTTGGTCACCGTCCACATCGCGTCCTTGCCGAAGAGGATCGACGAGACGAAGAACATGTGGCCCCACATGAACAGTGCCAGCACCAGGCCGCTGACGCTTTGCAGCCAATCCAGGCGCGCCGGCCAGCGACTGGCGCTCGCCCTCGATCGGATTCGCGGCTGGGTGCCGGGCACGACTGGCAAGTGGCTGTTCATGCGCGGCGTCTCCTGGACCGGTGCTTGTTCTTCTCGAAGCCGTGCCCTTTGCGGGCGACGGCCATCTTCTGCCTCCGCGCCGACCGCGGGCTTGATGCACGTCAATCATCTGGCCGGGTTCTCAACTGCAGCCGCAGTCGCGTCCATGGCCCTCCCGCGCACACCCGTCGGCGGTCCACCGGGCCGCGTGCGCGAGTCGCATCCGACGGCCAAAGCTTGATGCAGCGCAAACCCCTCGTGCCGCCCGGGCCGAAGAATGCCGCGCACTGGGGCTTCACGGGGCGTTGCGCATGCTGCAAATTCGTATTCATGGCCGTGGCGGCCAGGGCGTCGTGTCGGCAGCGGAAATGCTGTCGATTGCCGCGTTCGAACAGGGCCGTCATGCGCAGGCCTTCCCCAGCTTCGGCTCCGAACGCACCGGTGCGCCGGTGGTCGCCTTCTGCCGCATCGCCGACCGGGACATCCGGCTGCGCGAACCGATCATGGCGCCCGACGTGCTGATCGTGCAGGACCCGACGCTGCTGCACCAGGTGGACGTGTTCCAGGGCCTCAAGCCCGACGGCTACGTGCTCATCAACAGCCGGCACGGCTTCCATGCGCTGGGCCTGGGCGAGATCGAACAGCGCTTCCGCCGCGAGCGGCTGGTCACCGTGCCGGCCACCGAGATCGCGCTCAAGCACCTGGGCCGGCCGCTGCCCAATGCCGTGCTGCTGGGCGGCTTTGCCGCGCTGTCGGGGCTGATCACGCTGGACGCGGTGGACCATGCCATTCGCGCCAAGTTCAGCGGCCGGGTGGCCGACGGCAACGTGGCCGCCGCAGGCGAGGCCTTCGACTTCGTGAAGAACGAGATGCAGGAGATGGCCCATGCTCAAGCAGATTGAAGGCTCCAAGGCCGTGGCCGAGGCGGTGGCGATGTGCCGCCCTGAGGTGATCTGCGCCTACCCGATCAGCCCGCAGACGCACATCGTCGAAGGGCTGGGCGAGCTGGTCAAGGACGGCACGCTGGCGCCGTGCGAGTTCATCAACGTCGAAAGCGAATTTGCGGCGATGAGCGTGGCCATCGGCGCTTCGGCCGCAGGCGCGCGCAGCTACACCGCCACCGCCAGCCAGGGCCTGCTGTTCATGGCCGAGGCGGTCTACAACGCCAGCGGCCTGGGCCTGCCGATCGTCATGACCGTGGCCAACCGGGCCATCGGCGCGCCGATCAACATCTGGAACGACCACAGCGACAGCATGAGCCAGCGCGACTGCGGCTGGATCCAGCTTTTCGCCGCGCACAACCAGGAGGCGCTGGACCTGCACATCCAGGCCTTCAAGCTGGCCGAGGAGCTGAGCATGCCGGTGATGGTGTGCATGGACGGCTTCATCCTGACGCATGCCTACGAGCGCGTCGACATGCCCACGCAGGCGCAGGTCGACGGCTTCCTGCCGCCCTACGAGCCGCGCCAGGTGCTCGACGTGGCCGATCCGGTGTCGATCGGCGCGATGGTCGGGCCCGAGGCCTTCATGGAGGTGCGCTACCTGGCGCATGCCAAGCAGCTGATGGCGCTGGAGCGCATTCCGCAGATCGCGGCGGAATTCGAGCAGCGCTTCGGCCGCAACACCGGCGGGCTGGTGCGCGGCTACCACCTCGACGATGCCGAGACGGTGGTGGTGGCGCTGGGCTCGGTGCTGGGCACGCTGCGCGAGACGGTCGAGGAACTGCGCCGCGACGGCCAGCGCATCGGCGTGCTCGGCATCAGCTCCTTCCGGCCCTTCCCGCTGGCCGCAGTGCGCGCCGCGCTGCAGGGCGCCAAGCGCGTGGTGGTGCTGGAAAAGAGCTTCTCGGTGGGCCTGGGCGGCGTGGTGTCCACCGACGTGCGGCTGGCGCTGTCGGGCCTGCAGCTGAACGGCTACACGGTGGTGGCCGGCCTGGGCGGGCGCGCCATCACACAGGCTTCGCTGCGGCGCATGTTGCTCGAGGCAGTGGCCGGCCAGTTGCCGCCATTGAGCTTCCTGGACCTGGACTGGCGCATCGTCAACCGCCAGCTCGAACGCGAAACGCAGATCCGGCGCAGTGGCCCGATCGCCGAGAACCTGCTGCGCGACGTCGGCACCGTGGCATCCAAAGTGAGCTGACCATGACTGCTCCAGTCAAGTTCTACCAGACCGGCACCTTCACCGTCGGCAACCGCCTGCTCGCGCCCGAGCAACGCAGCGTGCAGGCCAGCACCGAGCGCAGCAACTCGCTGAACTCCGGCCACCGCGCCTGCCAGGGCTGCGGCGAAGCACTGGGCGCGCGCTATGCGGTCGACGCCGCGATGCGCGCCACCGGCAACCGGCTGATCGCGGCCAACGCCACCGGCTGCCTGGAGGTGTTCTCGACGCCCTACCCCGAGACCTCGTGGCAGCTGCCGTGGATCCATTCGCTGTTCGGCAACGCCGCCGCGGTGGGCACCGGCATTGCCGCCGCGCTGAAGGTCAAGGCGATGAAGGCGGGCCATGCGCTCAGTCCCGTGCGCGTGCTTGCCCAAGGCGGCGACGGCGGCACCACCGACATCGGCTTCGGTTGCCTGTCGGGCATGTTCGAGCGCAACGACGACGTGCTCTACATCTGCTACGACAACGAGGCTTACATGAACACCGGCGTGCAGCGCAGCAGCGCCACGCCGCCGGCGGCGCGCACGGCCACGACGATGGCGGTGGGAGCGCAGCCGGGCGCCGAGTTCGGCAAGGGCAAGAACCTGCCGCTGATCGCGATGGCGCACGAGATTCCCTACGTGGCCACGGCCACGGTGGCCGACCTGCGCGACCTGGAAGCCAAGGTCGACAAGGCGATGAGCCTGCGCGGGGCGCGCTACCTGCACATCCTGGTGCCTTGCCCGCTGGGCTGGGGCTCGGCCAGCCACGACACCATCCGGCTGGCGCGCCTGGCGCGCGAGACCGGCATCTTTCCGGTGTTCGAGGCCGAACACGGCGAGGTCACCGCGGTCACGAAGATCCGCCATCGCGTTCCAGTACAGGACTACCTGAAGCCGCAGAAGCGCTTTGCGCACCTCTTTGCCGGGAGCGGCCATCCGCAGATGCTGGCGCAGATCCAGGCCGAGGCCGACCGCAACATCCGCCGCTTCAATCTGCTCGACGCCGAGGGGGCGCACTGAAATGGACAAACCCTTCGCCATCACGCTCGACCCCGGCTCGTCGCTGGCCAACAAGACCGGCACCTGGCGCACCGAACGACCGGTGTACGTCGACCGGCTGCCGCCGTGCAATGCACAGTGCCCGGCGGGTGAGGACATCCAGGGCTGGCTGTTCCATGCCGAAAGCGGCGCCTACGAAGCCGCCTGGCGCCACCTGACGCGCGACAACCCCTTCCCGGCGATCATGGGGCGCGTGTGCTACCACTCCTGCGAAGGCGCGTGCAACCGCGGCCAGATCGACTCGGCCGTGGGCATCAACTCCGTGGAGCGCTTCCTTGGCGACGAGGCGCTCAAGCAGGGTTGGCGCTTCGCTGCGCCGACGCAGGAATCGGGCAAGCAGGTGCTGGTGGTCGGCGCCGGGCCGTCAGGCATGTCGGCGGCCTACCACCTGCGCCGGCTGGGCCATGAGGTCACGGTGATGGAGGCCGGCCCGATGGTCGGCGGCATGATGCGTTTCGGCATTCCCAAGTACAGGCTGCCGCGCGACGTGCTCGATGCCGAGATGCAGCGCATCGTCGACATGGGCGTCACGCTGCGCGTGGACACCAAGGTGTTCGATCTGGCACAGACGATGAAGGCCGGTGGCTTCGATGCCGCCTTCCTGGCCGTCGGCGCCCATATCGCCAAGCGCGCCTTCATCCCTGCCAAGGACAGCTCGCGCATCCTCGACGCGGTACAGGTGCTGCGCAGCATGGAAGGCGAGGACAAGCCGATGCTCGGCCGCCGCGTGGTGGTCTACGGCGGCGGCAACACCGCCATCGACGTGGCGCGCACCGCCAAGCGACTGGGCGCCACCGAGGCCATCATCGTCTACCGGCGCACCCGCGAACGCATGCCGGCCCATGACTTCGAGGTCGAGGAAGCGCTGCAGGAAGGCGTGATGGTCAAGTGGCTGTCCACCATCAAGCAAGCCGGCGACGGCGGCGCGCTGACGATCGAGAAGATGACGCTCGATGCCAAGGGCAACCCGCAGCCGACCGGCGAATTCGAAACGCTGGAGGCCGATTCGCTGGTGCTGGCGCTGGGCCAGGACGTGGATCTGTCCCTGCTCGACAACGTGCCCGGCCTGACCGTGTCCGATGGCGTGGTGCAGGTCGATCCGGCGACGATGATGACCGGGCACCCGGGTCTGTTTGCCGGCGGCGACATGGTGCCCGCCGAACGCAACGTCACCATCGCCGTCGGCCATGGCAAGAAGGCCGCGCGGCATATCGACGCGTGGTTGCGCGGCACGCAGGTCCCGCCGGTCGTCAAGCACGGTGCGGCCACCTTCGAACGCCTGAACCCCTGGTACTACAGCGACGCGCCGAAGACACTGCGCCCGCTGCTTGACCTGGCGCGGCGTACCAGCAGCTTCGACGAGGTGCAAGGCGGCCTGAGCGCAGACAACGCGTTGTTCGAGGCGCGCCGCTGCCTGAGCTGCGGCAACTGCTTCGAGTGCGACAACTGCTACGGCGTGTGCCCCGACAATGCCGTCATCAAGCTCGGGCCCGGCAAGCGCTTCGAGTTCAACTACGACTATTGCAAGGGCTGCGGCATCTGCGTGACCGAGTGCCCTTGCGGCGCGATCGACATGGTCAAGGAAGACGTCTAGGGCCTGTTGACGCCATGCCGCCGAGCCCCGTCCCTTGCCATCGGCTCAAGCGAGGTCTTGACCTGCCGCTGGCCGGGGAACCCGAGCAGATGGTGCATGCCGCAGCGCCGGTGCGCCATGTGGCGGTGCTCGGCGCCGATCAGATCGGGCTGAAGCCCAGCTTGCTCGTGCAGCCGGGCGAGCGGGTGCGCCGCGGACAAGCGCTGTTCGCAGACAAGACGCGGCCGGGCGTGTTCCAGACCGCACCGGCCGCCGGCACCGTGCTGGCCGTGCACCGCGGCGAACGGCGAGCCTTCCAGTCGCTGGTGATCCGCGTCGAAGGCGACGAGGACCCCGCAGCGCAGCAGGCCTTCGCCAGCTACCGCGGCGCGGCGCCCGACAGCCTGTCTGACGGCGACGTGCGCGCGCTGCTGCTCGAATCGGGCCTGTGGACTGCGTTGCGTACGCGGCCGTTCTCGCGCGTGCCGGCAGCGGATGCGTCGCCGCGCGCGCTGTTCGTCACCGCGATCGACACACGCCCGCACGCCCCCTCGGTGCAGACCGTGCTGGCGACGCGCGGTGCCGATTTCGAGGCCGGCGTCGCCTGCCTGGCCAAGCTGACCCGCGGACCCACCTATGTCTGCGTGGCAGCGGACTCGACGCTCGACGTGAGCGCCGCCGGCGGCGCCACACGCGTGGCCTTCGACGGCCCGCACCCTGCCGGGCTGCCCGGTACCCACATCCACTTTCTCAGCCCGGTCGACCTGGAGCGCACGGTCTGGCACATCGGCTACCAGGACGTGGCCGCGATCGGCCGCCTGTTCCTGCACGGTCGGCTCGACGTGGAGCGCGTGATCGCGCTGGCCGGGCCGAGCGTGCTGCGCCCGCGCCTGCTGCGCACAAGGCTGGGCGCCTCGATCGACGAGCTGGTTCACGGCGAGATCGCGCCCGGTGCGCAGCGGGTGATCTCCGGCTCGGTGCTCGACGGACGCATCGCCCAGGGCGAGGCCCTGGGCTACCTGGGCCGCCACCACCTGCAGGTCTCGGTGCTGGCCGAAGCCGCTGAGCGTGAACTCTTCGGCTGGATCATGCCCGGCTTCGACAAGTTCTCGATCTGGGGCGTGGTGGCCGGCGCCTTCACCGGCCGCGCCCAGGCGCTGAACACCACCACCAATGGCGGTGCCCGTGCGATGGTGCCGATCGGCTCCTTCGAGCGGGTGATGCCGCTCGACCTGATGCCCACCTTTCTGTTGCGTGCGCTGCTGATGGGCAACGACGAACGCGCCGAGGCCCTGGGCGCGCTGGAACTCGACGAGGACGACCTGGCACTTTGCACCTTCGTCTGCCCCGGCAAGGCCGAGTACGGCCCGCTGCTGCGCGCGGCCCTGTCGCGCATCGAGAAAGAGGCCGCCTGATGCGCGCATTGAGGAAGCTTCTCGACCGCATCGGCAAGCCCTTCCACCCGGGCGGCCGGCTGGAACGCTTCTACCCGCTGTACGAGGCCGCCGACACCTTCTTCTATTCGCCGGCCAAGGTCACCACCACCGGCGCGCACGTGCGCGACGCGATGGACCTGAAGCGCATGATGATCATCGTGTGCATCGCGGCCCTGCCCTGCGTGTTCATGGCGATGTTCAACACTGGGCTGCAGGCCAACCTGGCGCTCGATCCGGCCAAGGCGGCGCTGCTCACCGGCTGGCGCCACGACCTCATCGCGCTGCTCGGCGTGGGCTATTCGCCGGCCAGCTTGGCGGCCAACATGATCCACGGTGCGCTGTACTTCATCCCGCTGTATGTCGTGACCATGGTCGTCGGCTTGAGCTGGGAGGTGGGCTTCGCCATCGTGCGCAAGCTGGAGGTGAACGAAGGCTTCTTCGTCACCGGGCTGCTGTTCCCGCTGATCTGCCCGCCCGACACGCCGCTGTGGCAGGCGGCGCTGGCGGTCAGCTTCGCCGTCGTGCTGGGCAAGGAGGTCTTCGGCGGCACCGGCATGAATTTCATGAACCCGGCGCTGGTGGCGCGGGCCTTCCTGTTCTTTGCCTACCCGGCCAGCATGTCGGGCGACACGGTGTGGACCGCGCTGCCCGCGGCCGCGGCGCACGACGGGTTTTCCGGCGCCACGCTGCTGTCGCAGTTCCGGCAGATGCAGCCGCCGGCCACGCACCAGGACTTCCCGTGGATGGTGGCCTTCGGCGGCCTCGAGCCCGGCAGCATGGGCGAGACCTCGGCGCTGGCCTGCCTGATCGGCGCGGTGATCCTCATCGTCACGGGCGTCGGCTCCTGGCGCATCATGGCCGGGGTGGTGTTCGGCACCATCGGCATGGCCTCGCTGTTCAACGCGATCGGTTCGGCCACCAATCCTTACTTCGCCGTGCCCTTCTGGTGGCACATGGTGGCCGGCGGCTGGGCCTTCGCCACCGTGTTCATGGCCACCGATCCGGTGACGGCGCCCTTCTCCAATACCGGGCGCTGGATCTACGGGCTGATGATCGGCGCGCTGATCGTGCTGATCCGGGTGGTCAACCCGGCCTACCCCGAATCGGTGATGCTGGTGATCCTGTTCATGAACGTGGTGGCACCTTTCATCGACTACCTGCTGGTGCAGGCCAACCTGCGCCGCCGAGGCAGACGCCGTGCCGAAACTTGAGTCCACCCGCTACACGGTGCTGTTCGCCACCGCGGTGAGCGTGGTGTGCGCGTTGCTGGTGGCCACTGCGGCGGTGGGCCTGCGCCAGCGGCAGGAGGCCAACGCCCTGCTCTACAAGCAGAAGAACGTGCTGCTGGCGGCCGGCCTGATCAAACCCGGGGAATCGGCATCGCGCGATGAGTTGCTGGCGATTTTCGACAAGCGCATCCGCGTGCGCGCCGTCGACCTGAAGACCGGCAAGCTCGTTCCGGAGGACCAGTTCGACGCCAAGGGCTACGACCAGCGCAAGGCGCGCAACGATCCGGCGCAGTCGCGCGCCGCGCCGCCGAACGACGCCCAGGTGGCCCGCCTGCCGCTGCGTGGCACGGTCTACCAGGTGCTCGGTGACGACGGCAAGGTCGAGCAGCTGGTGCTGCCGATCGAAGGCATGGGCATGTGGGGCACGGTCTACGGCTTCCTGTCGATGCACCGCGACGGCAACACCGTGCGCGGCCTGACCTTCTACGAGCAGAAGGAAACCCCGGGCCTGGGCGGCGAGATCTCCAACCCGAAATGGCAGGCGCTGTGGGTCGGCCGCAAGGCCTACGACGCCAACTGGACGCCGCAACTGGCCGTGATCAAGGGGCAGGCCGGCCCGCCGGACAAGGCGCCGCATCATGTCGACGGCCTGTCCGGCGCCACCATCACCAGCAACGGCATCACACGCGTCGTGCGCTACTGGCTGGCCGACGATGGCTACGGACCCTTCCTGAAGACCCTTCGCAGCGGAGACCCCACATGAGCGCCACAGCCATGCTGTTCGGCAAGAAGGAAAAGACCGCGCTGTTCAGCCCGGTGATCAGCGTCAACCCGATCGCCGTGCAAGTGCTCGGCATCTGCTCGGCGCTGGCCGTGACCACGCGCATGGACAAGGCCTTGGTCATGGGCATCGGCGTGACCCTGGTGACCGCGCTGGCCAACCTGGCCGTCAGCCTGGTGCGCAACCACACCCCCAACAGCATTCGCATCATCGTGCAGCTGGCCATCATCGCCTCGCTGGTGATCGTGGTCGACCAGGTGCTCAAGGCCTACCTGTATGAACTGTCGTTGGAGCTGTCGGTGTTCGTCGGCCTGATCATCACCAACTGCATCGTCATGGGCCGGGCCGAGGGCTTTGCCATGCAGAACCCACCGTGGATCAGCTTCCTCGACGGCATCGGCAACGGCCTGGGCTACTCGCTGATCCTGCTGCTGGTGGGTTTCGTGCGCGAGCTCAGCGGCGCCGGCACGTTCTTCGGCGTCGAAGTCCTGCCACTGACGAAGAACGGCGGCTGGTACGAGCCCAACGGCCTGATGCTGCTGGCACCTTCGGGGCTGTTCCTGATCGCGCTGATCATCTGGGGACTGCGCACCTGGAAGCCCGAGTTGCAGGAAAAAGACTGAGCGGGAGCGTCGATGGAACACCTGCTGAACATCGCCATCCGCTCCATCTTCCTGGAGAACATGGCGCTGGCCTTCTTTCTCGGCATGTGCTCGTTCCTGGCCTGCTCGAAGAAGGTCGAGACGGCCATCGGCCTGGGCGTCGCGGTGGTCTTCGTGCAGACGCTGACCGTGCCGCTGAACAACCTGATCCTGCGCTACCTGCTGGCCGAAGGTGCGCTGTCCGGGCTGTCGCCGGCGCTGGCGAAGGTGGACCTGAGCTTCCTGGCCTTCATCATCTTCATCGGCACCATCGCCGCGGCCACCCAGGTCGTGGAGATGGCAGTCGACCGCTTTCTGCCGGGCCTGTACACGACGCTGGGCGTGTTCCTGCCGCTGATCGCGGTGAACTGCGTGATCCTCGGCGGCTCGCTGTTCATGCAGGAGCGCAACTACACGCTCGGCGAGAGCGTGGTCTTCGGCTTCGGCTCGGGCTTCGGCTTCATGATCGCCATCGTGGCCATCGCCGCGATCCGCGAGAAGATGAGCTACTCCGACGTGCCGGCCGGGCTGCGCGGCCTGGGCATCACCTTCGTCACCGCGGGGCTGATGTCGATCGCCTTCATGGTGTTCTCGGGCATCCAGCTCTAGGGGCGCGGCGACATGATCGAAGTCCTCTCTGGCGTCGCGATGTTCACCGTCGTGGTGCTCGCGCTGGTGGCGCTGCTGCTGGGCGCGCGGCGCCGCCTGGTGCAATCGGGCGAGGTCACGATCCATATCAACGACGACCCGGCCAAGGCCCTGAAGGTGGCTGCCGGCAACACGCTGCTGGGCACGCTGTCCAATCACAAGATCTTCATCCCCTCGGCTTGCGGCGGCAAGGGGGCCTGCGGCGTGTGCGAGGTCATCGTCAAGTCGGGCGGCGGCACCTTGCTGCCCACCGAGACCGGCTTCATCAACCGCGGCGAGGCCAAGCGCGGCTGCCGGCTGGCCTGCCAGGTCAAGGTCAAGCGCGACATGGCGATCGAGATCGCACCGGAGATCTTCGACGTGCGCAAATGGCGCTGCAAGGTCATCTCCAACCGCAATGTCGCCACCTTCATCAAGGAACTCAAGCTGGCCCTGCCCGAAGGCGAGGAGGTACCGTTCCGCGCCGGCGGCTACGTGCAGCTCGAGTGTCCGCCGCACCAGATCGACTTCAAGAGCTTCGACATCGAGGCACCGTACCGCGAGGATTGGGACAAGTTCGACCTGTGGCGCTTCAAGTCGGTGCTCGCCGAACCGATCGAACGCGCCTACTCGATGGCCAACTTCCCGCTGGAAAAGGGGCTGTTGCTGTTCACCATCCGCATCGCCTTCCCGCCCGGCTACAAGGTGGAGATCCCGCCCGGCATCATGAGCTCCTACGTCTTCAACCTGAAGCCGGGCGACGAACTCACCGTGTCCGGCCCTTTCGGCGAGTTCTTTGCGCGCGACACGAACAAGGAGATGTGTTTCATCGGCGGCGGCGCCGGCATGGCGCCAATGCGTTCGCACATCTTCGACCAGTTGAAGCGCCTGAAGACCACGCGCAAGATGAGCTTCTGGTACGGCGCGCGCAGCCTGAAGGAAGCCTTCTATGTCGAGGAGTTCGATGCGCTGGCCGCGGCCAACCCCAATTTCGAGTGGCATCTGGCGCTGTCGGAGCCGCTGCCCGAGGACCAATGGAGCGGGGCCACCGGCTTCATCCACAACGTGCTGCGCGAGCAGTACCTGAGCCGGCACCCGGCGCCCGAGGACATCGAGTACTACATGTGCGGCCCGGGCGTGATGAACAAGGCCGTGATCGACATGCTTTTGTCGCTGGGCGTGGACCGCGAGAACATCCTGCTCGACGACTTCGGTTGACGCACATGAACACCGCGAGGAACCCGAAATGCCCCACCAGATGCTGATCGAAGAAGTGGTGCGCGACCGCGGCAGCGACGAGCTCTTCACCGTGCCGGCGTCGGCGACGATCGGCGAGGCCGTGACGCTGATGGCCGAGCGCGAGATCGGCGCCGTGCTGGTGATGAACGAGGACGGCCTCGTCGCCGGCATCTTCACCGAGCGCGACCTGCTGATGCGCGTGGTGCATGCCGGCCTGCACACCCGGGACACGCCGATCTCGCTGGTGATGACGCGCAACGTGCGCTTCGTGTCGCCCGGCACCACCGTCGAGGCGGCGATGGCGCTGATGCATGTCAACAGGCACCGCCACCTGCTGGTGATCGACGGCCCCACGGTGCACGGGTTGGTGTCGATGCGCGACCTGGTCTACCAGATCGTGCGCCGCGGCCCGCAGGGCTTTGCCGCCGCAGTGCAGAACACGGAGGTTTCCCCATGAGCACATTGCCCTCGCCAACCCGGCGTGCCGCGCTCGGCGCCGGGCTCGGGTCCTTCGCGCTGCTGGCCGCCGGTTGCGGCGAGCGCGGGCGCTTCTTCGCCCTGCCAGCCGGCCGCGCGCAGACTCTCCACGGCATGACGATGGGTTCGTCCTACACGGTGAAGATCGCCGGGCCAGCGCTGTCCACTACGGCGCTGGCGGCAGCGCAGTCTGCAGTGGCGCAGGCGCTGGGCGAGGTGGTCGCTCGCATGTCCCATTACGATGCCGACTCGGAGGTGTCGCGCCTGAACCGGCAGCCGATCGGCCGCGCGCTGGCCGTCTCTGCGCCGACACTGCAGGTCTTCCAGCAGGCCCAGGTGGTGCGCGCGGCCTCCGATGGTGCCTTCGACGTGGCCGTCGGCCGCGCGGTCGACGAATGGGGCTTCGGCCCGTCGAGCCGAACGCCTGCCATGCTGTCGGCTGTCGCGTTGCAACACCTGCAGGGCCAGCACCGTGCCGGCGCAATCGCGCTCGACCCCCAGGCCGGCACCGTGACGCGACATGCCGAGGTGTGGGCCAACCTGTCGGGCATTGCCAAAGGCTACGGCGTCGACCGCGCGGCCGACGTGCTCGAACATCTGGGGCTGGCCGACTACATGGTCGAGGTGGGCGGCGAGATCCGCACCCGTGGCCGCAATGGCGAAGGCCGCGCCTGGCAGCTGGCCATTGAGCGCCCCGACGCGATGCCGCAGCGCGCGCTTCGCATCCTGCCGCTCGACGGCAAGGCGCTGGCCACTTCGGGCGACTACCGCAACTTCTTCATGCACCAGGGACAGCGCTATTCGCACGAGATCGACCCGGCCAGCGCCGCACCGGTGGATCACGCACTGGCCTCGGTCAGCGTGGTGGCCGACGACTGCACGCTGGCCGACGCCTGGTCCACTGCGCTGTTCGTGCTCGGGCCCGAGCGCGGCATGGCCGTCGCCAGGCGCCACGGCCTGGCGGCGTACTTCGTCGTTCGCCAGGGAAACGACGCCTTCAGCGAACGGCAGACCGAGGCCTTCGCCGCGCTCGGCAGCTACGCCGCGGGCTGAATCGACCATCGCGATGACCCTCGACACGCTGCTGCCTGTGTTTCTGCTCGCCCTGGCGGCGATCGGCATTGCCGTCGCGGCGATGGCCGTGGGCGTGATCTTCAAGCGCCCCTGCCTGCGCGGCTCGTGCGGCGGCACCGCCGTGCTCGGGCCCGATGGCAACAAGCTATCTTGCGCGACCTGCCCGAACCGAAAGCGCCAGTCGCCTCAGGCAGAGCCGACACGGCGCAGCCGCTAGCCGTCGATCAGTTCCTTCAGACCGACGGGGTCGGTCACCTGGATCTGGCGGTGTCGCACGAAAAGCAAGCCATTGGCCTGGAACTTGGAGAAGGTGCGGCTGACGGTCTCCAGCTTCAAGCCCAGGTAGCTGCCGATCTCTTCGCGGCTCATGCGCAGCACGATGGCCGCGGACGAATAGCCGCGCGCACGTTGGCGGTGGATCAGGTTCAGAATGAAGGCCGCCACGCGCTCGTCGGCGTGCATGCTGCCCAGCATCAGCATGACGCCCTGGTTGCGCACGATCTCGCGGCTCATGACGCGGTGGACCTGCTGCTGAAAGCTGCTGATCTCGCGCGCCAGCGACTCCAGCTCGTGGTGGCGGATGACGCAGACCAGCGAATCTTCCAGCGCGACCGCATCCACTTCGTGAGTGTGGCTGCCGAAACCGTCCAGACCGATCAACTCGCCAGGCATCTGGAACCCGGTGACCTGTTCACGCCCGTCCTTCGACGCGATGGCGGTCTTGAAGAAACCGGTCCAGACGGCATACACGGCAGCGAAGGGATCGCCGGCCTGGAACAACCTCTCGCCCCGCGCCACCTTCTGCCGCCCGGTCACGAGACGGGCATCGATGTACTCCAGCTCGTGCTTGCTCAGTCCGACCGGCAGGCAGATCTCCCGCAGATTGCAGGTCGAGCACAGGGCAGTGCAGTGCGGCGCATGCAGGGGTTTGTAGACGGATTGATCCATGCTTGGGGTTCAGTGGTCGCGCGCGCATTATGCGCACCGCGCGGCTGCGGCCCAGGGTAGCTTCCCCTAGTGCCAATGCTCGTCCCGACTGCCGCACCATGCAACCCCGATGAGGGCTCGCACCGCAGATCCGTCTGATCTGCATCAAGCTGCGGCCCGCCTGCCACAGTAGAGTCGCCGGCACAGGCCCAGCCGAGACGGCGTCGGCCCTGAGCGTTGAGGGGGCGACCTTGAGCAAAGGCGATGCAAGACGAGTCGGGCTTTTTGTCACCTGTCTGGCCGACCTGATGCGGCCCAGCGTGGCCTTCGCCGCCGTCAAGCTGCTGGAAGATGCCGGCTGCACGGTCGAGGTGCCTGCGACACAGACCTGCTGCGGCCAGCCGGCACTGAACAGCGGCGACCGCAAGGATGCGCGCGAGATCGCCAAACGGGTGATCGTGGCCTTCGAGGGCTTCGACGCCGTGGTCGGACCGTCGGGCTCCTGCATGGGCACGTTGCGGCAGGACTACCCGGCCCTGTTTGCCGACGATCCGGCCTGGGCGGCACGCGCCGAGAGCCTGGCGGGCAGAAGCCATGAGTTGCTGAGCTTCCTGGTCGACGTGCTGAAGGTCGAGGGCGTCCAGGCCCGCTACGACGGCCAGGTCACCTACCACGACAGCTGCGCGGGCCTGCGCGAGATGGGCGTCAAGGGCCAGCCGCGCAAGCTGCTGGCCAGCGTGCAGGGCCTGGACCTGGTGGAGATGCGCGGCACCGAAGAGTGCTGCGGCTTCGGCGGCACCTTCTGCGTCAAGTACCCCGAGATCTCCACCAAGATGGTGGACGACAAGATCGCCCACATCCAGGCCAGCGGCGCCGGCACCGTGCTCGGCGGCGACCTGGGCTGTCTGCTCAACATCGCCGGGCGCATCAAGCGCCGCAGCCTGCCCATCCGCGTGCTGCACACCGCCGAGGTGCTGGCCGGCATGGGCGCGCAGCCGGCCATCGGCGAGCCGGCGTCGCCGCCGGGCCGCCCCCAGGCGACGACACCCCCTCGGGGGGCCGGCGCCGACGGCGCCCCTGGGGCGAACGGAGGCCGTTGATGCACGCCCCCACCAACACCTTCCCCGAGCGCGTCTCGGTCGCCATCCTGGACAAGCGGCTGCAGGCCGCGCTCGACCATGCCAGCGGCGGCTTCGTGCAAAAGCGTGCCGCGCTGGTGGCCGCGCTGCCGGAATTCGAGGCGCTGCGCGAGCGTGCCCGCGACCTGAAGAACCACGTGCTCGCGCACCTGGACACCTACCTCGAACGCTACGAAGAGCAGGTCAAGCGCCACGGCGGCCAGGTGCACTGGGCGGCCAGCGCTGAAGAGGCGCGCAAGATCATCCTCGACATATGCCGCAAGGCCAACGCCAGGACCATCACCAAGGGCAAGTCGATGGTCAGCGAGGAGATCGGCCTGAACGACGCGCTCGAGGCCGCCGGCTACCAGGTCGTCGAAACCGACTTGGGCGAATACATCATCCAGCTGGCCAAGGAGCCGCCCAGCCACATCATCGTGCCCGCCGTGCACAAGACGCGCGCCCAGGTCGCCGACCTGTTCGACGAACACCACCGCCCGCTCGGCTACACCAAGCACCTCACCGAGGTCGGCGAGATGGTGAACGAGGCGCGCCAGGTGCTGCGCGAGCACTACTTCAAGGCCGATGTCGGAATCACCGGCGGCAACTTCCTCATCGCGGAAACCGGCTCGAGCGTCATCGTCACCAACGAAGGCAACGGCGACCTGACGCAGACCCTAGCGCGCGTGCACATCGTCACCAGCGGCATCGAGCGCGTGGTGCCGACCTTCGACGATGCGCTGACCTTCCTGCGCCTGCTGGCACGCAGTGCCACCGGCCAGGAGACCGAGACCTACACCACCGTCAGCACCGGACCGCGCCGCGAAGGCGACCTGGACGGCCCGCGCGAGTACCACGTGGTGCTGGTGGACAACGGTCGCTCGAAAATGCTGGGTGGCCCGTTCCGCGAGATGCTGCGCTGCATCCGTTGCGGTGCCTGCCTGAATCACTGCCCCGTCTACACCTCGATCGGCGGGCATGCCTATGGCTGGGTTTATCCGGGGCCGATGGGCTCGGTGCTGACGCCGCTGATCAATGGCATCGACCAGGCCTACGACCTGCCCAATGCCTGCACGCTGAACGGCCGCTGCCAAAGCGTGTGCCCGGTGAAGATCCCGCTGCCCGGGCTGCTGCGGGAGATCCGCCGCCAGCAGTTCGAGACCGGCCTCACGCCAGGGCCGATACGCTGGGCGCTGCAAGCCTGGGCCGCGCTGGCCAAGCGCGCCGGTCTGTACCACCTGGCGATGCGCGTCGCCATCCCCGCGCTGAGCCTGTTCGGTCGCAAGCGCGGTGCGCTAGGCTGGCTGCCGCTGGCCGGCGGTTGGACCGACACGCGCGACCTGCCCGCACCCCAGGGTGGCACCTTTCAGCAGGCCTGGCGCGCACGCCAGGGGGCCGGCAAATGAGCGGCGGCCGCGAGCGCGTGCTGGCGCAGATCCGCGCCTCGCTGGGCCGCAGCGCGCCGGTGGCAGGCCAGGTGGCGCCGCTGGCGGGCAGCGGGCCGCGCCCGGCCTTCGAAGGGGATGCCGTCGCGCGTTTTGCCATCAAGATGCTGGAGAAGTCGGCCACGCTGGCGCAACTCGGCACGCTCTGCGAGGTGGGGGGCGAGGTCGATCGTTTCCTGCGTTCCCATGGCGCCAGCCGGCAGCTGTGCGTGTCGCCGGCGCTGGCCGGCATCGTCTGGCCGGCGGACCTGGACATCCAGTACCGCGCCGCGGTGCGCGAGGATGCGACCAGCGTCACGCCCTGCTTCGCCGCGGTGGCCGAATCCGGCGGCATCGTCACGCTGTCGGGGCCCGACACACCGAGTACGCTGAACTTCGTGCCCGACAACCACATCGTCATCGTGCACGCGGCGCAGGTGGTGCGGCACTTCGAGGACGCCTGGGCGCGCTGGCGCAGCCAGGGCCTGGCCATGCCGCGCACCCTGAACATCATCTCCGGGCCGTCGCGCACGGCCGACATCGAGCAGACCATCCAGCTCGGTGCGCACGGCCCACGTCGGCTGCACATCCTGCTGGTTTCGGCCTGACGCGCTGAGCGCGCCCACCCTGGCCGACGCGCCCGCAAAGGAACACATGCCGCCCGCGCCCTACGATGCACTGAAGCGCCAGTTGGGCAAGCTGATCCCCGGCCAGCGGCTGGTGAGCGACCCGCTGCGCCTGCTGGCGTGGGGCAGCGACGCCAGCTTCTACCGCCTAGTGCCGAAGATCGTGGTGCAGGCCGAGAGCGAGGCCGAGGTGCGCCACGTGCTCGAATGCTGTGCCGAGGCAGGCGTGCCGGTGACCTTCCGCGCCGCTGGCACCAGCCTGTCGGGCCAGGCGCTGAGCGACTCGGTGCTGGTGCTGCTGGGCGACGGCTGGCAGGGCATGCGCGTCGTCGATGACGGCGCGGTCATCGCGCTGCAGCCGGGCGTGATCGGCGCGGCCGCCAACCGACGGCTGGCACCGCTGGGCCGAAAGATCGGTCCCGACCCGGCCTCGATCGACGCGGCGATGATCGGCGGCATCGCCGCCAACAACGCCAGCGGCATGTGCTGCGGCACGGCGCAGAACAGCTACCACACGCTGGCCGGACTGCGTGTGGTGCTGGCCGACGGCAGCGTGCTCGACACACGCGATGCCGCCAGCCGCGCGCAGTTCGCCGCACGGCGGCCCGAGTTGCTGTCGGCCCTGGCCGAGCTGGGCCGCAGCACGCGCGCCGACGAATCGCTGGCGCAGCGCATCCGCCACAAGTTCCGGCTGAAGAACACCTGCGGCTACAGCCTGAATGCGCTGGTCGATTTCGACGACCCGGTGGACATGCTGTCGCACCTGATGATCGGCTCGGAAGGCACGCTCGGCTTCATCAGCGAGATCAGCTACTTCACGGTCGAAGAGCACGCCCACAAGGCCAGCGCGCTGATCCTCTTCGACCACCTGGAAACCGCCTGCAGCGCGGTCAGCCTGCTCAAGCACACGCCGGTGGCCGCGGTCGAACTGCTCGACCGCGCGTCGCTGCGCTCGGTGCAGGACAAGCCGGGCATGCCGGCGTCGCTGCGCGCGCTGCCGGGCGACGGCGCCGCGCTGCTGGTGGAGATCCGCGCCGAGACGCCAGCGGCCCTGTCCGTGAAGATCGACGCCGTGGCGGCACCGCTGGCTGTGCTCGATCTGGCCGCACCGCTGCGCTTCACCACCGACGCCGCCGAATCCGCCGCGCTGTGGAACGTGCGCAAGGGCATGTTCCCGGCCATCGGCGCGATGCGGCCCACCGGCACCACGGTGATCATCGAAGACGTGGCCTTCCCGGTGGAGCGCCTGGCCGAGGCCACGCTCGAGCTTCAGCAGATGCTGCAGGCGCACGGTTACCGCGAGGCCATCATCTATGGCCACGCGCTCGAGGGCAACCTGCACTTCGTCTTCACGCAGGACTTCGGCAGCGCGGCCGAGGTCGAGCGCTATAGCCGCTTCATGGATGCCGTGTGCCGCATGGTCGTGTACAAGTACGACGGTTCGCTGAAGGCCGAACACGGCACCGGACGCAACATGGCGCCCTTCGTGGAGATGGAGTGGGGCGCGCCAGCCTTCGCACTGATGCAGCGCATCAAGGCGCTGTTCGACCCGCAGGGGCTGCTCAATCCGGGAGTGATCCTCAACCCCGACCCGAAGTCGCACCTGAAGGACCTGAAGCCGCTGCCCGCCGCCGACGTGCTGGTGGACAAGTGCATCGAGTGCGGCTTCTGCGAGCCGAAATGCCCTTCACGCGGGCTGACGCTGTCACCACGGCAGCGCATCGTCGGCTGGCGCGAGATCGCCCGGCTCGATGCCAGCGGCGCCGAGCCGCAGCGCGCAGCCGAGTTGAAGACGCTGTACGACTACCAGGGCATCGAGACCTGCGCGGCCTGCGGCCTGTGCGCCACCGCCTGCCCGGTGGGCATCGAGACCGGGCTGCTGATCAAGGCGCTGCGCGGGCGGCGCGCCGGCCCGGCCGCGAAGAAGGTGGCCGACATCGCCGCCAGGCACTACGGCGCGCTGACCACCGGCGTGCGCCTCGGCCTGGGTGCCGCCGACCTGATGCACGGCCTCGTCGGCACCGGCGTCATGAAGGGCACGCTCGACGGGCTGCGCAAGGCCAGCGGCGGCCGCTTGCCCAAGTGGTCGCCGGCCCTGGCACGGCCGGTGCACTTCGTGCCGCGGCCAACGCCGCCGCAGCGTGCCGAGCGCGTCGTCTATTTCCCCAGCTGCGCGGCACGCAACATGGGGCCGCAGCGCGGCCACGACGGCGTGGACATGCTGCCCAGCGTGGCCGAGCGGCTGTTCCAGCGCGCCGGCTTCGACGTGGTGTATCCGGCAGCCTTGGTCGGCCAGTGCTGCGGCCAGCCCTTCGAGAGCAAGGGCCTGGTCGATGCCGCCGACCTGAAGTCGGCCGAGCTCGAAGCGGCGCTGGCCGAAGCCAGCGAAGGCGGCCGCTGGCCGATCGTCTTCGACACCAGCCCCTGCGCCTATCGCATGAAGAAGTTCGTCGCCGGCCGGCTGACCATCCACGACAGCATCGAATTCGTGCACGACCGCGTGCTGCCGCGCCTGCATATCACACCGCAGCCGCAGGCCGTGGCCGTGCACCCGGTGTGCAGCGTGCGCAAGATGGGCAGCACCGACAAGCTGACGGCGATTGCCGCGCGCTGCAGCGCGCAGGTGGCGACGGTCGATGCGGTGCAGTGCTGCGGCTTTGCCGGCGAGCGCGGCTTCATGCGCCCCGAGCTGAACGAGCATGCGCTGCGCCACCTGAAGGACGCACTGCCCGCGGGTTGCAGCGCCGGCTACTCCAGCAGCCGCACCTGCGAGATCGGGTTGTCGGAGATGGCCGAGATGCCCTACCAGTCGATCCTGTACCTGCTGGAGCGCTGCAGCCGCGGCTGAGCGGCTCAGCGCGACGGCGGCAAGGCGAAGCGCGCGCGCTGCTCGGCTCGCTGGATGGCGCTGGACAGGTGCACATGGCGCGGGCTGCCCTCTGGGATGTGCGCCAGCAGCCGCTTCCAGTGGCTGGCAGCCAGCGTGAATTCGCCGGCCTCCCAGGCCGCACTGCCCGCCAGATCCAGCGCCTGTGGGTGCTCGGGGTTGAGCGACAGCGCCTTGCCCACCAGTTGGCGCGGTGCCCCGGCCAGCGTACCGCCTTGCTGCATGCCGCGAGCCTCGGCGTATTCGACCCAGAGGCCCGCATCGCCGATCGCCTTCGACTTGCCCTGCAGGGCACGCTCGAAGCCTGCGGCCGCCAGTTCGTAGCGTTGCGCCTGCATGTCGATGCGCGCCTTCATGACCCAGGCCCGCGCGTCACCCGGCTGGCGCGTCAGGTGCTGCTGCAGTTCGGCCAGCGCATGCTCGGCGGCGGCCGGGTCCAGAGTTGCATCCGGGTCGCGCAATTGCGCGGACAGCGCAGATCGCGATGGATCGATTGCCCCCGGGTCACCGAGCCACAGGTACAGCGAGCCAGCCAGCGCCGTCAGCGCCAGCAAGGACAACGCCTGCCGGACGCACGGCCGCGCCGACCCATCGGGCGTGCGGGCCTCGGCGCCCGCGCCGGCCAGGCGCGACGGCCGCGGCAGCACGAACAGCGCCGCCACCGCCAACATGCCGACGAACGCCGCGGAAAAAGCCCAGGGTACGCCGAGCAGTCCACCCATCGCCAACGCGCCGGCTGCGGACTACTTGGTGGCCGCCGCCACCGGCACCACCGCGGCAGGTGCGGCGCTGGTCGGGCCGGACGCGGGGGTGCCCGACGCGGTCCGCTTCTTGGCCATCGCGTCGTCGAGCAGCTTGATGCCGGCCTGCGAGGCCACCATGCCCTTGTTGATCGAGGCCTCGAACTGCTGCGGGTTGTGGAAGTGCGCGCCGTTGGTGGCCGACCACCATTCATAGTGGATGTGTGCTTCGGAGTGCTTCAGCCGCACCTCGTTCAGCACCGCCGGGTCCACGCCCATGTTCTGCGCCGCCTCGAACTTGTCGATCAGCCGCGTCAGCCAGAACTCGGCCTTGCGCATCTTGCCGGTCCACTTGTTCTTCAGCGAATCGATGGTGTACAGCGCCTGCTGCTCGGTCCAGGTCTTGTGGCAGGTCAGGCAGGTTTCCTTGATGTAGTGGCGCGGCGACGTCTGCCAGTGCGAGGTGAAGGTCTTGCCGGTCTTCGGGTCCTTGACCTTGGGCATGTGGCAGGCACTGCACTCCACGCCTTCCTTCTGGTGGGTGCTGTTGTAGAAGGTCTCGACATCGGCGTGCTGCCCCTTCCACAGCATGGCGCCGGTGATGCCGTGCTTGAAGTCGCCGAACTTCAGGTCCTTGTAGTGCTGCTGGATCTCGTCCACCGGCTTGAACGGGAAGTGGTTGGTGCGCACATCGGCCATGCCGATCGGCTGCCCGGTGACGGGGTCGGTGCCCGGGTTGCAGTTGTATTCCACATGGCACTGGCCGCACTGCAGCTTGGTGTCGTAGCGGCTGAGCAGCGCAATCTTGCGCGTGTAGCCACGCTCACCCAGATCCCTGACATCGATCTTCGCGCCCTTCGGGTCCTTGTGCCACAGCGTGTCCTTCTCCGGCCGCGTCAGCGCCTGGATCAGACCGTCGCGGATGACCCGCGGCTTGGCCGAATGCGGGTCGTGGCAGAAGTTGCAGTTGAGCGAATGGTTGGTGTCCTTGACGAACTCGTTCACCTTCGACAGGCGGCTCCACTTGACGTCGGACACCGGATCGCCCAGGTAGGCCCAGTCCAGGATGTGGTCGGACGACTTGCAGGACATGCACACCGGGTTCGCGGCCGCGGCTGTGCCCGGCTTGAAGGCCTTGTGCGGCTCGCCGGGGTATTGATCCACCAGCACGTCCCAGATCTTGAAGTTGCCGCCCATGCGCGCCAGGCCTTCCTTGCCGGCCTTGTTCTCGAAACGGCCACCGAAGGCGCGGTCGACCACCACCTGGTCGTACAGCGCGAAGGCATGCGAGCGCGGCTCGTTGTGCTCGCGCGTGAAGCCATGCGGCGTCAGGATCTTGTCCATGGCGGTGAAGGTGGCGACCGTCTTCTCCTTGTTCGCCGTCTTCTCCGTGTTCATCGTGTACAGCGTGCGGTACTGGTTCTCGTGGCAGGTGCCGCAGTTGGCCGGGTCCATGCTGGTCGTCGGCCGGCCCTTGCCCTTGGCCTTGTGCGTGTCCAGGCCACCGTGGCAGGAATCGCAGCCCACCGTCTTGTGCGCGCTGCCGGTGTGGAAGTCCTTGATCGCATCGTGGCACTCGTAGCAGGTGCTGGCGTCGAAGGGCGGCGACTTGGCCTTGGCCTGCACGGTGGGCTTGCCCGCCTGCGCAAAGACTTCCGTGCCGGTGAACACCAGCGCCATGGCAGTCAGCAAGCCCGCCACAGGAAATGCCCACCGCAAGTGCCCGGTCCCACGCATCGTCGACTCCCAGATGGATGAAGCTCACCTTCGCCCCAACACAGTGCAGCAAGTGCCCCGACATGGTGCCGATTCAAACCCTCGGACCCCTTGACTCATGTCAACTTTGGGCGGCTTGGGTCGGAACCCGGCATCCGCAGGCCTGGCGATCAGCTGCAGGGCGCGGTCGCCGCGCCCGGGTCTTGCTGTACGCGGCGCACCCGGTAGCGCCGGTCCAGCGCAGCGACTGCGCCGCCCAGCGCCATCAGCACGGACCCGCCCCAGATCCAGGTGACGAAAGGCTTGTGGTGCACGCGCACGCTCCAGGCTCCGTCGCCAGCCGCTTCGCCCAGCGAGACGTAGACGTCGCCGAACCAGCCGCTGTCGATGGCGGCCTCGGTCATCGGCGTGGCCGGCAGCGACAGGTAGCGGCGCTTTTCCGGCTGCAGCGCGCCCACCGGCTCGCCCTGGCGGGTCAGCACGAAGCGGCCGCGCTCGGCCTCGTAGTTCGGGCCAGTCACCCGGGTCACGCCGTCGAAGCGCAGCGCGTGGCGCCCCACCGTCACGCTCGACCCCGGCGGCATGCGCAGCTCGGTCTCGGTCTGGTAGCCACGCACCACGGTCACCCCGAACACGAACACGGCCACGCCCAGGTGCGCCAGCCCCATACCCCACCACGCCAGCGAGGGCTGCGCCAGGGCGCGCCCACCGCGCTGCGACCCGACGCGCAGCCGTTCGCGCAGCGCCATGGCCATGGCCAGCAGCACCCAGCAACCCAGGCCCAGGCCCAGCGCCAGCATCGGCGACCAGCGGCCGCCGGCGAAAGGCAACGTGATGCCCAGCAGTGCCGCGCACCCCAAGGCCCAGCGCAGCCGCGTCCACAGCTCGGGCAGCGGCATGCGGCGCCAGCGCGCCAGCGGCCCCACAGCCATCAGGAACACGGCCGGCGCCATCAGCGGCACGAATACCGCATCGAAGTAAGGCGGCCCGACCGACAGGCGGCCCAGGCCGAGCACCTCGACCAGCAGCGGATAGAAGGTACCCAGCAGCACCGTCGCCGCCGCCACGGTGAGCAGCAGCGTGTTGGCCAGCAGCAGGCTTTCGCGCGACACCGCATCGAATTCCTCGCGCCCGGACAGGCGGCCGGCGCGCAGCGCGAACAGCACCAGCGAGCCGCCGACCACGGCCAGCAGCAGCGCGAGGATGAACAGGCCGCGCCGCGGGTCGATGGCGAAGGCGTGCACCGAGCTCAGCACGCCGGAGCGCACCAGGAAGGTCCCCAGCAGCGACAGCGCGAAGCACAGGATCGCCAGTAGCAGCGTCCAGGCGCCGAACAGGCCGCGCCGGTCGGTCAGCGCCAGCGCATGGATCAGCGCCGTCCCCACCAGCCACGGCATCAGCGCGGCGTTCTCCACCGGGTCCCAGAACCACCACCCGCCCCAGCCCAGCTCGTAGTACGCCCACCAGCTGCCGAGCATCACGCCCAGGGTCAGGAAGCACCACGCGGCGAGGGTCCACGGCCGGGCGCGCCGCGCCCAGTCGGCGTCCGGCCGCCCGCCCAGCAGCGCGGCCATGGCGAAGGCAAAGGCCACCGAAAAGCCGACGTAGCCCATGTACAGCAAGGGCGGGTGGAGCACCATGCCCGGGTCCTGCAACAGCGGGTTCAGGTCGCGCCCCTGCGCCGGCACGGGAAACAGCCGCAGGAACGGATTCGACGCCAGCAACACGAACAGCATGAATCCCGCTGCCAGCAGGCCCATCACGCCCAGCACCCGGGCGCGCACCGGCAGCGGCCACGGGCGAGCGAACCCGGCCACGGCCAGCATCCACAGCGACTGCATCAGCACCCAAAGCAGCATCGAGCCCTCGTGCGAGCCCCAGGCCGCGGTGAAGCGGTACAGCGCCGGCAGCATCGAGTTGGAGTTCTCGGCCACGTTGCGAACCGAGAAGTCGCTCTGCAGGAACGAGGCCACCAGGCAGGCCCACGACAGCGCCACGAACAACGCCTGCCCGCAGGCCAGCGGGCGCGCCATCGCCATCCACGGCGCATGGTCGCGCCAGGCGCCGGCCAGCGGCAGCACGCCGAGCAGCAGCGCCAGCAGACACGCGAGGATCAATCCGAAGTGGCCGATTTCAGGAAGCATCGAAGGCGTCGCGGCCGCAAAGCGGCGTGGCGCGCGAGACTAACGCACGCCGGTCGTCACAGATGCGCGACATGCACCGACAGATTCCACAGGTTGTGCACCAGGGTCGGCATCACCAGGCTGCCGGTGCGCTGGCGCAGCCAGAGGAACAGCAACGCGGCGGGCAGCACCCCGGTCAGATGGCCGATGCGCACGCCGTGCAGGGCCAGGAACACCAAGGTGATCACCGCCGCACCCCAACCGAACGAAGCGCCGAAGACCTCGCGCCGCGCGACGAAAGCCCGGTCCAGCAGGGCCAGCAGCACGCCGCGAAACAGCAACTCCTCCACCAGCCCGGGCATCGAGGCCTGGTACAGCCAGGTCTCCAGCGTCACGCCGCCCAGGCGCACCGGGCTGAAGCTCATCCAGACGATATGCATGACCAGCACGACGACGCTGACCCCCAGCGCCGGGCGCAGCGAGCCACGGCGCTGCGTCCAGGTAAAGCCCATCTCGCGCCAGCACAGGCCGGCACGACGGACCAGCAGCGCGGCCATGCCCAGCGTCGCCAGCAGCGTCAGCACCAGGCCGCTCCAGTTCCAGCCAGTGCCCAGCACCCGCTCGCCAGGCCAGGCCGCCGGAAGTGCGGGCAGCAAGAGGCACAGCGTCAGCGTCGCCAGGAAGGCTACGGCCCAGGGGCGCGGCGCCGGCCGCCACAGCGCCGGAGCCACCAGCAGCGCACCAACCGCCAGCGCGACCTGCGCCGAGCCCTGGCCCACCTAGGTTGCACCCTGGCCGCGCAGCCAGGCCTCGACGGCCTCGGCCTCGAGATGGCCATTGCGGATGCAGTCGCCGACCGACACACCGCCCTTCCAGTTGGCGCAGAAGAACAGGCCCGGCAGCACGCGCTGCGCCGCTTCGGCCCGCGCCACCCGGCCCAGGTGTCCGAGCGTGTATTGTGGAATCGCGCGCGGCCAGCGGGTCACGGCCTGGAACGACGGCCGGCCGCGGACGCCGAGCAGCACCGCGTGTTCCTGGTGCGCCAGGTCGGCGATGTCGCCTTCAGGTAGCTGCGCCAGCTGCGGATGGCGTTGTCCACCGACAAAGGTGGTCAGCAGTGCCGTGCCTGCCGGCGCACGGCCTTCGAACATGCTGCTGGAGAACAGCACGCCGAGCACGCGGCGCCCTTCCTTGCGCGGCACCAGGCAGCCGAAGCCGTCGAGTGCATGCCCGACATCGCGGGCCGCATAGGCCGAGGCCACGGTGGCCACCGGCGCATAGGCTATCGAGCACAGCGCCGCGGCCGCATCGGCACAATGCGCCTGAAGCAGCGCCGCCGCTTCATCGGCAGGCACGGCCAGCACCAGCGTGCGTGCGCGCCACTGCCGCGGCGCACCGGCTTGCTCGGCGTGCAGCGTGAACAGACCGGCCGCGTCGCGCTCGATGCGCAAGGCGCGGGCCTGCAGTTGCAGGCCGCCCAGCGCCGCGGCCAGTGCGTCGGTGAGCTGCTGCATGCCCAGCGCGAAGGAAAAGCTCTTTGCCGTGTTCTTGGCCACGCTGCGCTGCCGCCGCCGCTCGCGGGCGCCGAGGATCTGGCCGCGGATCAGGCTGCCGTAGCGTTGCTCCAGCGCATGCAGCTTCGGGAAAGCCGCGCGCACCGAGATCGCCTCGGGGTCGCCGGCATAGATGCCGGCCACGAAGGGATCGATGGCGTAGTCCAGGAACTCGCTGCCCAGTCGCCGGCGCACGAACTCGGCGATCGACTCCTCGGCCTGGGCCGGAGCCGCCGCGATGAAGACCTCGCGCAGCAGCGCCAGCTTGGCCGAGGCCGAGAACAGCGGCGTCGAGAAGAACGCGCCCGGCGAGGTCGGCAGCGCCGTGAGCCGGCCATTGCGCACGACGTAGCGCGTGTCGGCGGTCTTCGAGGCCATGCGCATCTGGGAACCCAGCCCCAGGTCGGCGACCAGCTCGCCGATCAGCGGCGTGGTGTCGAGTGCGCTGTTCGGCCCGCGCTCGAACAGGCAGCCATCGCGCGGCACGCTGCCGATGACGCCGCCCGGCCGTGCGGCCGCATCGAGCAGTTGCACGGACCGGCCGGCGCGCTGCAGCCGGTAGGCCGCGGTCAGCCCGCTGATGCCTGCGCCGACGACCACCGCGTCGAACCGCGGCGGCGCAGTGTTCGGCTGTGGGGTCGGTGGATCGGACATGTCGTTGGGCCTCCTGCCCCGCAGGATAGCGGTGCCGGTGCGGCTGCAGGGCCGGGAGACAATGCCGCCGGGCACCTTCCGCGGGTACATCGCTTGCTGCGTTCCGGCATCCCCCCCTTCAGCGTCGATCGCGCCACCCTGCGCTGGCTGGGGCCCGTGCTCGGCGCCGCGGCGCTGGCCCTCGGCGCGGCTCAGCACGCCGGCGCCGCGGGCCAAGGCGCGCCAGCGGCCGCTGCCGGGCCTGCGTCCTCGTCGCTCAGGTCCTTGCCCACTGCGCCCGCCGTGGCGCCGCTGCTGGCCGGACTCGACAGCTACCGGTTTGCGCTCGAATCGCGCGACCCGAGGGTGCGGCGCTACTTCGACCAGGGCATGCTGCTCGCCTTCGGCTTCAATCCCGAAGAAGCCGCGCGCTCCTTCGATGCGGCGCTGGCCATCGACCCCGCCTGTGCCAGCTGCTGGTGGGCGCTGGCCTGGGCGCTCGGCCCGACGATCAATGCCGACATGGCGGCCCAAGCGGCGGCACGCGTCGACCACGCGGTGGCGCAGGCCCGCCGCCATGCGCACCGCGCCGCGCCGACACGGCGTGCGCTGATCGAGGCACTGGCCCAGCGCCACCCGCAAGCGGGCACCGTCGACGAGGCTGCCTACGCGCAACGCCTGCGCACGCTGGCGCAACGCCACCCCGACGATGCGCTGGTGGCGCTGCTGGCGGCCGAAGCGCTGCTCAACCTGCACCCCTACGACTGGTGGTCGGCGGACGGCACGCCCCGGCCGTGGACCCCCGAGATCGCCGCCTTGCTCGAGCGTTCGATGGCGCTGGATCCGCGCCTTGCAGGGGCGCACCACTACTGGATCCACCTGCAGGAATCCTCGCCCCACCCGCAGCGCGCCCAGCCCAGCGCCGATTTCCTGCGCAGCGCGGTGCCCGGCTCGGGCCACCTGCTGCACATGCCCGCGCACATCGACATGCGGGTCGGGCGCTACGAGGCGGCCATCCAGGCCAACCTGCGCTCGATCGAGGCCGACCGGCGCTATCTGGCGCAGGTCGACGCGCAGGGCGCCTACCGCGTGGGCTACGTGGCGCACAACCACCACTTCCTTTGGGCCGCCGCGTCGATGGCCGGCCGCGAGGACCTGGCACTGCAGGCCGCCATGGCCGCCTGGCCGGCGGCCTGCGGGCCCGCCGGCCGCGACCCGGGCAGCGCCATCGTGCAGCAGTACGCCGTGCTGCCCTATTTCACGCAGGTGCGCTTCGGCCGCTGGGCGGCCCTGCTGCACGGCACGCCGCCGCCGGATTCGGCCCAGCCCTACCCGTTGGCCATGTGGCACTACGCCCGCGGCACGGCGCGCTCACGAAGCGGCCAGATCGAGCTGGCCCAGCAGGAGCTGGCGCAACTGCAACGCATCGGCGCCGATCCGGCGCTGGCCACGGCACGGCTGAAGAACCTCAACCCGGCGGCGCAAGTGGTGCGCATCGCCGTGCTCACGCTGCAAGCCGATCTGGAACTGGCAGGCGGCCGCCCGGCGCAGGCGGTGGCGCTGCTGCGTGAGGCCACCGGCATCGAGGATGCCTTCGAATACGACGAGCCCCACCTGTGGCTGGCCCCCACGCGGCAGGCGTTGGGTGCGGCGCTGCTGGCCGCCGGGCAGGCTGCTCAGGCCGAACAGGTCTTTCGCCAGGATCTGCGCCACTACCCCGGCAATGGCTGGTCGCTGAACGGTCTGGCCCAGGCCTTGTCCGCCCAGGGCAAGAAGCCGCAGGCGGCGCAAGCTGCCGCGCAGGCCCGGGCGGCCTTCGGCCCGGGCGCGCAACTGCCGGCAGCGTCGCGCTTCTGACACGCTTCGAGCGGGGCGTTGCGCGCCGCGGCAGGTCGGCGGATGCAAGCCGCCAAGTCGCCAGGTTGAATTTCGTATTCAACTAAATGCTTAATTAGTGCACCAATTGATCTTTGGGTTGATCTTCGTCATGGCCCAACCGGCGCCGGCTGGCTAGCCTTCCAGGCATCGAATCGAAAAGGCCGCGCGGCCCGCCCAGCAGGTAGATCGGGGTTGCGGCGGTCCTGCGGAAGTTACGCCATGCCACACCTCTCCCGCCGCCGCTTCCTGACGGTTTCCGCGGCCACCTTTGGCGCCACTGCGGCGGCATCGCAGTGGTCGCCGATCCACGGCCTGGCCCAGGCGGCGCAGGCGCCGGCCGGCACGGTGACGACGGTCCCCACCTTCTGCGAGATGTGCTTCTGGCGTTGCGGTGGCATCGCCCACCTGCGCGACGGCAAGCTGTGGAAGTTCGAGGGCAACCCGAAGGACCCGCAAAGCCAGGGTCGACTGTGCCCGCGCGGCACCGGCGCGGTCGGGGCGCACTACGACCCGGACCGCATCCGCCAGCCGCTGTTGCGCGTCGGCGAGCGCGGCAAGGAGCAGTGGAAGGCGGTCAGCTGGGACGTGGCCCTCGGCCACATCGCCGAGCGCATGGCCAAGATCAAGGCCGAGCACGGTGCGGAATCGATCGCGCTGTTCAACCATGGCTTCGGGCAGCGCTTCATCCAGCACGTGCTGAAGAGCTACGGCGTCATCAACTACGCCGGGCCGTCGTATGCGCAGTGCCGCGGCGCGCGCGACGTCGGTTTCCAGCTGACCTTCGGCAGCGGCATCGGCTCGCCCGAGCCGACCGATATCCGCGACACCGGCTGCCTGGTGCTGATCGGCTCGCACCTGGGCGAGAACATGCACAACTCGCAGGTGCAGGAGTTCGCCCAGGCGATCGAGCGGCGCGTGCCGGTGATCGTGGTCGACCCGCGCTACTCGGTCGCGGCGAGCAAGGCCAGGTACTGGCTGCCAGTCAAGCCCGGCACCGATCTGGCGCTGCTGCTGGCGTGGATGAACCTGCTCGTCAGCGAAGGCCGCTACGACAAGGCCTTCGTCGAGGCGCACGGCCACGGCTTTGACCAGTTTGCCGCCGAGATCAAGGGCTACACCGTGGAGTGGGCGGCCGAAGAGACGGGCGTGTCGGCCGAGCTGATCCGCGCCGCAGCGCGCGAGTTCGCCAGCCACCGGCCGGCCACGATCATCCACCCGGGCCGCCGCGTCAACTGGTATGGCGACGATACGCAGCGCAGCCGTGCGATTGCGCTGCTGACCGGGCTGCTCGGCAGTTGGGGGCGCAAGGGCGGTCTGTTCGTCGCCGCCGGCATGAAGATCGCCCCCTACCCGCTGCCCGCCTACCCGAAGTCGGACCGGCCGCGCGCCGATGGCGCCGATGCAGTGCAGTACCCGTTCGCCGACGAGGGTATCACCACCAGCATCCGTGCCGCGACGCTGTCCGCCAAGCCCTATCCGATCAAGAGCTGGTTCGTCTATTCGACCAACCTGATGCAGGCGCTGCCGAACCCGCAGGAAACGCTGAAGGCCATCGACCAGCTGGACCTGCTGGTGGTCTGCGACACGATCCCGAGCGAGATCGCGGGCTATGCCGACGTGATCCTGCCCGACACCACTTTCCTGGAACGCCACGACGAGTTGTTGGTTGGCTATGGCCGCACCGGCTGGACGTCGCTGCGCCAGCCGGTGGTGGCCGCGCCGCACGACCAGAAGCCGGCCTGGTGGATCGCCAAGCAGCTGGCCGAGAAGCTCGGCATCGGTGCGAGCATGCCTTTCAAGGACATGGACGAGTACCTGTCGTACCGAGTCGAGAAGTCCGGCCACAGCTGGCAGGCGCTGAAGAAGGACGGCGTGATCATCGGTCCGACCCAGCCGATCACGGTGGAGACCGGGCTGAAACTGGCGTTCGACACCCCCTCGGGCAAGGTCGAGTTCTGGTCCGACCAGCTCGCCAAGGCCGGCTTCGACCCGGTGCCGAAATACACCCGGCATCCACAGGCACCGCAGGGGTCGTTCCGGCTCATCACCGGGCGCGCGCCGGTGCACACCTTCAGCCGCACGCAGAGCAACCCGCTGTTGCAGGACCTGATGCGCGAGAACGAGGTCTGGGTGAACACCGCCACGGCCACGCGCCTCGGGCTGAGGAACCGCGACTACGTGACGCTGAAGAACCAGGACGGCGTGGTCAGCAACCGCGTGCGCGTCAAGGCGACGCAGCGCATCCGCGAGGACTGCGTCTACATGGTGTACGGCTTCGGCCTCACCAACAAGATGCTCAAGGGGGCGTACCTGAACGGCGCAAGCGCAGCCGGGCTGAACACGCGTTACGACACCGACCCGCTGATGGGCAGCACCAGCATCCACAGCAACTTCGTCACCTTCGTGAAGGAGGCATGAGATGCCCCGCTTTGGAATGGTCATCGACACGCGCAAGTGCGTGGGCTGCATGGACTGCGTGGTCGCGTGCCAGACCGAGAACGACGTACCGAGTGGCTTCTGCCGCGACTGGATCACGACCGAGGTGCGCGGGACTTTCCCGAGCCTGACGATGGAGATCCGCTCCGAACGCTGCAACCACTGCGACAACCCGCCGTGCGTGAGTTGCTGCCCCACCGGCGCCAGCCACGTCGAGGACTTTGGCCGGACGGTACAGGTCACGGCCAACAAGTGCATCGGTTGCAAGGCCTGCATCGCCGCCTGCCCCTACGACGCGCGCTTCGTGCATCCGCAGGGCTATGTCGACAAGTGCAGCTTCTGCATCCACCGCGTGAAGGACGGGCTGGACCCGGCCTGCGTCTCGGTGTGCCCGACGCACTGCATGCACTTCGGCGACCTGGACGACCCCAAGAGCGCGGTCAACGCACTGCTGCGCGCGCGACCACACCACTCGCTGCTGCCCGAGGCAGGCACCCGCCCGCGCATCTTCTACCTGACCTGAGAAGCAGCCCGCCATGCTCGAACTGACCTCCACCCGACACAACCCGCTGGTCGACCCGCACCTGAGCGTCTGGAGCTGGGAGATTCCCTTGTACCTGTTCGTCGGCGGCATCGTCGCCGGCATGATGGTGCTGGCGGGCCTGGCCATGCGGCGCATCGCCAAGGGCGAGGACCCGCGCCGCTTCTTCTCCATGCAGACGCCGCTGCTCGGCTTCGTGCTGATGAACATCGGCATGCTGGCGCTGCTGCTCGACCTGACGCACCGGCTGTATGTCTGGCGCATCTTCACCACCTTCCAGGTCACCTCGCCGATGGCCTGGGGCTCCTGGGTGCTGATCATCGTCTACGGCGTGTTGTTGCTTTCTGCGTTGATCCGGCTGCCCGACGCCTGGCCTTGGCTGGGCCGCACCGTGCCGCTGATCAAGCGCCTGTCCGACACCCTCATCGCGCAGCCTTCGTGGATCGCTGCGCTGGGCTGGGCCAACATCGTGCTGGGCGTCGGCCTGGGCATCTACACCGGCATCCTGCTCAACACCATGGTGGCGCGCCCCCTGTGGAACAGCGCCATCCTGGGTCCGTTGTTCCTGGTCTCGGGCCTTTCGGCCGGCGCCGCGGTGATGCACATTGCTGCCACGCTGCTGCAGGGGCGCAGCGCACCGCAGGGCATGGTCGGCGGCGCCTTCTCGGCCCTGTTGCAGCCCCTGGGTGCGCAGCATCCGGAGAAGAGCACCGCGCAGTCGCTCGTGCGCTACGACCAGATCTTCCTGGTCACGGAACTGGTATTCATCGGCCTGCTGCTGATCAATCTGCAGACGAGTTCGGCGTCGCACGCGGTGGCCGCGTCGCTTATCACCACCGGCCCCTATGCGCTGCCGTTCTGGCTCGGCGTGGTGGGTGTGGGCGTGCTGCTGCCGCTGGCTTGGCAAGGCCTGGAGCTGTCGCACAAGGTGGCGCACACCGTGCTGCCGGCCGTCCTGGTGCTCGCCGGCGGCTTCACGCTGCGCTGGGTCATGGTCAACGCCGGCCAGATCAGCGAGATCACCCCCGTTTTGAGTTTGGGTCAATGACCACCGACCCGTGATGTCATCGAAAGGAAGATTCATGTTCCGCATCAACCTGCTGGGCGCGCTGCTGATGGCTGCCCACGTCGCCTCGGCGCAAACACCGGCCGCGCCCGCGCCGCCCAAGGCCAAGCCTGCGCAACCGCAGATGTGCTCCGCCTGCCATACGCTGGAACCCAACCAGATGGGCGGCTACTTCGAGTCGGCGGCGTTCAAGTCGCTGTCGATGCAGATCGACGTCGGTACGGCGGCGCCGCAGATCCTGCGCTTCGATCCGAAGGCGCTGAAGGTCATCGATGCCGGCGTCGACAAGACGCCCGAGCACCTGCGTGACGTCAAGAAGCGCCACGAGGTGCAGGTCACCTTCGTCGAGAAGGACGGCATCAAGGTGGCGAGCGAGGTTCGCTTCAAGGGTCCGGCGAAGATCGACCCCGCCAACCTGACCGACTACGCCGGCGTAGCCAAGCTGGTCGCCGAAGGCCCGACCAAGATCCCGTACACGCTGATCGACTCGCGGCCGCTGGTTCGCTTCCAGGAGGGCGCGATCCCGACCGCGATCCACCTGCCCTTCATCGGCTTCGACAAGTTCGTCGACCGGCTGCCGAAGGACAAGAACCAGCTCGTCGTCTTCTACTGCGGCGGCGTCACCTGCACGCTGAGCCCCAATTCGCTGAAGAAGGCGAAGCTGCTCGGCTACACGAATTTGCGCGTGTACCGCGAAGGCGAGCCCGAGTGGAAGACGCGCAACTACCTGGTGACGACGCCGACGTTCGTCAAGGCCGCCTATGTCGACCGCGACATCCCGCACGTGATGATCGACGCGCGCACCGCGGGTGATGCCACCAGCGGCCACATCAAGGGCGCGGTCTCGGTCCCTGCCGGCAAGGAGGCTGCAGTGCTGAAGTCGCTGCCGCCGGCCAAGCTGAATGCGCCGCTGATCGTCTACGACGGGCGCGGCGGTGAGCAGGCCGTGGCCGTGGCAAACGCCCTGGTCAAGGCCGGGCAGCAGAACGTGATGGTGCTCAACGAGGGCATGATCGGCTGGCAGGCTGCGGCTTACCCGATCGAGTCCGGTACGCCCGCGCTGACGAAGATCGCCTACGCGCCCAAGCCGCGCGCGGGCTCGATTCCGATGGCCGAGTTCACCACGCTGGCCACGAAGACGCCGGCCGACGTGCTGATCCTCGACGTGCGCAATGCCGACGAAGCCTCCGCCGGCATGATCAAGGGTGCGCTGCTGATCCCCGACGAGGAACTGGTCGCACGCATGGCCGAGGTGCCCAAGGACAAGCGCATCGTCACGCACTGCCTGACCGGCATCCGTGCCGAGATGGCCTACCACAAGCTCAAGGAAGCGGGCTACAACGCCGCGTTCCTGAACAACGACATCGCGGTTGCCAAGGACGGCAGCTTCAAGATCACGCCGCGTTGACGAGAAAAAAACGGGGAAGGCCTTCGCCTTCCCCGCTCATCCCAAGGTGTCAGCCGGTGTCAGCAGCCGCCCTTCTTTTCCTTCTTCGCGGCCGGGGCCGAAGCCGTGGCCGGCGCTGCCGAAGCCGCCTTGTCGGCGGGCTTGGCGGTGCTCTGCTTGCCAGGCTCCGCCGTCTTCGGATCGGCGGCGTGGCTGGCGGCGCCCGACAAGGCAAAGAACGCCACGCAAAGGGCTGTGGTCAACTTCTGCATGCAATCACTCCAGGGTTGTGGCGAGACGGGCTCGAAATTCGCGAGGCCGGATTGTGCCAGCAGTGGGCGGACGACGGCTTGATCCAGATCACCCCTGCGCAGCTTCTTGCAGCGCAGACCGGCGCGAATGCCCCGCCATGACCCGGCCACCCCATCCCCAGAAAGGCAAGACCTCATGAACACCTTCACCCAGCCCAGACCCGCCACGGGCGAGCATGGCCTCGGCACGGCCATCGCCCGGCCCGTCATGAACCCCTACCTGGCTGGCATCCTGCTCGGCCTGGTGCTGCTGGCGACCTATTTGGTCACCGGCCGCGGCCTCGGCGCCACGGCCGGCTTCGCCGCGCTCGCGACCTGGTTGACAGGGCTCGTGTCGCCAGAGTCGGTGCAATCCAGTCTCGTGCACCGGAAGTACTGGAACGAAGGAGCGCCGCTGCTCAACTGGACGCTGTTCTTGCTGTGCGGCGCCTTCATCGGCGCCGCCGTGTCCGCCTGGCAGGCACGGCGTTTTGCCATCGTCACCGAACGCGGCCCGCGCATCTCGGACGGCCAGCGTCTGGCGCTGGCCTTCGCCGGCGGCTTCATCGCTGCCTGCGGTGCCAAGCTAGCCAAGGGCTGTACCAGCGGCCAGGCGCTGACCGGCAGTTCGATCCTCAACGCCGGCAGCCTGCTGTTCCTGCTGGCCGTGTTCGTGGCCGGCTTCGGGCTGGCGCACCTGGTGCGCAAGGAGTGGGTGTGATGTGGCCGCTGTCTTCGACGATCGAGTTCTCGCTGGCGACCGAACTGGCCATCGCTCTGGTGCTGGGCATCGGTTTCGGCGTTGCGTTGGAACGCGCCGGCTTCGGCAGCGCGCGCAGGCTGACGGCCGTGTTCTACCTGCACGACATGGCGGTGACGAAGGTCATGTTCACGGCCGTCGTCACCACCATGGTCGGGCTGTTCGCGCTGTCGACGCTGGGTCTGCTGGACCTGGGGGAGCTGTACGTCGAGTCGACCAACCTGCTGGCGCAGGGCATTGGCGGCCTGCTCTTCGGGGCGGGCTTCCTGATCGGCGGTTACTGCCCCGGCACCTCGGTGGCGGCCATCGCGTCGGGCCGCAAGGACGCCGTCCTGTTTGCGCTGGGCATGCTCGCCGGGGTGTACGCCTACGCCGCATTCACGCCGCAATTGGACGACTGGTACAAGGCCACTTCGCTCGGCGAGTTGACGCTGCCCGCGCTCACCGGGGTGGGCATGGGTTGGTGGACACTGGCCTTCATCGTGGCCCTGCTCGTCGCCGCGTGGGGCATGAGCCGCATCGAGGGCCGCGCGCGCAGAGAACCTGGCCGTCGGGCCGGAGCGTGATGGCGGCTTGCGCCGCTGGCGAGGCGGAATTCCGGCGCGTATCCCGTCTGGCGCTGGAAGTCCCGTGCGCAGACGATGGGCGCCTTGCGGCGCACAGCTGACGCACAGACGGCGTTCCAGAGTCATCCTGCCGATCGCGGCTTACGACCCGGTGCCGACATAGGGTGATCCAACTTCGCTGCCCGCAAGGAGTCACCCGACCGCAGTTGCTGTGCAGCCCATCACATCAGCTTCGCTTACGCGTCCCGTCGGGCTGCCGCACGGCTGTTCGCAAGGAGCCGCAGCTTCGACTCGACGGCGAAACAACATTTCCTGCGTGCTACCATTGTGCTTCCATTGCAAAACGGGAGCATGGTCATGGAAGTGGCAATCCGCAAGATGGGCAACTCTCAGGGTGTACTGATCCCCAAACCAATCCTGGCTCAGGTGGGACTGGAGGGCACGGCCGATCTGCAAGTGCGTGACGGCGTGATCGAGATTCGTGCAATTCGTCGCAATCCGCGAGAGGGCTGGGCCGACGACGCGCGCAGGATTGCCGAGCAGCGCGATGACGCGCTGGTCTGGCCGGAGTTCGCCAACGACGGCGACAACGAATTGGTCTGGTGATGAAGGCAGGTGACATCTGGCTGGCCCAACTCGACCCGACGGTGGGCAGCGAGATCCAGAAGACACGGCCTTGTGTCGTGATTTCGCCTGACGACATGAACGCTCACTTGCGCACCGTCATCGTGGCGCCGATGACCACGGGATCGCGGCCAGCGCGCTTCCGCATCGCGCTGACCTTCCAAGGCAAGCAAGGCCTGATCTTGCTGGACCAGGTTCGAACCCTCGATCGTGCGCGCCTAGTCAAGCGAATAGGGGCCCTGCGGCCGGTCACGCTGGCCGCAACGCTGCAA
>Ga0105103_10000054_pt1 | contig 52739 bp, 31 predicted proteins | sample PPLLaktember2015_2_FD_79107 | JGI IMG/M metagenome (GOLD analysis project Ga0105103, IMG submission 79107) | Freshwater sediment microbial communities from Prairie Pothole Lake near Jamestown, North Dakota, USA - PPLs Lake P7 Core (6) Depth... | ecosystem: Environmental > Aquatic > Freshwater >...
GCGCTGGCGGCGAGGACTGGGTTGGCCACGGGGGCGCCGATGAACTCGCCGATGGCGACGGCGCTGGCGGCGAGGACTGGGTTGGCCACGGGGGCGCCGATGAACTCGCCGATGGCGACGGCGGAGAGGGCGATCGCTGTGAAGGCACGCCATCCGACTCCTCATCTGCCCGGAACCCCTTCAGAATGGGCAATCTATCGCGCATCGCGACCCAGTCGTAATCAATCGAGTAAGTTCCGCGTGTTCCCCCATGGAGGTCGATAATCTCCATTGTGCGAATGGGCTGCTCGCCCCTCGAGGCCATCGCCGTGCCGAGTATCGCGCACTCGATCGCTCGCCGCTCTGGCCGCGGCCCAACTTGCGGGGCAAAGGCGCGGAATATGTAGGCATGGGACCTATTGTTCCGGTCGATGAATCCCGAGGCAACGAGAACGAACTCTACGCGGCGCCTGATCGGCAGGTCGCTCTGGCTTCTATGGTAGTACGCGCGCCCATCGGGAAACTGCAGCATTCGGCACGTTTTCAGCAGGGGCTTTCCCCTCAGGTAATCGGCAACGCGCTCGGCATTCGCGTGAAGTGCGCCCATATCGAACGCGGGCAGACTCGCCGGATGCTCGAGGTAATAGATAGTAATCGGATCGAACTCATGAGCGCCAAAGATTTGCCGATAGACGCCGCCCAGAATCGCCTGATACACGGTCGGCGCGCGATCTCCAGCAAAGTATTCGCGGACTTCCGCGAGCCGGCCGCTGTTGAAGATGGAGTGCATGATCGGCCGCGGCTCCCGCACAAGGCTCCCGAAGAAGCGTATCTGCTTCTTCATGTCTATTTCCGGAACGCGCATTCTCTCGAGTTGCCGCTCGATCGATGCCGTAAGTTCCGCTAGGCGGCGCTGATCGCGCGTCCCCACGGCGGCATTCACGCGGAACTCGGCGGCAAGCGCAATGGTTAGCCAGTCGTCGGTGAAGGCAAACTGGTCGGGCACATCGAGACCGCCCTCCAGATGGAACAATACCGCCTCGTTGCCGACGAGCGCATACAGGAGCATCATGTCGAGAAGCTGACAGTTTGGGTTCTCCTGCGGCATGGTGTCGATGGCCTCACAGGCGCGGTCAAGGCCGTTCGTTTGGCGGCGGATCATCCGGAAAAGCTGGAAGTTGATGTCGTCATCGTAAACATATTCGCCGGGACTCATGTGGATAATTGGCGATTCGTCAGGTACCCCGCGAGATAGGAGTGGAATCCAGGGTCCGCCTCCCCGGGCCGTAATGCTCTGGGCAACGGCGCTATATACGGCGTTCGGCTGCGGACCGGCACATCGAGGCCAGGAAACAAGCCGCGGCGCATCGACGGGATCGGCGGCCAGATATCGGCTCGGCACGCCGTCGACATGGCCGAGGAACAAATAGCGCAGGGACCGCGTCAGAATCACGTTGAGCCGCGAATACTCGAGCAGTTCGCAGTAGCCCCCGACTAGATGCCGATGGGGCACAGAGCCGTCCGTTAGCCCGAAAGCAATCACTGCCCGATGTCCGCGCCCCTTATCCGCGTGCGCCGACAGCGCAACTGGACGCCCATCGACTCCGGCCCAATCGATCGACTTCGTACCATATCCGTTCTTCGTGGAGAAGACGAGGAGCTGCTTCCCTGTATCCTTGATGTACGTATCGACACGATGCTTCAGGCAGGCAAGGATTCCCTGCATATACTTCGTGTTAATTGTCGACATAATGAACGCTATGTCGTCGAGCGCAATCGACGGGTCATTCTCGCGTATTGCCTTGAAGATGTCGAACAGGATGTCGGCAATCAGAACCGCATGACTTGGATTCCCGGCCGATGGATGCGTGAATACGAACGGCGGGAATTCCGAGCGCCGCTTGCCCGCCGGCGGCATCATCTCGCCGACTCCGAATCGCCGATAGGTCCCGCCGAGCACGGCATTGGCGAAGTCGATCTGCTCAACGGGGCACCTATAGTTGATATTGCCCTGGAAGTATATCGCCTCGGAAGCCTCGCTGACAATGCGCCGCAAGCGCGCCATTCCGCCCTCACCCCCGCCAATCGACTCCTCGAAGATCGACTGCATTATGTCGCCGGCCATAACCACAGAAGGAGCAATTGGCCAGCGGGCAATCGCCCAGGCAAATATGTCAACCGCCACGTCGCGGAAGTCCTGCACTTCGTCGATCATGAGGATTGTGCATGGGCGCACTTGCCGCCGCCCATCACAGGAATACAAGCGCCCCCTGCAGTCTTCGGCCGCGTATTTGGCGCCGAATATGCGCAGGGCCTCAGCGTGGTTGATCGACCCGCTGCCGACCGACATAGATTGGTTCTCTTCGGCAGTCGGCGAGTATTCGGGCGCGTGCCTGAGGTGGTTGTAAACGAACGCCGCGAAGGACATCACGCGCACAGTCGATCCGCGCCGCGCCGCGATACAGTGCTCCGAGCGCCCCGCCTTCGCGAACTGGAGGCCGCGGGCGGCCAAGCGCGTGTGGATCTCATTCGCGACGGAATTCACAAGCGTAATGTAGATGATATTATGAGGCCGCCCAGTGGTGTCGGCGCCATCGAGCGCGGCCATCGCCAAATCGATCAGGAACTGCGTCTTGGCGCCCCCAGCACACCCGTTGAAGAGTATTGCGCGCGGCATATCTCTGCCCGCCTGAATATGCGCTATTATCTCGGCCTGATTCGTTAGCCGCGACATATTAGTCCCGAAAGGTGTATAAACTCACCCATTACCTCCAATTCGTGAATCAGCGCACGTTGCCGGGCCCGGAAATTGAACGCCCGGACTACTGATCAAGATAGGTCGCCATGAGCGCGCGCCAATGCCCGATTATCCCAGTCCGCGTGAATTACCAGGACGTCCGCTCAAGCAGGCAATCCGCGAATAACGAGGCCGCCAATGAGCGCGCTCTTGCGACTCTGGTGAACGAGAGAGAGTTTGCCCGAGTTCTGGCCGAAGTACAGCTCTCTCGAGCGCAAATATGCGCCAAATGCGCGACGGACGATGTCTTCGCCCGGGTACTTGCGGGCCGCATTAGTAAGCGCGCATCTAGGCAAGGCACGAGCGACGAGCGGGCGCAACTGGAGACGTGCGCGGCGACCGCCTCGCTGTGCGGCGTTCATATTCGCCGCCTGCGAGTTAATGAATGCCGCCCAATGAAGCGCGGCGGGATTCTCGTGTCGCCGGAAGTAGAGGGAAGCGCCGATCGCCTCGATGTGCTCAAGTCCCTCGACGCGAAGATTTCGGGCCGAATAAGCGGCTGGAGAAGGCGGACATCAAAGCAATGTTCTCGAGGAAGCCAATCAGTTCTGCAGTTGGGCGCAAGAGTTCGGACTTGACGGGAATTTGTATGTCGCCCTGATCGATACGGACCACGCCAGTCGCCTTCAGGCGCTGCGGGAGAAGTACAGAAAAAATAATATTCTGATCGCCGACCACTTCGAGTTCCAGCGGTACATTATCGACCGCTTCTATAACTCGGGATCGCCCAGATGATGGCTGACAATCGTGAATATCAGCCCAAAGGAGATCCTCTTCCGGGCGGAAATAACGGCCTCCCGGTAGTTCGTCAGGCAAAGGGAATGGTACGTCGTGCGAATCTGCTCGATATAGCCGTTCACGCGATTCACGAGGCGCCCCTGGACCTCCTTGCTTATTTGCGGCGTGATGATCAGGGCGGCATAGGATCGCCCGGATAGGTTTTTTGTTCGGTCAACGTACTTCTCTATGTCGTCGGCCATAAACAAGCGGATTCTGCGCTCGGCATTGTCGTCGAGGCACTTAGCCACGATGTTGGTCGCGCCTTCACTACCGGCGTTAAGGCGCGTTGCGCGCTCCACCTTATATCGGGATTTCCGGAGGCCATATATCTCGCCGCCAATGACATAGCCCGCCGCCGCACTCAGAATGAACGTGATCGCCGATTCCCCGGGAAACACCGTCGCGCGAATGGGCTGCTCTCGCCCCGGAGACGCGCGCTTCTCGAATTGCGTACTGCAGATTGCGCAAGACGTATCGTCGAACACTTGCTCTTCGAAGATATTCATGGCCGCGATCCTGTACTTCTCCAGGAACTCGCGGCGAAGATCGGCATCGGCCCGGCGAATTGAGCACCAGAAATTAATAGGCAGAATGATTATGCCTCCTGCGCACGGATCGAGAATTAGGCTCCGGATGAAGCACTTATATAGATCATTAACCCCGTAATGATCGAAGGGAACCTTACAGGCGGCCCTATTCCGGGCCAAGAACGGCGGATTAGTCATCACGACTTTCCCTGCGTAATCAGGCGGATTCATGATTGTGTCGCGCGCAACTATGCTATATCGACTCGCGGCGGCAGCCGGGGGCGCAATATCGTACGCCTCGATCTTCCTCCTCGACGCGCCGGGCATTCGCCGCGCGAACTCGATTAGGTCGCCATTCCCGGCGAACGGCTCGATAAGCCGGCACTTGGCCGGGAGTCGAAGCCCGCGAAGAATATAGTCGCAGTTAGTCGTGTAGAACTGGCCGCGCTGCCCCTTAGTCTCGGCCATCGATTGCTTATATCTCGCGCTTCAATTTTGCACTCGCGATTGGGCCAATCGGCGGGAAAAAAACAATCCATTCCAGTCGCCGCCGGCGCCCTAATTGCCCGCAGGAAACACGTCGGGAAGCAGCGCACTGAGCTGCTTATGCAGCGCATTCGCCAGCGCGCGAATCTCCGACTGCGCGGCCTGATCGTCACGCACCGCAAAGAAGTGCCGCCATTGGCGCAGATTCGCCGTCGTCACGAAGGTCGTCGCCGTCGCGTTGGGCAACACGGACCGCGCGTCTTCGGCCGGCAGCCCGGCCGCAATCAGCGCCCCATAGGCGCGGCCCGCTGAGCGCATGGCGTCTTCCCACGCGCACTGCGCTTCCGGCGACCAATTGCGCGCCGCAACGGGGCGAATGAACTCGAGGCCGCCCCGCTTCGCGTAGTTCACGTAGCGCTGGCTTTCCATGGTATAACTTGCTAGACGATGCCGCAGCCACTGCTGGGCCGTCGCGCGATCGGTGATGACCATTACGCTGATGTTGTGGTGCTCGAGCACGCTTTCGTGTCCCAGCTTCACGATCATCCGCACGAAGTCCCTTGCGCTGCTGTCGCCCTTCTCGCCGGCCCAACTGCGGTGCGCGACCCGCCCGAAGTGCTCTATCTTCCGCATGACTTGCGCCGGATTATCGAGGCCGTCGACGATCTCCACCGAGGATGTACGGAAGGAGGCGCCTGCCATAATTATAGCGTATAGATACCCTCGGGCAAACTTCAGTTCGCGATTTCCGCGGGAAAATTTATCCGCCCGAATATATCCAGCATGTCAGTCGTGTTCAAGTCGCCGCTCAATGCGCTACGTGAAGTAGAAGTCCGCCTAGTCTCATCCCTCCAGATCGATATCGCCGCCAACTCCAGCCTGCGCACGGAAGTCGCTTTCCCGAAGCCCCTAAGCAGGCCACCTCTGGTTCTCTACTCCCTCACCTGCCCCGACGAGGAATTCAATCTCCACCATTACTTGGGCGCCGTGAGCGCCGAGGGCTTCGTGATTCTGGTGGAGAATCTAAGCGCCCTGCCGAGGAAGCTAACTGTTGTATATCAAGTGCTGAATTTCTGAGGGAACGCACCGCATCGGCACGGCGCCAAATAAAGCCTTCCTCCGCCTTTTTTGTCTCTCCAAATATATGACGGACAAAGTTTCCCATTCGCAGAGTGAATTGCCGATCGTATCCGCAGCCCCATTCGCGAGCAGCAACAATGTGCGCATCGCTGGGGACGCGATCGGGGCGCGGAAAGCGGAGATGACGCGGCTTGTTGATCAAATTCGCGGACTTCAGCAGGCGCTGAGTTCCATGACGCCCCCCGAGAAGCCGACTCCCCCCGCGAGCTCGATCGTGTTAGTTGATATTCCCCCTCCGAAAGCCAGTTTGCCGGCGGCCTCGGCCTCGGCGTCAACATCGAAGTCTTCGCTCATGCCGACTCCCGCAGCGGTCCCTTTGCCGCCGCCTTTAGTGCCTGTGTCCGCGCCGATACCAGTCGCGCCCCCGCCTCCGCCTGCGCCCACTATTCCGCCGCCGAGCGCCGAAGTCGAGATCCCGAAGGCGCCCGAAGATGTGCCTGCCGCGATCACCGTAGACGACCTATTCGGCCTCTTCAGGGAGATCACAAGCCTAATTAAGCGACTCCAAGGAATTGTCTGCGAAATTGGCCCGAAGAAGCTGTCTCCTCCGCCTCCGCCTCCGGCGGCACTGGTAGTGGCGGCGACAACGCCATCGGCAGCGTCAGCAGCGCCAGCAGCGTCAGCAGCGCCAGCGGCGCCATCGGCAGCGCCGGTGCCGCCGGCAGTAGCGGAGGCGGAGTTAACTTCGGCCGCCCTCGCGGCGCCCTGCGTCGTCGGGGAGGGCATCGCGACGCCCACATTGCCGCCGAAGTCCGAGAAGCACTCGGGAACGCGATCTCTCCGCCCCTCGGGCAAGGAACGGCACCTGAAGGAGACGGACCATATCGCGCCGCCGCCCATCAAGGTGCCGGCCGCCGCTTCGGCGCCCGTGATCAAGGAGTCCCTAAGCGGCGCCTATGCAGCCCTCGAGTGCGCGGCCTCCAAGATGCCTACGGCAACAGCGGTAGAGCTAATCGCGGCCAGCGAAGATGAATTATATTGCTTGCGGCGCTTCAGAGCGATGATGGAGACAAGCAGCGATAGGACAATAAAAAATTACAAGCGCGTAATAGGAAAACTAAGTGGCGAAAAGCGCTAGACGCCGCAAAGGCGTCCATGAAGCCTATTAAGATAATCGAGATCTCTACAGCATTGATATCGATGGTGGTCCAGATAATCCTCGTCGTTGTGTAGAATTTATTTTTTTCGAGCGCTTCTTATGTGCCGATACATATATATTTTCGAAGCTCAACCAGGGCCTTGAACAATGTCGGCAGGAGGTGTATTTAAGATGCTCGCGAATGACGGGAGGGCCGATCGCATGATCATGGCGACGGACCTGCTCAACAACAGGATCAAGGACATCATGTGTAAGCGCGGCCAGGCCGGCCTTGATCCGACACCGACCCTCGCGGACATCGAGAGGACGCACATCCTCTTCGTCAACGCGCATTACAAGCCCTTTGCCGCCATCGGCTACGAATATACAAAGGTCCGCTATAATTCCGGATCGGCGAGCTTCTCGACGCCCGTTACGTTCAGCATTCCCGCCTATGGAGAATTCTTCAGCGACATGGTGGTGAACGTGACGCTCGCGCAGACTGCCGCGACGGTCGGCGCAGTGCCTCCTCTGCCCGCGCACATCGGCGTCAATGACCAGGCGACCGAAGTAGTCGGCCCGATCACTGTCGCCCAGACTTCCGGGCTCGAGGGAGTGGCCACCCATACTTATACCCACTATCGCCAGGAATACGTCGATGATGCGGGCAACGTGCTCGGAGTCGGCGTTCCGGCGCAGAACTTCGTCCGCTACTGCGAGTTCCCCGGACAGGCATTGTTCACGCGCGTCAAGTTCGATGTAAACGGTAATCCGCTCGACGAATACACGCAGGAGGCGATGATGTTCCATCAGAAATTCCGCGTGCTCGAGGACAAGCTGCTCGGCTGGAAGAAGCTCGTGGGCCAGGAGGTCCCTGTCGACGCTTATTCCCAGCTGTCGGCGATCTCCGGGGCCAACAAGTTCATGGCGCCCATGGCCGACCTCGACGACATTACTGGCGGCCCCGCGCCCGGCGCGCCCGTCTCCGCCTCGATTACCGCGCGGAAGGTGTTCCAGGTCGTATCTGGCCCGCAGACACCGAAGGCGATTCAGCCGGCGCTCGATCTGTGGATTCCGCTCATCTTCTGGTTCAATCGCGACGTGCGCCTGGCGATGCCCAGCATCAGCATTCCTTATGGGCAGCGCTACATCACGATCTACCTCGAATCCCAGGCCAACATGCTGTCTGTCGCCCCCGGCAACCTCTTCCTCCGCGTAACGACCGAGGTGCGCCTTGACAACGAAGTCGGTGGCGCTACGGGAACCGTCGCGGCCCTGGCCGTCTACTCGATCACCCGCTCCGTATCGTACACTCCCGTTCTCGCTGTCGGCTCGGTCATCGACACAACGCAGACCGTTACGAATATGGAGATGTACATCAACAACATCTTCGTCAACCCGGAGATCCACGACATCTACATCAGGCGCATCGGCTTCTCGCTGATCCGCGTTCATCGCCTGCAGTCCCAGCGCCTGGCTGTCTCCACTGACGAGATCCTCCTTTCCCAGCTCAAGTGGCCCACCGAAACGATCTACCTCGGCATGCGCCCCGCTGTCAACATCGCCGCGGCCAACGTTAATCGCTACCGCGACTGGCATAGGCTGACTCTCGTAACCGACGAGACAATGCAGACTGTCAGCCACAAGATCGACCGCTTCTGTACCGATGACGCACTCGCCTTCAACGCGGCGAACTTGGCCGGCGCCGCCGAGCACAAGGAGATCACCTGCTCATGGACCGACGAGCAGCTGTTCGTGCCCGTCTACACCGAGACGATCGACACGCTCAAGGTTACTGTCCAGGGCAATACCATCATCGACGAGTATCGCGCCCCGTTCTTCAATGTCTATACTCCCTGGTACTACGGGAACGGCACCATCAGGTCGCCTTCCGATGCGGGCGCCATGATGATCAACTTCTGCCTGTATCCCGGCACATATCAGCCGAGCGGCCACCTCAACATCTCGCGCGCTCGCGAGTTCTATATCCGCTACACGAGCTCCTACTGCGGAAGCCCAACTCCCTGCGACTTCCTCGGGTTGGCGATCGCGATCAACTTCCTGCTCATCTCCGACGGCACGGCCGTACTGCGCTACACAACTTAAGCGCGAGAACCGCGCATTCGGGCATATTTTTTCGCGTTCTTCCGGGGAATCGGGGAAAAAATAATCCCCCAATCCCGCCGCGCCGAGCGCTCATGGGCGCCCCTGACAGCTTCCCAGATATGGCCCGCTTATGAAGAAGCCGGCAATCCACCACAGGAATACGCCGAGCGAGATTGTCGAACTCACGGACGCGAGTATTCCCGATCCCGTATACATAACCAGCGCCATAATGAGAATCAGCAGAATAATCATCTGCCCGAAGGTAATCCGCTTCATTTCGGTCGTATATTGGCCGCAATATATTTGTGGATGTCAACGAGCAATTGCGACATGAGCCGCGATTCCTGGCGGATGATAAGCACGAGGATGAATATCATAATGAGCAGAATAAGGATGGTACGATTGTCGAATATGAGCGTCAAGTCCCCGGAACTATCATTGCCCGCCGACTTTCCCTGCGCCGTGGAGAGCAGAACCCAATCCCGCTCCGTGGCCGGGGCAACGACTGCGCCCGGCGCCGGGCCGGGCACGGACGCCTCGGGAATCGCGCGCGGATAGGCCCTCATCATCCGCGCTTCCCGCGCACGAAGAATCTCATCGGTAGTTAATCCCTGCGGCCCATATTCGCCGAAGCTGTCCTGCATTTGTTTGCTATATAAGAGCGCCTTCAAAAAATATAGCTCGCGCATGTTGAACACGAGGTCGCGATACCTCATCATCACTGGCGTCAAGAAGCCGCCGCCCATTCGCCCCCCTGGAAGCGCCGGATTGACTGCCCCCCGGTCGCGCGGCGACCTTCCCGCCGGCAGGGACCCGCTGGCCGCGCCCCAGCGGGCGACCATCTATTCGGCAATTCCCCCGAAATTCCTATCCGCCGAGACTTGGCCCAAATCGACCAATCTCCTTTGCTGGAACTGCAGCCTCCCAGTAGAAGGGCCGCCACGCTTCCTGCCGAGTAATCCCGTGCCCATTGACGATTCCCGATGCGAATGGGAGACTACAGGCAACTTCTGCAGTTGGGCCTGCGCATCGAGCTACATCGAGTCGCGGCTCCCGCCAATGGCCCGCTGGGATGCGCAGCAGCACCTGTCTATCGTGCGCGCGCAGATCGAGAAGATGCCCATTCGCCCAGTGCGGCCGGCCCCGCCGATGACCGTGCTGAAGCTGTACTGCGGCGCCGGCGGCATCACGCAGAAGGAATATCAGCAGCGCGCCGCGACCTTGTCGGCGCATTAGGCGACGTACTCGTCGAGATACATCATCGCGGCGATCGTAATTGTAAGCGCAATGATGACGGCGACTATTATTCTCCCGACGAATACCTCGCGCATCAGGTCGAGCAAGAGAAAGGCATTGAGATAGACGAGGACGCCCTGTATTGATCGGGCAATTCTCCCCTGCTTTGTCGATTCCGTCATTTTCCTTTCCGTATATGTTGCCCACCAGGAAATATCCGAGCGAGCGCCTGGAGAACGGCATCCGCAAGGTCCGCGCGCCCGGCCCGGAAGTCGAATAGCTCACTTAGGCGCCTCAGCGCGGCGACTGTCTGCCTCTTGCGCTCGGCATAGCTATTAACGGCGATCGGGCCAACGATCCGCGTCGCCAGCGCGTTCTTCTCCCGCGGATGAACAAGCACTATCTGCGCGGCCGAATCGGCGGTCGCCGCCGCATAGTGATAGACAAGCTGCGCCTCGACCGCCTGGCTACATCCCCTTTTGCCCCGGATTCGCCCGGGCTGCTTCTCGATAATTACCGCCGCGAACGGCCCCGGCGGCAGAGTCCCGAGTGCCGCGCGCAAGGCCCGCGCCCGATCAACATCGCCCGTAGATCGGACTGTGCGCCCCCCTAATGTGTCGATTATTCCCCCATGTGTCATGCGGATTACCTTGTGCACATCGCCGAGGCGCCCGTCCGCAAGCGCGGCCAGCGCGCCGGCCGGATCGTATTCGAGAACGCACCAGCCGAGTGTTCGATAAGCGCAGTCGAAGCTCAGAATGCGGTAGCCGCGAAAAGTGCCCGGCATTTATATTCATACCACCGCTTAAATAGGATTCGTGAGAGATGGAGCACAAGAACGTGTTCGGTCTCAGCGAGATAGTCAGCGCCCCCAAGGTAAGGGACACGCCGGACTTGAAGTCCATCGAGCGGCAATTCCTATCCGGCGCTCCCGCGACCGCCCAGGCGCCCGTCGAGACCCCCGAGCAGCTGTTCAAGAAGAGCCTCGACGACATCTCTAATCGGCTGGGCTTCAACGTGTCGTCCTTATCCGCCCCTTCCGAGGGCTTCTCAGCGCAGTCGTCGGCATCGGCATCGGCATTGTCGTCGTCATCGGCGTCAACATCGGCGCTGGCGACGCTGCCGCCGTCAACGTCCGCTCCGCCCTCGGCAATGGCTAGATCCGCCCAGGCCGCCGCCGACGAGTCGGACAGCGACGATGAGCGCCCCGCTAAGCCCCCGGCCCAATCTACTAACGAGCGCTACTATACCGCCGAGCAGACGCGCCGCGACCGGGCGGAAAAGGTCCTCAACAACTTGGGCATCGGCGCCAGCCAATTCCTCGAGGACGAGCGGCAAGAAGACCTGCGTAGCGCCATGTTCGAGGAGATCGACGAACTCTACAGCATTCTCCGCGACGAGAAAGAGGACCTGTCGCGCATCAAGATCCCCGAAAGAAACGCGTCGAACGACGAGATTTCCGAATGTCTCCGCGTACTTCGCCGCAAGAACGACAGGAAGCGCTGCTGTCAGCTCGCCGAGGAGTTTATGATGTTCGGCGCGACTTCTCTTGAAGACTTGTTCAATGGCGACCGCGAATGGTTCGGGCACAGGCCGGATCTCCGCGGCTGGCCCAATCACGTCCGCTCGAAGCTGCGCAGGATGCGCCACGATACCTCAACGCTCGTTGGCGGGCTAATGAACGACTACAACATCGGCCCCGGTGTGCGCATTGCCCTGGAGCTCCTGCCGAATCTGTTCATGTATTCCCGCGACAAGACGCGCTCTGGCGGCGCCATCGGCGGCCAGCCGGCCGCGTCAACCAGCGATGCCGAAGTCTCCCAGGCAATCAATCATATGCGCGACTCATCGTGATGAAAACTGAATTCCAATATAAAGGCATACGATCTCGTTAGCTTCGAATGGAAATAGTCGGCAGCAGCGAGGCGAGTCTGGTGGAGTTCGAGGAGGATCTGCACATCAGCAAGCAGATTCCGCCCTGTTTCTCGAGCATTCTGCCTACGACATTCGGCATGGGCGGCGCCTTCAAGAATATTCACTTCCACGAGGCGCAACTCATCAATATCATAGTGCCGAATGACATCTTCGTCCTCGCGAAGTGCAATTTCGGCGAAGTCAAGTTGCCCGGCTTCTCGCAGCCGGCGCCGAACAAGGCGAAGTCGACGAGAGGCCGCAAGAGGAAGCCGCCAGTGGGCATTCCCCGGAAGCCCCGGAAGATACAGGGTACCGGCCAATGCTTCAACTCCTCGGTGCTCATCTGGACGCGGTCCGCGACCTTCCCGCACGTCATCTACAAGTACAAGGTATTCCGCACTGGGCAGTTCGGGCTGCCCGGCATTAAGCCCTGGATGATCAGGGATATAGTCAGCCGGACGCGCGAGCTCGGCGACTATCTCGCGCGCACTATTGCCTCCGCGCCGGCGGGCATCGGCCACCCCGACGCCGATGGCGCGATCGTCGCGCTGTCGCCCATCATGAAGAACTACAAGTGGGCGCGGATCCTGACGCGCGCCGAGTCGCTTGACCTGCGCGCAGTCGCCGAGCGCATCTACAGCGACGAGACAGCGCCATTCGCGATCGACTATATTCGGTATGGTTGCGAGGATGTAAAGCTCGCCGTAAAGTTCTTCACGCCGATTCCCGGCAACGACCAGAAGACGCTGCGTGTGAATGTCTTTCCTAGGGGAAAAATAAACATTCTGGGCGCCTTCGACACTGCGGCGACAAGGAAGATATGCCTTTATCTATCACTGCTTCTTGCGAGCGAAGAATACGTCGTGCGGACCTCTATATTCAGCGAGGGAGTTATTGGCTCCGTTCACTTGCCCGACAACATAGAGCCGATGCCTGAGCGCGACGCGCAGATATGGCTCCATCGCCTGCGCTTCGGGTATTCGCCGGAGCCCTGCCTTTCCGCGGACGAATACAGGGCCTTATATGAAGTCCTGCTTAACAAGAAAGTCGACGACAACAAACATCAGCACAAGCACAAGGCCCTGAACGCCAACGCCGTACGCCGTAGGGTATCTCCCGTCGACCGCGCCGTCAACGCCCGCAAGCACGCGATTAACAAAGACGTCGCTGCTAATGAGCACAAATAAGACGAAGAGAATGATCAGCGACTTGTAGCTCGTGCGGTAGGCGACTTCTCCGGCAAGCCCAAGCAGCGGTTCTGCTTTTTTTCTCTTCGGAATCGAGACTTCGATCGAATCATCGGCCATCCTCGTATATTTGCCTTGACAGATTAGTATTCGTATTGGCCCACACCGACCGCCTCGATAACAATGACTTCACTTGGGCGCTTGATGAAGTCGAAGTAGTTGCGGCAGGTATCGGCAATTCCCCTTGTCATGATCACGAGGCGGCGCATTGGGTTCTTGAGGTCGTGGGCGAGTATGTCGGCGGCGACATTCAGGTCCATAGTCATTCTGAGCTTGCGCGCGCTCGAGCAATATTCGCTGTCTGCGCCCCCGGCGCATGGGCGCAGTATATTCGGCATGCGCACTGTCTCCGCGGCCGAGTGCCCCTCCTCGACGAAGAGGGGCGCCATCCGCAGTATCTCCTTGCGGATGTCGTCGACCGTGCCCGTCGCCACCAGCTTATCGAAGTCCGCGCGGTCGAAGGGAAACTGCCGCGTGTCGATGTCGTTCGGCCGCTCGGCGATGACCGCGACCACCGAGGGCACTGCCGATGGCCCGAGCAGCTCGCGAAGGCGCCGCGCCCGCTCCGTAATCGCCCTGTTCCTCTCGGCGGCTGTCGGCTTTCCGCGAGTCGGTATATCCTTGGCGATGGCCGCGATCTTCTCCCGCACTGCCCTATTGCGCTGCGCGAAGATGTGATGCGCGAATTCCAGGCAGAACAAGTCGTACTGGTAGTAATCGAGAATGTGCCCCTTCGCAAGATTGGCTATCTGGGCGGCCAGGGGGGATTCGGCGCCCGAGTTGTGTTCGGCAATTGTCGCCGCGGCCAGCTCCAGCGGGTCGAAGCGCAGGCGGCGAATCGGGGCCCCGAATGAGCTCCCGGCGGCCACGGCCTTGAAGTACATTAAGCCGACATTGGTCGCCGCGGCGACGACTGCCTCGCCGACCTGCAGATATTCGCGGATCACAACGAGCACTTCTCCTCCAAGGGCGCTGTTTACATGGGCAATAAGCGCCTCGCAGTTCTCGCGCGATACCTCGTGTTCGCCGGCGGCCGGGCGGAACGGCTCGAAGGAAAGCGGAACCTGCTTTGGGCGGCTGAACACAATCGGCAAATAGCAATAGCGGCCCGGCGGGTGATTCACGAGCAGCGCGTAGCTTAGGCCCCTCGTGCCCACGAAGGCCCGGATTATGGCGCCCGGAGGCAGTATGCCCGCGATTACATCGAAGTCCGGCCCATCCATACTTACTTTCGATATCCGCGCCGTCGGGCGGAACAGTCCGGCGAACACATCGATTAACTCGGGCCGCAGCCGGCGTTCAGTGATAGCCGACGGTTTGGGCAGCAGTTGAGGATCGACTTCGAATATGGGATTGAGCGCGCGATACTTCGAGTCGGTCATGATAAGGCAATGCCCAATGCCGCCCTGCTTCAGGTCGCCGGTATCCGGGCGCACGAGACGGAGGCTGCTCCGCAAGGGGTCGCGCGACTGGTCGACAACAAATATGGGCGCGACGCCGAATGCGGCGACCGCGCAGTCGCTGATCACCACCCGCATGAAGTCGCCGGCATCCGGCGGGATAACTCCGCCGCCAGCGAGGCTCGCCAGAAACCCCACGAATTCGCGCTTCGACGTGAAGTAGGTCGCCGCCCGCCCCGCGGCGATCATCTCGTACTCGAGGCCGCCCTTCGCCTTCTCTACCGCGCCGACAAGGCCCTCGACAAAGGCGGCCAGCGACATGTTCAGCGCGCCGCGCAGGGCATGGACAATACCCAGGCCGTGGTCCTGGGAAACCCCGCAAATCAGCATTTGCGTGCCGAATCGCGCGCACACTTTATCGAGGATGTCGGCGAGATAACTGGCGGGCAAGTACGACATGCGCCCCGGAGTAAGGTCCTTTCCGTAGGCGATGACATACGCGGAAGCAGCGCCTCCGCCGCCTCCTGCCGCGGGAAAGGAGTGATCCGCGGTGCAGGCCGCGAATTGCTTCTCGCGAAGGGAACGGGCCTGCGGCTTGCGCTTCATGCAGCACGGCAGGCAATATCCCTTCGGATGCCCCTTGATGAAGCCCAGATAGGGATAGTTCGGGTTCCGGCAGGAGTAATGCGCCGGCCGCCGCAGAGTGAAGTTCCAGAACTTGACGGCGCCTGCCGGGGGCGTCTCGCTCGGCGCATACACAGTCGGCTGGTGCGCCTTCTGACACATGCGCCCGTAGTTGCCCCGGGACCCATAACGGCGCAGATCATATAGCTCCGGATCCATCTCGCGGAGGCGCTTTAGGCGCGCCGTGGTATCTAGTTTCCTGCGCTCCACAACATTCTCTCTCGCCGCCGCGCGCCCAGAGAAAGCATGGAATAGTGCCGTGAAGTACTCGAGGAAGACGCGGAATTCGTCCTCGTAGATGCCCGTAATATCCAGGCGAATGTCAGTCGCCCGATGGGTCATCTTCGCCGGGCGCCCAGCGTAATTCTGCAGCCACATTTGCCGAACGGCGGGGTTCGACATGTAGGAATAGTAGTTGTTGGAAGTCAGGCCGGCCGCCATTATCTTGCGCTCGAGGAGCGACGCGTCCATTGTGGTTATGCCGCGCGTGAATGTGAATTCCAGGTCTTCGGCAGCGGCGCCAACAGTCGAGCGCTGAAGAAGGATTCCGGCCTGCACATATCGGCCGGCGAGTATATCTCGCAGCGCGCGGTATTCGGCACTCGTCAGTATCCGCCGCCAGCGAACAACGACGTTCAGGGCGCTGTAGACAATGTTATCGGCGCCAATTATTGGCCACGCGCTGGCCGCCGCCCACGCGGGGAATATCGCCGAAGCGAACGGCCTGACGACTTCGGCGAACTTCTTGCTGTGCTCCTTTGCGCGCGAGGCGAGATTCTCGAAAGTCGCATTGTCGTCTTCCCGCCACTCTAGATGAACCACATACTTGCCGGTCGGCAGGACATGGATGAACGTAGTCCCAGACAGATGGGCGACGAGGCCTACATCTTTAGCCAGCACATTCGGGAACTTAGTGCCGGTGTCGCCAATAAGGGGGCGTGATCTATGTATTTTCCGGAGCATGTAGGGCACTCCCGAATACTCGACGCGCGCCCGGATCTCCGGGATCGCGGCCGAACATTCGAGCAAGTCGAACAGATTCCTGATGTTCACGGGGGCGCCGATGGCCGCCGGCGCCGCGGCGACCCGCGTTATCACGTAGTCGAGGCCCTGGGCCTCCGGGGCGGCCGAGGCCTTGGCCGCGGCGGCCCGATTCTCGATCGCGATTCGCTGGGCCTCCAGAACCGCGCTCGAGACGGCTGCGCGCTGGGGAGCCAAATCGGGGTACTTGCTGCCCATCTCCGCCTCGTTCATGATAATGGAATGGAAACATTCCGGCGCAAGCAGCGGGAAATACTTGATCACGAAGCCGTAGTAGACAAGATCGAACTGATAACGATCGCCAATAGCGCCCCTGAGCGCGGCGAGATTCCGGTCGATGAACGAGGCGATATCAACAACATAGAAGATAGACGCGCCCGACTTGCTTACGGGAAGCACGTTGTCGAGCGCGACTACCTTCGTGTCTTCGCGCGCGGCATACAGCGCCTTGTCGACGGGGAAATCATAGACCAAGAAGTCGCGGCGCGCCATGTCGCGGAAGTCTATGGGAATCGGCCCGACATCGGCAATCTCCACCGAGTAGGGGACGAGCGGTGCCTCTTCCGGCCCAGCGACGTACGAGATATGCTGCCGATAGATAGGGATGCCGGTCAGGGAGAATATCTTGCGGCGCACGTCCATCGGGTTATCGTCCGGGAACACAAAGTAGTCGTATATGGGCGTTATGCGGCCCGGGGCGAACGATGGGCGCTCGATCGACGCCGCGGCCTCGTCGGCGCCGGTATCGCTGGCCAGCAGTTCCTCGACGCTGAGCTCAGGGGCGCCGCCGGCAATCGGCCTCTCCCAGCTAACGGCGACCGGCGTGAAGAGCCGCTTGAACGACGCCCCGTAGGCCTCCCGAAGGCGCTCGATGTCCCGCTCAGTCGTCGTGTCGGCAAGGAGTGCCTGAATGGCCGCCTTAATGTGGGGAGGCGCAGCGCCGATGAAGATGAGGGTATGGGCGACTCGGCGGACCGGATCGGCCCAGACAACGCGCGTCGGGAATTCGCTCATTCTATACATATACAACTATGCCGGATCTTTCTTGTGCGGCAATCGTCGTTGTTGCGCTGATGATCATATTCGCTATCTGCGCCTGGATCGAGAAGCGCGCTTATCGGTCAGAGGCGCTTGTGCAGGGAATCGTTGTGAACGTGCTCACGGATTATGCGGATGCCGGCGAGGCCATCGACGCGATGCGCGAATTGGACTTGCGAATGCTGCGGATTCTCGCCCATTTGCGGCGGAAATACATGATTGGCGCCGCCGATGAGGAGCTCGCGGGGCGGCGAGAGGCGCTGTCGGGGCCCGGAGCCGAAGATAAGCGGCGCATAGTGGAGAACGTTGTGCGCCGCTTCAACTACGAGGAGCTCTACGAGAATCGGCCGCCGCCAGACGGGATTGACACGGCGTATTCGCTAATGAAGGGCGCAAAGATCAAGGTCTGCCTGCGGGATCGCGATCGGCAGCGGCAATTCATCGACCCGAATTTGATCGTGTTCGTGATGATCCATGAGCTTGCGCATATCGGCGCATACGACGTCTGGGGGCACCCGCCGCGCTTCTGGCGCATCTTCAAGTTCCTTCTCCGCGAGGCAGTAGAATCGGGGGCCTATAAGCCGGTCGACTTCGGGCGCCACGGGCCCGCGAATTACTGCGGATTAACGCTCGCCAGCAATCCGCTATTTGACCCGCTCATAGAGAACATATAAAATTGAAGCGTTGGTTGGCGAATAATACTTTCTAATGAGTCTATTCGCGCCAAACACTGTAATTAGCAGCGCTGAGGCAGTCGCGCGCATCGCGCACATCGGCCGCGCGGCGCTCATTAGAGGGGGACAACCAGCGAGAAGGCAGATCTACGACGGCCCGCAGAGCGAGGACCTGGCCTTTATGCCCTGTGATGTGTCGGATCGCGACATCAGGCGCGGCGGCGCGGAATACAGCCCGCGCATCTTCGGGACCCTCGAGGATGGGTCGAAGGCCTGCGTCATGTTCGCCAATGGGCGCCCATATTTCCACGTGCGCGCGAGCGCCGCTATCGGCGAGGCCGAGCTGCGGCCGACCACGGAAGAGCAGGCCATTGCCCGCGTGGAAAGCCGGGCGCGCGAATTGGGGCTGAGCGATATCGGGGTTCTGCTGACTTGCGACCGCCTATATCCGATGCATGGGTTCACTACGGAGAAGGAGTTCTACGTCAGGGCGACTTTCGGGACGCTCGAGAGCCGGAAAGCGTGGATCGAAGCGTTCCATAAGCTCGATCCGACCTGTACGGCGCACGACGACACCACGGGCAGCTGCCCATACTTCAACATTCTGGCCCGCGAATACAAGTTCCGCACTGCCGGCTGGAACCTTCTCGGGGCCCGATCGGCGCGCGTGATCCGGGGCAACACAGAGGAGGCGGCGCGCCGATATGGCCTTCACGGCGTCGATTGGCTCGTCGTGCTCGACATCGAAGACTATCGGCCGGCCCGCGAAGAAGACGAGCTTTCCGGGCGCTGCCCGAAGCGCGACCTTCTGCTTGTCGAAAGCTGGGATATCGAGACCGATTTCGAGTCGCCTAATGGCGAGATTCCGAGGCCGGGAAACGACTTCAATATCCCAACGATCAGCCTTGTCTATTCGGCGCATTGGTGCCCACAGCGGCCCATGCTTTCCCTAGTGCTGAGCGTCTATCCCGGCGTCGGCAACGATTCCGCGGCGACCGTCCTGTGCGCCAGCGAAAGGGAGCTGCTGATAGTGCGCATGGCGATAGCGGCAATCATGCGCCCCGACATCAGAATCGCCTTCAACGGCGCCAATTTTGATTGGCCCTTGTTCCGCGCTAAGCTGGCGGCCGCCGACCTCGGCGCCGATGCGGAATGGGCCTTCGGATGTCAATCCGACGGGCGCTATGTTCCCGCCGATGACGCGCGCCGCTTCGGCTTCGTGAATAAGGCCCTGGGCGAGGACCGCCGGGCGCCGAGTCGGCCCCGGTCGAGCGACGATGCCCTGCGGTACGCATTCCGCAGGCAAAACATCAAGATAACGGCGACAGACGACCATATTTGCGAGTGCGTCGCGCAGTGGAGCGGCACTCTCGACATAGACATTCAGCCCGCGATTCGCAAGCTATTCCCCCGGGAAGAAGTGCGGTTCGCGGCCTCGCTGAACACCTATCTCCGGAAGTGCGATTTGCCTTCGAAAGAGGACGTCTATTTCCGGCGCATGATGAAGATCTACAAGCGCGCCGCGGCCGCGAAGGCGTGGCCCGCGTGCCCAGGCAACGACGCCTGCGCGGTCTGCCGCGCCGACATTCCGGAAGTGGACTACGACGTGGCGAATCGCGACGCGCCGATGCGCGACTGGCGCTATGTGGTGCCCAGTGTGCGGGGCGGGCATGAGGCGCGCCTGAGGGCGAGTCTGGACAATATCGGCCTCATTAACAAGTACTGCGCGGTCGACAGTATTCGGCCACTCCAACTCATCGTCAAGCTCAGCATCATGTTCGACAAGTTCGAGCTGGCCAACTTGACGTACACGTGCCTCGCCGATGCCTTCTTCAGGGCGGACGGCATGCGGGTACAGAACTACACGGCTTCCTTCGCCAATCTGTTCAGCATGGCGATCTCGTGCGCGAATACGGACCGCGCGGACGCGACGAAGGAGCACTATCCAGGGGCGCTTGTCCTGCCCCCAATGACAGGCGTGCATAATCGGCGCCCGATCGCGGCACAGGACTTCGCGTCGCTATATCCATCGCTGATGCGGACTTACAACATAAGCCCCGATACGATAGTCAGCAGCGAGCAGCAGGCGGCGGATCTGAAGGCGCGCGGCTACGAACTGCACGAAATAGGGCCGTTCGCATATGAAGTCGGCCTGGAAAAGGGAGCTGCGGGCAACGAGCAGCGGACGGGCCACGGCTGGTGTGTTCGCCACGGCGGCATTGTGGACCCCCGCAAGGAGGGTTCGCCAACTATCGCGGGCTACGATAACCCGGCTCCGGGGCGGCTCGTTGCCCGTTATGGGCGGCCCGGCCTTCCTCGCGAACATATGGGCATATTTGCGTATGCCGTAAGTAATCTATTCGAGGCGCGGCGGCCCCTGAAGTTGGCGTTCGTCGCGCTCAGCGTGCTTCTCGAGTCAATTCCCCCGTCGGCCGGCCCGGAAACGCGCGTGAAGGTGCCCGACGGCCTGCGCGCGAATGTGCCGGTCGACGGCGAGGGCATGTGCGCTGTCGGCGAACTTGCATTCGCGAGGAGCTGCATAGACTCGAAGCAGAAGGCCCTGAAGGTCCTTGCGAATACCTTCTATGGGCAGAGCGGCAACTTCCGCTCGCCTGCATATTCGCTGCTTGTCGCCGCGGGAATCACGTGCGCCGGCAAGCAGAATCTCGGGCTGATTGCGGATTTCGTTCGGCGCCTCGGCTACACGGTTATCTATGGCGATACGGACTCGGTCTATCTTCAGCCGCCGGAATCGGTGTTCGCGGGCAGCGCTGGCGCCGCCGACGCGATGATCCGGGCCACTATGGCCGATATGGCGCGGCTCCGCGACTTGATCGCGGCGCAGCTCGCGGCCGACAATAACACGACCTTCCTGTCGACGGACTACGAGGAGGTCGGCTTCCCAACGGTGTTCTGCGGCAAGAAGAAGTACTATCTGCGGCCGCACCTCAAGAAGGTCAATTTCGAGGCCAAACCGATGATTCGCGGCATCGACATAGTTAAGCAGGGTCAGGCGCCGATAGTCAAGATGCTGGGCGAGGCGATTATCGGTGAGTCGCTGGATATCGCCAATCGGCGGCCGATTATCGACATTGTGCTCGAGAAAGTCGACCGCTTCTACGGGAGCGAAATCCCAGTTCGGCAGTTCGTGCGCTTCGCCACATATAGGCCCGGAAAGAAGAATTGCGCGTCGAGGTTCGCCGAACGTATGGAAATGGACCATAAGCGGCGCCTCGAGGAGGGCGTTGACCCGGCGATTGCCGCGCTCTACGAGCCGCCGACGCCGGGAGACAAGTTCGAGTTCGTGATTGTCGCCAAGGGAGTGCGCCGGGAACTGACTGGCGCGAAGGTAGAGCAGACTGTCGGGGACCGCATGGAGTATCTGCGGGTCTTCGAGCACCCGGCGAGCGGTCTCGAGCTTGATCGCGAACACTACATGACGAGCGGGCTCGTGGGCTTATTTGCCCGGTTCATACTCAGCGACGCGCGTTTCCAGCCGAAAGCGGGGAGCTTCGACCTGAACGACAACGACGGCTACAAGGCATATGATACTTACTGTCTCAATGCGGCCAGCGAGTTTCTGAAGCGCTACTGCGCGGCTAAGCGCCCCGCGATTGGGGCGGGCGAGATAAGCGCGGCCCGCCGCATGAGGGGGGCTTACGGGGCAATTCGCCGCGCGGTAGTCGGGGCGGCTGGGCCAATCGCCGTCGTGAATGGGTCGCCTGCGACTTCCCTGCTGATGAGCGAGCGGATGCGCGACTTGCTTGAGGGGCGCAAGTTCGCGGCCCTCGACGAAAAGGACTTCATGCAGATCGCCGCGGAACTCGGGCGGATGGCCGAGGCGAAGGACCCTGGAGAACAGGTCGATATCGGCGTAATGGCCGATCAGCTAATGAGGCGGCGCGGGCCGGGGGAAATGGCGCAGCTCTACGCCGGCGAGTACTTTCACGACATTATCGAGAAGCCGATCGAGGCGGGCATCGAGGGCGGCAGAGAGAGGCTGGGCTTCTTCGCCCGCCGGCTCGCGGCAATGTACTTGCGCCTGAACATTCCTCTAACGATAGAGAGGATGGCCCGGATTGCTGCCGAGAAGAAGTGCGCGGCGAAGGATCCGACTGGGTTCATTGAGCTGTCGCCCGCGGACGGCGAGCTGGTGCGCGATATCGACAGGGTAGTGGCGGACTTGCGCGGGCGCTACAAGCGGCTCCGCGAGCAGCGCTACATACGCGATCAGATTGTGGTACGGGGCGCTTCTGGGGGCCATAATGGCGGGCGGCGCATGAGCAGCGCCGATAGGGAAGACTGGATCAACAACTCGCCGCAGGTCGAGTAATGGTCGCATTTTTTTCGCGGCGAGTTTATCGGAGATATAAATATAAGTTCTCGCGACGATGAATCTCCCTTACATGATCCTGCTGATAGTGATCGTGATTCTCATAATTTTCTACGCCTATCCGGCCATGTTCCGGAAGCCGGCGAGCACTTCCGGGGGCGGCCAGGCTATCGATTCCGGGGGCGCTGGTCGGGCGGCCGATACGGGGGCTGCTATTTCCGGGGGCGGCCCGACGGCGCCCACCGCGGGGGAAACCGCGACGGGGGCCCAGCAGGCCGGAACTGATGAAGTCACGAAGAGCAATGTCGAATCCATGACGGTTAACGAGAGCGTCTCGTTCGGCGAGAACGCCGCCGGGGCATGTGATGAGGCGAGTTTAGGCTTGCTCTACTGCCCTACGGCGTGTGATGCGACTCTGGCCTACGCGAAGGACTCGTACGGCATGCCGGGAATCACATTCAAGGAGTGGATTATGATCCAGAGCATAGATCCCGCGGCGATTCAGAATCATCGGCAATTCATCAGCGACCGAATGGCGCATCCGGAAGTGTGGACGGGGGCGACATACTCGCCGGATCGGCACGATACTTACGACCCAGTGCCCTGGCGGGGCCTAGGCAGGCCGCAGAGGGTCCCTGTGAACGCGCCTGATCAAGTGCCCGATATCGACCTGCAGCAATATGCCTGCCGACAGAAGTTCCGCTGGGATTCGAATCCGCAGATGGAGTAAGGCGACGCGCGGCCGGAAAAAATATTTTTTCCAGCAGAGCGCGGGGGCTCAATGCTTCGACTTGCGGCTGCGCTTCTTCTTTCCGCGGCTCCCGTTCGACTTGCGGCTCGACTTGCGGCTCGAGCTCGATTTGCGGCTGCTCTTCGACTTGCGGCTACCTTTCCCGCCGCGGCGGCTGCGGCGCTTCTTCTGGGCGCCAACGATAGCGCCCATGGCGTCCGGCTCGCCGAGGGCGAATGTCGCCGGGGGCGCGGCGAGCGGGTCTCCGCCCTTCTTCTTCGGGAAGTGAATCACCGCCGTGCCGCATATCGGGCACTTGCCCTTGACGTATTTCCCTCCGCGCTTATTGGTCGCGGCTTTCGGGTTCGAGAGCTCGACTTTCTTCTTGCACTTAACGCAATAACCTTGAGGCATCTTGATATATTATTTGCCCATATTTTTTGTCTCCTGAAAAAGTCAAGTGCGCGGAAGCTCGCGCGACAGGCAGAAGAAGGCCATATAGGTATTGGGAGTCGGCCCCAGGGTCCCCGCGGAGACCGACGAGTCGTTCAGCTGATACGGGGCCCCAGGGCGGCGAAGGGCAATCGCCCAGTAGTGGCCGCTGCTGACAGAGCCGACGTGTTCGACCTGCGCTACAAGATCGTAATGGAGCACTGTGCCCCGCGTCGAGGCGAACTGCAGGCTGGTAGGGAACCAGCTCACGATCGACGCCGGATCAATCGGGCGGCGGGCATCGAGGGCGGCGGCGCCGTATTTGTTCATGACGATCACGACGATCTCGCGAAGCACCCGGAGAGATTCGCGGCGCGGCAGGTTCGCCGACGTGATGCCGCATGAAGGGCACTTGTACAAGTCGACCGGCGACATGTGCTCGAGGATGTACTTCTGGAAGTCTTCGCGGGTCGCCAGCTTGCCGGGGGCGAACAGCTCGATCTGCACGGCCTGGACGCGACTCCTGTCGATATGGGCGCAGGCAGGGCAAGTGATCGAGCATTCGTAGACGGACGTAAACAGATCCTCGAGCGGGCCGTAGCTAATGGCCGAGAAGATCATCGCGAGGGCCTCATCGGCGCACTCCTGCTGGTAGCCAGTGAAGCGTCGCGATCCAGCGGTCGATGGGGCGCGCCGCAGGGCTTCGAGGAAGTCAATGCCCGCGGTTAAGGCGCCGGCGCCAGCGGGGGTCAAGGGGCCGAGGACCGAGGACTTGTCGTGGGCGGCGATCAGCGCGGCGACTACAGGATTCGTGCGCAGCTCCGGGGGCGCCGCGCGCAGGAGGCGAATTGCCGGGGTCGTAATCAGGGACTGAAGTATGGAATTACACCAGCAGGAGCTTCCTCCATTATGGAAGCCCGCTGGGGCCGGGAGCTCGACGGAACTGAAGAAGGTATAGGCGACATCACGCGTCGTCGTGGCCATGGGTATAGATACCTGCAGATCGTATTCAATTTGCCCGAAGGAAAAAAAGAGGTCCCTGGAGCGCGGGAGTGCGCGCTTAGATGTAGCGCCGGAAGCGGGGGTCATTGTCAACGTACTTCGAGCCGGGAGGGGGCAGAGTCTGATTTCCATAGAACTCGTGTATATCGGAGCTAAGTACGCCAAGGGACTTGGCGACGCGGTCGCGGTTGTAGGTTAAGTCGCGGTGGAGGCGCAGGCGGAGGATTCGCTCGGCGTTCGTGATGAAGATGAGGTTGCGCACGAGCAGCGTGTCGAGGCGCATTAGGCCGATTTTCTTGGCGACGGCGCTGACATTGGCGAAGTTGGCGCCGGACTCGGATTCCGGATCGGGCGGAATATATTCATCCTTAGACGGGAGCCGGTAGGCAATGCGCACTTTGCCGTGGAATTCGCGGTCGTCGTCGGGGCGGCCCATGTATTGAGACTGAGTGTTAATGGCGGCGATCCGTGCGTCGATATTTGATGCTACGGCACCAACTGTGGCCGAACTCCATACGCGCGGATCGATTGTCGGCTCTGTACCTATGGGCCTATCGCGGAGCGCGATCTCGAGGGCCTCTCGCCAAGCGAAATGGCCGATATTGTCCTTGGCCATCTCGCTGAGGGATAGGGCAGCCGCGGGGGCTGCCTGCGCGGGTCCCTGGGATATTTGGAAATAGATGGGAATCAGCGGAGAATATTCGAGAGCCGGAGCGGATGAAGTCGATTTGCCGAAGAGCCAGTGCCCAAGAGTAGTTATGTTGTAGTCGTTCATCATGCGGTGGAAATTGCGCTTAGCCTCCTGAATCGCGCTCTTCGTGGCCGGACTGAGGCTTTGTAGTTCTACTAGCGTCGGCTTAGCGTTAGCTGGATTAGTGTAGATCCCCAACATCGAGTCAACCGAGTCCGCCGGCGCAGAGTTCAGATAGACACCCCTGCTCGGACTATACGGTTCCGTGGGCACACGGGTTCCGGGACGAACGTCAACTGGATCGGGGAATCGTTCTCCGCTGGCGCCCTCATTGTATTTTCGAATAGCGGCTGTGAGGGTTGCATTTCTAGCTGCTCCCGAAAGAAGTTGGATAACGCTGTTAAGTATCGGAGCGCCGACCGCGTTGAGACCGGCGGCCGTGGCCGCCGGATTAGCGCCGGCGGCAAGACTAGTGCCGTTGCCGGCGGCCTGATTGTCTATTTGCTTATCGAGAGCGTTGACACCCCCAACTGCCGCGTATGCGACAATGTACGGACCTCGATTGCCAATGACGGCGTTGCCGCCGCCGGCAACGGCGGCGTCGATTATGAGACCGTTGCGCACAACTATATTCTGAGCGCTCGCTGAGTAACCAGCTCCCTGTAAGGCAGTCCGGACGCGCGTCTGTACTGCACTCCCGGTATCGAACGCTATCGCAACATTGAAATTGCCCGCAGCGGCGTTTACTGCCGCCCTTTGCGCCTCGATCCCATTCCCGACTATCCGCATGATCGCATCGATAGCGTTACTGAGATTCCCCGGGCGATTTCCCGTCACCTGATTTACGTGGTCCATAATGGAGGCTTTATATTGGGCCAATGTTGCCGCTCCTGGAGCATTGGCCGCGGCCCACGTACTGGCAATCACGACGGCATTATCTGTCAGTATCCCCGAGGGATCGGCAATCTGTTGACCGGCTTCTATCGCGGCCAGCGTTGGCCCGCCAAGCACGTTATCGCCCGAATTGTTGACGATCGCGCGCAGTGCCTCAAGTATTGAGCCGGCGTAGGTCCCTAACGCAGGACTTTCAGTTACCGCAGCAATGGCCGCGTCGCGGCTCTCAGTGAACATCTTGTATTCGGCAGCCAAGCGCCGGATATCTTCCCCGTAGCGTTGCCAGATCGCCGTCCAGACTTTGGGGGATTCGGTCGCTTTATATGGGGCGGCCGCATTAGCATCTCCACCCAAATTAGTGAATGACTGCGCACTCTCAAGGTATAACGGCGTATCGCGCATATTCGCCTCCAGTGCGCTTATGATATCATCGAACGCGACGGACACGCCGACCGCCTTCCCGAAGGCGACATCACTGAGGTTAACAGCTGTCGCGGTTCCCCTATTGATAGCGTTGCTCTTATGCTTCTCGAACAGGTAGTTGCTCGCGGCGAGCACCAGGAAGTTGGCAATGTTGCTCGGGATCTGCGTGAAGTGCGGACAGAACACAGTCAGCGATCCGCAGATCGATATTATGCCGCGAATCCAGGCCAATAGGCCATGATCGTTGTCATCAGGTGGCATCTTGTTCGTATACTGGATATAGCGCTCAATAAAGGAGGCCAGTGTGCGCGATAAGTACGTCGACGCGTATTCCGGATGTAGGTTAGGGGTATTGGCCGCGAATACCGAGAGATCGATCTTGTTCCGTGAGCCTAGTGCATTCCCGCTAACGGCGTTCGCAATTACATCCAATATCTTCCGCACTATCTCCGGATTGCTCATCGGGCCGATCTCCGCCGGCCCCTTCTCTCCGGCGAGAGTCCACAGGTCGCCGAACAGCAGCTTTCCGTGAAGCTGGTCGCTGAGGAACTTCGGCCGCGCGAGGTCGGGAATCCCAGTTGCCCCGCGGAACATGTTAATCACGTGGAGGCGATCACCCTCCGTCAATGGGCGGTCGGGCTCGAGCAGCAGAGTGAGCATGGCGTCCCGCGCGCTCGTGAGCGCCTTCTTCTCGTCATGTTCCTCGAGGAACTTGCCCGGATTCACGCCGGGCATCAGCGTGTCGACTACGAGATGGTCGAATGTATACGCGTAGTTATGAATGAAGTGTAGGGGCATCTGCCGCGCTAGAATATGGATGTCGAAGGGAATGATGTTCAGGTCGAGAATGTTCGCCAATACCCAGTCGGACTGCGATTCATTCGGGTCGATGAGGGGCTTAACCACCGCGCGAATCGCGGCCTCCCTATTGCGGTTCTCGACGATTCCGATGATGTCGCTGATAACGGCCTCCTTCGTTGAGTCCGCGCTGTAGCTGAGCGGGAATGTGTGGCCGGCAACATGTTCCGCCGCAGTGGACGGCTCGAAGTGCCCGAGCGGATACATGACGTGATTCCAGGCGATATTCCCGCGCAGCTGCTGACAATTGGCCCTGACTGACCGCACAATTGGGTTCAGCGCCATATCTCCCTTATCGACGGGCTCAGCGCCCGTGTTCTTGACGCGCCACAGGCGAATAGGGGCAATCAGCCGCTTCGTGCGCATAATGTCGTGGGCGAATGCGAACCCGCGGGCCAGAAGCTTGGCGTAATTGCCCATCTGCACGGGATCCGTCTTCACGCGGTTATGGGAGAATTGGTCGAATATGCGCAGCGTCGAAGTCAGCCCATAGAGAGATTCCGGGCCGAGCTCGCGGCCGCCGATGAGCCCGCGAATGCCATATTGGAACTTGAATTCGGGCTCGCCGAAGTTGGAGTTCAGGCTGAGCACATTGGCGATGTGCCCGATGGGCGGCGCGATGTCGGCCTTATCTTGGCGGGCGAATATGTAGGGCAGCGCGGATATCGGCATGATGGGGTCCGCGCCGGCGACCGCCTTGTAGTCCTTGTACGAGTTCTGATACGTCTCGAAGAAGTGCGGATCGTCGCCTATCTCGCGAAGCACCCTGTCGCAGTCGGCTATGAGGGCGGCCGAACCGTTGGCGACCGTAGTGAGAATGCCGATGAGGCGGTCCTTAATGAGCTTTCCGTCGTATTTGTAGCCCGCCCGCTCGTCGCGAGTGCCGCCGGCGATTGGTTCCTTGAAGTTGGCGCCGAACATCTGGATGAACTGCTTGTAGAGCTCACTCTTGTCTACGAGGGCCGTCAGCGCGGCCTTGAACTGGGGCAGAAGCGCGCGGTACTTCTCCCGCATGTATGCGGGGACTTCGGCGACGCTTTCGAGCAGGAACACGGGCACTCGGGTGCGCTCGTCGCGGCTCGTAATGATGTTGTGCATCATGTAGGAGAGCGTGCCGAACAGGACGTGATTCCCATCGGGAAGATCGCGCTCGCCGAAGCGCTCGTGGCTGGGCATCGTGGGGATCAGGTCGCTTGCCCTGCGATTCGCGCTCGGATATAGGCCTACGTGATAGCTCGTAATACGCTCCCTGGCCTCGTCTTGGGCCGTGTCAACATTACTGATCTTCGGAGCGTAGGATATGAACTTACCGTCCCCGATGGTAATAGCGTCGACATCCAGGGCATCGCTGAACTCCTTCAGCGTAATGATGTGCTTGATGTTCATCTCAGCCGGTATGCTGTAGCTCACAGAACTCATCTTAAGACGGAATATAGTGTTGACGTGCCGTTGGAATGCGTCATCTAGCTCTCTATGTGCCTCAGTTATCGCGGTCCATATCGACCCATCCTGAAGGGCCGTGTTAACCCAATTCACGACATCCTGAACGCCTTGCGGGGCATTATTATAACCTCGCGGCACACCGGCCGCATTCGTAACGACCATTCGGCCGCCGGCGAGGGACGTTCGTATTGCCGCGGATTGGATACTGCCAGTGCCTGCTGCTTGGCTTGCTGATTCGGCATTACTGACTTGAGTCGGTGCGCCGAGGTCAGTGGATGTCTCCGATACTCGCCTTTTCATCTCGGTCAGCTGGAGCGCGGCGCTCGTGTCGATAGTTAAATAGGGCCGAATTTGTATGTATGCTGATTTATTGGTCTTCGTTGCCCCTTGTTTCGAGACAATCATACCAAATAAGCGGGAAATGTCGAATCTCGCCGATGCATCGGACGGCATAAAGCCATCGAATATCATTGATCCTGCCTCAATCTCGGCGCCTGTGAGTTTGGAAAGAGACTCGCTTGCCGCGCCAAGTATGGGTCCCGCAAATTCATGCCAATACGCGCGGGCCACAATATCGCTTTCCGCAACTCTATCGCCAGATTGCTGAATGGCATATGCCGTGCATCGATACTGGACCGATAGAATATGTAGTTGCGCGAGTAGGCGCGTTATATAGATCAATAGTCCCATACGAACAGGGTTGAGAATTATTCTGGTAAGATAGGCTCGATCGGTATCGCCGTCATAAACAGCGTCATAATAGCTATTGGCTCTGTGGACACGTGGCATAGCCGCACCCGCAGCCGCCTGCAGCCCAACGTCCAGGAGTTCTTTGACATACCCGTCCCAGGCGTTAATTACTGTCGGAATTGCCTCGAAATAGTCGAGATTAGCCCGCGCCCTTGCTGCACTGATCGCCTGATTCCCCAGAATCGCAATGCCGTTAACGGGGGCTGTAGCCGCGCCGCTAATCGGCGCGATGATAGTCCCAACATTCGTTCGTAGATTATTACCGCTTCCGGCTATAATCGGATCGAACTCAGACCCGTCTGTCCACACGTTCATCAAATCTGCGGCTAACGTATTGCGCGCCATTCCGACTAACGTAGCCCAATATTCCGATGCGCATTGTCTCACGGTTCGAGTCTCATGCAGAGCGCTGATCGCGAACGCGGGGAGAATGTTGTACATGAGGCGCGGCATCTGAGTTTGATTGGAAAGATTAATACCGTTCTTCACTAGGAATGACCGAACGAAGGTTATAAATACGGGGTCTTCCAGATCGCGAATCAGGGGTCGTAGTGCCGAACCCGCAGCTCCCGTAAGTGTAGGACTATCGAAAAGCCCCAATTTTGCCTTCTTAGTGCGGCGAATTCCATTGAACATATCACACATCAAACCGACGAGCGGCGGTTGAACAGTGCCGCCGGGCGCTGCATTTAGGGTCGCCATAGTGTTGTACGTATACACATCGGATTCCCGGGACATGGAAATCGGTCCGTCTCTATTTCCATGGAAGTATACCATGTCCAAATACCTTCCCGTGAGGTGCCTCATGACTCTCGTTCGCGCACCCGACCCAATAAGAATGGACATATACGGGTACTTGTCCCGAAATTCGTTCTTCTTTTCATCAGAAATCCCTGCCCATGCCCAATCGTCAAGTGTCTCCATGAGATGATACGTACCGGGTGATGCAAATGTACATGTATCGCGACCCGCGTTCGCATTATCACCTCGGTGTCGACCGTTCACGGCGTTGACATCCGCGAATGAATTGAGTAAATCACCTATACCTGCGCTGGTAGTATTATTCGCTAACCAAGCAGCCGCCAGAGATAGCTGGTATTTGTGTGCACGTCCAAGAGGGGATGCCAGATTCGCGACTTGAGTCAAAGGCCCGCCCGACTGAATGCCCAAATGAGAATCCGCATCGGCGGGCAATATGGGAATATCAATCCCGCATGTTACTCGGATATTGTTGATCGTGATGATGATATTAGGTATGAGATTATGAACGTTAGCCGCAACCGTTGCGTTTATCACTTTCACCAGAGGCACGAGCGTCGCGAGAAGTATCACCTGGTGCTGCGCACCACGGTTAGACAAAATCACTGCGTGCATAGCACCATCACCAGCGGTGGCGGTTCTCGCCAAACCATCACCGATAGGATTATTCGCTGCGTTCTGGACATTTGCAACCAATGCCTGCGCGATCGCTGTGGAATCGCCAAGATTCCACAGTTCGTTATTATAAGTGTCTCGCACTACGCGATACACATACTGGCACGCGATGATAATAAGTGAGAGCATAGCGGGACAATCACCGGGGTTCGTATTTGGCGTAGCGGCCCTAATTTGCGTTGCCAGAGTGTTGCAGTCCGTATTTGCCGTGCCGCCGACGAGGACCGGGACATCAATAACACCCGAAATATTTGCCGGCACTGGATTCGTTTCGTACCTCTTCACGGTATCACTGAAAGCATCCAGCGTGTGCGCATTATTGAGAACGCGCTGGAAATATGGTGACGTCGCTCCTATACCCGCTACGTTTATTGGCGGATTCCCGGCCGCAAACCACCGCCCGATTAGCGCGGCCGCGGCCGCGGCCGCGGTATTCGCACCGTAATTCGTATTCGTATTGAACTCCTCCCGCGTCGGCCGCGCAGCGAAGTCGAACCTCCGCGCACTGATATCAGGCATCGGCTCGGAAATAATAAGCCCATCGTCTCGGGTTCCCAAGAGCATTCGCGCCGTTGCTCCTCCAAATGTCAACATATTAAGCCACTTATCACACTCTTCCAGCTCCTTGGCGATGCGAATCTGTAAGTTTGTGCCTCCGATCGGCTTATCGGCCTGCCTTGACTGCCTCAACCCGGGATTATCGATGAAGTAGTACGGCAGCGAATCCGGGAAAGTCATCCGCTGATCCATAATGTACTTGTTAAAGGCCCCCTGCGCGAATTGCGACAGCAATCCCGCATAGATCTTCCCGCTCGACGTATCATAGAACTGATGGAGGTACATCGCGATCAGCTTATTGAACGCCAGCATAATCGAGTTGTTCTGATCCTCGAAGGCATTGTCGTCGCGCGTCATGCGCAGAGAATACAAGAAGCGCGTATCAATCGTCTTCTCCTGGCCGAATCCATGGACAAGCAGCTGATAGAAACTATCCTGCATATTCGGCTTCAGGTAGGTCGACGACGCGGCATCTCCAAGGGCATCCTGCTTTAGCGAAGGATCAAGACCACTATTATACTTGTCTTCGGGGTCGAAGCAGACAAGCGGCCCGAACTGCTTCGAATAGTCGATAACGGCCCGCAGGTCCTTTCCCAGAGGCGCCCCGGCCACTGTCGATGTAATCGGCATTATCAGCCGATTGATTGCGTTCTTGATGTCATGCGTTAGCCGCGTCAATGTGCGGTATTCATGCAGGCGCTTTCCCTCGACATTCCGCCCTGGGCGCCCATGAATCAAGCGCTCGACGATCTGCTCCTGCATCCAGTAGAACGAGCCGACGACCTCTTTCGATACATATTTTTTGGTTCTCGCCGGGTCGATGTGCGGCCTCAGCAAGTCGAGTGCCCCGCTTATGGTGGCCAGCATCTTGTTCAGGAAATCCTGCATCGACCCGAAATCCACGATTAAGTTCCGCCCCTCGAGGTTCATCGCGATCAGCTGGTGGGACTTGCTGACGAGGGCGCTGACCGTTTCCATTATGACTGTCATGCACGCGGGATAGTGGCCCAGATACTGAATCACCCAATCCTTGTTTTCCTTCGGGACGACTTCGGTTGCCCCGATGCTTATCTTCCCCGCCGCCGTGAGCTTGATGTCGACGTCCTGCACTGTTCCCGATTCATTCACGACCGAGAACTTTTGGCCCCCTCCGACCGAATGGAAACCCATCGTGAACCCCAATGTCTCGCGCACGAACTCGGCATCTCCGCCGACGACGTCGTGGTCCCGAGCAATAACCTCGGCAATCGCATTCCGCACCTCTGTGTTCGACCCACACACATGCTTCGCCTCCGTAAGCGCCTCCACCGCGTCGTAGAGGATCAATGGCGACGCGCACGCTATGGCCAGCTGCGCATGCCGCAGAATACTGTAGATGCCCCCCAGCATGTCGAGGCCCGTCACGACAGTCTCGCTGAACATCAAGTAGCGCACCTTGTCGAGGTAAGTCGCCGCGCCGCCCCCGCGCAGCAGGCCGCAGACAATGCGGAATCGCTCTTCATCCGACGTCTCCTTCTTCAGGCGATTCGCGGCCGCCACCACATTCTCTGTCAGCGAGATATCAACGACCCCCGAAAGCGCCTTATCGAGTTTCCGCCGGAATTGCCTCAGCAGCGCGTAATGACCCCGCTTCACCTTCCGCTCCCCGACAGCGACCGACCCTATGGGCGCCGGCAGCGCGGGCTGCGTCGCGCTGACGTAGCCGCTCGTTTCGGCCGGCGACGGGCGCTGAATATTCCCGAATGTCAGGTCCTCTTCGGGCAGTATGCTGATGTCGCCCGCGTCGAGTTCGCTCTCCTCGATGTCCGGCTTACTGTATTCGTAGTCGAAGCCGAACACGCGCTCGTAAGTGTCGCGCGTATCCTCGTCGATAATGTAGATCATCTTCGTGACTGTCTGCACCATCTCCAGAATAATCTCGCGGATCGTATCCTTCGGATACTTCGGCGCCAGCTTCTGGTAGATAATGTTGATCTCGCGAATGATCTGCTTTACCTCATCGTTCGTGAAGAACGACGACTCGAAGTGCGGGAATTTCCGGAATACGAGATGCAGGAATTTGCTAAACGGCCCGCTCTGGATATCCGGCAAGAAGCGCACATTCGATCGCGGCTTCACGAAGTCGCCGTCCGCATTAGGCGCCCCGTCCATGAAGTTGCGCTTATAGAAGAGCGCCATCAGCGGTAGGCGCAGATACAGCTCAGTCGCCCCCACCTCGATCTTGGGAATCACGTCATCCTCTCCGGCACCAACGATCATGCGCACCGCCAAATTGCGCTCTTTCTTCTCGTGCGGGCGGTCGAAGAGATCATACAGGCCCGACACGGTGAGCACCTTCGCCGACATCGCCTTGATGATCTCCGTGAAGATCTCGATCTCCAGGTCGATCCCCAGCTTAGTCGCGCTGAACGCATCCACTCCCGCCGGGAACACGATGTGCGTTGGCCTCATGATCACGGCGGACATGTGATTCGCGTGGTAGCCGACCACTGCCCCGCTTCTGTAATCGCGCTTGGCGAAGGCCACATTTCTGTCGACCCCCGTCTCATATTCGACGACTCCTTTACCGGCGCTGTAATTCATGGCCGTTTTCGCCTCGTTGTTCATTCCGACGAGATATGCGCTCACGCCGATGAAGTAAATAAGCCCGTTATAGATCTGGGTCGGCGTCAGGAATACGCGCTTATGGATGTCCTCGTTCGCGAACTTATTCCCGAAATGCATGAAGAAGGACAACAGATTCTTCAGCGCGGCGAACTTGGTGAATAGGTTGCTGCACTTCTTCGCCGGATTCTCGAGGCCCGTGCCTAGTTTCCCGGCGCTCAGGGGCACGAATGGGGGCGCCGGGAACCCGTCGCCGCTAACTTCGACCCTCTTGAAGTAGTGTTCGGCGGCCGACGAAGTCCCGCCAGTGCTCGGCTCAACATACTTCCTCCGCAGGCGCCTAGATACAACGGCGCCGTACTGAAGACCATTCAGCGGGGCGTCCATGGCGTTCGCGTGCATCTCGTACAAGTCGCACAACTCATCGCCGAACTGCTCGGAATACCAATCGCTGATAAGCTCGACCTCGTCAATCATCTGCTTGATTCCCGTAATGTCCGCGCGACTATTAACGAGGCCATCGGTGAATATCTTCAGATAGATGTCGACCGCCTGCACGACCTTCCAGAAGTTCTCGATCGCATTATAGCACCACTCGAACAATTCGGCGTATTTCCCGGGCGCCGCGCGGACGGCGGCAATGTCCCCGGAGTTATTCGGCTCGACGACGGCCATAAGCGAAACATCGGCTACATCACCGGCGCCGTCCCGCGCCGCAGCGTCGGGGAACATCATCAGTTGCCCCGCCCCGTCGTCCCCCGCCGCAGTCGCCTTCAGCTCCGCGGCGATCGGGCTTTCGGCCTTGCCCGTGGTAACATTCCGCATTTCCCTCAGCTCATTCATGCGCAGCCCAACAGCGCGGGCCAGCACGCCCTCGTAATCCACCATTTCCGCCTTGAAGGCCGTGGTCATCCTCTCCAGGTTCTTCTTCATCTCCGCGACCTTGTACTTGTAGTTGAACATCCGCAGCGAATCGGAGAACCGCTTCGCGCTCCTCCTGACCAACTGGAAGGCCTCCGGCCAGCGCCCCATTTCGCTGCCTATTTCGAACGTGAATCCGCGCTTGACATCCGCGACTGCCCCGCCGAACCTGTCTCCATCGGCCTCCGCGTCGCCATAGCCGCCGATAACGTCCATTCCCCGCCCTTCGGCCCTCCCGAGGCGCGTCGATATGTCGTCGGAATACTTGTCGACCGTCTCGATCATCGACTTCAGGGCGTCCCTTAGCGCCCGGATGTGTGGCCCAGCGGCCGCATATGCATCGTCCTGCATAAGGATCTCGGTGTACGTAATGATCATCTTCAGCACGCCGGTGATGCGGTCCTTGATCTCCTTGTGGCGCGCATCGGAATAGTAGCCGACGAGCGATAGGTGCACAGACGGCCTGTCGAGGCCGACATTCTCGAGCTGCGCCAGAACGGCCCTCAGGTTCGTGAGCTTCTCGCCCAAGGGAATCAGCGTGCCGACCTTCTCGGCGAATTGGTCAATCGCCGAATAGATCAGCTTCAGGTGGCTCTCGATCTTCTTCCCGTACGCAAAGAGCAGCGCGCTCATCAGCTTCTTCTGCACATTCGCCCGCTTGAAGGCGATGTGCTCCAGATCCTCGCCCGGAGGCGCCCCGCCCCGCCGCTGGCCGCGCCCCTCAATGGCCCGCAGTTCCCTCGCGAGTTCAGGCCGAACAGGCAGCTGCAGCGCAAGGAAACGCGCGATATCGAGAACGCTCGCCACGACATCGTCGCCCAACTTCTCGCGGACAGCGTCCATCTTCTCGGCGATGCCCAGGAACAGATCGCCCGTGTTCTTGTAGCTCTCGAATTCCTGAACAGTCATGCCGATTGGCTTCAGCGCCTTGCTGACGAGAATCGCCGTCGCCGCATTAGTATTGAGCGCCTTAAGCATCCCCACAACGCGCCTCTCGAAGGCGCTCTTGCTGCCTCCAGTGCTCGTGCCGAAGGCCTCGAGCGACTTGAGATCCTTGATCAGATCCGCCAATTCGCCCTGGCCCGGCTCGAGGTGGATGTTCAGCATGCTCTGAAGAATCGCCAACTGCCGATCGAGCTCAATGCGCACCGAGGTTAGGATCCCAGCGACATTCCTCAGCTCCAATTGGTTTGTCGCGTCGGAGGCGGCGACCTTGTCGTTAATCGCCCTCTGCACGTCGGAAATGAGCCTCGAAATGACCCCGAGATTATGAATGGAGCGCTTAATATTCGCCGACACGGCGTAGAACTCGCCGCACATACCATACGACATCGATGTCAGCACGCCAACCGTATCGTCGCAGATCATTTCCGCTGGCTGCGATACGTCGATAATCTGCGACCCATGCGCATTGTTGATCGCGCGCGCAATCTTCACGCAGGTCGACTCCATGCGCTTCTTGTCCCCAGCGAGATGAATGTCCTTGAGCTGCGCGGCGAGGCTCTTGACCTTCTCTTCGGGCGTATTTCCCGATACCTTGAGGCCGAGGTCCCCGATGGCCCGCATTGTCTGCTCGATGACTTGCCTTTTCGCCTCGCTCCGGGCCCCATGCGCTATTGATGTCAACGCGCCGGCATCTCCGGCGGCCTCTCCCTCGGGATATCCGCCCATAGTGCCGATCTCGTCGAGCATCCGATCATAGGCGCTCCCTTCGTAATCGCCCATCCCCCCGACTCCGCCGCCCACACGAACCTCGCCGCCCTCGCCCGCGCCCGGCTTAATGGTCTGAATGGCCCCCAGTACGGAATCGCTAATTACATCGACAATAGCCGTGCTCACTCCGGGCGGAATCGCCCCGCCGACCGGCAGGGCCGCCATGGCCGCCATCACGGCCGCCTTGATCTGGTCCCTATTGCTCCCAGGCGCAACGCTGCGCGCGACAGTCTCCAGAACGATATCTGTTGCCGCCGAGGCCGCGCTCGCCGTATACTGCCCAGCCGCCCTCATTGCCTCCGATATCTTGTTCATGACCGGGCCGCGAACACTCTGGACCGCATTATGGAACGCATTGGTCGTCCAGGAGACGCCGCGCATGAACATTGAGCGCGGACTATACAGCAGCATGCCGGTCCTCGCGAAGTTGGTCTTATCCGGCGTGACGGTATATTCTTCATATTCGTTATAGCTGCTCTTTTCTGTGGGGGCCGGCGGGTTCGGGAGAAACGCACTGCGCGCCATCAGCCGCGGGGGCCATTGCCCCCGAACGGCGACGTACGTGTATCCTACTCCCGCGTCCGGAATGAGCGCTGTCGACGATCCGGCTCCCATGCTATATATACCCCCGCAAGATTAGTTCCATAATGCAAAAAAGCACTCCGCTTCGATTTGAAGCGGAATATCTTTTTATTTTTTCATGGTAGTATATATATCTATACGCACGAAGAATGTCTGCTAAGTCGCCGTATAAGGCACATCTCCAGATAATCGATTATCTGGACATCATCGACCCCGAATTTGCGCAGGATATCCGCCATTGCTGCGCCAATATTTCCCTTCAGCCCGGCCGCGGTAAGCCGGGCGTGACGCTTCTCTACCCGACTGAGAAGTCGTACCGCGAGAAGATTCATAAGCTCGCTGTCAGCAAGGACCCCGCCGATGTCGGCAAGGCCTGTCAGATGGTGAACGCGATGATTCTCCGGGAGAAGCTCAAGACGCCCGACGACTGGGACAGTATGAAGGATGATATTCCCAACTCTCTATTCCCCTCCCAGCAGATAACGGTCACCAAGACGTCGGCCAGCAAGATAACCCTGCTCGGCGGCTCAGTAATCGTCGAGCCGGACTCGGGCTTCATCGACGCGAGCACTAGGTCGAATCTCGCTGTTTGGCGCATCATCAGCGGCGAGATCCCGATTAACGGCCCCAAGTCGTCGAAGGCCGGCTCGCCCGGCGGGAAGTCCGGCGCCCCTCGCCGCCGCGGCCCGACCCTCAGGGAGCCGGGCTCCCGCGAGGGCGGCTACGAGGTCTCCCAGGAGGCCGCGGCCGCCAACTTGCGCTTCAGCATCGGCCTCGCCGCCGAGAACGCCTACCTCGCGTTCGCCGGCAAGAAGAACGTATTCTGTCAATACGCCATGTCGCTCGCCCGCTACATTGAGTCGAATGATTCGGCTGTGTTCTACGACTGCGTTCTGCCCTCTATCTCATTCCGCTGTATGGACTTCTATATTCTCGTCGAGCCCCACAACTTCAACGGGCCATATCTGGTCCCCACGCGCATTATCCGCGACTGGTGGGAACAGTTCAATTACGCCATCGAGAGCATGGAGAACATCCTCCAGTACCGCGACTGGATCAACTCGAAGCTCATCGCCGCCCCCGCCGGATCGGCCGCCATCTACAGCGCCGATAAGCGCATCCACCTGATATCCGAGATCGACTCCCTCCGGATGGAAACCTCCGATAAGTCGAGCTCTAATCCGCGCTGCTCCGTCGCGCATATCCGCGAGGCCTACCAGAAAGTCGAGACCCAGAACATAATCGGCGACGTGATGAACGTCTTCCCCGCGGGCACGGCGGCCTACTTCAAGGCGGCGCCCGGACTCAAGCTGATGCACGATGAGCTGCGCTACTTGACCGAGCTCATGTTCATTCGCCTCGAGTCCGCCCCCGCCTTCGACCGCGCGCAGTTCCAGACCATTGTCGAGTACATCGGGGCCTACATGAACGCGCGCGGCGTCGATGAACGCGAGCACGCGGCGATCCTCTGTAATCGCAATCTGGCGACCCGCATTGAGCCCACCGAGAAGTTCCGCGAGATCAGCACCTTCGTGAATTCGACTCTGTTCCTGTCGATCCCCCTGACTGACCGCGACATGGAGCAGTATCCGGTCGAAAGCTCGGCGGTGCGCCCCCGCGAAGGCGAGGAGCTCGTCTACAATGTCGACAAGGCGCTCAAGCTGCGGCATGTGCGCCTTTATGGGACCCAGACGCTCGAGGGCAACAGGGCCCAGGTCCAGCTGCTGATGAACCTTCTCGACCGCATTGACCCCTCTAAGTTGCCCCCGGAGGCAATGGCCCGCCTGAAGGCAAAGGCAGTATAAATTTGAATAAGAGCACGGCCCATATATACGCCATGTTTCCCTATATCCAATGCTACTCTTGCGGGCGCAACTTGGGCGACCTCTATAGCGCGTTCAAGATCCTGCGCGCCGAACGCATGCGCGGCAATCCGTCCGATAACACGGTGCCCCTGGGCGATATCCTGACGAGCCTGGGGATCATCAAGGACTGCTGCCGGGTGCGCATGCTGACACAAGTCGAGTTCAAGGAATACTACCTCGACGCGCCCCCGAAATAGGCGTTTTTTTCCTTCCTCGCGCTCCCTCTCTTCGGCATTGAAAAAATTGATTCGCATAGTAGACACATTAATATCTCGCAACAAACCGAGAAACAAGCAAGGAAACATGTCGACATCAGGAATATACGTTTATCCAGCCAAGGAGATGCTCGCGGCATTCGCCGCTCACGCAGCAAATCCCTCTCTTCCATTGCCGTTCATTATTGAGCCCCCGAAGCCAAACCAAAAGGAATTCGGCGGGACTCTGTTCCTGCGCACTCGCGTGAATACGCCGGCGCATTCGGGCGGCTTCTCCTTCTTCTGCGGCAATGATGTAGTGATCCGCATCGGAGTCGCCAATCCGTCCGACGCCAATGATACACGCAATGAGTACGCGGGCATGCAGACTAAGTTTACGTGCTCTACGAATGACGGCAGCGACTTCGGGCGCATGATAGACCTGATAGACCGCGAGTTTATTCGCCAGATCGACGCGATGAGGGACAATAACATTGTCCCAGCACTGAAGAGGCGCCTGAATCACGAGGTTGTGGCGCGCGCCTATAGGGACGACCACAAGGTCCAAGAGCTGCGCGGCAAGGTCCGCGATCATCCCCTGTACGCGATTAAGGCATCGTTCGGGACTTTCCCGGACAATTACCCAGTGCGCTGGTTGGCGGGCAAGCCGAGGACGACCCTCTACGACTGGAGGACGCGCAACATCGACCCGATAACCGGGGTCGAGACTTTCCAGTTGTGCACTGTTGATGGGCAGACCGCCAATCTCGGGAATCTATACAAGATCCTGCAGGCGGGCGCCATAATCCGGCGCATTCGCGTGAGCATTGACTCGGCGCCGATCGCGAAAGCGCAGGTGTCGCTTCCGATTGCCCTGAATGCCGCGTGGATCGAGCCGGCGCCTCCATCGGCCTTCAGCGACGACCTCATGATCGGCGTCTCCTTGCCCCCACCGCCGCCCGCGCCTTCCGCGGCGAGCACATCCACCGCCGCCCCCGCCGCCCCCGCCGCCCCCACCTCGACGGCAGCCAAGGTCGCCGCGCGTTCGGGAAGGCAGCAAGCCCAGAAGCAAGCGCCCAGCGTCGCGGACGACGACGATGGGTCGTATCTGGATGACGCCCAGTAAGTGCGCGACGCATTCCGCGCCTTCTTTTTTGTTCCCTCAACTCGATACGCCCAGATACCGAAAAAAAGATCTCTCGCTCTCGATCGCCCCCGTCAAAGATCGTCAATCACGGAACTAATCGACTGCCGATTCGCCTTGACGACCTCCGGATCCACACTGAAGCTGTTATATATCGTTCCGCAGCGAGGAATAGATCCGAGCAGCAACTGCCCAGTAATTCCCGTCACGGAATCGACGCACGTATTCAAGGCCGCCTCAGTCAGTGTCTGAATTGGCGCCCCGAAGCCGACCCTCAGCCCGATATTCGCCTTCTCGCGGGTGTCCAGCCCACTCCTCTCTATCGACGTCACGCGCCCAGTGCGCGTCATTTCGTCCGCATATATCGTAAAGTGCCGATAATTGCACTTCTCGACGAGCTGCCTGAGTTCCGATATAATCCGCTGCCTTGCGGCTTCTATGCCGAGAACGCGCGCCGTCTCCTGAATCGCGTCCGTAAGCACCCGCAGGCTATCAACCCCGGGCGCCATGGCGACTTCGGCAAGATTAGTCCCCACCGTCGCGACGCCCCAAATATCATCGTTCACAACCGACCCATCGCCGGCAATCTTCGTCCGGACGAGCTTCTCGGCCTTCGCCATGCGTATTCCGCGAATGCCCCTTACTACAGTCCGCATGATCGCCCGGCGAATCGCCTCCAGCGACACTTCGGCGCCATGCGCCCTGCTTATCATTGACGCCCGTGGATACACCCGGAAGAACACCGTCCGCGCCCGCTCCGTTGTGTACATGAAGAAGGCATCGGGGAAAGCCTCACGCATCTTCGCGGCGATCGCCCCAGTAGATATGTTCTTCAGCACAAGTGTGCTCTTGTTCAACTCGAAGCGCAGGCACCAGTTCGCCAGATTCGCCCCGGGCTTCATGAGCGGATTCGCCTTCAGGAAGCCGTCGATCAAGGCTCCCTCCGCAGCGTAACGCGGATGCCTCGGTTTGCCGAACTGCTCGCTGAATATCTGGGTCGACGACACGAGCTGCTCGAACACCAGCACTTCGAGGCGCACCGCGACCGCCTGCGCCGTCTCCCGACTGCGCGCGGCATCCGCCGTCAACGGCACGGTCATAATGGGCACCGAAAGGCGGTCAACATCGTAAGCGGCCATAACCTCCTTGCACTTGTCGCTCTTGATCTTGACCGATTTGCCCTCGGCGCTGTACTTGTGTGAGTCGAGCATATCCTGCGTGAATGGCTCACTGAATGACTGCGCGGCAATGATGCCGCATGATAATCCCGAGTCAATTATGGCGCGAGCGAACGACAGGCGAATGCGGTCGAGAACGGCCTCGACAATCGCGACGGTCGCCTTCCCTCCGAGACTCGGGGGAATTACGGCCCCCACGCGCTTGGCGCAGAGGTCCGAGCGAACATATATCTTTGCCACGGTAGTCGCCATCTCCACATTCGGCGGCACCCACCCGCGCGCGGCCTCCTGGATACCGTTAATGTAGAAGTAGGGCATATTGTCGACGAATTCGCCGACGAGCTTGACGACGCGCAGCATCGTCTCGTCGCTATGCCCACTTGCGCTCCCCGCGCCCTTCCCGGCGGTCGCCACTACCGCATTAAGGTAGCTCTCTACGTTGAAGCACATTCTGCGCACATTCCCGAGCCTCTCGCGCACGTTCATGTCCTCGAGCGTCTTGTATATGGCGCGGTAAGTTGCCCGATCGCGCTTAACCTGCTCGAACTCGCGATCGAAGACCCCCTGCGCCGACGGATTCACCGCCTTGTAGTGGAACTTCTCCTCGAGAACGGCGTCCGACACCAGCACACTGCCGATCCGCACGGGCTCGACAAAGCGCGGGTCGAAGCAGTCGCCTCCGTAGGCAAACTGTACAACGACATCGTCCTTGACTGCCCACTTGTAGTTGTTGATGGTAATCGACTCCAAGTTCTTCGTCGACGTCCTGCTCTGCGCGCCCGTAACAGAAGTCATAAGCGCCTTCGCAATCAGGTCGAACCGGGCCCCCATCGCGTTGAAGATATATTCCCACGAGCGCAGGCCCGTCACGAACGAGTTGGATATGTAGCCCCGCGACTCCGGCGATACGTCGAAGCGCGGGAAGTACGGCAATGTCCGCCGATAGCCGAACCTCTGCCTAATGCGCTCGGCATTGATAATAGTTTGCCCAACAATAGAAATCATGTTGTGCAGATTCGTCATTGATCCCTTACTACCGCATGCCTGCAGGCGGAATAATCCATTTGTTTCCGGATCAATGCCGCGGATCAGCGACTCGGCAAAGTCGTCGAGGATCTTGAGGGTATTGATCTGTTGCTCCTCATAGAACTGCTCGACAGTCTTCCCGATCGGCGGAATGATCTCGCCCCGGTTGAGGCGCTCCGCATTGAGCCAGGCGCTGCTCATGATATCGCTGGCCACCCGCTCTATCTCCTCGCGCTGTTCGTGCTTCAGGATCAAGTCCATAATGCCCACCGTGAAGCCGTGCTGAAGAATATAGGCAATGGCCAGCTGCTGAATATTGAACATCGTATCGAGCGTCTTCCGCGCGCCGTGCTCCAGGAAAATCGTATGGAAGATATTCCCGATGCCGCCGGCGCCAAGTGCCCCCTTGTCAAGGCACCCGCTCTCGAGGGTCCCCCTCGTGATCTTGATCGTCGCGTTATCGGGGCGCGGTACCCCGGCCCACTGCGCCCACGGCGACGAGGGATTGAAGAAGCCGCAGGAGCCCCTGTAATCGAACGGGGCCTCCCTGAGGACCACAGAGACGACCTCGCGGCCGCTCATCGAATCGACCCCGTGCAGGTTCGGCACGCGCAGCGTGTTCTGGAAGAGCAGCAGCGCATGGTAGCGGTCGAATACGACTTCCGGCAGGGTCAGTTCGAACGTGCCGATCAGTGAGTCATCCCGCTGCCCAGTTATCGGGGCACTAGTCGTGGGCGAGACAATCCACGCGTCCGTCGCGGACAACATCCGAACCTCGTTCAGGGACGCCAAATCCGAGTAATTAATAATGTTCATTTGGTCCCCGTCGAAGTCGGCATTGAAGTAGGGGCACACGAGGACATTCATCCCAATCACATCGGCCCCAGGATCAACCACGACCTTCTTCGCCGTAATGCTCGATAGGGTCAGCGACGGCTGCCGATTGAAGCCGACAAGATCGCCGTTCATCAAGTCGCGCGTTATCACGTCGCCGTCCTCGATTACTAGCGAATCCATCTTGTCCGGCATATAGTCGACTCCAGTGCGCCACTTAGTTACCCGCGAGCAGCCCGGATATTGCCTTCTCCCGTTCCTCACGAACACCATCAGCCGATCCCTATTGTATGCCTGTACAGTCTCGCGGACCTGCAGGGTGCGCGCAAAGTAGTCGGGAATGCTGATCTGGTCCATCGCGAGCCGCGGGTCGCCAACAACGGTCGACCTGGCCATCGCGTGACAGCGCTTGCCTAACTGCGACCCGCGGAAGCGCCCCTTCTTCCCCTTGAGCCGCTGCGCATATGTCTGCGTGTCGTCATTGCCCCCGAGAATGATCTCGTAGATCATCGACATGATGTCATATAGGTTCTTCCCCGTCGCGGCATCGATATCGACCAGATTAACGCCCTCTGTTAGCTTCTTGTTGTGCGCCTTGATAATAGTCCGCAATATAGTCGTTAGCTTATCGTTCGAGCTGCGCCCGCCAACCAACTTCCGCACATCCGGCCGAATAGTTGTCGGCGATATGCGCAGAACGCGCATTACGAAGTGCCGCGGATGAGACGAAGGCGACTTTCCCAGCGCCTCCACGGCGGAATCGGGCACCCTGTCGAAGATCTCCTTTATCTTGTGCGGATACAGGGGCTTCTCCTCGACATGCCCTTCCGCATCCTTGGTCTCGATGATAGTCGCGAACTTATTCTGGGGGTCCCGCTTCACGCGGAGATGCGGCCGCTTGCAGTTAGGGCAAACAGAGACGCTGTGGCTGTGCTTCTGCGCCACAATCAGGCGCATATCACGCGGATAGCGCACATACTCAGCGCTCGCCACGACAGGAAGCCCACAATTATGACATATGACCCTCAGCCACTTCCTTACGGCGTTAATCGCGATCGGCGACACATAGGGATAGCGCATCTCGAAGTGCCCTTCATGCCCCAGGCACGTTTCCTTTGTTCCACTGCACGTTTGACAACGATAGGAAGCGTCCGGTGTGCCCAGATGGGCATCGAAGACGCCCCCAGGGACAGGCTTCGAATCCTGACACATAGCGTCGGAGATAACGGCGACAGCGGACTCCTCGCGGACTTGCCGCTCGGAAGCGTGGCTGTACTGCACTGTTTCGATAAAGCTAGTGTAAAGGAGACTCATTCCTGTCGAAAGCCAATATATTGCTTATGGCTGATATATTAATTCACATTTTTTCTACAGCAAAAAAGCGGGCCCCGTGGGGCCTCAATCGAACTCCCGCAAGTGCCCCGCTGTTCGCGCGCGCTGAGGAACTCCGGCGGCCGACAACTCATCATACATAACTATTAGCCGCCGGCCGAGCAGGCGATTCTCGAAGTAAGTGCGCCCGTTCGCCTCCTTCTCGCTGAACTTTCGAACTAGCTCCATGCGCTCGGCTAGAGGCAGCGCCGGCGTGACGACGAACTCGGCGCCCCCCGCCGTGCGGCACCTGTAAAGCAGGGCGCCCGCGGCCTTTCCTTTCTCGCCCGCCGTGAAGCCGATGATCTCGTATTCCGCATCGTGAACCGGCTTGATCTTCAGCAGTACCTTCGAGTGGTAATCGTTCGGCGATAACACATACGGCTCGTTAAGCCGCACAATCGCGCCCTCGTAGCCCTCAGCAAGAAAGCGCTCGTAGTGCGCCTTGACTTCCGCGGCCGATGTCGCCGTGAACGTATCGGCAAATGATACTTGCTTGAAGTGCGCCCAGTTCGCCCGCAGCGACTCAATCAGCTTCAGGCGCTCGGCGAAGCGCTCCTCGCCCGGCCGGCCCCCGGCATCGCAGATGAACGCATCGTAGACGACATAGCCGATCTCCTCGCCCTTCTCCACGGCGGAAATAACGCGGCGCGCCACCCCGGATATCTCCTGAAGAGACATGCCGTGCCGATACAATTCGCCGTCGATGAACAGTGCCCGCGCCCCTTCTCCGTCGCTAATCGCGAAGTCCTCGAGCGGCTCCCGGAGTTCCGCCTTGATGTCGGTGAAGCCGGGGAACAGTAGGCCCTTCCGCCCATACAGGATCACGTCGCCCTCTCGCTCATCAATGCAGGCAATGGCGCGGATCCCATTATACTTGCGCTGAACATAGACGGGCCACTGGAACTCGAAGCCGCCGGCGATAGAGGCGAGCATCGGCAGCGGCCGCGCCCCGGACGCGTTCCCATCGACGACTTTCCGCAACTTCATGTTGTATTGCTTGAGCGCGACGCGCAGGCCCTGACAATACACGTTCGTCTCATTCGCCCGGCCGATATATTTGCCCTCGCGAACGAAGGTCGGCACTGCCTTCCTTATCTTGCCCTCGCCGATGCGGGACAGCACAAATACCTTCGCCATGAGCCCCGCCGGCATCTTCCCGTTCTCGCGGTAGGCCAGCAGAATGGGCAGCGCGGGTCCGCTCTCCTCGCGCACAACCTGAACAACGACCGTCCATTCCGATCGCCCTCCGCGCGCCGTTCGCCCGACGACTGTCGGCAAGGAAAAGGTCAACTTATCGCCCGATAGTTCGCCGGGCACATCGGTGAGCCAGTTCTTGATGTCGGGCGCATTCGCTACAGTGCCTTTCCGGCGGACAGCCATTCATATATGAGATCCACGTTTTCCTTCAATTTTGATCACGCGCGACCCAGGGAACGAAAGCGGATCCGCTCTTCCTCGCTTATTCAGCGGCCCAGGGAACGAAAGCAAGCGCATTCTTCCTCGCTCATTCAGCGGCCCGGAGAAAAAAGCAAGCGCATTCTTCCTCGCTCATTCAGCGGCCCGGAGAAAAAAGCAAGCCCATCGATTCCCGCTCATTCGGCGACCCGCGTGAATACCAGCGCCTCGAACAGGTCATTGTATTCGAGATCTGCCTTCACGAGACGGCTCGCCAGCGCTGGCTCGGCGCTCTTGAACATATTGATGAACTCCCCGAACGCGATGCGCTTCCTCAACATAAGCCCAACCTTCTTTGCCTCGGCGATCACCGCGCTGAAGTTGCATAAGGGCTCCTCATAGAGCTCCTCGGCGAACGGAACGCTAACCTTGATCATCTGCCCGGCCGGCGCCGGCGTGTCGCCCATGGGCGCCGTCCAGCCGATAGAGTAGCGCGGGAAAGCCGCCCCCTCGTCGCGAACCTCCCATTTCCCGCGCACATTCGGCGCCGTCAGCAACTTGTGCACTTTCTCGCCGCTCATTGTCGAGATAATCGCAATCCCGCCCGCCTTCAGGAAGGTCCCAATCAGGCGCAGAGTGCGCCGCATGACCTCCAGGGACCCGCAGAAGTAGTGGAAGGCGAACGTGGACATCACGATTGCTGCCGACCCCGCACTAATCCCGCTCTTGCCTATCGCGGCCGCCAATTGGTCGTGTGTCGCTTCCGGCGCCGCGAGATCGGCCTTCACGGTGCTGTACTTGAATGACGCGCATCCCGCGTCGCGGCCCGGGGCCCTATGCCGCCGCTTCATGTTGATGAGCCAATGCGCAGAGGCGCTCTTGGCGCTCGGCGGCGCGCTCAGGTAGCGCGACACCGATTCGGTGAGCGCCCCGGCGTCGTTGTCGACATTGATGACCCACGACGCCCCGGCGCAGGTCGCGTACCGGACGAAATCGGCCCCTCTACCCCCTCCTAGATCGAGCACAATGCCGCCCGGCTTCGGGACCTCGTCGTAGAGCAGGATCGTCAGGGCGAATCGCCGCAGCTTATTCGACGCGACGAGCTCAATCTCCCCCTTCTCCGCGAAGTAGCCGGCCGACGGATTCCAGAGCGCCTCCAGCGGGAAAGGATTGACGTAATTCGAGAACACCTTCACTGCCGTACCATAATTGTTGCCCCAGGTGCCCACTCTATCTTCACGGATCTTCATGAGGATCCACGGCGAATCGACACGGTCGCGGCGCATCTCGACTATCTTGCGGTCTATCGGCACGCTATTCGCCGGATGGTAGTACAAGTAGGCGAGCGGATCGAATGGACAGGCGAAATGAACAGGCATATAGCGCGGGTCCACGGCCTCGAATAAGTCGCGGAAGAACGGCAGCGGCTCTATGCAGATCGTGCTCTTCGAGAAGCTGGAAACCCCGCAGAAGAGCAAATACAGATCGCTGCCTTCCTTCGGCATATAGGGCGGCTGTCCGCGCACATTTGCCGGGCACTTAACGGCGAAGAAGTCGATCGTGTTCTGCTCCATCGGCTTCCACTTCCAGTTCGCCGTTTCCCTGTATGGCTTGCCTGATTCCGTGAATATTAGACCGTCAATGTCGTAGGGGTACTTGGCGCCCCAGGCCGCCTCAATTTGCTTCTTCAAGGCCGCCGGGTCGAGGCGCACATACTTCTTCGCGACAATCGCCGGATTCGCGCTCGCCGCCACGACCTGCCCGAGCGCCTCTTTGCGCTCCTCGAAGGGCATGCCGACGACCGATTGCCCATCGGCAAACAGGCAATCAAAGGCGTAGAACTTGCCGCCCTTCTCGGCGGGCACCCACTCCCCATCGAGCGCGCTCGTGGGCCCCCCAGTCGGCGATCCACTGACTTCGAGCAGCGAGTCGCCGACAATCACAGTCGCCCCCTGATAGAGAAGGGCAACAGCGCGGACGCCGTTCGCCTTCTCCGTAAGGAAATATCCCTTCAGAGGGAATATATTCGCCGCATACTCGGCCTTTGTGGGCGATACGGCCGCATTGAGCATCTGCTTCAGTGTAGGCACGACTTCGCGGCCCTTATGCCCGATGATAGCCGCTATCGTGCGCCGATACGTCGCGGTCGCGGCGCCAACCCCCATATCTGCGCCGGCCTTGCCGCCCGCGAAGACCGTCGCGATCAGCGCCTCTGTCGCCGCGGTCAGCTTCTCCGCCGTAGGGTTGCCGGCCATCAGTTCGAGCTCGAGCTCAATACGGTCGATTCCCGCCTCCTTCGCGGCCTCCTCTGTGCCGAACATCGAGGCGAATTTCTCGCGGGTCATCGGCGTAATGCCCATGAAGAACAGGCCGGGCTTGAACGCCCCCGTGCGGATCTCCTCGAAGGGCCTCTGCCGAATCGCCGTCAAGTCGGCGCGCCACTTGAGGTCCTCCTTTTCGAAAGGGAAGCTCAGGCGCACCTTCAGCCGGTAGTCGTAGTTGCTGCCCTGGCCGGCCGCCGGCAGTATCTCCGGCGCCGCGGACTTCTCCATCGAAAGCGCGACTGAATACGTAATGGGGCCGCTCATGACCTTCACTGGGCGCATCAGCGATTCCTTTGTCGAAAAGTCCTTCGCCGTCGACTGCTTATCCTTGCCGGAGAACAATATCTGACATATTGCGCTTCCCCTCAGGCGGCCGGCCGCCGGACCGCGCCCCAAGTCGGCAATAATATTCAGCGAATACTCGATGGTCGGCTCCCCTAGCCCCATAACCGCCTGCGCGACCTGCGCCCACGGCAACTGGCCGAATCGCATTTCCAGCTCCTTATGCCCGCCAGCCGCGCTATACTCGCCGTACTTCGCAATCAGCTCGCGAAGGTCGGCAATAGGATCACGGCGCCTTGCTTTCCCGCGATTATCCATTCCTATATATCTGGTAATCATGTTCAAATTTGCCCTTCGCCCGCCGACTCAGAAGGGGAAGGCCGGCTCGATCAGCGCCGAGCGACTCTCCTTCATTCCCCCGTGCGGCACGATTCGGCGCCCAGGAAAGCCGCTCTGCGTCGACCCGGAGACCAGGCTGCCGTCCATGTTCGCCATCGAGTCATACAGGTTCTCCGCGCCGAGATCCCAATCGAACTGGTACGACGCGCGCCCAGTCGCCGACTGCGCACGAGTCAGCTTCTTGTAGGAGCTCATCGGGATTGGGCCGCCGTCTCGGGCGCGGTTGAATAAGTGCGGCGCGTGTCGATTCATTTGCCTCCAGTCTTCGGCAAGCTGCTCTTCGGCCGACCCGTAGCCAATGGGCCGAGTTGTCCCCGGAAACACGGCCAACTGCGCGTCGAGAATGTGTATGTGGGGGTCCTGATAGTCGGCCTCCGCCCTCTCCTCCGGAAGTACGGGGCCGAATAGCGCATCCTTGGAGCCGGGCAACTGCCGATCATCGCGCATCGCGCGGCCGACCGACGGCGCTTGATCATGGGCAATGCGCTTATTCTTCCAGCTCGCCCCCAGGTCGAAGGCGACTCGGCAGGCATCTTCCCGGGGCTTCCGCTGCCCCGAACAAGCGCCCTGCGGCCACCAGCCCGCGACGCGCGGCCTATACTGCTCGGCAATCGATGGCCCGCGCTCCCGGCGCGCCAATTCCCCCCGGTACCAGTGCGTGAATTCCCGATTAAGCTCGGCGATATAGGCGCGCGCATTAGTCCCCGGATAGATGTCCTGCGCTTCGAACGGCGCCATTGGCGAGCCATCGGCAAGGAACTGCGTCATGGCGTTCTTCACGTTCCCTAGTCGGCAATCACACTCGGCCGCGCCGCTACCCACCCGCAGGCGGCGAGCAACGTCGGACACGTTCGCAGAGCCAAGGAAAATCCGCCTGATATCCATCAATATATATGAATTCGCACATATTGCTACTTGTTGTTGTCTTCGTGATCGTTCTCGCGCTCTGCGTCGCTCGCCAGCGAACAGGCGGACGCGGACCGCGCCGCCGCGACATAACGAAGGACTTGCGCGCGAGCCCACGGACTAAGTTCGAGGCCGCCGTGATCGACATTATCGAGAAGATAACCGGTGGCCGCTTCCCCACTGTTCTTCCTTCATGGTTAGTGCACAATGGCCGCCAAATAGAACTGGACGGCTACAACGCGGACCTGGGAATCGCAATCGAGGTGAACGGACCCCTCCACTACAAGCCGGCGCCCGGAGAGTCCATCGAGGCCTATCTCGAGCGCGTGAAGCGCGACGCGATCAAGAAAAAAATATGCGCAGAACGCGGCATAGCGTTCATAGTTGTCGACACCGCAGTGCCCATGGGCTATGTCTACGACTACATCCGATCGCGCCTACACGATGCGGGCAAGGCCGAGCGCCCCGTGAACTATCTGCCGGTCATCGAGCGGAGCCCCTGGATTCCGGGCCATTAGATTCCCGACGAATCAATGACAATGCGCCCCGATAGCGCGACCCCCAGAGCCTCGGCCTCGCCCGACTCCTCGCGCGCGGCCAGCCGCCCGATCCGCGCCGCCAACTCAGCGCGCTGTTCCCGCGCGATTTCGGTCCCCTGTTCGTCGACGACCTTAGTCGCCCAGTCGACCTTCTTCTCGAAGTCAACCTTATCGTCGCGCAGTAGGCGCATCGCTTCCTCGCGCACTGCCTTAATGGCCGCCGGCGCGGCCCTATCGTGCGTGCAGCGATACAACATGGCGACGTAAGTCGCCTGCGTTTCCAGATACTCCTCTTCTGATCGCCATGGGTGATGCTTTACATGAGCAAGGAAGCGCCGTATTGCCTTCGGATGATACTGCCCCTGATAGACCATGATCTTCAGCACGATTGGGTAAGTCGCGCATATGGCCCGATGATCTCGATGGATTCGGTCGTGTATCTCATCGAGGCACTTATCGGGCAGCTGGTCGGGCCTTTCCGCACCTCCAGCGCGCATTGCGTCCCGGAGCGATCGCCGCGCCTTATCCCACATGTCGGCGAACTCGCGCTCCACTTCGACCTCGGTTGGGTTCTTCTCCTGGGTGATTTCCGAGGCGCTCGGCGAGAACATTGCTTATATAGACTGCATGAGCATGGCTTTTATTGTATGAATTCGGCGATCGACAAGTCGCCACTATCGGCCCCGGCTTCAATTCCGCCCGTGAATACGAAGTCGTCATCCGCGGGCGCATTCGACCCCAGAATATTGCCTCCGCCATCGCCGTAATCGAAGTCCGCGCCAATTCCGCCTCTACCACCCTCACTAACTTCAGCTCCAGCATTCGCGCTTGAGCCCAAGATATCAGGTCCAGCGCCGGCCGACTGCGTTCGGTCGAGATATTCGGCCAGCTCGAAGTCGTTCACTTCCTGCCCAGATCCGCGCGACTCCTCATCATCGGCGCTCACTGCGGCCCCGCCGATGAAGGCGCGAACCCGCGGGTCCACGGTACTCGCGCCCGGGGCCGCCGCGCCCTCGCCGCTGTCCCGGCGCGCCCTCGAGCCGCCGACGATATCCGAGAACAAATCCCGAACGCCCGGCTCGAGAGTGCTCGCGCTCCCCTCGCCCGAATCGCCGCCGATGCGCTCCATATCGGCCATTGCCCCGCGAATCAGGCGCACATACTGCCGATAATCCTCGCCTCCATACAAGTAATCATACGCGTCCGCCTCATCGCTGTCCACCATTGCCGTATATATTGTTATTCGCTTATTTTGTGTTCGATAAACGCGTGAATCTTGACTATGGATGCTATATCGACCCGCTCAAGATCCACAACGCAGCCGTCATTATACGCCTGAATTACGCTGTCTCCAGCGCACTGGGCGATAAGTCGGACAAGCTTCTCGCGATCATCCACCCGCAGTTTGGGGGCCATTTGGATTATTTTTTCCCGCATTGCTAAGGTCTTCTCGCTGCTTATCTGCAGGTCGGGCGCGACCGGCGCCCTGCTCCCCTTCCCTTTCCACGACAATAGCGCGTCCAGCATCATCCCATAAAGGGTATCCTGCGACATGCTCCCGGTATACGGAAAAAATATGCGCGTCTAAATGCCCCTACTTTGCGGCGTTCTTGACCGCGCCCACGAGCGCCGCGTTCTCACCCAGAACTCCTGGTGCGCTGTAGGTCGCCAGCATCTCCACGAAGGCAACAGCGCGATTGATGAACTCGTCGCGAATTGCCGAGATCACTTCATCCGCAGGAAGCGCGGGCGCCATCTGTACGCCCCCATTCGGCGGGGCCCGA